>JGI24159J19872_10000442_pt1 | contig 36344 bp, 19 predicted proteins | sample Ectturendosymbi4_FD_19872 | JGI IMG/M metagenome (IMG submission 19872) | reverse complement strand
ATTTCTTGTATGCCACGACAAGGGTGACCAGCAAATTCAAAAGATATTTATACCCACAATGCAGCAATGTTTTCATCCAAGTGCGAAACATTTGCTTTACATTTAGCCTACGCATGGGTGGCAGAACTATTTTCAAAGTGGGGGGCACAAGTGCACGTCAAAAAAATTTTGTGATTTGAATCAGCAACTGTGACATCATTACTGATATTTGATGTCATTAACTTTTTTCAGTATGTTTAAGCAATTTTATTCAAAATTTGATAAGCCCTCGACAACCCCTCTTCACACAACACCCTATAGATCATACACTATATCAAAATATGCCAGAGTTTCAAGACATGCTAATTAATCTGAAACAGGTGGATAGCTGTCGGTTTAAATACCCTGATGTGAGCAATGACAGAAATTCAATGTTGCTATGGAACTCAGCCTAGAATCGTTTCCTATAATTAAAAAAGTTTTTTTTATCTCAAAGTACCACCTCATAGAAAATGCTACCACTAAAAGTACCTATAAATGTTTGAATCAATAAAATACAGGTTATGTAAATACAAACATGCACCATGGCATAGTTTTTAACTCTTTTGGATTTGGTACAGAAGCATCTGATATCTAACAGTAGATATGGTGCAATTCTACAAAATATCTGTTACAAAATGCAGTCACAGAGAACCCACAGAAAAAATATTAGGTTTTCCAGAAACATACAAAATATGCTAAATTGCTAGTCAAAATGTGCCAAATAGCTTCAATAAACGTTAAGCAGGCTGAAAAGAGTCTAAACGTTTGAGCTGAAGGCACAGATTTAAAAATTGCCCAGCAACGTTTTTTTCTCAGTCAACAACACTAAAAAGGTAAAAAACATGCCAGATGATGACGCATGCTACAGGCCAAACAGCATTTGCTCATGCCAAACCACTTTTGCTTACGGCCAGATGTCTGGAATTTGCTAATAAAATGCCAACCTGGCAATCATGCTAGAATACAGGCAAGATGGCGACACAAGATCTCGCCTATATGAACGAACATGTTCATGCATTGTAAAGAAAGGTAAGGTGTGCAAGTTTTCATTCAATCGAATTCAGTGGGAAGTTTGATACCGTTTGTTTTGTTCATGAGTACCTTATCCATGCGAGGATAATCTCTAACAGAGCGCACCTCACATCATCTTGTAACCCAAGCCTGTGGGACAGTCACAGGGGCATAATGAAGGGGATGCAAGAAGGACACAATTCCCCGGATGCCAAATCACTATCGGGACCAGGCCCAAAACCAGGGGGAGAATCCTTCCTGCAAAACTTTTCGCCACCCCTGGAAAAGTCTGTTGGGCATACTTAAATTATTGGACATAGTTTGAAAAATTTGGGCCCCTCAGAAAACTCTTCGCCACCCCTGGTGTCCCAAGCTGGTTACGGGCCTGATGGGGACGCCAAAAAGTCCCAAAAATGTCACAACAAGTACTTTCTTCAATACAGTACATTTGCTTCCACAAAAACTTAGGTTCGAACATGGAAGTGCCAAACTTGCTTCTTGCCCCGGACGCCATGTAACCTCGTTACACCTCTGGTCAATCATCTTTCTTGTCATATTTTGCGGGGTGTAGTCGTTTCTGTCAAATCGATCTCATTGCTATCATCTTTCGCGCACCAGCTAGCTTTATCTGAGAGAGAAAAAGGCAACAACGCGAAAGCAATGGTTACCTAACAAAGACCTACCAACTGGACAAACGCTAACGAGTAACAACTACAAGCACCTTGCTTTTAGGCCTACGGTGGCAACTTTTCTGATCAAGATTTTAACTCCATAACTCGCCAGCCGATCAAGCTTGAGAGCTGTGCAAACCCTCTGTGGATTTAGCAAGTCTTGTCGCTGAGATTGAAAAAACATATTTTTTGTTTTGGGTTTGAGGTTATCATTTGTGGGGGACATCAAAAGTGGGGGTGTTTTTGCCTTTTTGGCGAACTTTACCCGGCCCTGGGCGCCAATCCAATGAGCCAATTTTTTAGCTCAAGTTTTTTTGTCTTCCGAGTCTTTAGAGCCCTTGATTGGCTTTCTAGTACATCTGGAACTAAATCATGGCTCAAAAACCGAGTTTTTGACAAAAATCAAAAAGTTACACAAAAGGTATCATTTATCCATTTCAGGCCAAACTTTGGTCTGCCATAACTCGTCAGCAGATTGAGTTAGAGAGGTATTCAAACCCTGTAGAGACTCGTGATGTCTTATAGCTTAGAATGAAAAAAAAAAGTTTTGGACTTGGGGCTTTTGGTTGATAACGTCATGAGTGGAGTGTGTTTTGAGTTTCTTTTGATGACGTCATCCGCCTCCGATCCAATCGAGCCGATTTAGTGGCTCAAAGTTTCATTGGATTCTAGGTAATACGAGTCTTTAGAACAGGGGTTCCCAACCTTTCTCTTACCATGTACCCCTTCAGCTTTCCGACAGAGGCGTATGTACCCCTTCAGCATTTCGACAGATGAACATGTACCCCAAAAATTTCTTATGACAAAATTTTTTGTCATGTCATGATTAATCGCAGATATATTTAAAAATAAGCATATAACTACTTTTTAAAATAACATTTGCTGATATATGTATGAATATTTGGAAATAAAAGATATGTAAATATATATTTCTCTTCTATTGCTGATCTTAAATGTACCCCTTCAGATAGGCAACTGTACCCCAGGTTGGGAACCTCTGCTTTAGAACCCTTGATCGATTTTCTAGTGTTTCCGGTTCAAAAGTTAGAACAGTGGTCTCAAACACGCGGGCCGCATGTGACCCGCGAGGGCCTTTTGTGCGGCCCGCGATGCTTTTTGGGAATTTTCAAATAATTAACATTTATGTTGCCAAGTGCCTTGAAAAAAGATGCCACGAAATAATTGGATCAATGCTGAATGATAACCAGTGCGGTTTTTGTCCCAGCCGTAGCACAACGGACCACATTTCAATCTCCAGCAATATTTTGAGATTTGGGAGTATGTTAAATACGTCTTCACATGCTTTGTCGACCTCGATAAAGCATACGACCGGGTTCCTTGTGAAAAGCTTTGGGAGTCTTGCGTGAGTACGGTGTTGACAAAAGTACAAAAGTTTTCGAAACATTTCCACCGTCTAAAATTTTGAGCCCTGCACGCAAGGTTTTCCGTCTCGGACTGGTATCTTTATTCTGCTTTGATTGGCTCAGGGATATCTAGATATCCCTGGATATCTAGATATCCCTGGATTAGAAGCTTTTAGTTTCAATGTGAAATTTAAAGGATTAGACTATCCACTTACCGCTGAAATGACTTTTATTGTGTTTTGCTTATCTTTTTTGCAGAAAAGAATGGTTGCATGTGAAATCGCCTCCACGTGGTCCAAATGGAACACCATCAATGCTTACTCAACCACTCTTTCATGACTATGAATATTCTGACTTCCAACCAGGGTTCAGTACAGCCAAGCAACATAAACTCGCTAGAGAGGTTTATATTAGAGCAGGGGTGCACAACCTTTTCGTTATTGCTGGCCGCATTACGTTTATTTTTATGAATTACTGCCGCCACTGAGTTCAAGTTATTTTTATGAATTACGTTTGGGAATAGGATGTATCCGACGATATCCCGTTTACTCGTGCCTATAGTGAAATGTCAAACATTTTAATGAAATTTATTCAAGCATAATTCCACATGTCTGTTTGGCCATCTTTCTACTATGTATCCGCATACAGTAATAAAGGAGTTTTTATTAATGCGCGGCTGCCATATAAATTAGGCCGCATAAATTTTTGTCGAGGCCGCATGCGGCCGTATGGGCACAGGTTGTGCACATCTGTATTAGAATTTTGTGGTTTTTAAAAAATCCTTTTTGTGTAGAATGGTTCAATGTCATTGGCCGGTATGCCGCATCAGATATGTCCAGAGGCGCTCGTCTCATTGCACTTATTCATGAAGTCGTTCGCTTTATGTTTTCATTTTCGAGTGTTTTCGCTTGACCATTTTAATTTCAGCTGCTGCTAGCAATTGAAGTAATTTTGGGACATGTTTCAAAACGGTGGGTTTAATCCAGCTGGCGTGAAGACTGAAGCTGCTTGCAATTTGCAGTGTCATTGTATCCAACTGAATTCAACTTGATAGTTTGAACATTCAAAAGCTCGAAAGTGACCAAACAAAGTTTTTTCACGTAAATAAACAAGAGCAATTTACCAGCTTGCATAAAAACTTCGTGATGACTTTATGAGCAATGCAGTGACCGAGAAAATTACACTCTATGCAGTCTTTGAAGTTGGCCACGTAATGACCTTGGTGACGCGCGATCGATCTACAGCTATTATGTTGCATGTGCGCTTGGCAACCATTTGTCGATGTCAAGCGTATGTCTGGTGATACCGATGTTAAGTGTCGTCGGTCGGACCAGTGACCATCATTGATTAGAATTAATGTTTCAAATGCATTATTTCAATTTGTTTGTCGGCTGTTCAGTTTCATACTGCTGTTTAAAAGCATTCTGATTCCGCACTGCAATGTATGTTTCAGTTTCGTAACACTGTGCTACTTTCCACGGAAAGAGCTGCATACATTTCTAATCGGTGGTACCACCGCACTATCAGTGTTACTTCAAACGCAACTGGCTCTGTTTTACATTGGCAAAAAATAATTCCTCTCACATTTGTCTTAGCAAAACACGTAGCTTTGTTTTTAGCATAATGTCGCAGGCTCCAAACCGCTTTTGCATTCTAATTTTTTGAACGTTATACATTGCTCTTTAATTCCGCGCCCGCGCGATAGCAGAAGGGTTAGCGGGAATTTTGTTAGAATCCCTCTACCTACAAGGCAACAAACGTCTTGCTCAAAAAGCGTTTCCTCGCTTCTCGTGAACTTAACCCGCTATAGAGCAAAGGGAATATGTTATTACTACAATCACATGCTAGTTGTCAACTTCACACCATTGTCCTTAATCAAGGAAACGGGGCACTTTTATAGGCGTAGCAGCCTGTCTGTAAGCAATCCTTCACTCTGATGCCGAAAATCGATTTTTATTGGTTGTACTTCGCAGTAGAACTGTATGAAGCAAATTTTCAGATTTCGCCATACTTAGTATGATGTTTGCTCGGCACCGGAAAAAGAGGCGTATCTGTTGAAAACAGGCAGCAGATCACTGCTTGAGTAACGCTGAGTTTGCGTAACGCGTGAGGTTACGCTGGGTCTGATTGGACCCAAATTAGATACGTTTTTCTGAGACACGTGACTTAACGTAAGGTCCGGTCTAACTATTTGTGACTTTTCTGCAGCCACGTTTGCTTATTTTACACGAAAAATCATATGTGCGCGGTGAAACACACATTTTTTTTTAAATTTTACATTCAATACTTCACCATGGTGCATTTAGACTGGGGGTGGCCAACCAATGGCGCATTTGGTGATTTGAAGTGGCGCAATGCATCCCTGTGATCGTAATAAAGCAAGATACAGAAAACTGTGCAACATTTTTATCGATTTTTGTTTCGTACAAATCCCTTATGAGTTGCCAGTTATCATCTTGAACGAAGCTGCTCATAGCTAACTGAAGAAAGAGCTCTTTTATGTGATAACAACTGGGACTGGCGACTTGATTTGGCACTTTTAGCTGATGTTAGTAAATATCTCGATCATCTGAATATAAAACAGCAGGACAAGAACAAACTGTTTGCTAACTTTGGTACATGATATCATTGCATTCAAGATGAAGTTAAAACTGGGTTCATCTCGCTATTAGAAAATGGTGAGCCAGTTTCCGTATTTAAAGGAGCAGATTGAATGTGCTGGTGATAATGGAAATTTGAGAAAATGCAATGAAAAGATCAAGCTATTGCAAGACTCATTTGATAGCCGTTTTTGAGGTTTTAGAGAAGACTGCATGTTCGCATTTGTAAACTCATTCTCACTTAATGAAAAAAAGATAATAAAAATGTCAAGTGACATAAAAATGGAACTCGTTGACTTGAAAACAAATTCAATATTGAAAACGAAATCTGATGAGTTGCCTTCACACCCTGGTGCTTCTGAAATTTCTGTTTCTGGCGATCCTTACCCTGTTCAAGTTACCCAGAACTAAGAAAATTCGCTGGTTTTGGAGTTGTTTATCCTGTACTATAAAATTTTTAATTGAAGGAATTGCCATTTAGGATCTGATTGTTTAGTCTAAGTCTTATTCTATCCAGAGCTAAGGAGTTTTCTTTCATTTTAGCACCACTGCTAGTGTCAACATTTATGAAATCAGTGGCACAGGCAAGTAGTCACAGTTTTCAGCTGTAGTGCTCAATCCAGCAAGTTGCAGATTTTGCAAATCTTAGCAACCTGCTAACAACTTGTTAGACCTGAAAAGCACTGCAGACTTTTTCAAAAGAACGGCAGTGGTGGGCAAACCGTCCTGCGAAGCTGAAACTCCTTAAAATGGCGCAGAAAGTATCTGTCAAAAGGTTGCAGCGGATTAATGCTGCAAAGTTGGGCAGGGACATATTTGTGGTTATTCGTTTACTAGCGTGTGCGGAAACGCTTTACTTCACTAGGATGAAATAAGAAATGGTCCGAAATGAAATAAGAAGGACAATAAGTATTATTGTAGAGATTTACAGCCATTGGTCAGAACAGTCAAGAAAGATTTCCTCTTGTCTTGCTTACCTAATTATCGCCCGTTTCAGAATTATGCAGGACTTCAGACTCCGAATACATATTTTCGTAAAGAAAAGAAAATCTTCGGCGAAGTATATTTAAAGCTTAGCAGATGAAGCACAGCTAGTACAGTTTTGCAGAGAAAAGACAACACTGAAAATAAAATCTTGCGCGTCTGGTAAAAAACATGCTCTGATTTTGATCTAAAAGTGGTGTACCTGTAGTGACAGTTCTAGCTTTTGCAAAAAATGATTGGCTTAATTCATGAATTTGAACAATTTGACATCGACCACACCGTTACTTCAACAGAGGCACATTTTATTTATTTCATTTATTTACGTGTTTGGCTAGGACACATGGTCCATACCCCAGGAGTTGGCCAAATAACATATTTTTGTAAAGTGTTCCAAATGAGTTGTGCATTATATAACTGATGCAATATATGGGAAGATAACTTTGAACTGTAAATATAATATGTGGAAGAGGAATATAACTTTGAACTACAAACTAATTCAGGTCACTTCTTATACGTCGCCTTCTGGAGATCGTAGTCGATCATTTCGTCATGGAAATGCGCACTTCAATAAGCACCGGATTCTCCCTCCAATCGGAGCTTCGCAGCCTCCTAGTAAGCATATTTAAGCCTCCTATTAAGCATATATATATATATATACGCTTTTTGGTGCTGATTAACATTAACAGAAAAAATTTCCGCGACAGCAACTAACCAGCCACTATAACCAGTGGTGGAGCACGGCCTACTTAAGATATCTTAAGTACTTGCGCCCCCCACTTTGAAAAATATACCTCCACCCCTATCTTAAGTGGGTGGAGGAACCTTTTTCAAAGTGGGGGGCACAAGTGCACGTCAAAAAAACTATGGAATTTTTTTTCGATTTAGCGATTTACTTTAATGGACCAATACTAATTGTGTTGCTTAAACCTATTTACGGAAAATACGAAATGTAAAAGTAGGGGCCTAGGCCCATGCGGACCTCCGGTTTCGCCACCCTAGTCTATAACGGCAAAAGGACAACTAGATAATACAGGTTTCAGTCTGCGGTCTAATGTTGTTGCAATAACTAAACGTGGCTTAGCCGTATCGTAAATAACACTTCTTTTCAAAGAGCAATATTTCGCCTGCCAAAGGACACCCTCAGTGCTCTGAAGAATGCGTGAAATATTAAGAACTGACGCGGTCGATTAAGCAAATGATGCCAGAAATGTAGCTGGACATTTTTACTGGAGGATCCGTAGCGTTATGCTTCTTCTTGTCCCATAACCCTAAGTTAAGGTCGTTGGGGCGCTACCTTATGGATTGCTTAACCAATTGAGTCAATATTCACTGATGCTTTATCCATTTTGAGTAGCGTGTCTTGGCCAGTGACGCCTGGCAGACCCCATCCCTCTCCAGGCCTATTGGGTTCCCGCAGTTCTTCCGCACACACTGCGCCTGGTAAGAAAGCTGCAGTACCAGTTTACAAGGTCTTGGTAAGAACCGGCCGAGAGTCGAACTCCAGAACTACCGGCACCGAAGCGGACGCACTTACCACGGTAGGGTCATTAGATTCTTGAAATCACGACATTGAATGCTGGTAAAGAGCATTTTATGTTGTAGGCTCTACTCATCCGTGTTGAGAGGCCTGCCACTCATAGATGGAGGAACCTCTGTCAAATTGGTGGTGCATAGGGCCTGGCGTGCAAAGCCTCAGTCATAACCACGAACGCGCCAATTTTTGCTGCACCGGAACCAATACGTCGTGGGTTCGTTGCGCCCGGGAATGGGAGTTATTGCGCCCCCTAAAGCGTAATAAACGCGAGCCATCGATGAACATTACATGAAGACGATAATGAAGCGTTACTTTGATTTAAAATTAATAATTTTTGCCCGGGTCAACGGCCACTCTTGCAACCCCACGCTTTGCAACTGACCGGAACACGTTCATGTAGCAACAGCAGTCGTAGTTGTTGCAGTATATATCATCATTCATTCAAAATAATGCACCAAAACAAAGTATTTCTACTAAAACAAAGTATTGTTCGAAGTTAGGAATAAGTGAATATAAAAGACCGTGTGGAGAAAAAGATGTAATTTTCCTTATTTCGTTTCAGCTTGTTCGACAACCTGCGCACGCTAGGCAGCTACCGCAGGTTACGTCACAAGTGCCTTACGGCATACTGTGCTTTGTGACGTTAGACCTCGTGAGCAACAGTGGAATATTGCGCATGAGGGTGTTTCTAGGCTAGGCAGTGTTGCCACTTTGCTTTTTTAGGCCATATTTGTGATTTTTGGCTTTTTCTTAGCGCATTTGGATTTTTTTCATCAATTCAATTTTTATGTTGGTCTGGCAGATTTCAAGATTATTTTTGCATATTTCTGGAGACTGTTTTTGACCACAGTATGTTGAATTTTTATCTGGCAACTCTGCACTAGAATTTTATAATTTTTAGCTTTGCTCTTTCATCCTTTCAGTTTTGCTGTTTCAGGTAACTCCTTAGCAGGACCAAAATTGTTGAGACATTTATTAATTGAGTGAGCTTTATTCTGTACATGTATTTATTGTCTTTTAAAAGTGCGGTGCAATCTGTATGGGTGTTTAAAAGTGTCGTATATTTATCTTGTAATTGGATTTTTTAGTGCTATCTGGATTTTTTTACGGTTAATGCGATTTTTTGTTATGACAACCTGGCAACCCTGTTTCTAGGTGACTGAAAGTATGCTGAGGTGCAAGTACAGTTAGAGCTGAATAGCGAAAGTTCGACAAGTTTACAGGCGAATTGTAATAATTGTCTATAACTACACAAGCCGTTAATGCTGTGATCCGTCATAGTTCATAATACCGGGACATCTTCATGTGCCTCTACTTCACAAACTATCTTAGAATCCTTTAAAATAACTTTGGTGCGTTTGTCAATAACCGGTCGCAAAGATCCAAACTATCTGATATCTGAACACAACAGCACATTAGCTTTTGATCGGCTGTTTGAACCAACTTCACAGCTGGATTGGCGTTGTGAAAAATATTCTTTTTCATGGTTTATGGTTTTTGGGTAATGAAAAGACTTACCACAATAATGAACCATTAACCTCGTTCATTGTTAATTTAATGAACCATTAAATTAACAATGAACCATTAACAACACTAAAAGAATGAACCATTAACCTCGACATCTCATACACAACTTTGACCGGGATATTGACCTCAGGGACGCCTGCGAGCGAGGGCGTGAAGGCATTGCCCTCACTGCCCTTAAGGGGGGTGCAACGGGGGCGGAAACACCTTTTTCACAAACAGCGTCTGTCATTACATGGCCTATCAAGGTCGACTTGAAACAAATTTATTGCAGCTTTTCGTGCATTTAGAATGATTTTCTGTAATTTCTATTTTTTTATTTTTTAGTTCAAAATTGTTGCTCATCTCCATTCCATGCGCACTTTTGCGTTGAACCCATTACTCAAGTATAAGCAGTTTTGAACTCGTCCGACGCACATTACAACTACAGCAAGTGATCCACACATCGTAGCCATCGTGTTCATTATAGCTGGTTTTAGGTCAGACCTACTTACTCTCATCATGCCGAGAGCAGAAAGAAGTACAAACTTTCGTGCTACTTAATTTGAGCATCTGTTAATTACTCCAGTAAACAATACATGCCATGTATATTTGCATCACTCAGTTCGCTTTGCGTGTTATTTTAACAAGCATGTTCGTTTTGTTTGCTGGTTTTATGGATTTTTCATACAATTCTTCTCGTGTAAAAATCTCGAGTTTTGTATAGCTTCATTTTAAAATCTTTGTTGTTGTTGTTATGATATTTGAAATTCGACGGATATTTGAGCATATGTGCACTGAGACAGATAACTATGTTGATAAATGGAATCGTGCGCATACTTTTCTCTTGCAGTTTCATCTCCTGGCTCTTTTACGAAACTAGCAGTCGCAAGCTACTTACTAAGTGTCATGGAATTAACATGTTTTCTGGCACCTGTATGGGCCCAGGCCAAGGTCACAATGAAAAACCGTCCCATAAGTCTTTCTCCAAATTGTTTCTGGATGCTACGGCTTCTGTTGTTGTTGCTGCAAATTTCGGCTCCTTGTTTGCTAATTCGAATTAATCCTGCAAAAATTTTACAGCAAACTTTGTCATGCGGAATGATGAATTTTCTCGGAATGGTTTCAAAGCTGAACCTTCGGAGAACCATAATTCGAAGCCGGTAGACGCTTCTCTGGAAAGTCTGGTTTCTTCGCAGATTTCCAACTACAAAAGCGATAAAATCAAGTACGGTGTTTACTTTGCTCTTATTTCATACCAGTAGTAACAGAATTGTGGTTAGTAAGTTGTCTTGAACAGGTTTTCTATGGAACAGAGTACAACTCGGAAATCTGGCGAAGTCGTATTAGAATCAACGACGCGAAAAACATATTCAATTAAAATAATGTTGGACGTTTCGAAAACACCATTTCACTCTGCTGCATTGGTCCGTGACGCAAACACTGCCATCTCGCAGAACCTCTGCTTTTTTGCATCAACCTCATATTTCGTGGTCCTACGTCTTACGCTTCATTCATCAATTTTTGCCTGAAGATGCAACCTTTGTTTGCGAAACGTCCAATGTCAGTTTGTTCGTGAACGTTTTTTACCTGCATTGGGTGCCTCGCTGCCAACCATCCGCAGTCGTTTTCGCACCATTCGTGCCTGTTGACGTTAATTCTTAAGTTTTTTTGTGTTTCTTGGTCGTGAGTGCTTGAAGATTTATTTATTCTTGTCATTGCCACCAACCTACTGCGTACTGAACCGGAGTGAAAATTTAGGAACTTTCTGACGCTTTTTGTACACATCGCAAACCAAGTTCACAGAATCATTTTAAGAAAGGGGCGATAACTGTTGTGCAGGGACATGTACATTGAGCTAACAGGCTTCGATCGGCATTTGTCAGGATTCGTGACTGAAACACAACTAAGCCTAGTTGCACTGCGGTTCGACTTGCCCTTAAAAATATCGACGCTGAAGCTTGCTGTTCGAAAGTTTGCTGGTAAGTGTGGTGCTTAACTGAAACGTGATGTCTATGGCGAAATAGTGCTGGTCCTAATTATTTTTAATTAAGCCGGTATTTACATCAACGAAACAACTCGATAGAACATAAAAAGTAAGGCAGGAATGATTTGCTCTGTTTTGTGTAACTTGTACAGTATCTACGTACAAATATTGGTCATTTTCCCGGGATTTCAACGATATGGATATGTTCGCTACACTTTTACTTGTAACCTTGGACAGAAAATTGTGTGGTGGACATACATGCGTGATGTGAGAAACGTTATGAAAAAAATTTGAACAACATTAATGGATTTTGTCGATTGCGTTTCTGTTACGCTACATAGAGCCGTGACCCTCTTTACGTCTTCTTTCCTTTTCAGAAAAAAACACGTAACTTTGTTGTGTGGCTGGAAATATCGAGAATAAAATTTCCGACGAGACTTGTCTTCACTTACCCATTTGGTCATTAATTGCGTTTCAGGGCTGCTTATGCCATACAAATGTTAGCCACTTTTGAGGAAATAGACTGAAACTGGGCCACGCAAGTAGTTTACTGTCTTTTTCAGTAAATATCGTTTCAAAGGCTACTCGTTAGAACACTTTGTAAAGGCACAAACCACGAAGCTGTATATCAGGGGTCACCAACGTGATGCCCGCGGGCGCCAGGTCGCCCGCAAGGACCAAGTAGGTCACCCGCGGGCCTTTTCTAAAAATAACATTAGCATGATTAATGTCTTCGCATTAACGAATATCAATACTAAAACAGTAGCGTAGCCAGCCGAAAAATTTTGAGGGGGAAATGTTTGATTTTAGGCGAATAACACTATTTTGTTTGGGATAACGCCTCTCAAAGCACAAAATGACTATATGTTCTAAAAATTTTCTGGGGGGGCATGGCCCTCTAGGCCCCCACTGGCTACGCCTATGTAATAAAATAGTTGAAGGTAAACTGCGCAAAATTTTTATTTCAGAAGTGCGTTCAAACTAATCGGTACACAAGAAGTAGCTCGCAGTTTCACAAAGGTTGGTGACCCCTGACGTATGTCATTAATTAGAAAAAGGGTTGGAATGCTATTTATCAAATATAAGGCAACCAACGGACATAAAAGCAGCGTTCTCGAAAACCAACAAATACTACCATCATTTTTTCCTCAAGAGCCCAGGATACCTATCTACAAAATCGCACTCTCTCGAAATGCGACTTCAAACTTCTTGGTGCCTCAACTTCTATCAGGGTTTTGTTTTTGGCAAAGCTTATTTAACATGGAAGCTCACGTGACGCCATGTTCCTCAAACGGTAATTTCTTCACTTTTTGTAGCCAGTAAAGTTGGAGGTCACAACATCCTTATTGAAGAAATGCGTTGCGTGGCAGAAAAAAGGCATGCCGAAGCGACTTTAATTTCTGTGTATTTTTGCCAACTCTGACATGTCTTTGTGATTTTCAGATATCAAAGATCCGACGCTAGTCAATTATGAAAAATTTCTCCAGTTTTTATCATCATGTTTGTCGCATTCAACTAAACGTCGAAAAAAGGACAAAAGGTAAAGATCTCATTTTGAACGCAAATCTAGCAGCAACTGGCCACCTCGAAAAGAAAGATCTTGATGTTTTTTACCTGCATAGAGAAATTGTGGCAGAGAGGTGTACACAGCTATATGCACAATGTTTATATACAAATGGCCATGAAGTCTTGCCAGCCTTAATACTTGCATTTTTTGGTACACAATGTGTGCTGCACCGACGCTGATTTATTGCAGTAATCATCGTCACGATCTGTCAAATTACGAGACACCTGCCAATGACGCCAAGCCTGAAGAGCACGATAAGACAGCTTTTGTCGAGTCTTCTAATGTCCAAGAGAAGCTGGTTAGCCTTTTGCGAGAACAACTGGGCGGTTGCGAAGAAATTGATGTTCCGGAATTACGAAGCGCCTTAGCTGCGGCTGACAGGTGTGAACTATTGTGTGGCATCCGTATGTTTACTGAACTTGTTTTTGCGCTAAAAATAATGAAACTTAAAAATATGCACGTCAAATGAGCTTTTTTGGGAACAGGTTGGGAAATCATGAATTGCCGGCAGATATTGTGAAGAAGGTATGTTTACAGCAGCGGGTTCCCTTGACAGGATCTGTCATAACCAAAATGCTGAGTCATGCAGAAGTTTCAAACGGAATTATTAAGTAAGTTTGAGTTTCTTTGTAGGTTTAAATATTGGAAGTTTATTGTTTCAAAAAAACTTCCAAAACACAAAGAGGAAACATCTGATAAAGTTCACAGTAGAAGCAAATGTTTCCAATAACCTACTGCTGTGGCCAGTTATTTCTTCGTCGTCGTGTTTTCCATGTAATCGTAAAATATGCGACCAACACTTCCAATTGTACCAGGTAAGAAGACTTATCCCGAGCATGGCCGAAAGAAAACTTTAAACGCATAGATTCTGCAAATGTGTGCGCAGTCGATCAGGATTATTCTCATAGAAGTTTCGAGTGTAATCGGCCAGTAGCGCCATTAACACGAAAAAACAAAAATAATTGCTTGCCTACATTGAAAAAACAAGAAACATTGTGTTTGAACACATAAATCATTTTCTGATCTGTTGTTTGCTTACTCTTAACTATGCTGCTTGCGTGCAAATTACATCTAGCGTAACTGTACCACTACTTTGGATATGTGCTGAAGTGTTGCGTCAAGATGTGTCCGATCACCTTTATCTACAGCAATTGCAACAGACTGAAAACGCGTCTTGAAACCATCGGTCTTTATTGTCAACTGTGGCAGGAGTCACCAAATTTTTTCATAGCGGGGCTGGATAGCTGGGAAAGTGAAGAGCGCGGATCTCAAAAATATTTCGTTCCACGCACACGTTGAGTGACAACAAAAGGTCTGGCAAAAAGATAAAAAATGAGTTTAGTATTTCACGTTTCGACGTTAGCCGTGGCTGACTGAAGTGCGATACAGAAAAAAGCGTAAAGACAATCAGGGTATACAACAAAGAGCAATCATGAAAGGCATCATGCGCCAAACGATAGAACGTCACACATTGTGGACGCACATATAAGTCTTACGAAACGAGGAACAAGTGGGGTGAGATTTGTGAATTGTTTGATTTTTTAGATATCCACAGAGTTTGTTTCGGAGTTGCTCCAACAAACGGAATCGTTTTTAAATTGTCCATCAGTCTATCTGTTTCGATTGTGGTGGTTATGTAAATTCGACAATGACAAAATTTAATTGACTGAAAAGCACCAAGAATGAGAAAGAATGTAAAGATATCATAGTTGACGCGACTTGGAACAAACTGACAGACCCGGCGAAAGTAGAAAATCATTGAAAACGGGAACCAACAACGAGTAATGAAAAGCGGGTAAAGGGCAAATCACGAGATCATGAGAAGGGTCGGATTAAAGTGGATGTTATTGATGTTGCTATACATGCACGTCAAAACTTGTAGCATAGTGCAAGTGTGTGTCGAATAAGCATGCACCAACGCCGAGAAAAAGAGTAGGCCTGCTTGCATTGCAGCAACAATTCCGTCGTAATCGGGTCTGACCATCGGCATACATCAAATAACGCAACACTGAGTGCGATAGCTTTGTTTCGTTTTATCACGTTTTGTTCTCAGTACCCTTCCTTAAGCTAATTTAAGCTGTGGCGGCGTTGAGCTCGTTGAAATTCGCTGAGGGATCCTGCCCGCAAACAGTAGTCTACTGACTCCTGATTTATAGAAACGGGTGTAGTTGTTCGCTTTCTGATTTGGCTCCTATCTCAATTTATTAAGAATTTAGGATTTATACTTTATCAACAAAGCAAAGAACATAGGCACTCTGTCGCAGTTACGAGTTGTATATCGAACTTATATCTTGCAGTTGGATCCAGTTTTTGGAACTGCTTGTGAGAGCAGGGAGTCGCCAAGGTGGTTCTCCTACCAAGCAGTCAATCGGTTTTACCCATGTTGATGGTAATGGTCCCAGCAAATCGTCCCTTCCCTCTGGAAACCCGCCCCAATCGGCACCTTGGGAACAGAAGCCTTTGCAAGATATAGGACCCTCACCGAGCTTGCGCAGAGGTTTGTATTGAAAACTGAAACGTTTTACTTCTGCAAAGTTGTAAAATGCATGTCGCTTGTTTAGACAGCCCAGAGTGTGTCACTTTTTTGTACAGTTGTAACTTTCACCACTTCTTAAGACCGAAACACAACAGGTAACCCAAAGGTTTGAAGTTAAGCAAAAAGTTTCAACAGAACTGGACAAGTTTTTAAGCTTTTTACGGTCTTATTGTTATCGCAACAGTTGCTACTTCACTATTTTGTACTTTAATTCCGTTGTTGCTTCCTGAATTTTCTGGTGGATAAGCTGCATACGCGGGTGTGATCTCATTCCAGCGCTTGTTATATAGTGTGAGTTGTTCTGCAGAAGAATGCTGTTCGTCGACTGTTTTGTGCTTCTCTGCAGACGGTGAGGCGGAGCTCGCCGTCCCCACTACAGGGAAACACTATCCCACAAACGGGAAGGCGTCGAACGACGACTTATCGATGCGGACCACCAAACAAAGCCGACCTCTGTCGCTAGGTAAGGAATATTGTATCGCATGTGTTCGTTCGGGTGAATGGCGCACAATGTAGCTACTCGAAAAATATTTGTACTCCCGTTAATGTTGAAGGTCTTTTGTTACTCGATCGCATTATTTGGCTTAAGAGCTTTTCGATTATGCTTGTACGGGACGGGCGTGGTGTGCGATGTCATGTCATCCAAGTGGACACAGATTGTGTTTACAAGTATTCACGGCTTCCGAGTGTGCGTTGCTTGTCAAGCTTTCCCAGTTACATGGCGCTGGCCTCAACCGCGTGCCGTTGGTGACCCGATACATGCGCTGCGCTGATTTTTACTTCGCTTGATGGCGCTGGATGCGAATTTTAAGTGAAAGATCGTTTTGCATCTTTCATTCGCGTAAACAATCATTTAACCATAATTATCAGCTTCTTGTACTATTTAAATGTGAACGGAAAGTAAAGACTGTGTTCAATTTGCATGAGGTGGCAAATATATTTACGCAGTGTGTTTCTTACTGTTTCATCTCTTTCCCACTACGTTTGTTCTTGCCCCACATGTGATAATTATAAACTTCTCAGAGTAACTGAATGCTTATAGTTTTAATTTGAAGTCTGCACTGACATTTCTGTTCACGGCTGAGAGACTGTCATTGTTTTCCAGCAGCGGTCGGAAAAAATTCGCAACACTGTTGGTTTCGTTGAAAGTTCGTAATAAAAACCGAAGGTATTGAGTGGAATTGAAACCCAAGTTACAGCTTTGTTGTAAGTTTAAAACATCAGCGGACCGCTTAGCTAGTGCGCTCCTTGGCTTGTTTGCTGCAGCTTCACTGGTGAAAACACGAAGCCGAAGAAGTTAAGCATGCCGCGTCTACGCAGCGTGACAGAACGCAATCGCTTAAACATCAAAACAATCGCTCTCGAGGTTTGGCCACGAGATCATCAATTTTCGAAGTGTTTGCGTTGTCGGTCACCGTGGCTGTTTGTACAAAGGATGGGACGAGCGGGAAACGCGACCGGCCCGAGAACAATCTGAAACCGAGCAGGAAGTGCCAACGATACGAAACGAAGATTGGATGCGCAACTTCACAAGACTTGCTCACGCTTTACGCAGTTATCACCCTTTCAAATCTGGTAAGTTTGCAGGTGGATGAAACTTTGTTGTGTAACATTAAAAAAGCCCACGAATTGCAGGAACTCGAAATTTGCTAGTACATCTTCATTAAGCATTTGCGCTTATAAGGTTACCTTCATTATTTACGATGTTTTCTGGCAAATCCACCGTTGCTAGCCTAGTTTCGTCGCGTTCAGCCTTTTGACACTACAACGTGAACTTTACTCGCTGGAGGAAAGCATCCTGACGAATGGCATTCAATGTTTCACAATTACATCGCGCTCTAATCTTGTTTATGGCACGATATCTGCTTCCCCAAATTATCCCCTTTTTAGTTTATCAATCTTCTACCAAACTTGGCGCGTGTATAGATTTTTCCCATGACAGTCTGTACAACTGGACTATCGACCCACTTACCACATTCTCCAACACATGAAAAGCTTCCGCTCCCACCTTAAAGCACAAGGACAGCCAGCTACGTCGGAGTAGCATACTTACCTGAACTTCTTTGTCAAACTTACTTCGTATGCCTCATTGCGTCTTGTGCAGGTGTACTGCCGCGCGATGAAGTGGAACGGATGGCGCGAAACTACAATCTCATCTACAATTTGGGTTTCACGCACAAGCAGTTGTCTAACGCAATAACTCAAGCAGTCACCTTCGACTCGGCAAAAAAGTCTGACCCAACGGTTTCCATCGACAATCTTCTGGAGTTTTTACTCAATACTAGTTCGTAGCTGAACAAGCGTATACCTCTGGTTGATAGAGCAAAACCTGGAGGAGCATGTATCCAGATGCCGTCTGCAGCGGCGCACGTAGTATATGCAAAATTGAACTCGCAACATCAGGAGTGACAATGAAAGGAAAGAAGCAAAATGTGCATCAACACGCAACAGCAGGCGAAGGACCGCGTTGTATAGGTATGCACTGGTCAACGTGTACCTGCTGCGCCGCGTGTGAGCATCGGATAAACTTGCATGCTTATTATATTATACACGTAGACAATGCTCGTATTCGCGTGTAGAAATACTTGGGGTGGTAGGGGCTCGGAAATTGCGTTTACAATTGAATTCGCTGTACGCTAGGATCGTTTTTCTGTCTTTGTTTGAGCGTTTTGAAAATTTACCCCATCGGCTCGTGTAAAAACACAATATTGTTTATTCAAACTACCTTCTGCTAAAGCATATTTGCACTATCGTCACATTTTGTTTGGGTTGCCATGACATGCAGTATTTTTATTACATTTCGTGAGTTCGACTTTTGCACAAGAGCTGTCAATTGCTCAGACCTAAACAAATACAATGCACAACAATTTTATCTCCGCCTGTTTGTGTTTATAACCTGAGCTGTTCACGTTGCCTTATATCGCAGACGTGTAGATCTGGTATTAGTTTTGGGGATAACAGCAGGGGTGTCGTGGGGTGGGAACAGCGTTCCCACACCTTTTTCCACTTGTAACGGTTACTTGAAGATGTAGGATCCAAACGATTACATTGAAACATGGCTGCAATCTCACAGATAGCGACACGCAGATGCGCACTGCTGATCAAAAGTCTACTACAGTGAAACAGGAAGATCCAGCGTGGAAATTCTTGTAGGCGAATGCTTGCGTTATTCGATCTATTTGGTGCGGTCTTCCTTTTTGTTTGGTGTGGGAACGGCTTTCCCACACCTCTTTTTTTAGCACTACACCCCTGCATGTAGGTTATTGCAAAACAGTTTTTATTCAACAAAAACTATTGCTAACTTACGGCACTGCACTACCCGGTATAGATCTGTATTGACCCGATTTCTCTGATTCTAGGGACCCGAATCGGGTCCCTAAAACGCATTAAAAAACCCTGCTAGTACGCATGAAATCAAAAATCAAGGGTCGAAGAAAAACTGAAAAAATTTGCTCCCAATACTGTGGAAAGGTATTTCGGCTTGGCGCTGGTACATTGACTTGTAACACCTTTCCCACAATGCACAACAAACACAATTTCACATCGTTTTATGTACAATCTTCACTTTTAAATGCAATCAGTGAATAGGTATCAGTGAAACAAAAGCAAGAAAATTATTGCACACAAAACTCAGGCGTTAAAACGGCCAACTCAACCTGTGTACCATCTCGTAACGAGTAAGCGCCTGACCACACCACCAACCGAACGCGCGGGTCTTGCAAGCGACGGCATGCGTAGAATAAATAAGCAACTGAAGTGCGCAAGCAGTCGAGTATTTCTTAACTAAAATTAGAATATATCATTTCATGGAGTTGTGTTTGAAATTCAGAAGGAAATCATGACTGCTGTGCGTGCAAACAGACAACGCTAACGACGCGACAAAAGTTGAACTGTATTTGTAATAGCACCGGGGCCAACAGATGCAGTCCACGAACTTAAACTTAAATTTAAAAAAGCGTGGTAAGCATAACAGAACACTACTCGCATAAATATACAATCAATCACAGACACGGCCTAAAAGTTAAAAAAAAGCCTGAATTCCCGTGATTGCCCTTCCCAAAATTAGTGCATGGATGTCGTGGGTTCCTGTAAATACACCAACGATAGTGATGGTAAAATATCATATCACATCATGCAAAGGTTTTTGATTGACGTTCGTTTGAGGAATGGTTAACTTCAAATTGCAAATGTTACCGGATTTACTGCACAACACTTCAGTAATGTAGAATCGAAATATGCTATTAAAACCGTGGATCAATTAGCTTTTAATAGCTAGCTACCCAGGTTTAGCACCGAGGCACCTGGTGTGTTTAATGCCACATAACAATTACGCCATTCCAAACAAGTTTCGCCACGCTCACCTTCGTACGTGTTGACAGTTTCAAGGTTTACGAGATGGCGGATGATGTGATATTCGTCGCTTATTCCGTTACCCCCCAACACATCTCGCATTTGTCGCGCGATTTCCAACGCTTTTCCACATGAATTACGCTTTAATATCGATATCATTTCCGGTATTGATCTGCGCAAAAAGAGAATTCTTGTTAAATGGCCGTTTTCAACTCGCAACCAATTGCAGGAGCTTCCATGTTACTGTTTTACTTTACTATCACAAGATTCGAAACAAAGAGAACGAGTAAGCGATTACAACTCCATCCCGGTAGTTGAATATTCAGATGCGGTATTTGTGTTACGCAAAAGCTAAAAATAAAAAGAACACAACCTCTTTGTTACAACTTCAAAGAACCGGGCATTGCAAGGCAGGCCCGTAACCAAGAGGGCGCAGGGGGAGACGAAGCCCCCCCCCTAGAAATTTTTTTGCCCCCCGTGGAAAAATGTGTTGGAAGTAGTTTGAAAACATTGAACAAAGTTCAAAAAATTTGGGCCCCTCTCGGAAAACTCTTCGCCCCTCCTGGGGGTCCCAAGCTGGTTACGAGCCTGTTGCAAGGTCTTTACAGTCAACACGACAGCAACTTGAAAAATTGATTGTTGGTGAATTCTCCATATACGTTTTATTAAATCAAATGCTATCCACAGACAAGACATGGTTTACCACAAGCGAATTTTGCTGACTATTACATCAGCAAAACGGACGGTTGCAAGTCCATTATTGCACGCAGACAAGCATGAAATGTCCACTGTACCTGCCTTCTTCCATGAGCCTGCCCACCCTCAAACAAGCTTGCAGGCCAATCGATATTTCGGACAAAGCGTCCGCCATCTTTTTCTGTATCAGTTGATTGGCGGCCAGTGGTCTGTTGAACTGCAGTCGGTCAAGGGCGTATTGCCGAGCTGCCGCAAGACAAAACTCTGCTGCGCCAAGAGTTCCCCACGATATTCCGTATCGAGCGCTATTTAAACATCCGAACGGCCCCTGAAATGAAAAATTAGGCTCAATGGAGAATCACAGCAAAGCTACTTGACCTGCAATGAAGGTGCCTTTCCTGTTCACTGACAGTTAACTAAGGATTTACCGGAATTCCGTTCCGGCTGGAAATAAGTGGCAGACTCTGTTTTCACTTTACCACGTTTGTAACTTTCTCCTGATGGCAGATCATCTATGTTAATGCAATGTAGTGGTTTATAAAATATTTTTACAGCATAGCATAAGCAGGATCAGTTTAAAGCGGACGTGGGCAAGCTATGGCCTCACACAACTGCCGAAGAACAAATGCCACGATTCAAATTAAAACAGTGGCGATGGACGCCAAGCCGAGTCGCGCCTTGAGCAAAGGCACGTGATTAAATATTACTCCACTGGCCGGTTGAACTCTTCAATCCGGTTCACTGAACTTGTCCAATCAATAATAAAACCAATTTATTTTTTCATATTCTTTGTCATGTCAACATTTTCCCAGTACATATCGTACTGTTTTACTCCATGCCAGTTTTCACCTTGCTTTCTGAAACATGTTTGCCCCGGTGTGTTTTGGCAATAACAGATTTTGTCTGACTCAACCTGACTAAGAGGATCGTTGCAAAACCACAATAATGAACAGCAGCTTGCTGTGCGTTGATTTGCAATTATTTTAAAAATTTGAAGAATCATGTGTAAGCCCTTCCGTGGAGATGCGTTTGTCGGAGGAAAGTGGGCACAGAGCACCAATGGTTTAATGAGAATAGAACAGCAAATTGCTTGTTCACTCAGATCAGTGGTTGTGTGTTTGATATCCCACGAAAGTGTTGCAGATTTTAAATAATGCATTATTATCAGTCGGTTTGCTACGAATTCATTACTGTCCTGGCCACCGTCAATTCATTACTGTCCTGGCGAAGATCACCAATACTTGCTGTGGCACTCTTGAGTCCGCTGGTGTCCTGGAGAAGATCACCAACAAGTTGGGGACATTGCGTTTCAGAAATGCGTTTCAAGGAGACTCGAACAGTTTTCTGTCACATGACCATAAAACAACTCTACAGTGCTTGCAATTGGAAATGATTAATCTGCAGTCTGACCCTGTCTAAACAAAGAAGTTCAATTCTTCCAAACTGAATAATCTTTATGCTTTCATTACGAAATTTCATTTCCAAAACGCCAGAAGGTGGCACAGAAGATGTTGGCATAGCTTCGTCCAACCTATGTGCATCAGCAGATATTCATCATCATCGACACTGAAGAAGCTTGTGACAGATCAAAGTTGACGACTGGCAAACACTTCACATCAATCTTAAAAATTGTCACAGCAAAACTAACCCCAGGCTCTGATGCACTCATTAAAAAGGGAGACCAACAAAACTTGTTGCCATCAAAATTGAATATGACTTTCTTTCCAGCTTTGCAATATAAATTATGTAAAAGCCTTGCATCACCATACTTTGTTAAATGTCAAAGGACAAAACCTTCTGCTGTGACGTTTACATCTCATTTACGGTGATTTACGTAATCTATTCATCTGCTCTCGATCCGAACACTGTTAACTGTTGCAATCCAACGCGGGTCCAGGGTGAAAGAAGTTGACCCGCCCCTTCATTAAAGGTTCTGGTGGAACTCATCTCTTCACACAGACATCAAAACCACATGTACGAAAGACCTTGTTTTCCAAATCTAATACTTGAAAGTCAAAATTCTGCAGGGCAAAATCTGTTACTGCTTTAAGTTTTGAGTGTTTCATTGCATCCGGAACAAAATCGCAGTTATAAAATAAGTATGATCATTCCGGCACCGGCCTAATTTTTTTTGGCCAAAGCCTGTTCCAGCCAGAAATTAAAATCATCTTTACGTAGATCCCTAATAAAAACAGTTGGAAAATACTACTTGGTAACATTCATACAATATATTTCCTTCACTCACAAGCAGTCTTGCGTACCCGTTAATGCAAAGTTCTTGACGTCTTACGCAACAACAGACAACACAAAGTATGGGTCAAAAGTGGACCGCGACTTTTTGTTGATTTACCGAAAAGCAGTTTAACCCTGGAGTATTTTCGTGGGTTTATCAACCCTAGCCAAATGCGGTGACCACGTGATACCTACTGTACGTAAGCACGCGTCGGAGCGCTTTCCACGCTTCAGTAGCTTCCTATTTTTGTGTGACATGTTAAAAGGTGCGCTTGCGGTCATCCTCGCTCTTTTCGATTTTGCAAAGGGAGTGAATTCGGGTTCAACAGACCCGACGAAATGGTTAGTGTGAGGTGGCATGGGCACGCTAAACCCACGTTATGGTTAAAGGGGGCTAAGCGCCAGGTGGCTGTAAAGAGCTGAAACTCAGCGCCTGCTTCTACTGTCATATGAGCAGCATACAACTTAAGTTCTTCAGGCTCAAAATTTTTTTTTTATGAGTAATTCAGTTCAGACATATGAAATCTAAACTACCGCCCTTTTCATCAAAAATCGTATGATATTAGAGTACAAAGTAACTTTGTTAGTGCTCAAACAGCTCAATGAGAGTTATATTTTTAGTGTTGTTTTTGTGATAAACTTTAGTTGAGGGAAAATATATTTTTTAAATTTTTGTAAACCGGGTTCATCACACCCGACGAAATGGTTAGTGTGATAAAAATTGGACCAAAGTATTCCAGAGTAGAAAACCTATTCGCAGCTTACTGAAAGCGGAAGAGTACGATTCCGCACAAAAATCAAACTAAACAAGGTCATATTGCACTCCTTAGGCAGAAAATGTAGAGGGTGACCTACTTTTAACCCCTCGATATCGGGAAAAACATTCTCGGCAGGAACAGCGACATCCTCCATGACGATCTGACCGGTTATTGAAGCTCGAAGTGAAGATTTTCCTTCAATTTTTGGAGTGGTCAATCCACGCATTCCTCTTTCTAAGATAAAACCGCGGATCACTTCTTTCTCTTGATCTTGCTTCGGGCTCTTTGCCCAAATCACGAAAACATCAGCGATAGGAGAGTTGGTTATCCTGCGACATAAACACCCAATTCTAAATCAAAGCTCAAGATCTAAAGGGTTTAATTTTAGCGCGCTGGTATTGTTTACATCTAGCTAGAGCATGACAAACAAGTGTCAAAAGCAATAGAAGAGTTTAAACTGCAAAAAAACACGTACATTGTACAATGCATCCGGTCACGTTTGTATCCATCAAGACTCCAGACCACGTGAGCAGAAACACCTTCAGCAATCATCGCGCAGACCAAGACATGCGAATGGTGCAGTGGTTTTGTGTCTTCACGGTGTTATTTGTCAAATAAGGTTTTCGAAAAGTAATGTTTCTGAACAATGATTTTCTTACACACAGTGAAGTGAGTTGCATGTTCTGTAGTCTCAATTTGTGAAACCGGCTTTCTGTTGTGCTGTCTACGTAAGACGGTGGTTCCGAAGGAAGTTGTTGATTTATACTTTGAAGCTACTAGTCGGTTTTATTATCTTGTTTACCTACATGCGAAATTTTTAGGCGTGAACTGCAAGTGTATTTCCTGTAATAGGCAGGCAATTAGTATCTTGCCAGTAACACGTGAGAGGTTCGTTTGGAGCGTATCTTAATGTGCGCAACTAGTGTGCTTTCATGAAAGTCAAGTCTTTGTGAATTGCAACATTTCAGCGGAGATGTGCTGCTCCAGGCTGTCTTACATGTTGCGCGTATGGACAGAAGCAGAGGATCATAATATGACATTTGTTGCCAGCATCAAATTTTCAGCAGGCCTTAATCACAAAAAAACTTAACTGTTAAAGTAGGTATAACATTGAGTTATAAATAATCTACGAAGTTGCTTGTAGTGCTAAGGTAGCCTACAACACACGACAGCCAATGCGCATTACAGGAAATACTGGGTAAACATTTACAAAATCACCCAGCATTTCTCAAAAACAAGGTTGAGACTACACACCATGTTTTGCTGCCATTCAAAATATACGTTTTGGTTCCAGGGTCGTACTTGGCTCTGGATTCCATGCCAGCTGGATCACTACCATGGTTTGGTTCAGTGAGACCGAATGCTCCAACAAGCTCGCCCTTCGCTGCAAAGTCGAAACAAAACAGCACTAGTGACGTAGTTCAAAATGCAGTGCGCAAAGTAAAATCTCCTAGTCAGACTTAACTAAGGTCATTGGATTTTACAATCAGCTCAAATCCGCAGCAGATACTTGCAAACAAGATGCCCAGTTGATTTATACCCGCGCATGTACAGAAATCACATTATCAGCTGCATACGATCCATAAAAAAATGTATAAAGCGTCTTCGGGTAAATTTAACAAAACCTTTGTGGGTCTATCTATTTTCAAGTCTTATTGTCGTGAACGAAGGTTAGAACTGAAATGACCGGCGTATTATGTCTCTTTAGAAATTCGGGTCAGTGGACGGTGCAAATAAGCCACTACACACTTCAGAGAGTCAAGAAATTCAGGTAACTTGGAGTGGTGTAAACGAGTGACGGAAGGCAGAACAAAGAGATTCATGCAAAGATTGGTGAAACAAATGCAGTTTTGCGCAAGATTCATCGTTCAAAGGTAATAAAAGATGAGCAATCAAACATCGCACAGCTTTCAGATTTTAAAATCGGTTTTTGTTCTGATCCGTACCTATGGTCATGATTAGGGCAACCAAAAGCCAATAAAGTAAATTTTTTCTGCCTTTTTTCAAGTTTATGAAACGTCCACAAACCAAATTTCACGCTCATACAGTGAGGGAATCCCAAGTTTAGGTCAAACAAGTCAAAATTTATAAGTAGTCAAAATTTATTTTTGGGTCAAAAGTTTCTTGCAGCACGTTTTTTTTCTCTTTATCGATATTTCATTGAAACTACAACAGAAATTGATATACTTTTGCAGGTTTAGTCGCAATTCTGTAATAATAATGGGTTTGTTGCGATTTCTGACGTAATTATGTTGTTTTGCCCACTACTGGACGATCGCATATTGTGTAGGATAGGCGTGGTAAGACAAGAAACGTGGTCTTACAGTATTTGTTTGGTAAATGCTCAATCCATTATGCATAATATAGTGCTTCAACTTTATGATGATCTCAGGTTTGACTCTTCTGTAGTTAATAATGTTATTATCAATATATCATCCCCAAAGTTAAGAACCAATTTTTAAATTTTGAAGCATAGAGTGCATGAATATGCTTCTGGATGATTAACTTCAAAACCTAAGGCTGAATTATTTTGCAGTTGCAAACGCAGAAAATTTATAGGTCAAAATAAAGTCAAAATTTGTAAATTATAAAGACAAACTTTTAAGTTTTTAGGTCAAAAAATTGATTTTTGGGTAGTGGCACGAAAGAGTGATGTCTGACACGTAACCGACGGAGACGGGATTCTTAATGAGAGTTCACCGGGTGTTCAGCTGTGACATTCGTAAAGCCTTGAATGTCGGGCCACTTCTACTGCGGTAGAGAGATCTCTGCTACGATGGCTCGGCCACGTGGCCAAGATGCCCCTAGAAAGGTCGGCGAGGTTCGTCCCTCGTCCTGTTGGTTCAACCACAGGAGCACGCGCCAGATTCCGACCAGGGACCAGGTGGCGTGATCGATGCCCCGGCCAGGCTTCGTCGCGCTTTGGTTCGGAGCCAGCAGAACTATCAGGAGTTGTTCAAATATGTGAAGAGTTTCGAGACTGCTGCTCCTGCGACCGTCCCCAGAGGAAAAGCGGGTCCGAAAATAGAAATTACTCACCAAGTTTGGGCAAGTATTTCTCTTTTTGCTCCGCAGTTCCATACGCGTTAATTGGATGCATTACGAGAGAAGACTGAACACTCATTGCAGATCTGTAACTGCTGTCCACTCTTTCACATTCTCTGTACGAAATACAATGTACGCCATCACGCATCAGTAGGGCAACCAAAAGTCAATAAAGTCACATTTTTCTGCCCTTTTCAACGTTTGTGAAACGTCTACAAACCAAGTTTCACGATGATACCATGACCAATTGCGAAGTGGTTAGGTCAAATTTTGTTGCAGCCAGTTTTTTTTCTATTAATCGACATTTTAAAGCTACAGCAACAGATGTCAAAATGCTTTTGTAGGTTTTGTTAAAATTGTGACATAATATTGGATTTTTTGCGACTTCTGATGTAATAATGTCGTTTTGCCACTACTGAAAGATTGAAAGTGCACTAGGTGTGATAGTATTTGATGTTCAAGCACGGCCTACTTTTAAGAAATCTTAGTAGGCCGTGGTTAAAGTATATCAATGTAGAACCTTCTCAGTGGCTTCAGGAGATGTTTTGACACTGAATATTTCTCTTGTGCGTTTGCGTTTATTTTCATCTACGGTTTTTTATCTTTGGTTTTGCTGGGTCTTCCACACTTTTTATTTGTTTGATTTCAACAGCAAAAACATCTTCAACCTATCGGTCTGATTTCTCATACACGCTATGTATTTCGCGTTTCAATTGCAAACGCAGGGTATTGATAAAGTCAAAATTTTAAGCTTTTAGGTCAAAAAATTGGTTGCCCTACGCATCAGGTAAAAACTAAACCTGGCTCACTTTCCGTCGCAAATCGCTATTTCATGTTGCGGTTTTGTTTTTGTTTATAATAAAAAAACGAGCAAAACGTGTTTTTGTTGGACGTGACAAGTAAAACAGGGAGTTCTACTCGTTTGCACAAGCATGTACTTGTAATCTGGCTAACTGACGAACAGCTGCTCATGCGACACATTTATCTGTCTGCAGCAAAGTGCTTTTCTCTGCATTACGATCGCTTAATCAAAGGAGAAGCAAAGCAATTAGTTAATTAAAACAGTTCAACAAATTTTAAAGACTGATACTTTGGCGTGGTTCGCCCAAGAATTATAATCCCTGTCCTAATAAGCTAAGCTATTAATGCATTAATTATTCCAAAAAACCTGGCTTTTATACAAAAGTAGTTGTTTCTGACAAAGCAGTTTTATAGACCGTTCACAACAAGCTCATTCTGTACACGAAACTAACCTGAAAAGTACTGAAGCCTAATCCTGCTTTAATTGTGTTATTTTCTTCCCGTAATGAAACAAAGGCAGCAAGAAACGTTGAACGTGTGCGACCAGTAGGATGTCTATATAGTTTCAACATAACGTGAACTGCTATCAGGTTTACACATCAAGCAGGCGCGCGTTTGTTTGCAAGCTGACATTTTTTTCAAACTGATATGCAACTGAAGGACTTTGGGATGGTAGTCTGTATGGAACATAAATATGAAAGACTCAAGTGTCTTCATGGCTGAAACGAATGGCTATTTTAACCTCCTTCTTACGCTGCAGACGCAGTATTGCTGTTTCGTCTCTAAACACCATAGCACCAGAAACAATTTCCTTCAAGACAAAACAACTACTAACTTCGCGCCGAAACCAAGCGCTGGGCCATTTCGGGCAATTCGATGAGTCGAAGAAGGTTTTGTTGAAAAAATAACCAACAGTAAACCCCCACATGCAAAGTAGTCAGCTTCTACTCAATGAAAGCAAATCAACGTCTTGCGTCTGATAGTCGCGGCGCTTTGACTAAGGTGCACAATCGAACAATCAAAACACTACGAGTAGAAGACGGTAAAAAGTTCGTAGTATTCCCACCTGGCTAGTAAACCGTAAGCAACAGGCGACGCTCCTGCACATCCATAGCCTTGGATCGTAGCGCCAAGCACACCAAGCTCACCCATTTCGTACATGATGTTCCTGTCAAAGACTTTGAACAAAAATCCAGCTTAAAGCCTGTGAATGGCAGTAAAGCAAGAAACATATGCTTGAAGTTACAATTATAAATCCATTATCTTATCAGTGGGGTACATAATGATACTTACAGATTTACCAGGACTTGCGCAGCGATATTGTTATTTCTGCACAAAACACCCAAGGAATTTTCAGTTTCACCTTCAAAATTTCATGACCCGACTTTCATCGCGTTCCAGCGATTCTTCGCTTCAGTGATGAATTAGTTTACACAGTTGCCACACCAGTCAACAGAAAACCTTGCAGCGAAAACACTGGCAACTTCTAATTTCTTGAACACGTGCGCATGCGTTCCGCAAATATCACAGACTGATAGTTGAGGTTTTGCCTAATTTACGGCCCTGGCGTGTGCTAATGTTCAGTTTTAGACTAAGTAAAAAAAACAGTGCGTGTTCTACTGCAACCTCAACAACAAAAATCAGTTTGGAAAACGTGAAAATATGAGCTATTCACACGGTGCCTATAAAAATGATCTCTGTCCACCAAAAGTCTTTATCCTGCCTTTCCAGAGCGGCATGGCCAAAATAACCGATATGTTTACACCAGACAAGTATCGTAAGTAACTCCTCTTATGAGATGAACCTGTTTGGAATAGAATAACTAACATGCCGTTTTGAAAGTAACTATACCATGAGCGTTGTTTGCAGAACATCGACTGTTCGCGACTATTTCAGCTTTCAGCCCATTTCACAATACGAAAAGTCTTGTTGAGCATTTATGAAGCTTATGCTTTTACGCCAAAAAGTAACGCTGCGATAGAAGACAACATTATCAAGCGTTTCAGACGAAATTTAGCTAACTTCACTAACAGATTAATTCGGAGCTCTACGATAGTAAACCAAGATGTAAAATTGTAAATTCTCTGTTATGGAGGATATGCCTTTAACCAAATATTAACAAGCGAAAGTTAATTTTCCATGGCGGGTAATTGGATTTTCTGTGCTCAACTTCGAAACTCCTTTTAACATAAAACTAAAGGAATTCCCAAAAACTCAGAAGTAATACTATGCCTGTCACAATTTGATATCTTGTGTGAGATGAATTCTTTTGGGAGTAGAACCAGGCCCGTGGCCATGGGAGGGAATTCAGGGGCATTACCCCTCCGAAAATTTTGTGCCTCCCTAAATTGTATTGTGCCCGGAAAAATGTCTTTAACATAAAATAAAAACAAAATCTTGCCCCCCTAAATGTGTATTTTTCTCCTCCAAACCTTAAAACCTGGCTACGGGCCTGAGAAGAATGCTCAAGAAGCAACTTGAGCCGTCGCAACCCAAAACACATGCTGTGACTTTTTCCAAGTTTATGCCATATACAGTATGTCAAGAACACAGCACCACCAACACGGACATGCCAATGCATGTATCATGTCTGACTTGACGTAATCAAAACAAAAAACTAAAAACAAATTTTAGCTGTTCTTGTGAAGCAAATCTGCGGACCGGTTGCGGTATTTGGGCAACCCCAAACTAAAAAAATACGGTGAGCCCTGAACAAAGTGGCATTACAACATAAACGGGAATATTTTCGAGAACAAGATCTGTATCAAAAAACGCGAAAAACTACAGATTTACAATTAAGTCACCAGGCTTGTCCATGGGAATGTCATTCCTATGGGAATCCCATGGAAAACGTCCCATGGGATGGGACAGGCATAAATTGCTATGGGATGGGAATGGGACAGATAAATATGTCCCATGGACAACCCTGGAAATCACATTGGACGTTACGAATATTGTTTCTAATATAACTTTGAAAAACTTTCCTGTATCAAGAAATAAACAAATGAATACATTGTAGAAGTATATGTTTAACTACTTGTCTCGCGCGCCCTTGGAAAGTTGTCAAAGTAGTAAAATCAAGAAAGTTCTATTTTAAAACAGGGAATAAACAATAGATGTTTAAAATACAACAAAATATTTTGACTCCTAAGCATGACACTTGACCGTGGGGCTGCACTTCGAGAGCTACCTCGTTTCTGGGACACCATTTGACCATCATCAGCCCCTGGTCTACTGAGCAGGGCTGCTAAAAAAAACTTAAAAAAACATTGAACCAATGTATTTGGTTTTATTTTTAAAGAGGAATACAAATACTATTTCCATTGCAAATGGTGAATTATTGCGTTCCACAGCATATGTAGTAAATAACAATCAAAGATGGAACGTTATAAAATTTGGAAACAGTTAAGCTGATATTCCGTTTTTTTTTCAAATTGAAATTTAACTTGCTGAAGTTTTATTATCTTAGCTCAACTGTTTGTTGTAGATAAATTTTTCACGCGAAAAAATCAAGAGTTTGTTGGGTTGTAGAAACTGAATTGCTGTGAAAATGCTGTATGAGATATCAAGGCAGGTTTAATCTTTCAAAGGTGTGTGAATTTCTGACAGCATACTAATACTTGGACATATTGCAAATTTTCAATAGTTATTGTTTGAGCCTCCCAGCTAATCAAATAAGAAAGCTAGGTGAAACAGTTATCACGTATTTGGGGGTTTTAAGTGCAAGTGGTGTATGATCCACAGAAGCACCTTTTGCCAAAGGCTTGTCTTTCTATAGTTTGCTTTCATCAGTTCTTATTCTAGCCAAGAACTACAACAGCAAACAATCTGATTAAGTGTCAAGACTATATGGTTTCTAAAATTCAACATAAAAATTGTTCGATTTCTTAGAACGACTGCTTTAGTACCGTTGCGCACAACTATGAATTCTGACTTAATGTTTTACAAGTGTTTTCATCACGAAGAAATGCGATGGGAAACTCTTTCCTAAAAAAAACCTAGTGTTTTTTGGGACTTAGTAGAATTACAACCCTGCTACTAAGGCGTGTTGACAGAACTCCAGCTATGGATCAACAAATATTCTCTTTCATGGCAGAATAAGCTCTTCAGCCTTCAGGGGCAGGTGGGGAATATTTCTTCACTGTGGCAGCCCACGCAGCCGAACTTGGCCCCAATATACTGGTCACGCCTTCTCACGGGAATCTGCCGGGGATGCGAAATGCGGTCTACTGACCACTGGCCACCTCAATGAACCCGAGTCATGCCCAAATTCGCTTTGGAATAATCTCAAAACAACCATTCTTGCTCGTAGGGGCTCTGACACTCCTCAATAAAATCACAAACACAACCACTACATAGAAGCTTACAAATTAAGGAAATTTTTAATTTTCCACAAAAAGAAATACTAACTTTCATTCCTGTTTGCCATTATTATTCTAGGCATTAATTTCTCTTGACAATAATCATGAAACTGGTTTCTGATCATAATTTCATCTGATGTCAACTGACTATCCAGGTTAAAAGCGTCGCTCCAATCAAATTCATTCTTCGCAGCTGTTGCCATGTTTCTTCTGCAAATGTTACCTGAAGAATTGAAAAATTTTGCAGGTTAAACTTCATGAAATTAAACCAAGCCCTTGAGGCCACACCTAGAAAAAATTTACGAAACGAACAGGATAGTAAACCACACCCTAACTCATACGTGATGTGGACAAAGCCATCTGTGACGCATTTGGTTGAAAGCGGCTTGGTGGGTCATTGACATGTTCTTCGAGACAATTGCTTTCCTTTTATCAATTCAAAGCACGCAGCTTGGAACCTAAATCGTCTCAAAATGTACGAGTACTGCATATAATGCAGTGCATCAGATCCACTTGCGATAATATTTTCAGTTTCAGTAATCAAAGGTCAGTTAAGTAATAAACTGTCTCAATCAAGTACTGATCTCAAGTCCACAAGTCTTCAGTGAAGAAGGGTTTATAATGAGCTGGTTTCATGTGAAATATAACTATCAAACAAACACAAAGAAAGAATTCAAGCCGGGACCAATCGTCTGTTCATCATTACAGAAGCGCATATGCAATGGAGTTCTGCGTATTTATGTGCTTTAAAAGATTTTCAATCGTCTTGAGTCACACCTCGCGGTATCACATTTACTGGACCGTGCATTAAGCTATGAATAAACACCGCTTTGGCCAAAAAGAGCAAAACAATTAGGAAAAAACAAATCGGGCCAGATTTACCAGTAGGCTAGAGCAATAAAACCAAGTCAAACATACCCAGAACTGGATTGATCGTCTGTTGAAGAGCATGTGGATAGGTTTTGAAGATGTTTAACAACGTAACAGTTCGCCAACACGCCATATTTGCTATCAATACCAACACAAGGTGTTGCAAAAATTTTCCAGTAACTCTACTCAGAGCTTAAATCATACCTGTTGTGAAACATAACAGATTAACGCAAAGATGCGAAGAACCACAAAGCATAGCAAGTTAGAACACAGCTTAGCGACCACACTGCTCAACGATTCAGTTTTGAGAAGAATATTTGCATGGCAGTGACGCCAATCCTGTCTTATAAATGAATCGGACTTGAGCAAATCCAGTTCTACCGATTCACAAGCACGCTTCAGGGGCCGAAACGGAAGGAATGCGGACTGAATGTTCACGTCATTGCACTTCTATCTCATTCATTTGCTGTTCTGAGTGGTGCCATCAACGACTTTACAGTGATATTCAAACTTCGGATAGAGTTTTGCTTCAAGCACGGAAAGTTTGGCTACGAAGAGATAAACAAGTTGTAATATATTTGTTCATGATGTTTGTAAGCTGCTGCACTTAAGTGGGATTCGATTAACAAAATCTTTCTCGACTGTTATGCTCAACGACCTTATCATTCCAAAGACAATGATGAACCTTTCCTTCCTTCTAATGTAATATTTCCGACAACAAACAAAACAGCAAGTGTGGATAAACCAAGTAATTGCAAGATGCCTGTTTTAGAAACCATTACAACAAACCAACCATCAACAATAACCCTAGTTATGGTAAACTTTTAGCGTCTCTAGGCGTGAATTAAAAAATTTAGCACGCCAGATTTTTTCCACCAGTTCTCAGCGTCAAATTTAACGCCATGTACCTTCAGCGCTTCCCAGACAAAAGGCAGGAAACATAGATCCGATGCCATAACTTGGTGCAGGCAAAACGCCAATGCTCAGGAGTTAGTCAAAAATTTTGCTTGGCTGAGTTGAAACCTGGTCACATCTTTGACAGCACTCGTATTTCAAGCAGGTTTTCAAGGAAAATGTTGGGTACCCGTATGCACCGGTAGGGCCCCGATTTCTCTAATTTTAGGGACCCTATTTTCAATTCAAGGGACCCGAATCGGGTCCCTAATACACCTTAAAAAACTGTTTCAAGTATCTTTGCCTTCCGCACTGGAGCCTATTGGAAGTCTAGAAGCACACTCTGCCCGTTACATTGAGACTAAAAGAAAATTTCCACTAGCATGACCTGTTCAGCAACCAAAAACAGTTAAGCTACCGTTACAAAAGCGAAAACCGTAGCAGGTGCATGGGACCTCAACTGCTTGTCGGAAATATATATACCCACCAAGCGAAACATTTTAGCAAGTTGTGGCAGTTTAAAAAATGTTTCACAAAGTAGCAAATGCTGTATAGCCAAACAAACGGTTAATTTTTCTTCACTTTATCAAAACCACACCGGTGGTTTCCGAGCCGGCTCCAGGGCTGCAACGTTTTGTTCAGCTTTGCCGCGGAATATGTACATTCAAGACGTGAACATTTGGAAAAGGAGTGGTCACAGCATGACATTCACAAGTGGTTCTAACATTTGTACGCGAGAGTTTTAAAATAGTTTTCGAGCAGCAGAACTGTCTCTGTAACTTGCAGCTGGGCAGTGTGCAGCTTATTAATGCTATGATCGTATTTGCTGAGTTGAACGCGTTCCGTAGCGGAAAGCATTTCATCAATTTCTTCGAGCTGAGCTTCGTCGGCCTCTTGCAAAGTTTTCTGGAGAAAAAAGAGGGTACGCTGCACTGTGCATAGGCAGGAGATCGGATGCTGAAGTCGCAAATGGATTCAGACCAAAACCTTATTTTCGAAAAAAACGAGGACGTTCGCACTTTGCTGCGTCCAGCAGAAAATCGGGAAAGGCAGTGTTTCTAAAACTCTTTCACAACCTGGCACCCACATCAGGGTTTATGGCAGACTCAAAGCAATGAAGTCCGCATTCACTACAAAAATAGGAAAAACGTGGCCTACATTACTGGTAATTTTAGAGCTACTGAGCTTTGGATTTGATGGAGCGCGAACGCTAGCGCAAATCATAATGCTCTTAATCCAAATAAAAAATCGGGAAATGACTGGTGGATTTGTTTTTTCTCCAATCAGTCTTGGTCAGCTATACGCAATGCTTTTTGCCGCCAGAAAAGCGTAAGTTTATAGCAAGTAAATACAGTANTTTTCAATGCGTCCCCATTGAAAGTCACACCAAACATAGATTTTTGTTGAAAGGACTTTGTGTTTTGCAGTAAATCGTTGCAAAATGCTTGCGTGATTTCGTAAATGTCATCAAACTGAGTGTTTTTTGTCACGTGTGCAGTAGCGGCATGCTTTCTGTTATCATTAGATGGTTTTCTATTGAATGTGACGCAATGCTTATAAAAAGCTTTCCTAGTTTTTGTTGCCACCAAAGTAACAGAAATACACGAGAATCCGCATCTCAGTATGTCTTGATTGACTCTTCAGCGCTTCTATAGCGGTCCTTTAGGGGCAGACTTGGACAACTAAATAATTCCAGTTTTCTAATTTGATGAATTAGAGCAAAATGACGGTAATTCTAATTTTAATCTAATTTGTTAAAAGCCTCAGTGCTCTAATTTTAGGTCTAATCTAATTTCCGGTTTTGCCGAAAATGTTAATTTGTCCAACGGTATTTTTAAACGAGAATGCGGTGAAACGAGAATGCACCCTTGTGCAAAGGTAGTAGCCTGCAACAAAATGGTCACAGGGCAATCTCATCACTTGCAAAGCTAGAACAGTAAAATCTCGATCAATTTCTTTTCTCATTCACAGCTGCAGAGCCAGCAGTACTCACTATGTGTCCTGAAAATGATTATTATTATCACATCACATTGCCCACCCACTCACACGCAGAAGTCACAATAGCCATTAGGTAATTACGACTGTCAGTCAGCTGTGATGTTTTAGGGCAGGGGTTCTCCAAACTTTCTCGTCAGAAGGCCACATAAGTTATCACGCAACAGTTGGAGGGACGGGCATCTTACGACGTAAGATGATGACAACGCAATGTGATTATTTCGAGATATGTTACATTCTATCAAATCGACTTATGTTCGTAAAAATATTATTCTGCCATTATTGATAAAAATGTCTTCGCGTGCTGGATTTGGCCCGCGGGCCGTAGTTTGGAGGACCCTGTTTTAGGGTATTGGAAAAACGAACATCGTTTCCCTTATCTACAGACCGCTGCTCGAGAACTTCTGGGTATGATGGTGACATCAGCTTTGTCGGAACGTGTTTTCGGAACGAGAACCGTGACAGCATTGTCATTTTTCGAATCGTAACCACGTGAGGGATGATCCAGGGACGTCGCCGGCCCCGTTTACATTTGTCTTTGCCTCCCTTCAATGTGAAGTTATA
>JGI24159J19872_10000441_pt1 | contig 36344 bp, 17 predicted proteins | sample Ectturendosymbi4_FD_19872 | JGI IMG/M metagenome (IMG submission 19872) | reverse complement strand
TTTTTTTTTTTCAGGAGTTTAGCAGAAGCTGTTAAATTCAAATATACGCGAAAGAAACTACAAACTTTGTGGTAGCTGCAAAAGCGAACAGTTGTCCTTTCACATAAGCAAAACACCAAAGCAGCGTGGTGGAAACGCGAAACGGTTTTTAGCCCTCAAACCACCGTTTGCATTGTTTTGCGAACAATACATAAGGCGTGAAATTATGATTTGCTTCGCTTTATCATGATCAACAGCGGGACGCAAAGTAGCGAAACAATCCGGAAGCTATTTAGCGTTTCTACGAAACTGTTGTCGCAGTATCATAGAAGTGACAGCCAAGGGCGTCGGAAGAGGGGGGCAAGGGGTCTAAAGCTCCCCTGGATTTTGTAATGTGACATTGTACTATTAAGGTTTTACAAAAATGGTTTTCTCTTAGTTTCGGAGTTGGTAAAATGAAATTTCACCACTGTTGCCCCCCTGGAAAAATCCACTATTGGCCTCCCCCTAGAAAAAATCCTTCCGACGCTCAGAGGAGTTGGCGGGAATCTTGGATAGCAAGGCACAGGCAACGGAATCATTTTTCAGCACAAACGAAAACTTGACGTTTTGTTCAGATATCACGATCTGATTCAGCATCTCAGTGCAGGGGCGTAGCGAGAGGGGGCAAGAGGGCATAATGCCCCGGGCGCCGAAAAGTCCCAGCAATGCCACAAGTACTTTCGTCAGTACAGCACATTGCTCCCGAAAGACCTCAGGTTCGAACATGGGGGGCCAAACTTGTGTCTTGCCCCGGGGGCCATCTAACCTCGGTACGCCCCTGTCTCAGTGCGTGTTGTTTTGGGAGTATTGTTCAAATAAAGCATCGTAAACCTGCAGAAATTTTGAAAGAATGAAGTCGCGTGTTGCTACACCAGTGGTTCTTAACTGGGGGGAACGCCTCCTCAGGGGGGCGTCAATAAATTTCCAGGGGGACGCGAGCCCTTACTCGCTCTACTACATGGAAAGTTTTTGAACGGTAAAAAGTTCCGTCCGATTTACTCATTTAAAGTCAGGGGGGTGAGAAAAGGGACAATTTGCTCAACAGTTCAATATTTGCAGTGTGGCTATGTGCCTGGCAACAGTGACTGATGGCTATGTAGTTTTGATTCTTTTTGTGGCAATTGCAAACTCGTAGGCGTAGACAACTTACGCTGGCCACGAAAAGACTCAGGCCGCTTGCTCCTACTACCACTGAACTGTGTCGCAACTTTTTTGTAATAACCTGGTCTAGTTGGATTGATAATTTTTTCTTCACATCAGCAATCAAATCTTAAAATAAGTGAAACGGTGTAATACTTTATTGAAATTCTACCTTTATTTGTGGCGTTAAATGTATTTTCAATATGCTTTTAGGCCCAGTGAATCTAACATGCATTATGAGATCGTTTTTCACGATAACCAGCTCCAGTTGACAAAAATAGAAGTAGTGCCATAGCAAATGCCTTTCTTTCATTCACTAAAAATATTAAAATATATTATATTTTATACTTAAAAAGTATAAATTATCGAATTTGTCCCTTCGTTGGGTGCTGGCAGAACAATGTGGGCCTCACTGAAAAAGTTTGCTCAACCCTGCGTTAGGACATCAACAACCGCACCAACCAGGTAACTACAACATCGCGCAGCGTGTCAGAATCACCGATGCGTGAAGACCCGCTTTTAGATTTGTTACTGTGCGAAACTGTTTATTTATTTCCCAATTTCACTCCTGGTTAATCGCATTAGTCTTCCGCTGACACGAGTAGGGTTAACGAGAGCGGCAGCGCTGTCGAGCACGTACTTGTTAAGTACGTGCGAAGGCCTGATTAACCTACGGTTGAATTCAAAGGTTTTCGCGGAAAAACGAAATTCGTAAATAATAAGGACATACGTCGAAAGAAAGGAACTGATTTTTGGCATCGCTTTCATATAACGACATCTAGCGATTGCGAGTTGTTGTGTGCTTGAACACATCGCGACACAAATGCAGATCATAATTAATGTCTTTGCTTGTCGCAGTTTTTTCAATTTTTCTTGAAGGTGCATTGATTTGTTTTGTACTGATGAATTGATATGATGAATCTCTTTGCATGAAATCTGTGTTCCTAAAGCGCAAATTCAAGTGAAATATCTATTTTCTAACGTTTATGAACACCATCAATTTGTTTTTTGCAGTGTTCCCTTCTTGATCAATGTCAAATTTTTCCTTGATGACATTCTTCTTTGTTCCTTAACTTCCACGCTTGATCATCATTTACGTCTCACGCGCGAGTCACACTTCGCATGTCCACAATTGTCCACGTATCGCATGAACCAAATGCAAAGTTTGTTGTTGCTGATTAACGCAACTGAAGTGTGCTATTTTTTTGCAAGTCAGTATAAAAGTTGTTCAGGCTTTCCTGTCTTCTGTCAAAAAGAGATGGCAGATTCTTACTAAACACGATGTTTGAGTCAGTATTACTTATAAGCAAACTATTTTATTTCGTTAACGTTTGTACACAATGAAAAGCATGCGATTCGAAACACATACAAGACACGTAAACTGTTCTTCATTTGCAAATCCACAGCATGTACCGTCTTTTGGATTTAGAAGCTGTTAAAAACAGGCAAAAAACGGCTTTGAGCACTTTTATTATTGATGATTGAATGCAACTGCCAGTAATAGTGAATATAACTGCCATGTAATAAAAAACAGTTTGTATTGCTGATAAATTTAAAGTGTTGTTCAGCTTCTGGTGTAGGTATTGTGGAGGAAGGCGTATTACCCGTAACCTGCTTGGAAAAAAATTTACCTAATGCATCATTTGACGCTTTTCAGTTTGGCCTCCTTTCAAAGCGAGCGTTATACTGAGTCACTAAGTTGATTAAAATCGTTTTGATAAATTTCGGAGGGGCATAATGACGTTACAGTGTATCTGATGACACGCACGAATGATTGTCAGCCAAGATGAGATTTGGCAAAAGGATCTACATCTGTGTGCGGTGCTGGCTTGGTATAAACAAAGAAACGAAAGACGGGCAAATCCGTCGCTTTCAACAATGCCCGTGACGTTGAACAGGGAACAAAATCGTCTTGCTGCGTGCCTGAGAATCAGAATTGGAAAACAGGCACTTTGTGCTCGCGAACGCCTTCTACAAACTGAAACAGAGACACAATGAGCATGAAGGGCTGGAGAACGACAAGGAAGTTCGCAAGTTCTGCTTGGGACTCAAATCAGCTTTGTTATCACCAAAATCTTTTCAGCTGGCACTTTTCCTTTCGCCTATCGTCGTTAAACACGCAACAAACGGATAGATACAGGCTGCGTTCTATCAGTGGGATGAGAGAATCCTGCTGGTGGTGGTCAGTCTGGGTAAAATTGAAGAAGTACATGTTTGTATCGAGCAAAACCTTTCCCTGGGAGGTAATGACCAATGTCCAGACTGTTATTAAAACTGCACGCAGAGTTAACAAAAAATAACCAATACGCCCTGAAAAAAAACTCCCAAAATTTTTTAACTGGCATCATTTCGTTTGCGATTCGTCTGCAACCAACAACCATCACACGAATATTTGCCCAACACATAACACGGTACGAATAAAGCGTTTGCAACTGTCTTCGCATTTCCCGTTCAAAACATTCCTGTGGAACGGACGCGGCGAATCGAAGACCCACTCCGATCGGTGCAGTGATGTCGGTCTCAGAAGAATAACCGCATTAATTGAGTTCTTTGAAAAAAGATGAAATGAAAAAGCGTCGCCAACGCGAATAGTTTTCATCAGACCGCAAGCAATATATTCTGACCAAGGGTTCGACTTTGCCTTGTACATTCGTCTTTTCGATAAGGGAGAACATCTTGCTCAGAGTTAAAGCAGATTTACACTTTACCTCATGGACCTCATCGCCAGTTAATTACATGCTTTATTTTTTCATGCGTACGTAAGATAAATTTTAAAACAGTTCAATAAAGTGCAAAGATTATTTTGCATTGAATGTTATATTTTCAATTCTCGCGGCGTTTATGCATTTTCCGGAATCAAAGGGTTTTGATTTTCGTCGGATATCATCGACAACTACTTCTATCGTTGCACTGGAAAAGTCGTGGCAAGTCATGCTCTTGAAAATTATTCCTTCCTTGATTGCTAAATCTTTCCTGTTGCATTCGTATTGTTCATAAACAGTTCTCACCAATCACAGTGAGAATTGCTTTGCTAGCAGCACTCCCTCTCTCGTTGACGGCTTTGCACATGTATTCTCCAGTGTCGTCGAAGAAACTTTCGTTCATGTACAGCGAGTAGCAGGATCCTTTGCTCAAGTACTGGTAGTCGGCGCTGTTTCGTATCAGCCGGCCTTGGAAGTACCACGTGACCTGCGAGCAACAAATGGGGACTGTTCCATAAAGTGCTTTTGGTAATCAACAGGTGTTTTTCGAAAAACAAGATATTTTCTGCTTTTAATGATCTTGTTTACATTTATAACGATTTTATAACATCTATAATTATTAACCTTTTTCGAAAATACTTTTTCCGGAAACAGCCATTTCTTCATGTGTTGAAGTGAGATATTCGACTTGATAAACCCTCACTAGGCTCAAACCAGTTTTGCTCATCGATAGCATCCGCCAACTATCTTATATTGCACATCATGCAGAGGGATTGGCCTTAGTTCGTACACAAGGATTTCTATTTGTCATCCACTAGCCACGTGAACATAACACATCGACGTGAAGTAGAGAACTATGGGCCTTAATGGTGGATTTGATTGTGGAACTGGCGGAGCACTTGTGTGCAGCAGTGCGTGACCTCACGAGACGTTGACTAGGACACTATGGCCGGATTTGCATTTTACGTTTTTCTTCAAACAAGAGTACACTTTTAAAAATACGGCGGTAGTTGCTTGCGGCCATTAAATGCAGGATTTTTTCCTAGCTAGTGGTGAGTAGTCGTACAGGTCACTGCGTAAAAAGAAGATGACTTTAAAAGTTTATTTTGCAGTGGCGTAACAAGAGGTTTGACCCAGGGTAAAACGTTGCTGAAGGAGACCAACTGGCCACTGTAAAGGGCCCACAAGCCAACAGTCAGAAAAAATTTGAGAAATGATATTGAATTCGGATGTGGATGGCCATACTAAAACCTGAATTAATCAGAAAACACTACGAAAAACGCAACAAAATATTAATACCGAAATATAAGCTATGGAGTGACTTGAACCGCAATCGGAATTTATAGACTTTTAATAAAGTTTAAACGATCTTGAAAGTAGACTAATCATAGCTCAACGAAACTGCATTCCACCAAATCGCTGCCAAGCACATAACAGAATGAAACTGTTTGAAGGGACGTGGAGAGCGCAACGAGGGAAAGCACGCACACCAATCAAACGCCACAAGAAATGCCTCCGGGATAAGCGTGGCAACTCATCAACGCAAATCACCGCAGATAGGGGCCCGATTTTTACGTTTAGCTTGCCAGAGGGCGGTTTGGCTCCCGCTCCCCTGCCAGTTACGCCACTACCAGTTTGTATTGTGAAAGAAAAGCTGTGATTTCGAGTGGTGTTGCTTCCCTCAGCGTGACATACCTTGGGGTGGGGACTGGCGTTGATGTGAGCGTCAAATCGAACCGGTTCGCCTTCATTGACGGTCACGTTGCCGAGTTCTTGAACGAAGTATGGCGACCCACTGTAGGTACCTGACGAGCTGCTACTCGCTGACTCGCTGCGGAGTGACTTTGCGACGGAGTCTGCGAGGGTCAGGAAACAAACAAAAGCACTCAGGTTATTCCAGAAGTAACCGGCATCAGCTGGTTGCGAAAGTTCACACGGAGCGTTTTGTTTTTCTACATTCGCTGTCTCTTTGCTGTGCAAGCTTCATTAATTGACCCAACATCCAGGGTGGGATTCGGGGGACATTCGGGGGCAGTTTCAGCCTCCATTTTTTTCCCACCCAAATTTTCTTGTGCCCCGAAAAATTTGTTTTAAACATATAATAAAAACAAAAATCTTGTTCCCCTAAAAATGTATTTTACCCCTCCAAACTTTAAAACCTGGCTACGGGCCTGAATTGATTTAAGACAAGCCGTTATGCGTTCGAGAAAACAAGGGCTCTTTAGAAATATTATGTTTTAATTTTCTTGATCGTTTTGGGGATCGAATTTGCTTCAACAAGCGCTGCAATCCAAACGAACGCCGAGCGGAGATATTGAAGGAAAATGTGCCTCTTGCATCAGTGAACTCTCACTCTGAGTTCAGCCCAAGGCGCAAAAATATGTTTGATGTTTTGCTGTCGACACGTACAAGAATGCAAGCGAAGAAGCCCCTTCGTGCGTTTTTGTATTCAAATACTTTTTCCTTGTTTGATTGCGTCTTTTCAAACTTTTTGCCAAGGATTTGCCAAGGATTAACCTGTTCACACAACAAGAAACCAACATGGGTAGAAAATAGAGCAGCACTTTTCGAAGAAACCATATTACTAACCTTCGGGACTTGAACAACTTTCTATTTCCTCCTGCGTCACAAACAAATCTTTTGTTAACGGTTGCAATAGAGGAAATACCAACCCCTTTAAAGTACGGCAGCGGAATTCGAGCACACCGCACCGAAACAACGTATTTCATCAAAGGCGAATATTGCTTTTAATCGCTACAAACAGCTAAGCGTAGCACCGCAAACTTGCGATGCCGAAAGGAAGATAACAGCAATTCAAACGAATTTGACAAACTAAAATAAAGGGTGATGTTTCAAGTAAGCAGTATGCTGGAATGCAACAGGGCTGTGCCTCATAAGGCACCTTTTCAATTGTTGGCTCATTGCTTCTTCGTGCACATGAGGCTGGTAGTTAACTCTACTGGTTAAAACTAGCTCTTAACACCAGCCCCCCGTGGTCTCACATGTCTTTCAAAAATAAGCATTTTCTTCTCTTTGCTTAATTTTAGCTTTGCCGCCTCACGCTTTGAATTCGTTTTATGGAAAAAACGTCACAAAATTGGCACCTTTGTTGCTTTTTCATGCACTGCAGTTCACTTGTTTTGCTTGCAATACAACAATACATGGCGTGCTGCTGCAACACATGTGAAAAAGACATTCAATTTAAAAAACGACATTCAAAAGGCAGTGCTTTTGTTAAGGCGTTTTGAGAGACCGAAACGGTCTCTCAACTTGCAATTGAACCTCTCTGCATAATCACCATCAAAATACACTAAAAGCTCGTTTTGTGACCATCACGGTATTTGGATGAAATAGTTGCGGTCTAGCAAAATGTCTTAAAACGGTCACCAGGGTCAAACCTCAAACAACGCCACCAACTGACCGCGTCGTCGTCGTAGTCTTCTCCGTCACTCGTATAATACTCGTCATCTTCTTCGTCAGAAGTTTCGTCATCGCTCGAGTTTCGTGCCTGAGTTTCAGCTAACTGTCGCTGAAGATGTTCGATCTGGTCGCGAAAAACAGCAAAAGTCACGTGCTGTGACGTTTGCAAGAAACAAAACAATTCACTGACGTCATTGAAAAGAAAAAATGATTTAAGTGACGTCATCATCAAAAAAAAAATAATTTAGTGTCGAAGAAACACGTTACGTCAATGGGTGTGATGTCTTCTCAGAGTCCTGTGAGTAGACAACAAAATGATGAACTTATTTTCACAGATGGATATTTGCAGACAATATTACGGTTTTAATTTTGAATTAAAAGGACGTTGAGTGACTTTTTACTCTTGCGCTTGCAAGTTGACGATTTCAACTGCACAAATGCTTGGGGTTTTTGCCAATCAATCACCCATGCGGCCAAATTACCCAACCCGTCAAATTACCCAACCTGTCGTTGACGCGCAAGATACATCTCTTGCTGTTCGACGGTCATCCGGCAAAACTTTGTTTCTTCTATTCTCTTCCTCTCCGCCTCCTCTTGTGCACGCATCACCGCTTCTATTTTGCTTCTCACATCCATTTTTTTAACGCTCACGTTGTTTGTCAGCTTTCTTTCGCGCTCACTTTCAAGGTCATTATCAGATGCTTCCTCTGACTGTTGACAAAAGTTTTCCATCTTTCATAAAATTTGATTTGTAGTAAAAGTTTCGCAAAGTTGAAAAACTACGAAGAAACAAAATAGCTTTGCATTGTTTTTGATGAAACGAATGGCTGCAATAGATTTACATAATTACAAGTAGCCCAGTGGGGGGACAAACGCAGGGAAACGTAATCCTCCAGTGGAGGGGACCGTGTTCCCTTCCTTTGTGGTGAGTCTCGTAAGTCGTTGCGTGTTTTCCGTACTTTTTTAAATTTTACCAAAATAATTTATCCATTATATTCAATGCAGTATATTTTTATTCTCAGTTTATGTAGATATTTTTAGTCTCAGTTTCTCCACTTGCATTTTTCACACCTTAACGCTAGATATTACCGATTGAACTCTGCATTGTTCAAACATCTTGCGCTCCTCTTCGAGCCGCTGTGCTTTTTCTCTTTGCATTCTCTCGCGTTCCTCCTCTCTCCTCTGACGTTCCAACATGTCAAACTGCGTTAGAGATGACGCAAGCCGCCGGGGTCGGGGACCGTCCCGGTGCGATTTCAGGAGAGCTTTGGTCGCGCTAGTGACGTCATCGTCGCTGTCCTGGGAGCACGCAAGAAAATAATGACGTTATTTTCCCAGGATAGGTTATTAGCAGACCCTATTGCGGTTTTGATTTTGAGTTGAGAAGATGCCAAGTGACCTTTTGCTCATTTTAAAGTATTTTTACCCGGAAAAAAATTGATGAAATGCTTGTTTTCTAATAAATGTTTACAAAAAAATTACAAAAAAGAAAGTTTCATTATATTCCCTTTTTACACACTTTGGAGTGCCACGAGTGATCTGCGGCGCTTATTTCCACTTATGCGCCATGGGCCAGGTGACTACCATTGGTGTAGGAGGCGGGGGCGCAGGGGGTGCAAGCGCCCCCCAATAGTTTTGATTTGTCGAAAATCCTGGCAAACTCTGGGCAAAAACCCTGAAAATTTGGGCAAAATCCCTGAAAATCCGGACGAAAAAGGTGCCAAACGTTTGCATAAAAACATAAAAAGACCTTTTTTTGGAGGTCATACCAAAAATGATCTTTGTGGGAGAAAAGTTTTAGGCAAAAGTCGCACAAAAAATTTTCTGGCAAGTTTGGGGAAATTCGAACAAAAATCCTTCTTCGCACCCCCAAAAATTCGCCTGCTCCTGCATCTACGGTGACTACATTCGTAGTGAACAATAGCGCACAGCACCGCACGTGAAGACTTCCTTTACAACCATCCATTGATGCTGAACACGAGGCTGGACAGGTCGCAAGCACGGTTCTTCAAGTTTCCGGTATGACCCGACCGTGAATCGAATCGAACCTACCAGCATCTGTGACTAGAGTTCTATACCACAAGGTCACTTAGCCAGGCAAAAAACGAAATGGAAAAGTAGGAGGATTTTGGCCTAATCAGGTATCAGGACACATGCCGACTGGGCAACTGCCAACCGGAGAACAGCTTTTGTGAAGCGTAGTTGTAAATTGTCGGGTTGGCGGTGGTCCTAGAACCGCCCAGTTAATACATAGGTAATTTTTCGGTAATTTTTTGTTAAAGATTAACTCTTGTGCTGTAACTAAATTTGCACGAAAACGCACGCTGTGGACGTCGGAAGGGGGTCGGGGAGGTCCAGGGTTCTCCCTTGGGTTTTGAAAATTTCAGCAAAAAAGGTTGTTTTCTTAGTTTCGAGTGGGAAAAAAATAAATTTAACCACTTTTACCCCTCCTATAAAAATATTTGTGAAAATCCACTAGCGGCCCTCCCTAGAAAAATCCTTCCGACGCCCATGTGTATGGTCCATTCAAAACAGGTATTTAGAACTTGAATCTTTTGAATAAGTATTTTGCGCAACTTACTTTCGATTTCGTTTCCGTTTATGGCATCTCAACGCACGAAAATAATCGCTTTTATTATTCAAACCAGACTGGTCTCCAGTGAGGGCCTTACTGCCCCCATTTCTTGATCAAGTTTGCCGCCTGATTTTGGTTGATGAGGGACCTGGTGCTGCACCTCTTAAAAATGAGTGATGAACATTTTACGTCTTTCGCTGATTGCGTCCTCGTTTTTGTGTTGGTCCCCCATCAGTCAACGCCTGGCGACAAGCTTGACCGGAACACACCTGGTAGTCCTTGCGTTGCTCTTCAAACCCTTTAATTTCAGACTCCAGTCTCTTGGCCTTCTCCTCTTGAGCGCGTAACCTTTCTCTCTCGATCCTCTCTCGTTCTTCCACGTCAAAGTTAGTGAGTTTCCGCGAGAGCTTTTTCGGCGCACAACTGTTCTCTTTGCTGATCGTCGAGTGACCTTCGTTTCCGTCACTTTCATTTTCTGCCTCCTAGATTCACAATGAGTAATCAGGAAACTCTGTGCGGTGCAAGCAAACAGTCAATCCATTTCGGAAGAAGAAAATCTTCGAGATTTACGCTCAAACAAAATCTAAACTCGAAGTCTCTAAGATGCTCATGTCAAAACTTTATGCAGTCTTCAGTGGGCTGATGCTAAAGTATAGCGAGAAATCTTTTATTCATAGGAGCAAACCCTTGATTAATCCTCCAATGTTCATGCTCATCCTTATATAAGGGTTACGTTGTACAACTAGGCCCAAACTATCCCATTCGGGTGTAGCATGTGCGGCATGGAGAATTTTGTTCAGAACTTGATGCCCCAAACAGTTCAATAGTTCAATCGAACCTGTGCAAACTCTTCCCGGGATTCCGCATCATCATGCAAATATGCAAATAAGTCATAGTTTTATGCAAATAAGTCATAGCCTTCCATACCGTGAGTAATACCCAAAATTTACCAGACACATTCAGACAGGTGTGCTGTTGGCAAAACCAGCATACACTTGATATTTCTCCAGATGCAGTAATGAGCTTTGTTGACGTGTATTGGAAACATGCTGCCGGTCAGTTCTTTGATGTCAAGTTAGTCACTATACCTTATATCCTTTTCGTGAAAGTTCTAGATTACCTTCTCCTAAACCCATCGCAAAAATTTTTATCAGCTGTCATTGACAGATTAGAAAGTTTTCGTCGAAAATTATAAAATGTTTTTGGTTTAGATGACGTTCTTCCCTGGATAAAAAAACTGATGTTTGAATTGCTTTGCAGATGACGGCAGTGTACTTATATCTTTTACATTTCCTTATTGCGTCTCCTTTAAAAAAAGAAAATGCAAACAAAGGAAAACAATGCAAATGTTTAAAACATTGTCATTATAAAAAAAAGATTCTAAAATTAAAACCCGCCTTAAGTTTTGGAAGTGTTTACGCTGCTGCTGATATATTTTTTGTTTATGGCAAATTCAACAATGTTCATTTTGGATCTCACCATTATTTCTCTTGCCTCTCGAAAGGCTTGTTTCTCTTCTTCCAGTCGTTTCGCTTTTTGTTTGTAAAGTTCTTCCTCTTCCAATGTTTTTCGTGTCTTTTCCATGAGGTCGAATTCTGTCAGTGACTTGTCAAGCTTGCGAGGCATTCTCACTTGATTCATGCCACGTGGATTGCTGTCGTCATCCCTTTGGTTGGTAACACATTCCTCTTGCTCCTATGAAAAAGTCTTATCAAAATCTGATAGCAAATACTTTTCTGCAAAATATGCAACAAACACGTTAACGATATTCTGCGTCCTTGGATTTGATATACGCGAAGATTCCCGAAGCTTATCTCCTCTAGGTTTCGGAAAGATAAAGCAATAGAAACGCAAGGAAATGCATGACAAAGAGCCACAGTTGCCGCTAATTAGAAACGTTAGTTGGCATTGCTCTTCTTTGGGATCCGATTGGAGGAAGCTTTTTACAAAGACAAAATCTACTTTGGCAAATCCTTTGCCTTCCTTATGCCACCAGAACGATGACACCCTTCTGTTTGAAGGCGATTGGAGAAACTTGATTTTCTACAAAATGAAGCTCAACGTCTAAGAAAAAAATAGCGTCTAGATGACAAACAAATCGCTGAAGTGGAAAGTTCAAGAATCACTTGTAACTTCCTTCTCTCTTCCTCCATCAGCTTCGTCTCTTCCTCCAGCAGTCTAGCACGTTCCCGGCGTATCTCTTCTTGCTTTTCGGCCATTCTTTGCTTTGCCACAACGTCAAACTCAGTGAACGAGCGATCGAGACGACCCGGGTTGACCTTGCAAGGCTAAGAAAGACATCTTACTACACAACAGCAGCACGACGCGGCTTTTTAGGTAAATCTACGTACGTCACATTAGAGACAGATGCTGTGAAAGCGCCAAGGCTGGTTAAAACAGTTGACACTTTGGAGTGGGAACTGAAGTTAGATGTTCCATAAGCATGTTAGGCATGGAAGAACTTCGAGATGACCAAAATGTTTGTTTCGAAATGGGCTATAAACAAACAAAATGGAAAGAATTTAACTATCTGGCACTTGCCAACATCATTTGGGCAAATTATATTTTGGTTAAATTCTTCACAAAATCAAATTTCGAATGTTGAAAACTTTGAAGAAGAACAAGGCGGGTTACTACAGCTTCGAGTGCTGTAATGAAAACGCAAATTTAAACATATCCTTGTCAATAGCAGTACCTGCTGAAACCAATCATATTTAGCCAACTCTTCAGTAAAATGCAAAATTCCCCTTTCAGGCATACGTAGGAAGTGGAGCAAAGAGAGAAGCATTTCACATGCGACTTAACATTGAAATTGTCGGGAACGAGGTAACATCAAGTGTAACGACAGGTAGAACTTTAATAATTCCAACGTTCTTAGAGAAATTTGGAAGTGAACGCCAGGAAAGCGAAACTTTCTTATATTATTTTAATCTTGCACTCTCGTTCCAACCTTTTCGCGTTCATCTTCCGTCGCAACATCCTCTTCTTCTTGAAATCGCTTCTTGCGCGATTCTTCAAACAACTTTTGCTCTTCTTCTAAGAGCTCTTGACGCCTTTTCTGCAGTAAAAAAAGGGGATTACCAGGGGGCAGCTGCGTGGAAGCAATGAATAAAGAGACTGACGTGAATTAACAAACGTTCTTTGTCCAGTCGCTGTCGCTCCAGCACGTCAAACTTAAGCTTCGAGTAAGCGAGCTTGCTGGGAGACTTCTTGACTTTGTGGCGTCGCTTCTTCAATTTCTTTTTCCTCGTTTCGGCAGTGGCAAGCCCGTCTCTGTTATCATCGGTAGCAGCGTCTTCGTCGTCGCTTTCAAACGATGCCGATTCACACGAGTCACTTTCAGACGTCTCCTGCGTTCCGTCGTCTGCTCGCTCAGTGCTCCTACGCAGCTGCCGCGCATTGAATGACGTCATTAGTTCAGGAGGTGGATTTTTACATGAATGACATTGGGTTTTCAGAAGCAATTTGCCTCAGTTTTACAAAAAACTGTTTTCTAGAACTGGTTTTGGATGCTTTTAGTACGAATTTCTGTTATGGGCTTACCCAACAAATGGTATCTTTTTCGAATAAACTGCCAAGCTCCTAAAGGCCGTGTTAAGGTACAAAACTCTGCCCCCGCAAAAGCATCTAAACCAGGGGTTCTCAGCCGAGGGTGAATTTACCCCCTGGGGGTAAATTTCACCTATCCTGGGGGTAAATGTAATGATGCTGAAATTACAATACTTTGTTTTTTTCTACAGCGCTAGTGAGCAAACAAAAAACAGGGGGTAAATTTTCTGTTAAGAAGCTGCTGGCAAGGGGAAACGCGAGAAAAACGGTTGAGAACCCCTGATCTAGACTTGTTTCTGACCACCATGTGTGACGACTTTCTTTTGAAATACGTTGAGAACTCTGACGCAGTAGCATCCGACCAACCAGACCAGATAACATATCAGTGGGTACCAACCCAGTTGTTCTCATTGAGCAAACTGATAGCAAACCCTTCATGCCTTACCTGTTCCTGCTTGAAATTCTTCTGTTCTTCTTCGAGCAATTTTCTCCTCTCTTCGTAAATCCTCTTCCTTTCTTCCTCCAACTTTTCTTGAGATAAAGCTTCAAATTTCCTCAAGGAAGAGTTTAGACGACCCGGCGACACAACCTACGAAGCAATCCATGAAATATTACTGTACTTACAAACCGATGTCAATTTCGTCAAAACCTGAGAGAAGGTTTTGTAACTTCTGCCTTTCAAGGTTATGAAATTTATTTTGATTCTAAACGTTTTTCGGTCATAACTTTCAGCAATGCTAGGTAGGAATGAAAAAGGCTACAGCATTGATATAAAAAAGAAACAAGTGCATCGACGCAAGAGTTTTGGTTGTTTGGGGAGGGGCAGCAAAGGGGATCCAAACCATTGTGGGGAAGCAAAACGTGTAGGAAAAACAATTAGATGAGGGCAGAAAATTTTCTCCAGTGTGTGTTAAAACGCTCCAGTATTCAGAAAATGACTGAAAAAAAGTCATCGCTACATCCGATTGTCAAATTACTCCAGACTTCAACAGCAATTTCCCACATGAGGCTAAAAATGCACAATCGCACACTTCCACCTTTAAGCATCAAATAGGGGACGCCAATGGCATGGCTCTGGTTTCACTCATCCTCTACTGGTCACGACCAGAAGCTAATGGAGCACAGATTGTCTGTTGTTCGGATGCAAAGCGGGCAGAGTATCGAAGCATCAGAACCGCTTGGGTGACTCTAGCTCCCGTCCATCCGCTGCACCCAAACACCTTCATGAATCCGCGCAACTGTGCGGAGACGTATTGTTTGGTAATTAAATTATTTTTTTTATTGCATTTGTAAATTGAGTGAGTTTAGGCTACCTACGCCATGCTTGTCCAGATTGTCAGAAATTGTGGAGAGAATGTAAAAAAAACAAGCACGTTATCACCTTTGAAAGGTACAGCCCCACTCCTTGCCGCACCTTAACGTAATGCGAACATGTCACCAAAGGTTTTCTTTTGACCTTGAGAATAATGCATTTTTGATGCAAATTAATGCATTTTTCGGCCACGGCGGCTTTTGTTTCTTGATTCTGTGGCATTAGAAAGTGAATTTTTTAAACAAAAGCAACGGCTTTCTTCCGCTCCTGTTTAGAATTTTCGTGCAGGCTTTGAGGACGGTCTTGCTTGTTTTGTTCTTCAGCGCCTCGGTCCACGCGAATTTTGAAAAAACGTCAGTGACAATCAAAATGAGCATGTGACCATTATCAAACTTTTTAATTTGTGCAAATCAATCAATTCAGCTTGCCACTGATCGTCAGCACCGCTCAAGACAACGCTAGGAAGTGAAAAGTTGCGCCGAATTGGCACAAACTATACCAAGTATTCCTTTCTTGATTATACAGTTTGGCCAGCGGCATTCTTCACGCTTTGAACTCCTCTAGATCTTCCAAGGATTGTTGCAGTTTACCCTGAAGTCTCCGATTTCAGCTTTTTAGCCTTTCCCAGAGTGGAAGTCTTGAAGCTCATATTGAAACCCGCTCCTACCAAGTTTTGTTGTGTCGTGCACCATTGCAGCAATCAGGATGTGATGTTGCTGCGGGAAGTGCTGGTTTATCGTAAAGGTAAACAAACTCACCAAAGTTATTCCAAACCCAATCGCTTGATATTCCTGAACCCAACCAAGAGTTGTCCAAAAAATAATCGCTTTTTTTTCCATGGCTTCGTAACATCGCGCAGTCTCTCGTTCTCAGGCAATTTTTTCCTTTTTACGCGCAACTTGCTGTTATCAATTCCTTGTAAACAATGTAACGCTCCAAGATTTGACCGTACAGCTTCACCTTTTCACCAGGTGTGAGGTCGGTGTGGGCGAGAATTTCATTCATGTCCGTGTTCGAGTCTGAACCGACCTTCACGAACGGTCGTATTGCCGGGTATTGTTTTCCATCATGTTTGTCAAAACGCGCAGGTCAGCCAGCATCATATCCTTTACGCATGCCATTATCGTATCAGCATCACTTTCGTTAGGCTTTCCATTGTATTATATTTTCTATTATCTTTACATAATCGTTTTGAAAAGCTCGTCAGCAAACAGGGGATTGCCGGGAGAACGGCTGACAGCAGCGGTGCCAAGAAACCAACTTTTCTGAATAATTCGCCGCTTGCGTAAAGCTTTTTTGCGTCGCTTAACTTTGACTTTTGCTTCGGGGAGAGAGAGGCACGTTAACTTAGAGTTGAGCATGTCGAGAGGGCAATCTCATTCTCAAGTAGATATTGCAATGAGGTCGTCGCCTGGTCTTCTAAGGACGTTTTGCTGAGCATCTTTCGGTTCGAAAAGATAGAGAACTTCGAATAGCGCCTATGCGTGACTATCGATGCGTGACCCTCAGAGCACTACGTCATTTCCGCCAAGTCGGTCGAACACCACTCGATGGGGTTTCGGAAAAAAGCATTTTGGAAAACCTTTTGTACGAAGTCGAAGCTTGCCGGGCGTGCACTGCATGAAATCTAACAGCAAATAACCCTTTGACCTCTCCCGGGCAAGCCTGTTTTGCTGAGCGAAGGATTTGGGAGGCGTCGTCGACGTTTGTAAAGACCGCGATGTAGACTATTCAAGCTGATCGTGTCGTGTTCTGTTCCGTTGTTGAACAGGTTTTGAACGATGTAAGCGGCATTGGCGTCTCAGTGATGACTGCCTTTGTTTTAACAAAGCCGTAACACTCAGGTTCGTCCAACATCAACAGCGTTTTTTGCATTCCGTCAAAGTTTTTTCTCCGTGGAAGCCAATCGATGAGCTCGACACGTTTTGATTAGAATCGAAGCGATGCAACTACTCGCAAACTATCCTTTACCTGTTCTGCATGCAGTATAAACTCTTCTACAAACTCGGCTTTTCCACAACTCGTATAAGACCTGTCACAACGCTCGTGAACTCTTGTTCGTTAAAGTAAACCCACATTTTCCGTACACAGGTTCTTATGACCGAGTAACTCTTTTTATTTTCAAAATAAGCACACGACAAGTCGGACATCGGTCAAGTTACGTGGCACAGGTCCGCAACCAAGGGGGACAACCGCGCAATTGCTCTCCCCTCCGAAAATTTCAAAAACATGTTTCATTGTTAGGCACAACAAGTTACAATCATTTCCCCCCAAAAAATATCAGCTGGATGCGGCTCTGACGCGGCGCAATGCTAGCAAGCGAAAACATACGAACGGGCGAATGAATCGTAACGTTTTTTTGGTGAAAGGAGATCTTTCACCGGACGGTGATGGAGTATTTCTGTGGCAGTTGCTGACACTCTGTAAACATGAGGAAGTTGTTAGACACTGAAACGCAGCACCAGTAAAATGTTCAAACAAAACGCACCTTCTCAGCGCAAGACAGGCAGGAACGGCTTGTCCGAGTTTGTGTGAGGGTGGTCCACAAAGGTTGAGAAACCTGGAAGTGATCTCAAACCCAAACCCGACACCGTTCGGTCGTAGAACGTATTCGAAATGTGGAAACTATTTTGCATGCTCGACAAAAGCACTTTCATTAGGCTCCCAGGGCGACAAATAGCCGCTCCAGCAACGAAATTTCGCCCTGTCATCTTGACCCAACGAAAGAAATCCAGCAATGGCAGGATTTCTGGGTGATATTTTGGAAAAACGGTGTGGCCAGTTTGAATTAAACGCTTGCGATCGAGCATCGATACTGCTTATAGGAGGGGATGAGATGAGCTCAGGCAGCGAAAGAATTCACTCACCCGGTGACCGAAGCACGAAAAAACACCTGCGGTCATCGTTGTTGTTGATTTGAAATAACGACGAGTGATGACAGGGTTGCCAGATGCTTTACAAAGATTTGGCAAGTCTTTGTCCAATTTATGGCAAATGTTGGCAAAAAAATTTTATAAATGCGAAGTGTTGTTGCTTATATCGACTTTTCGATACTGAACGTTTTCTCAATTCATATTTTATCCATACGTTTCGATTTTTAAAGTTTGACAGTTAAAAAGATTTTTTAAGTGGGAATCAAGATGGTGGGAAATGATTCCTTATGATTCATAGTAAAAAAAAACGGAAGCAATATTTCTATTTAGTCATTACTTATGGAATCATTGCTTTAAATCACGCCTACACAACTCCGAAAGTCGAAGTGCCAAATTGATCAACATAAATTTGCCTCGGGCCGGCCGCAAAACTCCACTCTATTTTATTTTGTTGTAGTTTGAAAGAAATTCTGAAACGGCAATTAATTATCTGAATAACATACATTTGCAAATGTTTCTGCAATCGTGAAACCTCTCGTGAGCCGCAAAAAAAGCTTCGAAGGGTCGCGTGTGGCCCGCGGGTCGTATGTTGCGCAGGCCTGGTATAAATGCACACAAACCTAAATCTAGCAGGCAAGTCAATTTCAAAGTAAATACGCAGGTAAGATCGGTTGTGAATGAAATCTAACACTGCAATAATAACAGCATTATTATTTAAGCAAAAATCGTGTTCAGAGTTCAGACATATTTTCTGGTGCAATTGTAGAAGATTCACAACAATTAATGTTGAGCTATTTCTTCTATTCAAAGTTTTGGTATTAATTTGATAAATAATCCAAAATGGATTGTTTTGCCAATAAAATAGCAAAAATTTGGCATACAAAAATATTGCCAAAAAAAGTTGGCAAAATGTTTGAAAAACAGTGATTTTTGGCAATGTTCGCCAAATTTGACACCATCTGGCGACCCTGAGTGATGACTGTTAGGCTGTTAGACTGGATTTTAAAAACAGAGCCGAGGCTTTGTGACGTAACACGTTTTCTTGCTGCACCATATTCACGCTTCAGAACTCGTTGCTGCGGACACTGAATACAACCAGCTGTTTCAATTTGTTGCTACACACCGGTGACACGCGATTTCCTGTCACAACCACCCGACCGGCTGTTACTTGACGCGAACTTTAACGTCTAGCGCGCCTGGTCTCGCCCGACGAATTCTACATGATTTCAGGTAATCTGGATAAACATGACTTAGGTCGCCTCAGCTAACGCAATTCACAAACAAAAATTATATTTGATTGACCAATTAACACATCTCCGCACGGTTGGAAAGGGTCAAGGGGGTGTCATGGCGCCAAGGGATCTTTGGGAGGACAGGGCCACTCAAGCGGTTCTGACGCTCCGACGCGCCCTGCCCGCTTTGCATGAGGACAAAGCGCCGTCTGGGCTCCAACTGCTGCTGCTTGACCCAACCCGAAGATGCAGTGCACTGCTGTGCTGCTAGTGAAAATTAGATATTCTCATTTTTAGCTTTGTACTGTTGCATCAACGGTGTCATGAAACTTTGAAATGGTAGATCACGTAGAAATGTACATAATTTCTCGGCGATGCTTCTTTTGCTTTATTCGGAATGCGTTTGCCATCACTGAAAACGAAGCTTGGGCATAAGAAGTCTAAAAGGTCTAGAAAAAAGATAACTACTTCATCCATATTGGATTCAGTTATCTTTGATCTGTACATTCAGTAACGTCTGAATCAAAAAAAGAATACGCTCTACGTTTTACAATAGAATAAAAACTCCTAGTTTCTACGATACAACTTATGACAACAAACAAATCGCCTGCCCATTTCACCACAAATGGTAAAGAACACAAATGAACAGACTGAGAAAAACAGCAGAAAACCAACAAGAATATTTTGCCGTGAGGTTTTGTACCATGTTGCTTTCCTGGGAAGAGCTTGTATTGCGATCGTCGCTTGCAGCCTGACCGCTTTCATCTTCTGTTTGCTGCGGAACATCCCGCATTTTATCAAAAAGGCGCTTCTCTTCTTCTAAAAGCATTCTTCGCCTTTCTCGAATTCGTTCCCTTTCCTGTTCCAGTCGTTGCTTTTCCAAGACCTCGAATTTTGTGAACGACGACGATAATGGTTTCGGTGCAGTTCGGATTTTTTCGGAGCTGCTCGTGTGTGAAGTAAAAGACGCTTCACTCTCTGCTCCCGAGCCAGATGCCTTTGAAAACATACCAGCATTTGAGCGTTCATACTATCATGCAATGGCAGATAGTCTCAGAGACACCGGCAAAACAGTGGAAAACACTGACATGTGTAGAGTTAAACATGCATAAAATCGAAAGATAATTAAAAGGAAACACACCAAACGCGCTGCTCGGAATTCTCTTTTTTCCTCCTCCAGTTTTTCTCGCCGTTCCGCTTGAATGCGCTCGCGTTCCTCCTCTTCTCTCCCCCGGAAAAGCTCATCGAAATTGGTTTGAAACTTGCCTGGGATGGTTTTTGATATCTTCGTTTCCGGGGTTTGTTCCGCAGAGTCTTCATCGCTCTGTCAGGAAAAATTGTTATTTATAAATGTTATTTGTGAATATTTTGTTTCTCTTTACATCTCACCAACTCTCTTGTTTTTTTGTTGTTTTTAAAGTGCAACTTTTTGCCTTTTGTTTCTCTTTTTTTAAAGAGGAGTGCTTTGTCTTTTGTTTGTCTGTTTTTGTCTTTTGTGTGTCTTTCTGTTTGTATCACACCAACTCTCATGTTTTTTGTTTTTTTTAAGAGCAGTGCTTTATCTTTTGTTTGTATTTCAGTGTGCAAGTTAATTTGTCCAAGACGAACTTCAATAGTTTTTCTTGAAAAGTGCTTCTTGATATGATATTGCTTGTTGTCTGCTCACAATTTCAATTGCAACTAACTTGACCAGTAAACAAAAATGTAGCTGCCTACTTTTTTCCATGCTTTGATTATTGTTTTTAATCAGCATCCACTCATTTAACAAAAGTTTTTCGCTTGATTATGTCGGGAAGTCGTATTTTATTCCCACAGCTGCATTTAGAATTAGGAAAGAGTTTATACTACGTTGACGTCATCTACACATTGAAGGAAGTCTGCAAGTTAAAAGCAACCATATCATTTTGTCGCGAAAAGTAAAAAAATATTTTGTATAACAATGAACAGAACAGGTTAAACTTTTACGTGCAAAGGTCAGATTATACTGATTAAAGCTGCTGTTCGTTGATCTTGTTTACGCTTGGCTGCATTTAATTTTGCTTGTCGAGCCCTGTAGCAAACACGGCTATATGTTGACCAGGGACAGTTTTAAGGGAGGGCAAATTGAGCACTTGCCCAGGGATGTCCATATTCATTAGTTGTGAGCCCCCTGGTTAAAGCTGGTTTATTGAAATTATTGTCTTTTTTTTTTTGACAGAAAACTGCAACCAACAGAACGAAAGCATTATTTGGGTGAAAGTTAATTTTGCGTGTCACCAATAAAAAATACAAAAAACAAATTTAGAGATGCCAATAATTCAATATATACTGTAAGAATTTCCTCGCCGAGGCAAGAGGTCTTGTGACGTAACAATGGTACTGAGGGCCGCACACAAAGGCTGATATTGATCACGTGACCTCACTTCTTGCTCATTCTTCCGCTCTTTGACGGCTCTCAGCTCCGACGAAAAGCGCATCTTCCTTTCGAGCTCCAGCTTCTTCTGATCTCGCTCCTCTCTCTGCCGGGCGATGTCTTCGAAATTGTTTCGCAGTTTCCCTGGCGTTTTCTTCGGAACTTTCACGGTCGTGACAACGCTGTCATCGTCTTCTTCTCCCAGCTCTTTCATCTAGGAATTAATACATCATACCTTTTAATGCATTAATACAGGCCATATCATACGTTACACGTAGGGGCATGTTGGTTTTCTTTATAAACAGCATTTCCCAGTATGGACTATATACTATCCTCAAAGGAAGGTATTTCTTTCGTAAATTTTTACAACTTTGCGTAAACTTTTTACGACGATTTTACGACTTTTTTGTACGAAGGCGGAGCTGCTGAATTTCAAATATATATATTTCGGGCATTTGAAGTACAGCATTTTCACACACCTATGTTTTCTTTCCCTTATACAATAAACGGCATGTAAAATCGGGCGTCACATGCAGTGGCCATCAATCTTTTTTGGTGATGGACCGTTTGGGCAATACTTTGTCTATAAACAACCGCTTGAGTGTAATCATGAACACAATAATTAGAAATGTATCTAAAAGTTTTGCACTTTTACGTTGAAATTTCATTTTGGAAGAAAATTCGTGTAGCCCTTGGAGCGTCTTTGCGCGTACGCCCACTGGAAGACCACTGACGTACAGTCGTAGACCAACGCACACCAGTGCTCACGTGATGAAGCCAAGTCCCTGATGTGCATTTTCTGTTTCGTTACAACTTTTTCAAACGCAGACTTATTTTCGAACAACACCGTTTCATTCATGGCCGACGTCACTTCTGCTTCTTCTAGCGAAAATCTCCTGAGTAGTTCAGGTTACAGCGCAAATGGTATTTTTGTTTTGCCCAATAAAGCTGTTTGTTTTTTTAATAACTGGTGCATGAAACCAGCTACGATGGCTCGGCCATGTGCCCAGAATGTCCCAAAAAAGATTGACCAGGCAAGTCCTGCTGGCTGCACTCACAGGAAAGCGGCCCAGAGGTCTGTCAAGGACCAGGTGGTGTGGTTCCATCTCCGACCTGACTTTGTCCCGTCTTGGTGTGGAGCCAGTGGGGCTATCAGGGGTTTCTGGAAACCGTGGGCACTTCGAGGCCCCCTCGGGATGCTGCCCCCGCGTTCCCCGGATGTGAAAATGAATGAAAACTTTCAAACCTCGAGTTCTCGTGTGATTGCTAATAAATTAACACTAAAGCTTGCTTTTTTCATACATTAATCTCTGGTGTGTTTCAAGACTGGCATTCTGTGCAGCAAATGAAAAGAGATCCGAATCAATTTTACTGAGGTATCCCTGGGTTTAGCGATAATAATCCACCGTATGCAGGACGTGTTTTATCTTCGGTTGCAGGCACGTTTTTAACGTTTTGTTAAAGTTTTCAATTTTTATGTGAGGTGTTGCATACTTAGCAAGTTTCGCTTTTGGTTCAAATAAACTATTGCTTGTGGTTGCAACAACTTAACTTATCTGACAACGAAAAGCATCTTCAGTTAGAGGCTTGGTTTATGTCCTTGAATTGCATTCGGAAATGTTTGATTGAAGTTGCTTTTTGCAATACATCAACCACCATTCGACTTTTTAAATGAAAACCGTCGCAGAAAACGTTTTAGTGACCCATTCAGTCGAAAATCTCAAAAAACTTTTCAGTTTTCTCCACTTAATTTGTTTTCTTATTAACAAAATGGAGGGAAGATAAAAGTTCATTTTTATATATAACCAAAATGGAAGTTGCAACTGATTACCTTTCAATTGTAATACCGACGTCGACAATATGCAATAAAGAGAAATGAAAGTTCAGTGTCCATGCGATCAAATAACCAAAAATTCAAGATTTTTTAGTGACTGTGAAAATAGGTTTTACCTCTCGTCAGCCTTGGTAGGCCTCCCATAGAAAAAATGATGATATGACAGAGCATGATGTATATCAGATTGCGCTCAGATAGTGCTTGTAATGTTAAATGAGTATAGAATACAGATTCCCAGAGGACGAATTTCTTGCAAAAGCAAATAAATCTATTGAGAAGTATGCATCAGTATTTGCATCCGCGACAGCATAGGAACGCCAGTGAAGGTTCAACAAAGGAAATATGCCGTACAAGCGGTGCCACTAAGTTTTAGCTGATTTTGAAGAGTTTGTTAGAAACTTTACTACAGAAGTCTTACTCAAAAACTTTTGGCCTTTTATTGGTTGCAACTGCAGTTTGTAGCAATCACTGCTTTTTGTTGAAGCTAATGAAATAGATAATTCACTTTTTGTTTTGCAACCTATTTTTTCAGCCTTTTCTTTTGACTTATTTCCGTAATAGTCTTATCTTGTTTTTTTGCGCTATTTCAATATTTTTGGAATCGACAGAGAGGTGGCACTGGCTCAGAGTTCCAAATGTATGTCAGTTCAGATGTTGCCAGACGTCGGTGTGGCATTGGTGAGCTGCACAAAATTATCGCATGCATATTATGTTGTTTCTTAAAACTAGTAAGTGTTTAAAATTCATTAGTGCAAGCCAGGTATTGACAACCTTTTCAAGTCTTTCAGACGGTTTTCCAGGAAGCGAGGACTTAGTGATTTCCTGGGGTATACTCAGGATTGCCTGAGGTATACTGGAGTATACTCATGCTCTGAAGCGCCCTTGCTGGTTTGCGCTGCACGTTTGGTGCAAGCTTATTCCAAAGCTTGATGAAGTTCACCGCAGAGCTTGTTCTAGGTTTTTCGATGTCCCAGCTGCAAGGTTTCACTTGTTTTCTTTTTTTGTTGTATGAATAAGTACGACTTTAGATCGTTAAAATGCCTGTTTCTATCCACGTCGCCGATAGCTTCGTCTCGTGTGTGTCGGGGCGTGTATGATTGCCTCTAGTGTGTTGAAGTTACGCAAGTGTCTTACTTTGTTTTATATGTGAGCTCGCCATGTCTTGTGGGCCTTGCGACTGAAATCAATAAAACTGTCAAAACTGTCTGCACAGACGCAATTAGGACGCACAATGGAGAGCGAAACGAAGCTCAAAGTTTGTTTTGAAAAGTATTTTGCATGAATTCCTAGATTGGGAAGGGCGGTTTTTGTATTCCTGACAGTCAAAGAAGACAGAAATTAAATTGAAATGAAGGTGATGGAACAGACGTTGTACGGCGGTAGGTAGTGAAGGTAGCTGATGAAAGGTTGCATGTCCCCGAAAACAATTTTGCAGATTGTTTTCGAAAGTATGTTTGAATTCACAGGTTGTTTCGGTTAGAACAATGGATATTCCGATTATGAGATATTCAGGAAACAATGGATGTTCAGATTGTACTGAACAATGGGACAGTGGGTTCTCAGGTAACAATGAATGTTCAGGTAACAATGGATATTCAGGTGCAATGTCGATAAGGTTATGAACTTTAACCCCGTACTTTACAAGCTTACTGGAAGAAACCTCGTGTAGAGTTCTCAAGAAAATCTTTTTGTGGTTGGTAAAAGAAATGCGTTTTCTTTCGTGGTATAGCTAATTGTGGAATATTTACAGAGATGTGCCAAGTGCAACAACTAGCTGCAACGTACTGGGATCTACTCTTAACGTTTTCATACGTCATATGCGTGCAGGGCAGCTGCGTACCATAGCAACAAGGAAAAGGTGGTTGCTGAGACATTACGGAATATTTGTTATGTGAAAAGGTTAGAAGTAGTTACAGATCAATTTGCTCACGCCAACCCCAACTTAGGATCTTGCTGAGAAGGTGGGAGAGATTTCTCTCAAGAACAACAAACAGCGGGTGAGTAGTACCAAGAAAGCTGAGGGACTCTGGCCTGAGTTAAAAAATAAAATCGAACCGAAACGAACTTATCAACTTGTGCAAGGCTTTCAAATAAAAGTTCTTCCCAAGCAGAATTACTTGAAGCACACCTGCAGTTTCTTTTTCGCCAGCTCGATCTGTATCATTTTTTTCTCCCTGAGATCACGGTCAACTCTGTGCCTCCTTTCTAATTCCAGTTTCGAACGCTCTTCTCGTTTGTTTCTTTTTTCAAGTTCCTCGAACTTTCCCTGCGCGGAACACCATGATGAAAACGCAGCAACAACGACAGGAAATTAATCGCTGGTTGAAAAATACACAATTGTTGCGTACAGTACGCGATTCAACACTTGGCGAATTCTAAACAAATCTTTAACGCATGCTATCGAAATTTACCAACACAAAAACCCTTATCCTGCTGTAGGGTTTTATAACAAATCTGTCTGCGTTCAAAATTGAACGCGTATTATTAAAATAGTGATCTTTGCTGTGATTGCATAAAATCGCATCATTCGATTTGCGAGTTAACATCTATCACAGTCAAAATGAAAATAGAGTATAATGTGTTAGCTTGAGTTACTGTAAGTAAGTAGAAGCGGAAAAACGTCTGTTTCCAGCAGAAAAAAATGTCTCAATTTCATCACTTTTTCGATAGCAAACCTTCGGCTCAACAACTATTTCCGCTTGGCGATTCAAGTTAAGTTAGTGCTCACGGGTTAAATGTCCACATGTAGATTTGATAAAAAATCAAAAGTGAAATTACCGGCTGTTTTCAAGATTCTGACCTTGACAGTGCCTGTGAGCGCTGGCACGTAGACCTTGTTTTGCTTCTTGTTGGGCTTCTTCGGGTCTTGATTTTCTTCCAGCAAAGCGTTGATCTGTTTGCAAAGCAGACGTAAGTTTTGGCGCGAACAAAAGCATGCGGGACGTCGCCAGCCTACGATTGTGGTACAGTACCAGCCGACATCCAACACTACCTCTTCTTGAAACCTGGCTATTTCGCGCTCTTTTTTTTCTTTGTCCATCTTTCTTTGCTTTTCGCCTTTCTCTCGTGACTTTTTGCGGGCCTCTTTCTCGCCCATGGCATTCTGGATGAAGAGGAGAAAAAATACTGGAAGATTTTGAAGAAAATTATTTAAAAAAAGCACAAGTTTGATATCAATAATTTCATATCAAGCCATACAAATAACGAGATATTTGACGGAATCAGTGTCAGTAAACCTTTGTTTTATTGTTTTGTTTTCCAAACCACTCACAACCCTGCAAACTCGTATTTGTCCAAAATCAACCTACTTATATTCGCTTGTGATAAAAACATTCGAATTTCCTGTCACGGGTAAAGGGCTGATACACATGTGGTTGTAAGTGTAACGGGCTTGCCATTCTGCTAACTGTATTTCCAAACCACGGCTTGCCAAGCTACAGTGCGCACAAAGCTTTGATTTTGCAGAAAAGACTATCTACGGCGACATGTTTGACAGCAACACTTCGTTGCAGTCAACACAAACAAAAACTTTATTGGTTGTTTTACTGCAGTCCCAACTTTTTTGCCACAAGTGTCCGTGTTTCTAGATTCCAAACAACAGGGCAGCTGATAAAAGGATGCTGGATTTTTGGGGTTAATACCTGATTTCACAGACTGTTTCAGTTGTACTGAATAACGGATGTACAAACAAATTAACATTTGCCACTGGATTTAAAAACTAACCTACCTTTCAATTAACACTAAAACAATTAATCAAAGGAACTACAACGTCTCACATCTGTTACGACAGTCAGTCAGGTTACAGCTACACAGGAAATCACACAAATATAATATTATTGTTTGCTTTTCGATGACGTCACCATGTTCACTCAACCGTAATACGACCTTTTTGCAAAATTGGCAAAATTGGAGGTAAATTATGGAAATGATATATTGTGGGACCATGGTCAAGTGCCCCCTGGCTGCGCCCATGGTGTTAATCAGTTTCGTTCAGGTTCGTAATCAGGAGGCACTCAGGCTTCGCCCCACTAGAAAAATGCGTTGGAGATCATTTAAAACTATTGGACATAGTTCAAAAGTTTGGGCCCCTCTCAGAAAACTCTTCGCCCGCCTTGTGCCCCAAGCTGTTTATGGGCCTGTTTGCAGTTGCATAGTACTGTGATAGTACTTGACATTTAACAATGATTACTAGGTATTTGCTTGTTTACGAAGTACATATTTAGTATTAGCACTTGAAATGTTCTTTATCAAAGTAGATAAAGCAAACACAAAACTTCAATTATTCTTTACAAAAGAAACAATGCATTCAATGAAGAATTTATGAACATGTATCTCTAACATTCAAATAACTGGTAGTTACATAATTCAATTCCAATTTAATAACCATGTATCTCTGAGATTCCATCAACTGATTATCTGGCATGGCTGCACCCTAAAATGACCCAAAAGTAATCCTAAATTATACCGTTTTTTCAACAGGAGTGTAGCCATGAAATTTGTACAACTAAATTATTTTTCATTATAAAATATTGGGGGGACAAATGATATGGGGTCTCCGTTCTCCAAAGGTTGGGGGGCCATGTCCCCTCCGTCCTCCCTGAAACTCGGTCCCTGGTTTGCGCCAATAGAACAAGAAAGTTTTCATAGAAATACCATGGTGTTCAGGCCCGTAACCAGCTTGTGAAACCAGGAAGGGGGGGAAGAGTTTTCTGAGAGGGGGGCATTTTAAAAAAACTATTCCCAATCATTTCAAACTATGTCCAACACATTTTACCAGGGAGGGCGAAACATTTTGCAGAGGGGGAAGCCCCCCTGGTTACGGACCTGATGGTGTTACCGGAAAACTTCTATCACATGAAACCTGTTAAGATTTTACTTTTGCCAAATCAGTTCGAACCGGTTCATCAACTTTACTTTAAAGTGCCCGCGGACTTAAGACAAGTAGCAGCTAATTCCAGCAATATCTCACACTTACCTGAAAACGTTCTAGCAGCTTGCCTTCGCCAAGAGATGACACCAGCTTTATAGGTCTCTTCTCTCCTCCTTCCTTTTGTTTCACCTGATTAAAGGAAAATCAGTTGCTTGTTTGCAAATTATCCTTGTAGATCTAAGCCGAACATGTTACTGATCCATGCATAGGGATTTATTTTGTACTCCAACTACGCTTGGTTCTCTCTTCATGAGTGCAATGCTCGGCGTTCTGCTGAGGATTGCTGACAAAATCAGATCCGATAAGTCTGTAAAGGTTGTTTTTCTCCGCTGAAGTTGTGGTAGACTCACGGTCGAAGTAAAGTATTGGCTTAACTTAAACTTTCAAGATCAAAATAAACCGAAAAATTAGAAAAACTTGCACTGATTCCGGAAGGAAGCACTGTTTGCCTTGTGAGGACAAACTGATTTTAATCGATCATCTTAAGAATTTTACTTTGCTCTTCTTTAAAAATTGTCATTTCAGCTTAGCCATTCCTACCCGAACATCGCGAATTGACAGTTGCAGCACTTTTGAAGTTAAAAACAACACGTTGAGTGCCGTGTATGTGCTCAGCGTGCGCAGTTGAACAACTCTTGCAATGCAACAAGCACATCAAGTTTACAGACCCAAGAAAGCATGTGAGAACTAATGTTCCGTTAAAGATATAGCCTACAAAAGCTAGCAAAAGCGAAAAATTCTACGTATGAAAGTTCGGATTTGGACATTCCTGTGTTCGTTCTTTCATCACAATTGGTTGTCTTTTTAGTTTTAGGAAAATGAATGACTGCATATTGAACATATTATACACGTAACGGTCAGTTGCCACGAAGCTTCTGTGACGTCGAAGCTTATGTGACGTCAATCCCGCCATTTTTGAACAACAAGTCCCAACGCTATACGCGTATGCTTAATGTTTCAGTGGCTGATAACAAAACCGTGCTCTGGAGTGGTTTTCAGCATTTCGACTTATCAACGTCGAGTCGAGCACGATGCCGTTTGGCAGAACGGTTTGTCTCAGTGGTAGGGCCTCTAAGAGAAATATTACCAGGGGTACGAAGACCGATACCGGACCCCGAGCTTCTGTTGCCCTCGTCGAAACTTGCATAGCTTGTTTGTATACTTATCAGAATAGCGTACAGATAAAATAGCTCCCATGCTAAGATTTACAAATAGATTAATAGTGTAATAGTGCCAATTGGCTTACACTACCAAGTTTGGGCTTGATTACAGGAAAACGTGGCGTGCCCACTTTCATCCTCTCGGGCCTTTCACCTACTGGGCCCGGGTACGATGTACCTCTTGCACCCACCTCTCGTATGCCCTTTGTCTCAGTCCTCAACATAAATGGGTTGGGTGCCAAAGCTAGACTCACTAGTTAGCGAAAGGCACGTGCCTTACTACAGAACTACGTGGGAGATATTCTATTAAAATCATCCGTTTTAGAACCAGGTACCATACCAACGGTTGAAACGAGACGTGATGATATTTTGTCCGATTAAACATGCGAGGAAAAGCACCATTTAACAAGCAGCTATACTTCTAACTACATACAGAGCTGTTGGCAAAGGCCAAGAAATCAAGCAGGCACAGGTCTTCCCGATCCTCCCGCGAATCTCCCCTGATGAAAGTTGTTCTGATAGCAACTCAAGCATTACATGCCCACATCATGCAAGTTCAATTAAAGGTGCAAGTGCGTGGTGTTCAGTCACAGTCAACATCAAACTCCAGAGTGCTTACGGTGCTCGTACCAGAAATCTCACCCTGCGACGACGTTTGCCTCGTTTTTCTTCGCTGATCTGATCTTCCGGTTCGCGGTTGGCCAGCGACATTCTGTAGAAACTCCAGTGCTGGCACGTATCGGTACAAATATGGACTGAGAGCAGACGTGGAGAATGGGTTAAAGCAAAAGATGTTGTTAGGACCCGGCAGGTTAAATGTATTTGTTTTTATCCAGGCTCTGATACCAAGACGGTTTAACTGACCTTTACAGCACTTTGCAAAAGATACCTAATAGATGGACTGCACATAAAATACTCTTAATGCGCTGGCTTGCTATTGAACATTCTCACCATACTCTCAGTGCAAAACCGAAATCGAGACATGAAACACGGAAGTCATATAAGGTGGCATTGCCCACCGCCAGAACCGTCGCCAGAAAGTCGTCAATAGGGGGCTTTGCCCTTGTGCGTGGGGGCTTTACGTTCGTGCAGGGGGGGGCTTGACATTCAAATTTGACAAAAATTGCACTAATTTACAGTGTTTCATATTTCAATTTGGGGGGCTTGAAGCTTTGTTTGAGGGGCTAAGCCCACCAAAGCCCTCCGTGGCGACAGGACTGCCCACCGCAGCTGGTTAAAATTAACCCATGAACTTCCCAAATCTAAAGGGTTCGAACAACTCTCTTTCAGAAAAATGAGCTGTGTGCACACAGTGCACATGCCAAGCAGGCTACAAATGAATTACGCTACATTAGATGCAGACTATAAATGGATACTAATTAGCATCAGACCAAATTAAAAATGATATCGATGATGAATTGCAGTTGCAATCACCCATCTTCCAAGAAAATAATTTTATTCTGAATAAACAGGCCATATCTCAGCCGTGGTGTGTACCTGGATCAACAACATTTTTCTATGGCATGATAGTAACCGCCCGCAATGGGGCCAGGCATAGTAAATGTTATGCAAATTGCAATTTCGGGATTCATGGGCAATTATTCCTGTAGTTTTACTAAATAGTTTTGTTAGAATTTCTGCAAAAAATGCCCTAGTAGACATGCGTCAGAACGCGCCATTATCGGTTATATATTTTTCTGTGGGGAGAACACCCCCAGACTTTCCTCAAGGGTCTCGCCCCGTGCCGGTGCTTTGCCGTAACGCGGTCATGAAACACCCAGTTCAACTCGACCCTGAACCTCAATCTAAAAATCTTGGATGCGCCTGCGCACCTGGTTGAGCAGAAATAGAAAGTTGTCTTACGAATATTAAGCTTGTTTGACGAGTCGGGAATCGGCCTTCGTCAGTTGGGTTGAAAAGGTCGAAAAAAATTGCTTTGGCTCTAACGTGTCACCCATGATGAAGGCAGCCGAAGAGACGATAGGTTAAGTTGTCTCGTAAACTTCAGGCATATCATTAGAAATAACATCTAATCGAAAGCGCTCATGCAAAAGCAACCTTGCGTTAACAAATATCCAGCAGATTTTTCTCTTATGTCCATAAACCGCCATCACCTCATTTTTCGACCAAGTTCACTTGGGTTTGTTACATCGTATGTAAAATTGTTTTCAAAACAAGCATTACATCTGTAAGTTAAATTGATGCGTCAGTGGTACATCTACGGTAAAAACGTTTCTTCGACTATCACCTCCATTGCATTTCTATTAGCGCTAATTTGTGTCACCAAGTGTTAGCAAGTGCTATTCTATGTTTGGCATACAAGACAGACAATTTGGTTTGACGCGGCGTAGATGGCAAACGGTGTTAAATTATTACACAATCAGTCATTGACCTATTTGAGTTTGATACAACACAATCCACCAAGTTACTGTGTTGTAACAACACGCTTCTCCAAAGACAGCAAATTTTATAATAAACAAAACTATATTTTCGCTGATGATGTCACAGCACGAAGTAAAACCGAAGGTAGAAAAAACGATTTGCTGAGTCACCACAACAAACTTTTGCTGAGTCACCACAACAAACTTTATGTCAGCAACCCACAAGCTTGTTTGAAGAAACGTGTTTTATCCTCTGATATTTTACAAGTCAAGCCTGTAATGAACTCTTAGTTTTGACAACGAATTCACGTATGAAGACAAACGGTCGCGTAACACTATGCTCGTTTTGCAACTTCACAATGTAAAATATGTCACTTTCACAGCTTTCAAAATAGGGCATTTTCAAAATCTGAAAATTTGTTGGGATTATGTTGATAAACATGAACTTTTTTTAGTTGTAACAAGACAATCGGTGTAGTGATCCCCTCAAAGGTTTAAACAGCCTGCAAAACCAGTAGCTTCCACGAACGGCGTAAGTGTGAAGTTTGCCACTCAAGTCAAACATCTTGGCGTAGTACTTCAAGACTCATTGAAAGATGACAATGACACGCGGAGGCGAATGAAAGTCACTTTATTTTGCAGCAAAACGCTCTTGAGGCACCTTTGCTCATTGTTCTACTGCAGTTAAAACACTGTTTCGTGCGTATTGCATGCCAATGTATGCCTGCCTAGTGTGCTGCAGGTGCACGCAGACTAGGATTAAATACCTTCGCACCTATCGTATTTTGCATCGCCCACATCAAGTTACCTGTTTCGTCAGGACATCTGATGCCTTGATTAAATACAATTTATATGCCTTTGTCAAATGGTGCGTATCTTCATCCAACTTTTTATCCGCTCACTTGAATGTCTGTTTTTCATAATTCTCCGTTTTTATCCCATTAGGTAAGGCTCCTGTGCGACAAACGCAACTGTTGCTGGTGGATTGTTTCAGTGTTCGCTCCTCATCACTATCGACTGCGTGTGTCAGCCAGGGACGTACCGAGGTTAGATGGCGCCCGGGGAAAGAAACAAATTTCGCACCTCCATGTTCGAATCGAACATTAGGTCTTTCGAGAGTGAATGTACTGTATTGAAGAAAGTACCTGCGACATTGTTGAGACTTTCGGGGACCCACCAGTTATTCGGCGCCTGGGGCTTTGTACCCCCTTGTCCCCTCGGTACGCCCCCTAGTGCCAACTAACTCTAACCCTGTGAAACGTTGTGTACAAGCATTTCTGTACCCTTGTGTTGTTTTAACTAATGTCATACGGACATTTGTGTCTGCGACAAAGACATAAAATAAAATAAAAATAAATAACAAACAGCCAGCTGCTCATTTGTTGAGGAAAAGATAAAACTGTTGGAGCTTTGACTTTTGTTTAACTTATTTCTTTTACTTAATACCAGTTGAAAGATACAGATTAGTGTTGCTAATGCCGATTGGAAGAGATGGATTAGTCTCGTACACTGTACTCGAGCATACTAATTTCCGCTACTATGGCTGTCCCAGCGGGACGCTAATAAATAGCACTGAGACTTGAGAGCCGCTAGCATTCTTCACTGCAGCAGCAACAAAGCCACATGAGCGTGTGCCTGTAGGCGGGGAGCATGAAGGAAGAAAAATAGATTGGATCGTGAATGTATCTGGAATAAGGTAAAAAAACAATCTTAAAAATTCGACCTTCTAACTTCCACAGAACGAAACATTGTATTAGCATTAACACAACTAAGCAAAAAGAACCCACTGAAAGTATCCTCTACTATGATATTACTGTTCAAACACAGATTTGATGAGAGGCAACACTTGAATGCTTTCTCCGATTTCGTTGGACAGAACATGTGTTTGGAGGGAACTTTGCAAGTTCGTACAAGCAAGAAGTTAACGAAGCAGATTTAACTATAACTATATCCAGCGTTTCAGAATTGTCGTACTTCTAAATAAAAATTACTGCAGTTCATTTCAAAGCGTCCGAATGATTTAATCTAAAATCTGTATTATCAACTTTGCGCTTTGTCAAAAACCTTTTCTGATAAAATAGTATCGAATGGTTTATTAATCACACCATGAAGCCTAATTATTTTGAATCAAAAGAAAGCTGCTGCAAGAAGCGGGCTACTCAGAAAATTTTAAAACACCAATCTACGTTATCCAGTAATGTTAGAGGCGAAACAGAAATCCTCTGCCAGAATTAGCTGCCTGACACTCTGTAGATGTAACATGACCAGGATTTATACTGTAGTCTAACACATGAAAACTACGCCCAATCAGCACTGAAGAATTTCTGCTTGCTGAGCAGCTGTTAGTGAAAAGAAGCCGTTGGTAAATAGTTCAGACGAGATTCCGCTGAATGTGAAGCTGAAAGACATTTCATCTGGCTCTTCTACTCGAACGAATCTTTCTGGCGCAGGACGCTTATCAGGCCTACTTGAAGCGCTGGCTGCGCGTCGTCGCCAGCAAATCATCTTCTGCACTTCTAATGGACCGTTCGTTGTCACTGGCAGAGTACCGCAGCTGTATGAGCTTCGTCAAACGCTCGTTACGTCATCAAGACAAATGCAAGACCCAGGTTGCGTTCCGCATTCCCTTTGTCACAATGTGCACCCGGCAGTATCCCTGGCTTGACGATTTAAAAAGTGTTAATTGACTGAAGGCTTGAATCGCAAACTAGGTCGCATGAAGCGTTGCTTTGTATGAACCCTAAAATGAGTATGCAGTTCGAAAAAACTATCGTCTTTTGCACAATGTGGGTAAATTCTTTCAATCTTTCAATTGTTGAAGCAGCCCTCGGTGCGTGGTGAAAGATTGGGCCAAACTTGCAAATAGCCTCTGCAGGACCTATCAGACATGGAGTAATCGTAATCGTCAATCGTAATCGATTAAATCAGGGGTCGGGAACCTTTTTGTATAAGGGAGCCATGAAACCTACATATTTGTAATTGTATTTCCATGAGAGCCATATAATATTTTTCAACACTTAATGCAACTAACTTACTTAACTAACGTGTGCATTTATAAGCAAAATCAACAATTTTAAGCAGTGGCAAATGTCTGAATTTTTTCTGTAATAACATGCTTCTTACTGTTAAAGCGACTTCTGTTCCTGCATGGTGTTGCTGGTGGCTTTGTACGGAAATTACAGAAAAAGTTTCGTCCGCAAAAATCGTGTTAAAAGAATATCAAACGAGCCAGATGCCGTCATCAAAAGAGCCACATCTGGCTCGCGAGCCATAGGTTCCCGACTCCTGGATTAAATAAACCAAAAATGAAATGTAATCGTAATCGATTACATTGCCAATTCAATCGCAATCGACGACTACTTTCGCGATTAAACTTGGAAATCTTCACCCAACATCATGGTGCGATGAAGCGAGGTTGTGGTGGCTGGGTTTCCTCCTTTATCATCATTTGTCATGGTTATGTTTCAAACGGGGCTATTTGCCCGTCTGTGTGGGTTAAATCCAGATAGTCCAGTGTCAAGCACAGCGTTTGTAGCAAATTCTCGCTTTGTTCTATCCACCCTTCTTGTTGGCCACCAGAAGTAACGTAGCGAGTCTAGTAAGACGTAGCAACAAATATAAAAGCTTTACTTGAGTTGACACTTCGGCAACAGAATAGCGGGACATTACGAGGAGAGGTGTTGGTTTTATTTATGTACAGTCTATTCAGAGTGAACTTATGAATGTACTGTAGGTGCTGGAGTAGGCTATTTATATAATTAGTGCAGTAGATTATATACAGTAAATTAATTTTTTTCAGAGGAATAAGGTACTTTAATCTAGGTCGAAAGTACTTTTCCACAACACTGATAACTAGCATGTGAACCGCGACCCACGAGATACTGGTGAAGAAACTCAACGAAACCTGTGATGTTTGTTAACCATTGACGTTTGGTCCAATAGACAGATGCACAACTATATTAGCGTCACTGTTGATTTTATTTCAAATTAAAAGCTGCACAATGCTATGCTGGCTTGCAGACGATCGTAATAACCCGCACTTAGACGAAATAGTCAGCAATATCGAAATTATTAACAAACGAATTTTCAGCGTTGCTGGACGAATGTTCAATCCTGATAGGTGTCGTTTGACTGTTAAAGATTTGAAGCCTTGATTTTTATCACCTGCAACAAAGATTGTAAACATTGATCATTTATGTTTTATATATATTTAAAGTGTTTGTTGTAGTGGAGTAACTGGCGGGAGGGATGAGGGGCGATTACTCCGCTGGCCAGCTAAATGTAAAATTCAGGNCCCCACTTAGCTTATCTTTCGGTTTTAGTATTCTCTTNGTTTTCAGTAAGTTGTCTTTTTGCGTTTTTCAGAGATTTTCCGTTGATTTGGGGTTTTAGTATAGCCATCAACACGCGGATTCACCATTATTTCTCAAGTTTTTTTTCTGAGTGTTGACTTGTAGGTCACCTACAGAGGCCAGTGTGCCTCTTTCAGCTAAGTTTCCCTTCTGTCTCAAACCTTTAGTTACGCCACTGGTTTGTTAACTTCACGAACATCTTAGTAAACAATTATTGTACATTTTTTGTCCGGTGTTTGATCCTTACAAACAGTAATTTCGTTTATTGCATTCATTAGAAAGGAACAACGCTTGCATTCATTAGAAAGGAACAATCCAGAAAGGAACAACGATTCAGCCTCTCAGCAAATGCAACCATTCAGCCTCACATGCTCCAAAATAAAGCTATAAAAATAATAAATCCAACTAACATGGGATCACTAGAAGACCATTTCCAGCACTTAAACATCTTATGTCTTCCCAAACTATATA
>JGI24159J19872_10000439_pt1 | contig 36385 bp, 28 predicted proteins | sample Ectturendosymbi4_FD_19872 | JGI IMG/M metagenome (IMG submission 19872) | reverse complement strand
TTATTCACCGGTATTTAAAAGTGCTCCGCTAGGGAGTGAACAAGTTCCTTTGAAACGAACGTAGAGGCGGCTAGAAATGATTTGCCTTGAACTTATATGATACCTTACTCAGGAAATAAGATGTAAAAGCTGTTTCTAGTAAAGTTCAGGTACCGCCATTGTGGCGTCAGCGTCATAATACCAACCTACTAGAAATTCTAACCGGAACGCCGTACCGGCAATAATCCTTTTACCGGAACGGCGTTCCGGGCCGTTCCGGCTTACTTTCACCTCTGTTGCCAACACAAAGACAACACTGCGGAAAACGTTTGGCCGCTTTTAATATTAAGTGACTACAATGCCCGCTGATGCAAGCCGATGTTTAAATGTCTATGATCCAGACCATCATTTACTTTTGGGATATTTCTACTTCATGTATTAGTCAAAAGTCTTTCTAATGAGCAGATCGATGTTCTTCGGCGCAGCTATTGGTGAACCCAGCCCTAAACAGTTATGTTAAAAGCCAGCGGCAAAAATGATTTCTTAAGGGACCACTACGTTTTCAAAGTCATTCATCTCTGTAACAAGAATATTCTCACACAGGTACTTAATGAACTCTTGGTCTGTTCGGAAATGTATGAGAAGTAAAACCTAACTGAAGCATTTTACTGTACACAAAATGACCAAATCATATTTTAAGCTGCAACCTCCAATTTTTGCTTAGTTTTTAAAATGTTGTGTTTCAAAAAAACAATGAAGCCGATTGTAATTAATATGTTGTAAAACAGATTTTTCGAGGTTTTCAATTACACAGTGAATGCATCATTTCAAAAGGTCGTAATCAAAAGTTATTCCTTGCAAATGATTTAAGCCTTTAAGGGAAAAGTTTGCCATGTGTTTGATCAATTCTCAGGTTGCATGGTTTAAATCAAGTAGATTCAAAACGATAAATGAGCGAAGATCTTTCTACTGCTGTAATTATGAGACACTGCTAAAATATACCTAAACATGAAGTTTTCGATCCTGGTTCAAATATTAAATGCAGCACAGATTGATAGAATCTTATTGATGCAAAAATAAAAATCGGTCTAAATGGAAATCACGCCATTTAAAAATTTTCGCCTTTCTCTGTGTTCTGCATGAAAACTCCTTTTTGGTCAAAGTTTGCAGTCCGTTTTGTTTCTGTTGTAAAATCATGTGAAGGGAACAAAGAAGACACGAAAAAACTTGATTAGGTTGTTCACCAAAACTTTGAAAGTCAGATATTTCAAACGTAATATCCAGAACAGCTTTCGGTTATCTGTTACGTTCGGCGAATCACTATTGCAAGTTACAACTGACCCGTTCAAACTTGATTGGTTTGGAAAATGCGTAACAACGCGTTGCTGTTCAAGACGTGAATGTTTTTTCAAATATTGTTATGTTATGCAGTGCTTTCCAGAAGTTATTACTTTCAGATCCAAATCCAACAACTAAATTTTTGTTAAACAACAATTTGGTTTCATATAGTAAATTGCAGTTGCGCATCAATCATTCATTCATTTACCGTGTAAGTGATTAAAAGATGTGAAGAAGACGAAACTGAAGGAGCTCCATATCAGGCCAAAATGTGAATTAACGATGTTAGGCAGAGCGTGCAAATTGGGCCTGACTGCGAAACGACGCCCGCTACCGCAGAGCGGTGCGCAGAAGAAAAATAAAAGTTAATTTGACATCTTGGTCATTTATCGTTCGTTTTGAAATAATGAACAAGATGAAGTGGAAGTTCTTCTGACCAGAAACAGGACATGTACAGAGGTCACGAGGGCTTTCGTGGTTAGCGACTTGCGAGTTCGTGTTTAAGGCGGATCATACCGAGCACTTTATGCTGCATTTGCGCCGATTCAGTATTGCTTTGCCGTGACAGTCGAATTGTTCCGGTTTTCGTAGTTGGAACGTTAATAGAAACAACATCCAGGACACGCCATAGACATTACTTAGCATCTTGGAGAAGAAGCATGCTTCGCTAAGGCGAACAGTTGAGGTAAACCTAAACAAACCTCTCAATTTTTTAACCTAATCTACTCAACCACAGGTCTTCTCTATACTTTTTAGGGACTGCGGCGACACCTCTAGTTGCAAGTGAATTTTGTTGGCAAACATACTTAGAAAAACAGTGATGCCCCCAAAAAGCTCTACATTAGATTAAACTAATTAAAACCAGTATTTGAGAGAATGGACTAGTAGTGTGTTTTCACAAGACAATCCTCAGCCTACAACTTGCCCACAATATCTCTGAAAGACTAATGTTTCGATTTCGCTACTTGCAACTACATTTCGCTACTTACGAACACACTGTTAAAGTTAACGTTGCAATTTCGCTACTTGTGACTATACTGATGGCACATTTACAAGCAATTGTTACTGCATATAAAGAGAAAAAATTTTTTTATTTAATTCTCTTTACCGAAGAGTATTGCGAACTGAATGCTCGTTCTTAGAGCAATGAAAGTACCCATGGCCCAGGAATATTCAACTCAAATCAGGACGTGTACCAAAATTTTTCTATCATCTGGTCATGTGCCACAAAACGTTCAAATAATGGCTGTAAAACGAACTTCTTTATTGCGCACAGCAACAGACAACTATTTACTAAAACAATGCATAAGAAATTAATTGTCTGAGAACATGAATAAACTTTCTGATTTAAATTATTACGACGTAAGTACAAATTATAGCGATTTGTGCCAAAGAGAAAAATCACCTTTCATCTAAACTTAAATTTTGCTTGCCTTTTCGATCCTATGCCGTGCTCCGTGTGTTTCTATGTAGTGTATATATTCTATGTAGTACATTTTACAACATGAAAATGCTCCAATATTGTCAATTGCTGGAAACATAAATTTGTAACAAGAAAATCAGCTATCGGTTCTTAAATTTTGTAATGACAGGTGCTAACGATATTTTAAAATTTAACCTGTTTTTTCTTAGTGACGTTTAACAAATCTGTTAAGAAGCAAGTTCTTGAGAGCTGGATAGTTTTGTTTGTTAGGTTTCAATACATTCAGAAACGAAGTTTCCAAATTATTTAACGACATTCAAAATTTACGTTAATAAGTAAAGTGATGAGGAATCGAGGATAAATCCCTTTACTTATTACCGCATATTTTGAATGAGGATAAAACCCTTGAAAAGTTTATGCAACAACCTACTTGTGTCACAACAACAAAGCGTTGGATTTTTGACTGAAGCAGAACGCATCTTCACAGATGGGTTCTAGGTGCAAGCACATTTTTGCCTTCCTAACTGCGTATTTGCCACAGTGAAAATGTTTCAAATATGTCCATAGAGTCAATTTGAAGCTGTTACAAAAAACAAAGGACTCAATTTTTTGTACAAAGGGCACAATTGATAACATAAAACGTTATGTTTTTTGAACCACACCATGTAAAATGACCAGGTAAACGAAAAAAACTTTTAGGCAGCATGATTTTCTTAAAACGAAGGCCACATGGCTGTGAATAGTATTTTTATAAAAGCTTACCTACCGTACTGACCCTGCAGGACAATGATCTTTGTTTGCCAGCACCCCACTGATTCTTAGAATTTACAACAACCAAAATAAGTTNTTTGTAAACTTTTAGACAAACTTGGGCCTTTTTTGTCAGCTATTGGTGCAAATGTGCCAGAAGCTCAGNGTTTGTAAATCATGATTCAGTTACGCTAAGAGCAAATACCCGTGTTAACTGACGTGGTAAGTTCGTCACAGCACCAACTTCATGAGTCATGCCAGAACGATTTTTGTGAAAACAACTTCGACGCGTTTTTTAAATTGAGAACAACACCATTTCTGTCGCTCGCATCTTGCAGTGGTGCCCACGAAATTGATCGACGCGAAAGCATCATTTTGCAATTGTGCATTTCAGTTTACACAGCATCAGTTGAATTGTTTTGGCAAGATAATGTGAGATTCTTACTTGTGTGTTGAGAAAACCTCCATAGATATTTTCTGTGACGCGGTTTATATAGATTTGACAACGTCTGGTTCCTTCAAAGCGCCATTTGAAAATAAGAGAAAACAGCTGATTGAAAAGCGACGGTGCAAGTTAATAAACAGACCTCGGCTACGCCTGAAAGATGGACGTGGCAGGTCGGACGTTGCCATTTTCTGATCGTGACCTTTTCAAAGGCAACCAGTAATGAAAAAATGCCTTTGCTCCGAAGTGAAAATATAAAAATAAAGTTATTTATAGNATCAACCGACGCCATTTTGGTTATAGTTTTTAGTGTGCTTTCCGGTCCTNTTGCCTTCGCATTCCAATGGTTCTTATACATCTTAGTGTTATGGTNCTGGGGAAGAGCCTCGTCGCATTCTAACGCAGATATCGCTTGTCTGGGTTAGATGTTTGGTTAGATCAATGGTTTTCACCTTGTGAGTGGCGACCCCAGAGGGGTCGTGAACCATTTTTGNAGGGGTCGTGAGTAGATATTTTATGTACACAGCTGTAACACATTTGCTTTATTCATGTTTTANATGGGGGTCGTTGGGTTGTAGTGGGTTGCTATAATNGGTCGCAGTACAAAAAAAAGTTGAAAACCGCTGGGTTAGATGATGCGTAACATTTAACGCTTGTACGCAAACAAGCGAACTAAAATGATTTGTGTATATGCTTGAGCGCCATGAACACAGCGAACAGGATATCTGCATTTAGGTGGCTAAATTTAAAAACTACCTGACCCCGAGACAATCGGATTTAAAGAAAACAAAATCGAACCTTCAACCCGTGATTATGTCGCTCTTGTTTCCGCTGATTCTAGTTCGGCAGCTGTTTCTGTTGATTCTTTCCAATCCTTTAAACTAACCTAAGTCACTCAGATATACAAACTCTGAGTCAGTGGGCCATTAGCCGGCTAGGTTTGGGTGAATCTCACGCTTTGTTATCTATTGTTATTTTCTTCGCAATTACAACAAGCGTAGAGATCAACCACTGCAGAAGACCGTGGAGTTTCAAACGTCATAAGACTCCATTTACGTGCGAACACTTAACAAAAGGTAGCTTAAGAAACGCAATTGCATCTCTTAGTAGTGTAGCTGGTCGATTAAATTGTAAAAAGTAATGCAAAAATGCCAGAAAAAGTAAGCGTTTTGCTTGGGAGAGGTATTCACTTTTCCACCATCTTCAGGAAACGAGCTGTAATGAAAAATCGAAGTTTTGCAAAAATTGCCTATATGAATAGCTAAAACGCACGATTTAGCAAATTTACAAGAACAAAGGGCTTTTCTGGCATGCCTCGCGAACACGAAGCACTCGCGGCTTTACCTACATCTGCTGTACATCGAAGTGTTTTGTAACACAGTCATTTGTCAATGTACTAAGTACTCCGAAGATTTTTCAAAAGTCTTTTGAAAGCAAGCGACCGTTTCTTTGGCACACGAAGAACAGAAGTGTTGAAGTTCTTGTTAAGATAATGACCAAAGCAAACTAAATCTATGGCATATCGCTAACGTTTTGGCAAACCACGTAAACCCTCCTAGTTTGATCAGTTCGGTGAAATATGAACTGCAGTGAACTTCCTGCAAGTTTTTGTAGGCAATAGGGAGAACGGTGCAGTGAAAATGATCGAAATGCGCGAAAAACTCTGGCGGCACACACCAGTGACGCAGTGACGTTCGCAGTCATTTGACTCGACAGGTAAAGGCAAGGCCACCTGGAGATGTCTATCACGGTGGCCTTGATTCAGGTCGGTAATGATGGCTTGTGACGTCACACATGATGCACGAAGGTTACCGTTGCGTATTCGCTTTTTCCACACTTCGCTTGAGCTTATTGATTGCTTCGTAGCTTTCATGACCATATTTGGTTTGATTTTCTCATGCGTTATTGAAAGAAACGAAGCTTATGCCTTCTTGAAGAGGCGAATTAACTGAAAATGTATTTCATACACGCTATTGTCTTTGACGCCGTTTCCTGTAATTGCATGGAAATTTCAAGAAAAAAACAAGTTTACCGTTAACTCAAACTTTTCATTGTAGGTTACTTTATACGTTTGTTGTCGTGAAAACCGCAAAACTCATTTCTTTACTTTCAGGAGATAAGCAAACAACACTCTTTTCCCTGTTTTTCTGAAAACATTTTATAGCCCACCCCAGACGCGGATCCGGAAGGGGGGCGATTGGGGCGGTCTCCCCCTTAAAACATACGAAAGTAACTTTATTCGTCGTAATTTGTACAATTTTGAAAACAGCATTCGCGTCATAAGGCCATTTTGTCGACCATTGTATTGTCACAGCAGTGTTGTGAAGTATACTTCATCTCTCTTACACTAGCGAAGCTGTTATGAGACTTGACTACGAAATATTACCGAAATCGCGTCCCAGGATTGAACTGACAAAAACGCATACTTGATTTAGTGCTGCAAATGCTGTAAAACAGCAGAGCTTTGGTCAAATTGCCTGAGACCTCTGACTGCTTTATTTCATTTGGCAGTTTTTCTAGGCTGCGCAGGGTTAGCTCACTAGAAAAGCTAAGTTCTTTTCTCATTTGCTTCCGACACTGTTTGGTAGAACGTCATCCTGATCTAAATTCAACTCAACATCAACTTCAACGATTACTGAGAATGTATTACAACGATAAAATCCAGGAAAACCTTTCTTTTCCAGACACATATAAAACGTACACTTAACGTAATCTTGAATGATTCTTGAAGAGCGAGACAAGCTCAGCGTCGTTTGATTTTCAACCGCAAACTTTGACCCTTGCAATGAATGGCTCCATCGATTTTCCTTTTCAAACACCGGCGGTTCAGCGACAGTTGAATGGACGCCATGCAAGTCATTTGGGCAAACTCCAACAAAACTCGAAACTTTTGCTTCCGTAAACATCCTCTTAATTATCCCAGATAGTCAAGCGAAATTTTTCCAAATTGTCTTTGTGACATCATCAGTCGATTTCATCGACCGACATTACTTCGATCTAAGTAACTATGTCTCGTAAAAAGCAGTCCCTTGTTACAAACTTCACACCTTTGTCGCCATGCGCATGAAATTTGAACGGCTGCTTGCTGAAGGATGGCCGTTAAGGAGAATCGAAACAGTCAAATTGATTTGATCCCTGCATGAACTCTTTTACGGATCCTCAACCACTCCGCAAGAGTAGTTGGGGATCCATAAAAAGATTGCGGATTATGCAGTGCGACTGACGCTCGCGTTCTTTTGTGAGCGAATTGATTGGTATTGAAAATTAGTGAAAACCGTCGCAGAGTAGTTAGAAATATCTTGACCGGACCTTGAGGAGGTCACATATCCCAGAAAAACGTAATCTAAGTTCGGTTCCCGTCAGCGTCATAGTTGCCTGACGCGTTACGCACACTGAAGATAATCTGAGCAAGGTTAAAATAATGTTTGGTCTAAAAATTTTTGCAAATCTCTATGGTACAGAGAAGAAAAAAAGGGAACAAGGTTAACAGATGAACGGTTGAAGGTTGGATGCACATTTCAGTACCCCACTTCTAAAAGTCACGTAATGCTTCACTGTGATTTTATTGTTTCGGAGAAAACTTTTCTTCTCCACTCTTCCTTGTTGAATTTTTAGGTGAAATATTTTAAGTCCACGCATGATAACCCGGACGTGATACACAAATGATTCTGCAACTGCGTGTAAGCCGAAGACGCAACGACGTTTCTTTCACAATTATCTACGACGTTCAAGGCAAATACGGTAGAACACTCTGCGCAACCAACAGAAGCCCATAAAAAGCCTTGTGTCTAATTAGAGGGGTTGTTTTATTCTTTCTTCATGAATGTGCTTTTTATCAGCTCACGATTATCTCGTTTCCACTTATCTATTCCTTTGCCTTTCCATAATTCATTCGTTCTTGACGAAATATCGGTGTTTCACCAACAGTTTGTGGCAACAGCTGGTGTTCAATATATCCTGCGGCAAACACCAATCGACTGATTAAAATCAAAAGCTATAGATCGTTCAGCGCAGCCGCACATTTTGAGTGCAATTCATTTTCAAACAAATGAAAAAGAGCATCTGGGTAGCTGGGTTAATTTTCTAACATTCAACGTATGAGAGCCACAAGTTTACAATCAGTTGTCACGTTGCAGCAACAACGTTTCTAAACAGCTGATATGCTTTTTTGCTGAGAAAGACCAGGGCCTATTAATCTCCTTCATTACTTTAACAGCAGTCAACTATACCAGGATGATAGGTTGGTGAAAGCAAAAGCAACCGATCAGCTTTCATAGATTTTAACTGCTTACCAAAGCAGTTGATTTTCCGTCATACAGCTGGTTGTGAAATAAGCCCNGCCATTTTTCAAACATTGGTTTTTGCAATCTAACCACGACTGCTTTCTCTCAGCGAGAACTGTCGTGACGCTTTCTGCGACGACTCTTGATCTTAACCAAAGATCTATGCATTTCTATGTTTCATCACGTCCTATGAATTCATTCGCCGTGTCTCGCGGAGTTCAGTTGAAGTGGGTGTTAATGTTGCGTCTTTAACTCCTTAATCTCTGGATAACATTAGACATTTTATATCTGTAGTCAAATTCAGTCGTTGCAGCAGTGCAGCTAAAACGAGGCGATTCTCATTCTTCGCACGCAGGACAATTTTTTTCAAAAATTATGATGGAATCTGTGATTAACGAAACCTAAAAATAACTTCAATAGAAACCTGCGGTAGGAAGATCGGTGCTCTTTGCTTTAACAAATCCCGTCGAATTCGCGAAACGTTGCTTCTGCTAAACCACTGCTAAGCAAAAAATCGTTTAAACACCAACGACCTTTGACAAAGACATCTTGTTTTGTTAAAACAACTTATACTGGGAGGATCTGTCGTAATTAGTAATAGCCGTGCGAGGATGTTCTGTGCGAGGTCACCTTTCGTGAGGACGAGGTACAAGACAATCTTTCGAAGTTACTTCAGTATGAATTTGCGACGTTTGTAATGGAGGCATCCTGCATTCATCAGTAGCGGTTAACAGTTAGGACAGAGTGGAATCTGGAAATCTTGTGAATTTATGTAAAAAACAAGAATGCAACAAACAATGGTTTAAATGACATCATATTGTTGATTTGAAAAAACAACTGTTTGGGCGTTTTAGAAAAATAACCGTTTTCGTTAAATAAAAAGGTCCAAGTTGGCGGAAAGTTTAATGTTTCTAGCAAGGAGACTTTCAAACATCTGTTTGCTTTAGGGCTGCCCTAAATCAAGCAGGGCTCTTTACTGATCCGTTTATATTGATCTTCGCTTTGTGACGTCTTGACCCTGCCACGCTCAGCGTTTTTTGCCTCGTGAAGGCATTGTATAAAACAGGCACAATACATCGCGCATAATGCGAATCGAGGGCGCGACAAACAAGGCATGCACTGTAAAGCATTGCTCCTGATGTCGTTATCAGTAAAAAGTCTTGGCTAGTGACTTAGAACATGAATGCACGCCTTTGCTCGATGTTTCGTTTGCAGTAGCAGGTTTTAAAAAAGCACTCAGTGGAGAATTTTGCAATTTTTCTAGTTTGCGTGAAAGACACGTTGTCAATTTAGGCTATAAAGTAGTGAAATGTGTTTTCATGTTTCTGAACTAAATTTATGCTCTTTCATTGCATAAAAATATTTCAGTTTTAAGAGATTGTGATCGGTGTCTAAAACCCGCAGTCTGGAAGCATGTAACATGTTAAACTTACGATACTCTGTACTTGCGACAAATCGCTTGGATGTGTTCAGTAGTACGAAACAAAGAGAATCACAATCGTGAGCGTGTTTACTCCTTGCCTTGTCTGGTGAAAACTGACTAGATTATTTGTTTTTCATTTTGTGAAACCTGTTTTTGTAGCAACGAAATCCTGGGGTAGATATCCCTATGAAAGTTTGTCTGTCAAGATGATTCTTTTCCAACCTTGAGCTCATGTGTTTATTCTTGTCATTCGGATGTGTATCAGTAGCGTTACTGTGAACAAAGTCATGAGCGCATCCATCTATTTTTCAAAGCTGTTTGGATTACAACAGGTAATTTTTACATAAAACTCCCAAATCCTTTAACTATTAGAAGCATATTTTGCCATCAGATGGTTTTTAGTAAAGGCTCGAAACAGTTTAGGCCAAGTTGCACGTATCGCTTGTTTGCAACAGGTCTACAAATATGATTCTTTACGTAGCACATCAAAAACCTAGCATTTCTGCTGCGACTGTTCCAGCGGAAGCTGGACTCCACACCAGGGTTTCCAACCTGGGGTACATGTACCCCTAGGGGTACATTTGCCTATTTGAAGGGGACATTTTTTGTACAGCCCCAACAAATTAACTTCGCGACATAAAAGGAGTCTACCTTTATAGTTCCAAAAATCAAAAAGTTCTATTAAAAGTTCAGTGGATTTTTGTTAATTTACTTAACCTTTTTGTCACAAGGAGTTTTAACGGTACATGCTTACCTGTCAAACTGCTGAAGGGGTACACGGTCAGAGAAAGGTTGGGAACCCCTGGTCTACACAGTGAACTTCAATGTTCAATGTGTTAAGTTGTAATAAACTAGTATGTAACAGCAAGCCGAAGGTTGATGTTGCAATTAAAAATTAGCAGCCAGTGGTTTGTTCCGTCCCCAGGGGACAACGCTTGAACGTTTGTGGTGTGGTCTCATTAATGAATCACTGAGCTGTTTCCGAAAGCTAAACCTTAAAATTAAGTGATTTTACATTTTTAGCTGAACGATGAATGAATTATTCGTGTTAAGAACGAGGCTGCAATTTCAACGCAGCTGATTGCGATGACAACGTAGCAGGTTGAAATAGCGGGGCAAGATTTTTGTTTTCATTTTATGTTTGAAAGAAATTTTTCTGCGCACAAAAATTTGGAAGTGGCACAAAAAAATTTTGAGGGAACCGCCCCTGAATGTCCTCCCATGGTTACGGGCCTGATTTCACGTAGCAAAAATGCAGCTGCTATTGCGCATTTTTTTCTTTTATACTTTACCCGGTTTGCCCGCTCTACTTGCGGATGATTCTTTTGTTGCGTCTTATTGAAAAAGGGCGAAGAATGTGAGGACAAAGAGCGATCACCAATCAACAACCGGAGATCAAGCACAGCTGCTTCTCTTGTCAGCGAGGGCGAAGCGCCGCAGGGGAACAAGAGCATGTTGTGGCGGAAAGTAAATTCGTGGATCTCAGGAACGGATTCGACGTCCACGAGTTTCGTTCCGGTCACAAGCAGCGGAGGAAGAGACAGGACAGTGATGTAATTGACGAAGCTTCTCTCGTTTTGCGTCGATGACATTTTACACTGTTTTCCCATTTCCTTCTTATACCCTTGCAGCAAGTGACGCTTGTCGATGTTAATGCTGAGCTTCGAAACGTTTGCAAAGTCGGTTTTGGCCGATGTTGCGGGAAGTACTTGATTTGCTGAAGAGCTAATTTTTTTTAGAAATGTCTTCGAGATAATTCTCAATTCCGAACAGGCCTGCGATCAAATGTTTAAATCTGCCACATTTTGACGTCATTGTGAAAGGATCAAACCACCTTTTGTTTAAGAGGCTTGCTGGTTAAATAGACTGTGGACAATGCAAGTCATTGCACATGGAAACGTTGTTAAACCTAACTGTAAGCTTGACGCGATGATTTGTTTTGAGCCGAGCCCACTCAGTAAAAATATGTGGTGTTTATCGCGATTGACGCGAGTGTTGAAAATGAAAACAATCATTAACTTAGATCGAAATACATTTTGCTAAGAGGCTGGAAAGAGTTATTGTCCTAGGAATACCAGAACATTGCTGCCATTATCAACAATATTTTCCCATGTTTGTGTTTTGTTCTTTATTTCCAATGAAACTATTAATATTTATTCTCAGGAAAGGCTCACCACCCATGGGGACAGTGAGCATCAATTTGGTCCAGCCCCCCCAACACCGAGTCAGTTCCACGAACGAGGCTTCCGCATCTGATACAGGGCAGCATACAAATGGCCTTGGCCGCAGAAAAGTTTCATCTGCAACCTACATTCCGGAAGGGATCAAGCTCCCATTCGATCTGCCTTTCGATGTAGGTGTCCGATGTCAATATTACCCTTTTGTTGCGCCACTCGTCTGGGCCCGATCAGAGCCGCCGACTTCAGGGATTTCGACTTTCGATAAACAACAAACATACAACAAATGCGATTTTGTTGCTACGTGGAATGGATGACCTTTCGATAACTTAGTGAACATCGCCGTGAACTTAGAATTCTGTATCTGAATGATCTGCGCTTTTTTGAGCGATGCACTTAAACAAATCGCGCTTTTCGGCTTTTGAAGAGATGCTTAAAACGGCTTAAATCCAAGCTGATGTTTCTTTGAATATGCTGCAGTTGCTTGGGTAACTAGAAAATTTAAATGAATTTCGATTGAGCTGTGTGACAATCAAAACTTCACTTTGCAAAAGAATGGCACAAGCCCAAAACGTAAGCAACAGAAAAAAATTGAAATGACTGAGCCAGGCAGCACTGCATAAGAGCAACTAAAGATACACAACGAATAGGCACAGCTCCCACTCGAAGATGCACGGCCGATTTAAGCGAGTTCATTGATTGACCGGAACACTTCCATTGATCGTGTGAATTCGCAGTTAAGGATCACTGCGAAATGGACACGTAAAACAACTTTTGTTGCCAATACTGACAGCACCCTGTTCTTCTTTATGACAGTAGCATTGACACATCCTCATTTAAGAAGCAACACTTGTTCCCGCTGTGAGTTTGGAAGCCAGGATTTTTCGGAAGTTGCTTAAAATGAAAAAAGCGAAAGGTTCAAATTACGCTGAGCTACACGTTAGCTAATGGTTATTCTCGTCATTTCCTACATGCTAGCATAATTACCGGTAATAAACGTCTTCGTTGGTTAGTGTTATGACTTCCAAAACCAAACCTGATGCTGCCATCTGGTTAAAATAATGCAGTGGAAATAAACATGATTTTTAATTAACCACAATACTTTTGCTTTTTTTATGAAAATGACAGTGTATAAGAAAATCGCGAAGAAGGAAACATTTTGTTTAGATTTTAACAGCCGACTAGACCACTTCACTCCCTCAACACAGATCTGAACAAAAGGATTTCGCGTTGATCCCTCTGTCAACATCGCTATTTTGGCTAATCCTAATATTTCTGAAACTTGCAGTGGACAAAGGTGCTTATAACTGAACAGTTAAAGACTGAAAAAGATAAGAGCCAGAATCAAGAACGTTAAGCAAGAAGCAAGAACTACACAATTACGCATTCCTTTTTTCCACTGCGTTGTGCCAGAGTATAGATGGCAGTGTTCACACCAAAATTTGGGGCTTTTATTCGAAACGCAAAAAATGTTCATTGGGAAAGCTCGCACGTGCTCAGCCAGCAGCATAAACGCGGGAAGACGCCTCAGCGCCATCCAGCCATGGGGTAAGGTCAATCGAAGCCTCGACGTCAACAAGATCCGTGTTTATGAGGAATCAAAGCCTGGCACCAGTAATGTGTCTCCAGACCTGCTCACCTCGTGTAAATTCAATACGCAGACGCGGGGACCGAGTTTAAGGGGGGACGAGGGGGACACGTACCCCACAACTTTTGGACATGGGAGACACAATATCTTTTGTTCCCCCAATATTTTGTGATAAAAAACAATGTATTTGTACAAATTTCATGGTTACATTACTGTTGGAAATCCCCAGCATAAGGCCAGGGAATAAATAAGAAAAATTTACATTATCACTGGATTATGTATAGACACAGTGTACAGATTTACTACGTGAACTGAATTATCATGATTGTTGATAATTGTGCTGGTTAATTTGATTTAACCGAATCATTGTGCAGGCTACATAAATGTCACTCAATCATGTGACTGATTCGTGTCATGTTCTTGTGAGTCGAATTCCTGCGCTGGTATGTAGCCTGTAATTATACAGAACATGATTGCCACTGCTAGTACTGAATTTACCAAAAGATCTTTTAGTTTGTTTTTGATTTGATGTATATGGTTTAGTGGTTCTAGTGAGAATCTTGTGGTTTTCAGTAGCAGTACATTTTATTTCGGAACTAACCAAATTTGAATTGAATGTCACAATTTTTTAGCATAATTATGTCTATTTCAGCCCAACTCTCAGAATTAATGTTTTCTTAGAATATGCAGTGCTAGATATAGCACCACCGTACAGTACCACTTGCTATACCACCACCATGGGCGTAGCCAGGGCCTCTCCGGCCACATTCTGGCTGCGCCACTGCGCTGAGCTTTTGGGGTCGGTGACAGGACACCTTGCCACCTTTGAAAAGATGTAGGATTAAGCTTTTCAAATGCATGTCGGAACAATGCGCGCTGCCTATCATTTGCGGTTTGAAATTTCACCCCTTGCATCACGAAGGTCGGTCTGTTCAGAATGCGTATGAAAAATTAATGATTTTTGCGCAAAATCGAACAAATCTCGACTGTGTCGTGGCTATCTCGGTGTTTTGTCATTACTCTTTTGTTTTTGGAAAACTAATCAAGGATTAACATTGCAGTACACGTGACTGCCAACAGTTTCGTTTACCAAATCCCCTGAAGCACCCATGATCATTCAGAAGTCTTTTTTTGCTTTTTCTTTGTGGTCAGAGTAGGGCTTGGAACACTGCAAACGTGTTGTTTACGCTGCTGATTGCATGGTGGGTACAACTTTTTACTTTTAAACAAATCGCTTGTTTCTGTTCGATGTGCAGAATTCCGAAGAACCTCCGCAAAGTTTTTTGGGCAAACTGGAGTTCAGCACAGTCTACAATTTTCCAGAGAACCGGCTCTGCGTGCGTGTGAAGAGGGTAAGCTGGTTTCGTTGCCTGTTTGTAACGGCTGCTTTTCTCGTTTCATACCTTAATTAATTGAAACGAGGGAACCAAAGTAGTTTTAAACAATGGATCGCTTGCTCTTGCTCGATCCTGGGCATCACCACAGCACGAGTTTTCTGCACCAAAAACAAACAGTGATTTGCGAGAAGCAGCTGCTAAATGCAACGACTTCAGCAAAGCTTTAGTTCCAGTACGACAGCGTAATCAGTTCGTCTCTCAGCCGTTAAGGCTTGCAACGTCAGTGATTCTTGGTTTCCGTGTGGTAAATGATACTTTGCGAACAATGCAGCTTCGTAATACGGCTGAGCGACTTTTACTGCAGTCGCGATTCCCCGGATCAGCGACTTCTTTTACGGCTCGGCACAGGAGGGTGCCTCCCGCCCTGACGGCGTCTAGCTGCGAAGGGCGCGCGGAAGAGAAGTAACTTATGCTACGCAATCGCTGCCCGCTTTCCGGCATGAAATTCTGCACACATATACTTTCACGTTTACGAGCCCCGTGCTGGCCATTCGCAATGAAGGAATCGGCAAAACGCTGTTTCCGGGGTAAATCACACAAAGGATCGTCTTACTGCTGCGTATATCAGAAAAAATCGATCTTGGTATCAACAAAAACACCAGACTCTTGTAGAAAGGACCGCGAATATTTTCACGGACGATTTTCACCCAACGAACAAAGTGCTATCGATTGGAAATAACGCCAAATGCCACACGTATGTAAACAGTTTCTTGAAAGGCGCCAGCTGCCACATCCCACTATTTTAGCGCCTATTCTTGCGGTTACTATGCCCGCTTGAGAAACAGAAAATTGCTAAAAGTTATGATGAAGCACTCATGTTGACTTTCTTTCATCAAAGCGTTTTCGAAATCTCGCAAAGCAAATTTTGGGAAATGTTTTTGCGGTTCAACGCGCCCAAAATTCCTTTGCTGATCTAAAGCAAAACGTAACTACTTGTTTGAACACAAGCAGTGATCGATTTATTGCGTTATTCGCCCATAAACTGTAGAAATTTTACCACCCCCTCTTTAGGACCCCTCCTCCCTTCCAACTTCGTTCATTGATTTATTAGATAATAGGAATTGTGTGTTTAGTTATAATTAACGGCCACCGTGGCCTTATGCTTAGCGCGTCCTGTACTGGTTGGTGCAGAGTTCACGACCGGGTTTTACCTTGTAAATTAGTACTGCCTAGCTTTCTTGCCTGTGGAAAGTCTCTTTCAAGTCTGTTCGGACATGAGTGGATGAGGCCCAGGCAACCTCTGCATTACCAGGCGTCGTTGTGCGTGTGATCGCGTGCACATTTCATATGTAGCTACGCTTCGTTGTATGTAGCTTGTGGATGCGTTCGCGTATGATCACCCGCGCAATGTGTCCATTGTCAGAAACAATGGGATGGGCCGTAGTGGCATTACTTATTTGGTAGAAAGAATTTAAGCATGATTTGACGATTACACAGTGATTATACGGTACACGAAAGAGTTGCTGATGGACTATGCCATTGAACCAAGTTTTTATTTTTTCCAACATCTTTATAGCTGATTACGTATTTGATAAATCTAGAAAAAATGATATAGTTGTTGAACTGACCCTGGATTTGAAATTGGTAAAATGTAGGTGAAAGATAAACGTACAGGATGGATTGTGTTGTAGCAACAAATTAGTAACTATACAATAGAAAGAGTAAAAATTAAGCGACAACTTATTTCTATCCTACAGATATGAAAATAAAATAAAACAAAATTAATTTTCTTGAATATAGCGAAATTAGCGATACCAAAAATAAAACTAACATATTGTGGACGGAGTGCGGCAAAACGTTTGATTTAACATTAGTTAAAGCAACACTGACTGAAGTGCTTGAATAAACAAACTAGGTATATTCTGTCGAACCGTTTTGCTTTGTTTTTTTTCTGTTTTGCTTTGTTTTTCTTTTATACCTCATTAATTAGTTTTTGTAACTCTTTTACTTTATTTTTATTATTTTTTTAAATATTTTTTTTGTACGGTAAAAGTACTCTAACCACACCAAATTCCTTCTCTTAAATTCGGTCCACCCATCTCTGTATATAGGCATGCGCTTTCAGCTGTACATTTTCTTCACCATGTTCTGCGTTCGTTCATTTTTTTCATTTTGCTTATTTGATCTCCAACTGTTGTTTTTCAACACTTTTCAAAAAGTGATAAACGGGGTTGATTGACTAGATGACCGCCATGGTCCTTCACCAATCCTATATGACACAGCGCCCGTCTTTGTTTACACTGATCAGCTATTGTGCCATTGTGTTTTATTTTGCTCTAATTCTCGGTAATGGTTTGTTTACTTCATGCGATGGCTTTTATGGTGCTTCTGCTTGTTGGCTGAGTGACATGAAACAACAAATCATTACCATTACGGTGGGTGTAGAATGCTAAAGAATAATAATTACCTCGAAAAGAACAAGAAATCACAAAATATTGCAAAAACACAGATGGCCATATGACTTGTAAACAAAAAATTGCGTCAGCCAAATTCGAAAATATCTGTTTGGTTCATTTTTGGGAATTTTTACCACTACAAACAAATTATCTAAAATTTTTCATAAGTTGTTGCCTTCTTGCCGCCCTACATTCTCAGAGACGGATCCGGGGCTTTTTTAATAATAATAATGTTTATTTTGCGTCAGACTCATGGTCTATATCACAAGGCTACTCGAATAATACAATAACACAAAAATGGTTAGTCATTGGCTCAGTACACAAAAAGGGTTAGATGATAAACACACACAACACAGGGAGATGCAAAACAGGGGTGAGCTAAAGATAGAGTTGATCCGGCTGTTTCCTAACAGTGTAACGGCTAAGGCCCGTCAAGATCCGAACCCTCGATGCGTGTCTGGGGGTTCTCTCCCAGAACATTTTGAAAAACAGAATCGATTTGGTGCATTCTGACGCGTGCCAATCCTACACGTGTTGAACATATGGCCACGCAAACAATTATAAAATCAATAAATACAAAATCGTTTGTTTTCATCTGAGCTTATTGTAGTAATGGATCTAATGCTGCAGCCTCAATAGCACCCACTTTAATCCAGCCCTGGTCCCATTGTGTACTTACAAGAGTGCCGTTACAAATCCGCCCGTGTATGTCACAGGCATCGCATTAGAAAAGAGCAGTCTGTTAAACTTTTTTTGCGAGAATCCGAGGTTTCGTTGTATGTTCAGAAGTGTCTATGAACTCTGTGGAAAAATGTCTCAAGAAAAAATAAAGTTTCAAGGATAGTGTCTATAGAAAAAAAGATGTCTTACCACAGCAATGAATCAGGCACTGTGGTGTGTAAACTTTGGTCTGCCGTTAAGTAACAGGATAATTAAGTATCCACTTCCATCCCGATCCAAATTCCTAAATTGTCTCACTTCTAACAAGCAGGTGCAAAGGGTAAATCCCTATTAAGAATGAGTTCTCGCAAGGCAATATTTGCAGCTTTTGTGATTGTTTCTGAATATGTTGTGGCTTATTGTCTGGGTAACGGACGTTTCGTTTTCCGTTGATATCTTTTATGTTTATTTTGAGTAAAAAGATTTTTCGAATCACGTGATTTTTGCAGTCGTGAAAGAACTTTGCAGAGATGACAACAAACCTGCTGAAACTTACAGATTATCTAAAAGTTGAGCACTGTTCCGAAGATAACATGTGTTCTGCATCAGTGAATTTTCACCAATATGATGAGCGACCCGTTTTCTCATCCAGGCAATGGACTTACCAGCGATGGATATGTCGGGTACCAGCGACCCTTTTGTCAAGTGCTGTCTGCTGCCTGATAGAAAGAGAAAGTTAATTACCAAGACACGTCGCAAAACTTTAAATCCAACCTGGAACGAGACGCTGTCCTTCGAAGGCAAGTAGGAGAACTCTCTTAATTTTAAATATATTTGTAAGCTTACTTTTTTCTTTCTGATTGACAGAAAAAACACTTTTGCAAAATTTGAAACAAGGTTTGTAAAAAAACAAGATAAAATGGTTCTATTTGAATAAGAGCTGATGACTGCGTGTTAACGTTCTTTCTAAACGTTGACTTTTGTGTCGTAATTTACGCTTTCATTTTTTGTGTATTTGTGAGATACGAAGAAGAGCAGTAATATGGATGGAAAGTAATAAACACCAGTAATACCAGTTGGATTAGCCATTTATGGCCTTTGACTTCTTGCGTACATTGAAAAAACTTCGAAAACCTGTTATTAGTTTCTTGTGTGCATATCTTGCTCATTGAAATGAAAAATGTGTGCGAATTAGTTACACTTAAAAAATAAAATTTTGGAGGAAGTAAGCTGGTGTTTGTAATCAAAACAAATGTTAGGGACTCACATAGTAAACACTTCAAGAAAAACTTCCTGAATCTCTAAAATGTCAAATCTGAAAGTCCAATTTCAAATATTTGAATAATTTTTCTATTCACGAAATAAGGCAACAAAATATGTCACAAAGCAAACCAAGCTCGACACACAAGTCTTCTGCAAGCAACTCTAAATCAAACTTTGTTGTATATCTCCTGCACTTTCTCAACATTTAGCTATTTTCCCCTTTAGAAGACTTCATGTGTTTTTAGCCAATCAGATGTTGATTTTTTCATCATACCGAAATGGGCGATTTTCTGTGTTAGCAGCAGGGTCGAATCCGGCGGGGAGAGGCGATTGGGGCGATCTCCCCCCTAAAACCTACAAAAGTAACTTCATTCACCATGAGTTTGTACAATTTGGGAAAGAGATTTCGCGATTTCAGACCATTTCGCCGTCCATTGTTTTGCCACAGCAGTGTTGTGCAGTATACTTCATCTCTCTTACAGTAGTGAACCCGTAAGACTTGACCACCAAATATTACTGAAATAGCCCCCTGACTGGCTGGATCCGCCTCTGGTTAGCAGTTCACTTTCTTTACGCCAATCCGGGTGAAAATTTTAAATATTACAAAAGTTTCATCTGGGATATCTATAATTTCATTCGTCTACCGTTTGATAAGCAGAAAAAATTCTGCAAAGGTCATCGACTTTTTGTCGACCAGCCAGAATTACTCATGCGAGAGCTGCTGTATGCAGATCTTATTTTCAAATCTTGGAAAAGAGGCTCGTACGTTTTAATTCAAGCACAGGTAGCAAATAAATACCCGTCGATGTATGGCGTAAACATCTGCAAACACCTGCACTGGTGTACGCAGAGCGTATAGTTTGACTGAAAAAATCGCAATGCAACCAACAACAACGACTGAAGGCGCAATTTTCATGCATTATTTACGTGGTCTACCGGGGTCAGGAACTACGCCAATAATTGCTTCATTGCTACGTTGCTTTCTCGGGTAATAAATGCCATATCAAATTATCTTGCCAAGCGTGGAAGCAAAACAACACCTATTCCATCAATGATGCGCCAGGCCAGTAACCAGGTTTTAAGGTTTGGGGGCAAAACACTTTTTCGAGGGGAAAGATTTTTGTTTTTATTATATATTTAAAACAAATTTGGGGGGCACAAAAAAACTTTAGGGGGCAATTGTCCCCGAATGCTCCCGTGGCTACAGGCATGTGGTGCGTCAAGTTGCTTTGGCGTTCTTTCCTGAGATGCCGTGTCTAGAGTGTAGCAGTAAACTTGACTATTTGCGAACTTTTTCCCAGTGTGTAAACACTGCTGATGTAGTGGCTACACATTCTTCGCTGCTCTAATTTCTCCAACAATATTTACGGACTGTTACGAACTAGGTTTCAATTTCGTTTTTACCATTTATCATTTCGTACTGCCTGGAAAAGAAATGATTCTTAGGGTTGCACAACTCCCTCATTTGTCCGGTTGCTTTCCTGCTTTGTAAGGAAGTGTGATCGCTTCAGTCACATTGTTAAGTCTCTAACTAAACGAAAAATCTTTGACGAGTTAAAATCGTGCATCAAAGGTACAAGCAGCCTTTATGCTACACTTGGCAAAGCTCAGACATGTGCTGTCATATTGTATTTTCCTGCCTTTGTTTGGTTCGTTTCTCAGTCCTTGCTGAGGTACTGCATGACATCGTCTGTATTAATAGTGCTGTGACTACAAGCAGTGCTTTTGGCTTCTTCCTGACTGAATCAGCAACTTTGTTTCACTACACAGAGAAGCATGACGTATATCCATGCTATAAAAAAACTGAATAAGAAAGGAATTAATTCATTTTCATTCTAATCCTTGGAAACTACTCGCTACAGCTATTTTGGGGCAGTTAGATTCAAAAATAATATTTGATAATCTATCTAAGCATACCATTAACATTTGACTAATAAAGTCGATGTTATATCGCGTTCACGTCACAGTTCAGAATGACAACCCCAAACTGCCTGGCAACGTGGTCTTCATAAAACCAAACTTATTCCTCAAACAACGCTTTCCGAAAAGAAAGTGTCTTGGAATTTGTTGTAGTTACATCAACCGCATTCAATATTCTTGGTATTTTTCCGCAATTTGACTAAAAACGTTTCAGCGGTAATAAAAAATCTGTTGTTTCAGGAAATATATGTGTGTTTTTTACCCAAATTTTATTCCAACGGTTTTCAAAACCAATAAGGAGATGTCAATTACAGCAAAAGCACGTGGAAAGGTTGTCAACGATCTGGATCTTGAAAAGTGCAGATCATCACATTTGATTTAGTGTACAGTATAATATCCAGCCAACGTGCAGAAAGTTTATCTATTCTTTATTGATATAAGCAAATCATCGCACGTCTTTTTCAGCAAAAATACTGCATTTAAAAGCAAGGTAAAAACGTATTTTTAAAATATAAAAATGTGATCATAACTGAAAAAAGTAGTCTAAAACTGGGAAAAAGAGCCACCCAAAGTTTCGTTGATCTGGCTCTATGTAGCAGTATAGACCAGCGGTTTTCAAATTTTTTGGGGTCCGAAGCCCACATGTTTGCTTTAAAAAAGTCCGTAACTCACCATGTGTTGTTGTAAAATTATGTAAAAATTTAACAACAATGGTTTGGACATACGCAATTGTTTATACGATAATTTGAATATGTGACACAAAATGGCTTCTTCCAACCTATTTTGCAATGAAAATACTATAGTACTCATATTTCGTTGAGATGGACGTTCCTGGATGACAATAGCTCCAAGAATCGAATACCTTAATCTTTCAAGGGTTTTGAGTTTTTCATTAACACTAAAAAAGCCTTCAAAAAACTATACATGTTTTATTTTGAGACGTTTTGGATTATTCTTAATTTATCTTCAGTCAAAAAAAAAACTGAGTGAAGATGGATTACAATTAATCCGAAACTTTTTTTACACAAAATGGATTAAGAATAATCCGAAACGTCTCAAAATAAACATGCATGGTTTTTTGAAGACTTTTTTAGCGTTAATGAAACTGCTAAGTCTATCCCAATTTTATGCTCCAAGGTTTTGACTTTGTTACGTCATTTTGTTTTGGGACTACTAAATTTTGTGTATATCTGCATTTTAGAGATGATAAAATCGATTTTAGGTTGAATTGATTTTATCATTGATAAAGTTAGTAACAAATAAGCGGCTGATGTACGTATTTTATGCATTTCCTTGAATTAAATTAGGGGATCTCCAAACTTTTTTGTCATAGGGCCACATAAACTATTACACAACATTTGGAGAGCCGGACATCTTGCGTAGAGTGATTATTTCGAGATACGTTGCATTCTGTCAAATCGGCAAATGTTTCGTAATAACATTATTTTGTCATTATTGACTAAATGTCTTTGCTGTCAGGTGAATGGCGACCTACGGGCCGCAGTTTGGAGAACCCTGACTTAAATGATTCCATACCAAACACAAATATGGATATGTATAAAGGAAAGTCAAATGGAACAGTATGGTCAGAATAGCTCTGTTGCCCACCGAAAATGTCTACCTGGGCCATTACAATTTGAATTACAATGTGGTCTATTGCGCCACTCTGACCTACGCTCAAAACCTGTAACATGTGCTTTTTCGACTGCAGGTTTACCGTATGAGAAGATACAACAGAAAGTGTTATACATGCAAGTTTTCGATCACGACAGATTCAGCCGAGATGATCCTATTGGAGAGATTCTTCTGCCACTGAACACAATCAACTTGGCAGAAGAATTTCTGCAGTGCTTGCCTCTAGCTCCCTGTCAAGGCACTGTAAGCATTGTTTGACCTAAAACCGATGTTACAATGTTCAAGCTTCAAACTGACTAATCAAAGCACAAGCAGTAACTTGGCTGTGGTTGTTTGTACCCTGAAATGCATAATTTAAATATTTAAATGCCTTCGGAACTTAGTTAAATTACCAGATGTTTCAAAACACGCGACAGGGAACTTGCAGCTTCGTCAACTGTTTTTCTATTTTGCGGAGCTCGGATGTACCTTTACCAGGCACAGCGTTTGTGCGTTGTACACAGTCAATTGTTAGAAAAAAAACACTTGTTTACGAGCGCCTTGTACTCATGCTTCCCTGAATAAACTTTCTCGGAGGTATTAACCTCGAACAGTTGTATTGTCCCGCTAACATTGTGATTGATGCGAATTGCTTTTGCTCTTTGTGATGGAGAAAAGTGTTCGTTTAAAGTAGCCTGAATGAGAGAAAATCTCATCTGTTGGTAAATACACTGCAATAAAAACCCCAAGTAACGAATGCCTTTGTTTAAACAGCTGGAAATATACTAGCTTTAAAAATGATTCGCAAAACAGATGAATTTTTAAAACTTTTAAATTTAACACAAATTTTATCTCAGTTTGCGGTTCTCTTGCCAAATGTTTTCATCTTGAGTGAAACAATGGATAAAATACAACACGACAGACAAAAACAGAAAGGTTTCAATCCAAGTTAAATGCTCAGATCGAGGTAGTATCTCTTTCCGCACTTCCAGCACAATTCACATGGCGGCACCATGGTCCGCAATGTTTCGTGCTAACCTAACGCGGGTGCATATGACACCTGTCGTTAGACGTTTCTGCGAAGTTATTGAGCATACTCGTGTTTTTTCTTCTGTTTTTACTGACAGTATAATTATTAGTAACGGTATTTACAAAAAACAGTCCGCTAACTCGTCGCTAGTGTGTCAAGCTGAAGCAGTTGCATAGAGCGTGTTTCCGCCAAGTACATTCCAAGCCTGATGATGATGTTTTTCGGTCCAGTGACTGACATGTTAACTTTCCTTATAAATCTTTTTTCTTTCAGTAATAACGGCTTTCATCCAAGCACATTTTTCAAACATTTATTTAATACAAATGCACGAACGTCACTAAATGTTGATTACCAACCAGGTGGTGACACGCAAGGTGGGATTTAACAAAGCGGCAAGTTTGGAGGCAGTCACCATTGCTCTGCGTCCTTGTTTTGTTGCAGAACAAACGCGGCGAGCTGCAACTGTCGTTGTGCTATCAGCCAATCGAAGGCATCCTTGACATCGGCATCATCAAAGCGCGTAATTTAAAGCCAATGGACCTCAATGGCACTTCAGGTAGAGACAGCCTAAATTAATTTCCTTTTAATTGACGAAGGCAGCAATGTCTAGAACGCAAAAATTCAATCCATGATTGCTGCTTGTGAGGATCACCAGAAAATTGCCGGCTCCATTGGGAGGTGAAGCAAATCTACTGAGCAAGGTTCTCTTTCTTGCAAGAATCCGGTGTCTCTTAGTAATTGAGTATCCTTTTTATATTATATTTTGGCCAATTTTACAAAACCTGCAAAGAGCGCTGTCGTTTTTCGAACGCTGTCGTTTTTCGAGCGCTGTCGTTTTTCGAATGTTATTACTGCTAGCCTATTTGCCAGTACAGACTGACTTCCTGGACTAAACATACTACTTGAAAAACAATTCGCTTGATCACAAGTTTTTACGCAATCGTTTCCAGCAGCGGTTATGATAACAATCACGAAGGTCTGCTTGGTATTGCGTTTTACAAGTTTTCACTGCAAACATTCTCAAAAAAAGTAGTGAAATCAGATACTTGGCCTGCTGTTTCAGGACTCACGTAGCAGTTTGGGAAAGTGTGGTTGAAAACATGCTGACTTTAAACTCCAAACCGGACGCTTCGCGTTGGGGGATTACCAAACGTGTTTCGGCTCTTTCTACACCCAGAAGCTCAGCCGATTACGCGACGTTTTCGGTCATGTTGTAAATGCCCGCAAAGCCGACCCAACCGCAACGTATCGTCACAGATCCGTACGTCAAGGTCTGGCTCATGTTCCGCGGCAAGAGGTTGGAAAAAAGAAAAACACCGGTTGTGAAAAACTCTCTTAATCCGACGTTCGACGAAGAGTTCACGTTCACGACGCCAATGGACCGGCTTCGCGACGTGCAGCTGGAGATCACTGTAATGGATTACGATGCGATAGGACGCAATGACACAATAGGCAAGGTAGGTCGTTTCAAACAGGTGTTTTTGGGGTTTTGCTTCCCATACGGATTTAAATTATTTTTTAATCAATGTTCATATTTGCAGATAAAGTTGTTTTGTTTTGCTCATCCAAGAATCACCCAGACTTGCACAATATTATTTCACACAACTTGTATTTGCTTCAATCTTGATCACGAAAATAAAGTCTTGACTTCAGCCACGAAGGATCGAAAGTTGTCATAATTTCTCAAAAAAAATTCTTTACCAACCTTTGATTTTCGTGAGTAAACCATTGGTCGTAGCAGATAAATCAAGAATTTGGGCTTTGCTTTCAATAATTCTCTTTCTTGGAAGCATCGTCTGTTCTAATCACACGACAAAGTTTGGGTTAGAATAGATGGCTTCAAACGGGTTTTGTGCGTACTGTAGTTTCGCGACATACCCTGCTTGAATTTACAGCGCAGGTATATTCTACCTCTGCTTCATTATGGCAATATTGTTTACAGTACAGTAACTGATTTAAAGCTGACTGTGATGATTTGGCTGCAAGTCACCGTGTGTGTAGCAGAACCTTTATGAGAGAGGATCATCGTTTTGAGAAAATTCTGAAGTGAGCCTGGGTAAGGCTTAGGTCACTGAGTTACGCATGCAGTCGTCAGTAGACAAAACTTTGCATCCCGTAGAGCAGGCCAGCATAACTCAGAAAGTTCTAAGGGCGAAATTGATCAACTTAATTTGGCGAAGGTGTAAAAGTCTGTTACGTTGTGGTTTGGAAGAAATTCTGGCATGAAAATTAGTTATCCGAAATCGGGCTTTTGCAACATTTTCTGAAAGATTTCGCCGGCCGCGAGAAAAGCACTCGCGGGCTGCATGCGCTACGGCAAGCCATATGTTGTGCAGGCCTGCCGTAGAGAGTCCCAGAGAGGGGCGTGGCAAACACGGTTGGTCCAGGTTTAGCTGCAGGGACTTCCAGAGAAGAGAAATATTCCCCCTGCTTACCGGTTCTCCATACATAGACTGATTGGCGACTGCCTTATTGGTTCGTAGCTGGAACGTAACCAAGCGTCACCACTCCACGCCAGAGTGGATCTGAGAATAATGGTGACTAAAGGTACAGTATTCCAGTTTCCCTGTAACGGCAAAACTCCCAAACTAAACTACAGCTCCATCACCGGTTGGAGTGTAGCGTCAAACTACAGAGGTAAGGTTACATTGGTGTGTATTAAGCACGTTTCTCACGCAAAATTTTACACGAGCCTCGTAACCCTCATATTTTCACTAACTTTAATAAATTCATCATAGGTTGATATCCCAAGATATCGATAAACGTTGGTTGTACTATTTTGTTTTTAACTTGCAAATTGAAAGTTGCTCCGTGGTAAAACACTTCACGTTATCTTTTCGCAAGATGTCCAATACCAAATTGGCATTCTCGTTAAAGGCTCCAACACTGTGGAACAATCTGCTTAGATATATTAAGTGTTTATGTATTCCTACAAACTTCAGTGAATAACTTGCAAAAACATTTGCTGCTTGCTAGAAGCAACCATATCTCATCTTCATGGCAATATACCCATTCTAGGTGGGGTCGGCAATATCCTTATTACCTTAGAGAGACTGAATTACTTGTTTGTTTAATGCCATCTATTGAGTTCACCTCGTTGAAACCCTTTTCAAAAGTTAAATATATATATTTTCCATTGCTGAAATCTATTCAGAACATCAACTTATTAACTTCAGTAACTGAGAAATGTTGAACATTCGTTATATGGTCAATGACACAGTGTTTCCCAATCTTTTTGGGTCATGCCTCACAAAATCATTTCCCAAGTCGTGATACCCCTTCTGGGACATGTAAATTTAATTACTTAGAAAGCGTACTCTTAGTTACGTGGAGGCCAAAATTGTGACTTTTTCCATCACTCATTATACCTCTCACTAAAAATCCACCTTTATCGGTCATTCCCGCCTTTATAGGTCATTTCAAATTGTCCCCACCAGCATCAAATTGCCCCATTTGTGGGGCGCGCGCTCCAGCTTTGGGAATCACTGTCATAACAGCATCACAAACATTTTCTTTACAACCTTTTTTCGTTTGTGTGCAATTTTATTATAGCCTGTAAACGATGGAAAAATATCTTTTGCTATCGGCCCTCGACTATCTTCTGTTAATCGATAACATATTTTTTGTCGCTGTGCTGCTACAGTGCGCGCAAAATTCATTCTTCGATGCCACGCTCTCCGAGACGCGACAAAAGACGTTTATTCGGACGTCAGCCTGCTGCTGCCAATTGCCGTTAAGCAAATAAATAAATAATAAGGATAACAATAATCGGGCTAAAGTCAGGTTTACGCTTTGTTCGCACCGTCACAATATTCAACACCATAGGCCGGTTTCTGCTTTGGGTGTTCGTATTTGCCAACTTCGGAAAGTTCACCGTGCAAAACCAAATCAACACTTGCATCCATACAGCTTGGGATTAAGCTGTGAAACAGTTAAGTTCATGCTGCTCTTTCACAGCCAGGCCACTATGGGCAATACTGAATTTTTGATGTTCATTAAATTGATCCATTCCATTGATCGATCGGTGCTTCTGCTGCCCTAAATTATGGCCATGCAATCTACTTTGAACGCAATTTTATCGCAGCAGCCCAGAGTTTTAATTGAAATTGAAGTCTGTGTTTTTCAGCACTGGTAGCATTCTGAAGATTAGATTCAGATGTTCATTGTGTCGTTCTGATTAGTGGGCGGAACGAGTTTGTTGAAAATGATGTTTTTATTGAAATTGTACCAAACAAGAAATTCTTTACTGTTGAGGCGTGATCGTGAAAAATTAAATAATATTGGTTAAAGCAAAATATTTCCCTTTCTTGTAATTAAACTGATCACTGAAATAAAAAGTTATGCAGCGTCGGTAGTTGCCAATTATGCTACCAAGATGAATCAAATAATAATAAACTTTTACGACCAGAAGCGTAAATTTTTGTTCGTAAATTAAAGGTTTGAGCAGCATCACAAAATTCTTCGAATTCAATAGCTTTTAAGATTCATATCGTACTTGAACGTATGTATTTTCAAGCTACTTTGCACTAAATGCTCCGTTTTTATTTCAAAAGGGGAATGGATGCTTATACTGTATTATGCCCTTTGCAGAGTTGTGGCAAATGTAATATATCAGCGTATTTCTGAGTCTTTACAGACACGATAACGAGTAAAGTTAGACGCAAAGACATCGGAAGCTTGCCAATAAGTTTTGCCAGAACAAAGAAAATATTTCTACTTGTATATGACAAACGATAACCACACCATTTTCTCTCAGATCTACTTGGGTCATAAAAGCGCTGGTTTGGAAAAGCTGCACTGGAAGGAAATGCTCACCCAACCACGTAAACCTGTCCTGCAGTGGCATCTTTTAAAAGTTTGACCAGTCTTCACAAAAAGTCGGCTCTTGTTTCACGTTGGTTAGGTGGCGAACGAGAGCAGAGCTCGAAGGATGACTGTTGGTGCAGTGGAGTGGGTGACGGTTATCAGGGGCGGGTCCGGGGGATGGGGGGCGATTGGGGCGATCGACTCCCCTAAAACCTACGAAAGTAACTTTTTTCAAAATGATTTTGCACAATTACAGCATTCGCGATATAAGGCCATTTTGACGTTCATTGTTTTGTCACAGCAGTGATGTGAAGTATACTTCACGTCTCTTGCAGTAGTGAACTGGTAATGAGACTTGACAGCCAAATATTACTGAAATCGCCCCCCTAAACTTACTGGCTGGATCCGCCTCTGATTGTTATTTCAGTCACCAGCCTCCTTTCCCAAGTTTGAAGAACGAGGCAACTATCACTGTGTCGCTATTTCGTTTGCAGCGTTTTTGTTAATGTTTAAGTTGGAACGTCTGTAAAGTTTTACGTTGTGAATCCTTTAACTTATATTGGTCTTTATTTTTTTTGGTTTGCTGCTCAACATCAAATACGACATATGATACTGCATGTTGTGCAGCTGCGTTTACGAATGGTGTGCATAGCTGAAAAATGATGGGCCGCAGTGCAAAAAGATATACACTAATTCCCGGAGTGAGCATTTTGCTTCAACGTATCCGAAGATATTACAAGACTCGTACGATCTCCAAGTGCAAACATTACGTGTGTACTGGTTATTCCACAAAAATTACACTGTCCGTTTCAGATTTTCCGCTTATTTGCGGTTATTGATCCCGTCATTATACAAAAACATAAAAAAGACAGCAGCCGACTCATTCGTTACAAGCCTTGACAGAAATCGCGTTGTTTCAAAGTTTTTCCTACTTTATTCCCTTGATTACTGTTATCGCAGGTGTACTAAAATGGATTCCTCCATAAACACTCATCACTTGAGAGAAGGCCATATGTGTCATTGCTCTCAAATGTTTGAAACTTTTACTTTAAAACATGAGAATCGCTTGTTAGATCATAATGAAGAAACGTCGTGTTGTTTTGCACCTTCCGCTGAGAGTGCAAGATCGGTAAAGTTTTGGAACATGCATTTTGATATCAACTATAAAGCAATGGGTACCATCTGGGCACGAGACAAAAACGTACAGGGAAAAAGCGGCGGTCAATCTCACAGACAGCAAAAAATAATCATAAATACAAGCTCTGTGCAATCGTGTGTTCTACAGGGGTCTCCAAACATTTTTGTCCGGGGGCCGCATCAGCTGCTACACAATCGTTGAAGGGCCGAACATGAAATTGATTCTTTGATTTTAGCATCGTGGCAAAATCTTGCTTCAGAATGGAAATACTTAATTTTAACAAAGAACTCAGATTACGGCAACATATCGGCTGAGGTTAGGCAAGCCTGCAGCGCAGTAATCCTTTGCCAACTGACATTCACTTGGCCGTCTTACGTAATGTCATTGCTTCGGGATATGTTACATTCTACTAGATCAACAAATTTTTCGTAATTAAATTATTTTTTCATTATCGATAAAGTGTCTTTGCCGGCCGAATGAAATTGCTTCGCGGACCGGATTTGGCCCGCGGGCCGTAGTTTGGAGACCCTGTTCTATACAAATCGTGTATTCTATACACAGCATGGTTAAATATGAAAACAACTGGGCATAAGAAGAGCAAAGCAGTTTTGAGCCTCAGTCACAACTTTGTAGCAGTGAGATTTTGGCACTAGCTGACAATACATCATGTTTAACAAAACTTTTTCATTTTTTGCTGTTTATAGTTGCAGGAGCGTCGTCTCGTACTGTTGGTCATTTTGAAAAAATACTCCCATATATTCAGTGCGGAGGACTNCGTCTGTATAACGTTTTGGGTTTGTTTAGTAACGTTCTTCCTGCGTTGTTGTAACCCTGCTGATGGTTTTCANAGCTGACAGCAACGAAGACATCATTTTCGATAATGCATACATGTTCTGTTGAGATTTATTTGTTAACTTTTGCGCTTTATTTTTACGTTGCTTTGTTTCTAAGACACTTTTGATTGAAAAACTGCCAGTGAAACTGGTTTCATTATATGTCTTCAATGTCTTCCATTGAGGTTAAATCCAGTGATATTCAAGCATGGTGTCGTGGCTTCATCTCGGTTTTCTGTCACAGCTCTCATATCATTATCGGAAATAAACTCATGTCGTGAATTAGGTTTGGTGCGAACAAAATAATCCTTCTCAAACTTTTCGAAAAGGTGTAACCATCATATTGTACCTGCTCTTCAAAATTTGTTGTTTGCAAGCGAATACTTTTTAGAATGAATGAAGCCTGAACCTCTTAGCGCTCCATGAATTTCAGCTGATGCCTCTAAAGAATAACGTAAAATTTTTAAACGAAATGGTGAGTGTATCCGTTTCAGAGAACGTTGTTTGAATCACCTGTAATTTACACTATTCCTTAGGTCAAAATACAACTATCCTAAGAACCTAAGACAAACCCCTTTTGCGTTGGCTGCTGCTTTACACAAAGGAAGGAATCGTATTTAATATTGTTATATTCAGCCAATGTTCAGAAAAAAGCAAATGTTTTTAACCAGTGCATTTAACTCGATACGGTCATTTTCGGAGCATAAAATTTTCAGTTAGGAGGTTTCTGATCTTTCCCAAGTTTTTTCAGCATCAGGTCTAAAGTAAATTAACTTCAGTAGTACTTTTTCAAATAACGACAATACTTTTATTGCAGGGGTGGATAAACTTTTTCGCACTGCGGACCGGTTTCAGCCTGGCATTATTTTGCTGACCGGCCCTCAATAAAATAATGAATATTTGGCACATGCAAATTTATTTAGTCATCATGGCACTGATTCAACGAGAGATCTGGGCTTGCTTTGCCGTAATAAAATGCTCCGACCTGCAGTGATTATGGTGTTCAATGGCATCCGCAGTGTGTTCTTTATGTCAGTCGTTTCAGTCACTTTTGGACCAATTTGGTCATGGTTTCGCACGGCCCGATAATAATTTCTTCACGGACCGACACCGGGCCGCGACCCGGTGTGATTTCTTTGTTGGTTTTGCCTAAATTTACATTACCTAATAAATAAGTGGAATGACACTCAAACAAGTGCTCTGGATATCACTCAAGGTAACGTTTTTTTTTCAAACTCATGCCCGTTTTCATACCGAGTTTCTGCATTTGTTGACAGACAGGCAGCGTCAAACCCGACACGCGAACCCAGCCATTTATGCTGCATGAGTTCTAACTTTATCAGTCAAGGGAATTCAAGCTTTACTCGCTTTCGCAGAAGTTATGCAGCTACAGCCGTGTTTTCAACCTGGGGATGTCTTTTCGCAAAATTTTTCAAAAAGAAACCAAAACGTTTTCAGATAAAAAGTCATGTTTGCAAACCTTTTACACACTCACTGTAGGTTTGTCGCAATACCGCGTGCTGACATCACAATATTAAAAAGAAAAACGTTCAATAATAATACATAACGCGTCATAAAACAGAGATGAAGTGTTGTAGTGGTTTTGATATGACCGACTACGCTTTTGCTCATACTCTTTCGCACCGGTTACAGGTTCTCAAACTTATGCAAGTAAACGCTTTTTCTAAACAATTTTAACATGGCACATTGTACACGCTTACAACCACTTGTAATTTGTTGTTTAGCGGACCTAGCAAACATTTTCATAAGATGACAAAAAATATGAATCGGAGGGTTAATAGTAAAATCCGTTCGTTCGTAAATAGCAATGAAGATACTGACTTATGAATTTTGCTCTTTAGTTTGGCTTGTGACTGTCACAAGCGGTAAGTCGTACGCTTGGAATAATTAAATATGATTAAACAGAATACTTCATCAACGCATGACTGTATATATGCAGCCTCATTTACAATTTAAACATCTATCAAGAAACGACGAGCGGTATGCTTTTGGGAGCAAATTTTCGAAATATTGTACAATGACATGTTTAAATGCACATGAACTACACCTGTGTTGGTTAAAAGTTTCCTCAACTATGGTTCGAAGCCAAAGATGGAAGATGGTGGTATTGGATTGATACTGGTTGTATCACAAGCTTGCTACTGAAACAGCAGCAGCGTGAAAACAAACGTTGTACTCCACAAGAAAATCACTTAAGTTCCAGAAAGAAAATGTTATTTCAGAAACTCAGGCACATTTCCCCTAATTCGTCTTGTAACTAGTGGTAAGAGATATATTAGGACCGTGGGAATCCTCCTTTGCGCAAATCTGAGAACGGTCTTCGGTAGTCGGTACATACAGCAGTTTACGGATTTCCGCTACAAAACGGCGGTCTTCATCTCCGTTTGTTGACACTTCGGACACACCGACGTTACCAGCAATCCATGATCCGAGATACACCTTCAGAATAGTTTTAAAACTTCACACTTGTTTGATGACGATGAAAAACTAAACACAACTCGTGCAGAGGGCTTATTGGAAAATGCAGTCTACCAAACTTTTAATAAATACTGTATAAGTTAACTTTCAGTACACGTGAGCCAACTTTTAATAAAAATGAATGGCTCTATTCACTTTTTAACATAAGCACCTTGTGTTCATTCAATTGATTTTTATCGCTTTTGTAAAATTTACTCAAAAACATCTCCTGTGCAAACCTGAAGTTGCTACTGTGTCATTTGGTGGTAAATGGTGCCCCGTTTGCATTACACTCTTTCTAGTATACTTTTTTGTGATGAGAGTTGCTTTTGGTTGTAAAAGTTGTTTTTTGACTTTTATTGTGTTTGAATACAAAGTTGAAAGCCATACTCGTTTACACGAAAATCTGGATTCTCATCAGCATGTTAAAGGTTACTTAAATATTCCAGTCAAAGGTACTTAAGGTACTTCATAAGATTAGCTTAAGGTCTTAGTCTAGTTTTTTATCATACAAACGGGAAATTTTTCGTTCACATGCAGACTTCCAGGTGGTATGCGTACCTCATGTACCTCTTTTACTCTTATAATATTATAAGCGATGAGCCATAACTACAGTAGCTTTGTCATATAACTTCACAAATATTAGGACAAGGGTCTTTACCGACAAAAATTTTGATCTTAGAAGAGTGTATGTTTTTTGAGTACTTTACAGCAATTATGCTTTCATATTTTTGCTAAAAACAGTTGTTTGCCCAGTTTTTAATGCGAAAATGTTACAAAGGACTTCTGAAAATTATTATTGTTAGTACTGTTTCCCACGTCACTGAGATGTCGCTGCAAAAGTGAGATTCAGTCCAGAGAAGAAGGGTGGAAATCAAATGCAGATTTACAGAGAAAACAACATGCGACTTGTTTTACTCATGCTCGGCGGTGGAATTGCAGCACCGGTGCCAACCCCCCAAAACAAGCAGTCTTCAGCAAAAAAGCAAAAAAGCAAAAAAGTTGCTGTCAAAATTAGCAGAATGCATGAGGTTTATACTAGTTGTCAATATCCAAATGAGGCAACGTTTTAGCTTTGTGGGCCTCGCCAGAAAACCTGCCACTAGCAGTTGACCACTGCAATTGGTTTTATTCCAATTTTAAGAAATCCTGTCAATCTAAAAAAGAATTGACCAGGACCTTTTTATCGATGCTGTATATTCAGTTCAGTTTTAAGTTACACAAAAAGCTTTTAGGAAAAGTAGCATTAAAAATTTTATCAAACCAATTTAACACCAATCCTGAGAAACTTATCCAAACAAATAAATATATTCGATTTCGTGTATTATAGAAACCAGCGTAGTTATCAGCACGTTAACACTGTGCAAGACCTTAAAATTTTGCACAAAATTAGAGAAATGGTATCTAGAATCTGAACGTATTTTCAAGTAAAGTCATGACCTTTTTCTGCTGGTACTTTTGTAGAATACGAAGCTTCGAAAAACATTTTGCTTCCGGTATGTAGAACACAACAAGTNCAAATATTTGCTTCCGGTATGTAGAACACAACAAGTACAAATATTTGCTTCCGGTATGTAGAACACAANNACAAATATTTGCTTCCGGTATGTAGAACACAACAAGTACAAATATTTGCTTCCGGTATGTAGGACACAACAAGTGCAAATATTTGCTTCCGGTATGTAGAACACAACAAGTACAAATATTTGCTTCCGGTATGTAGAACACAACAAGTACAAATATTTGCCAACAGGGTGGTCCGGTCAGAAAGAAACATCTACTCTGAGATAGTGAATTCTACTTGCCTATAGCAAGCAAAGGTTGTAGTAAGCCGAGAAGATAAATTTTTGTACAGTTACAAAATACCACAAAATCAAGCTGATGGCGAAACAGGAGTTGCAACTCAAATATATACGCATATGAACAATGCGAAACGAATACTCGCAGAGTGGAAACTTCCAACCGGTTTCATAAGACCGCGTGCTTTGCAATCACGAACGCTATTCGATGGTCACAAAAATTCCTCGAACGTCAAACGTTTTTCATTTCATACCGCGTTTAAGACTCAACTTACTTCAAATGAAATATGTGAGAACAGGGCAAGGCTTGCAGTCGCTCCTGTTTCTCACCCATCGGCTTCGCACAGACGCCACAAAAGAGGTCAAGTGCTTCCAGCAAACGGTGGTAGCTCAAAGTGCTTTCTCGGGCTCGCTCTTTGTCAGCCATGCGCTGGTAGAGAACGGCTACTTCTCCATGAATGCGGAGGCATGTCATCTTAACGAACAAAAGGATTTTGTAGAATTTCTTTTAACGTTCGCCGGTATGCTCAGTTACACTGACATGAAACTCGCAGCCCAAAAAAGCACAGGGTAATACCCTCTGAGTCGTACTGTAATTTGACTGCAGCACTTCAGCAAGTGACGTTAGCGACTGCTTTATTGTAGCTAGATAACTCCTCAGACATGCTAAGTAACGTAAGACAGGCACCGAAACACAAGTTTTAATGCTAAAAAATAGTTGCAACAAAAGCAGGGGCGTAACGAGGGGGGAAAAGGAGCGCAATTCCTCGGGCGCCGAATTACTATTGGGACGCCGAATGACTGCGGGGGACGCCGAAAAGTCCAAACAATATCACAAGCACTTTCTTCAATACAGTAAATTTGCTTCCGGATAAAAGACCTCAGGTTCAAACATGGGGGTGCCAAACTTGCGTCTTGCCCCGGGCGCCATCTAACCTCGTTACGCCCCTGAACAAAAGTTGTTAGGTTATTTGTAGCCTTCGTCATTCTTCAAACATTTCACCTTATATTTCATTCTTTTCCAGCCTTTATTGTATTTAATTTATTTAAAAACAATAACTACAATGTTTTTTATGCATGCCAAAGTAAGGAGTCCTTTTTATTTGAAATTCTTGATGCCAGAGAAGTAAAACAAGTTCAAATTTTTTAGTGAATCGTACGCTTTAGCTTATCATCATACTTCGTGATGTCTACCATCACAATTCGTGATATGTGAGTCATAGAAAAACAAGCTTTGAAAAAACTTACTTTATTTCCGATCGCTTCCGCAAGTTGTAATCCCGTCGAGTATTGTTTCAAAGCCTGCCACGAATAAAATTTGTGAAGCATCACTCGAGAAAAAGCAGTAACAACAGCCAAAATGGAAACGACCAATGATACAAAATTAAAATGTAATCATACAAAATTAAAACACTGAGTTATTGGAGCGCTGTAATAAAATCGCATTACCGTATTTATTCGAATATAACATGCACCCTTAATTTTTGAATGAAAAAACTGTTGAAGACATGTGGCTGTAACAAAACATTTATTGATAACATACGGTGCACTGGTAAAGCAAACTGCCAGTATAAGCACAATTCCCAAATGAAATTTACAATTTAAAACCGGATTCATCATCAGATTCACCAAACAGTTGTTCGAA
>JGI24159J19872_10000438_pt1 | contig 36393 bp, 16 predicted proteins | sample Ectturendosymbi4_FD_19872 | JGI IMG/M metagenome (IMG submission 19872) | reverse complement strand
ACTTCAAAAAGACAATTTGAAAGCTTTTAGGTCAAACTATACCTGTAGATAAACTTTTTGCTAGGCTCACTTTCCTAGTTCAGAGCTTTATTACCTGAATTGTGGTTTGTTTCGAGTAAGAATAATGTAGTCAACGGTCTGTTGTAGACACTTTTGCATTACCCAAATTAGAAGAAACTATTTTTCTGCAATCCGTTTTACCTGCATGGTCGAATCTAAAGACACATTGACAAAATGCTCAAAACAGAGTCTCGTATATCTGATGTTAGGTATGTGCATATTCTTTTTAACACCAAAGGCATCATCATGCAATTTAATTCAAAAACATATTAAGAAATAATTTTATGACTTGCTGTCAAGCAATACAGTGAAAAATGCGTCTACTCCACCTGAGGGTCATGTGGTGCAAATGTATGTGGTATGGGATCTGAAAACAAGCCAGCAAGAGTCATCATTCATAAAACTGCGGCCTACCAACTAACTACAAACAAGGTTGGATTTCTTCAAACGAATAAAAAACAAAGTGCTTGAATTTTCTTCAAACTCTGATGAATTTGATTGCCAGCGGTTCAGCTCCATGCCTTTGTACATTTCGCTACTCACGCACACATTCCAAAGAAGAGAGGCCTGTAGTTCCGAATTTATTAAGAAATAAAAATAGGTCTTTCCTAGGGGGATTTGCGGAATTCAAACAACTACCAAACAAGTTGCAGGTGTTGATCGTTTGTGAACTGCAAAACAACAACCTTCTTAAAACGTTTCCAAAACAGAGTGGTAGTCTGCACAATGGCAGGGACAAGACATTGGAAGAAGTCATTGGCAATGACTCACTTCCTTCCTTATTCGCTCGGCAACACAAGTCGGTAACCCGCAGGTCACGTGACTTCCTCAAGCTCTATGCAAGCCTGACATTGTTTGGGTTCTTTGCACACTTATGACGCAGTACAGCAACGCCTGTTGTTTTGATTGTTTCCGTAAACCATCTGCTGTGTAGCAATCACCTTTCAACAGCTACGCTGGTCCCTAAACAAGTCAAGCGGAGACTGGCAGAGAAATTTCTGCAAAGAGCTCTAACTGCAAGCGCCAGTAATCATAACCCTGCGCTTAACTGTTCATGGGCGGAACGGTCTGTCCGAAAAAAGTACAGTCAAAATCCACATAAGGTGTTGCAAGGAAACTACTTGAAGGTGGAAATTCGAAGAAGTTTACACGAAAAATATGAAATCCCCAAGAAAAAACTTGCTGAATCGAATACTCTCACCTCCTAACCTAAAATGATCGAATCCAGTTACCCTAACTAAAAACGCTCTTGGATTAGTTTCGTCTCAGACTGTAGGTTCGTTTTCATGGACCAATGTTGAATGATAGTTCTGGCATTTTTGTTTTTTCACGCCTTATTAATCGAGGTTGCACTAAGACAATACTTTGATTTTATTTAGCTTGCAGCCTTCCCCAGCCGTAAGCATCTACAATACCATACCTTCCACAGAGTGGTTTGCACTAGACCAGAGGTGACGAACATGTGGCCCGCAAAAGAATTTCGTGCGGCCCGCGAAGCATTCAGGCGAGACCAACAGTCTTGAACTTTCTTTGACCTGCTTCTAATCTTCTAAGTTGCTGAACAGTTTTTTCGTTTTTAACAGGTTTCATAGTATGACTAAAAAGTTGAGCGGCCCGCTTACTCAGCGGTAACGGACAAAGTGGCCCGCGATAGCAAATAGGTTCTAGACCAAGGTTTCTCAACCGGGGCCCTCGGCCCCCCTTGGGGCCACGGAGCGGTTTTCCGGTGGTCACCAGCAGAGGCATTTACTAAATAGTNTTATTAAACGTGGCGAATAAAATAACAGATGGAAACACGTTAAAAACAAAGTTAGGTGTTTTTATTGATGAGCAGGGGGCCCCAAGTGTTGATAGTCTGGAAGGAGGGCACAAACCATGAAACGTTGAGAACCACTGGACTAGACATTTGTCTTTCTTGATTTGCAATTTCGAGCTCTCTTGCGTAAATAAAGATTACAATTCATAGACACCCCTAAATTTTGAATTACAATCTTTGATCAAAACTATCCACTTGCAACATATGCGCAGTTTCTTTAAATTGGTGTAAATATGTTGTTTCACTGAACGTGCGTGGGGCAAACCAGAAAACAAGCTGCACTTTCCGCAGCTCGTTTATAGCTACATGAGGCAACTGCTAAATAAATGTAGCTATCTGGCAAGAAACAACTAATATTAAAGAAGTCTAGTAAAGGAGATGCGAGACGGTTTTCACCTTTTTATTTTACCCATCATATTTTGAAGTTGTGCGCGCATGCTTCACACGCGTCAACTGGCCAAACCCTAATAAAGCTGGTAATCAGGCAAACAGCCTTGTGTGAGAGCTTGCATCATTCGATCAGTTTCTGTATTCTACCAGACTGGACTTGAAAAGTAACCGCTTTAGAGCTATGATCGTTCAGCTAAGTTCACTCCCATATGTCTTTCAGCTTTGCGTCATCATTGCACCACATGAACACGAGACTTATCGCCATATCACTAAAAGCATGTCGTGCAGCAAGCAGACCATGTGGAAATACAGACCTCAAGGCATTGTGATAAAAAGCACTCATAGTTTGTTTTCGTCCTCGGCACAGTTTGCAAGCTGCCCTTCGAAGTGATATCAACCAACATCGCTGCCATGGTCGTATGANATTACAGCCCTCTGGAAATNGGTGAACGCTTCTATGTCCTCAACGTAATATGAGTACTTGGATTTGATTGATGTANCAACTACCTATTGACTACTCAATGCCGATGCATAACAAGTTNCTTTCCACCACTAGCTCTACGCGATATACATGGCNTTTCTTGTNACAGTAAACATTTTGAATGTGAAGATATACCAAAGTTTCTGAAGAAAGCATACAAAATCATAATCACCTAATCATATCTTTTAAATAAGCGCCTTGGCGATAAGATGCGTTCCTAATCTCAAAAAGCATCCACCGGTATTTCTTTCAATTTGCCGCGCTCCACGCAATCTGTAATGACTAGGCAAACATATCAACAAGCCGAGCCGCTTATCAGCTACTTGTAAATTGCATTCACAGACAAAACCAGAGGCCGGGCTTTGTCTCTGCGAGCTGACGTTCAACGTTGCCACAAAATTACTTGTATGGAAGTTGAGGATACCTATTAGACTGTGAATAAAATCAACGGCGACTGGCAGGGCCTTCGAGACAAATATTGCACAAAAGTCTTTTGGGATCCCATGGCCTCGAAGCCAGCATAGAAGTTTCTAAATAATTAGAATTCTAAAGAATAAAGAATTCTATTTCCACCAAATCTACATGTTAGCTCTCACCAATGTTTTACTTCTGTTAGCAGCTATTCTATAACAGTGGTTCTTAACCAGGGGTGCGCCTCCCCATGAGGCGTCAATAAATTTCTAGGGGGGCGCGAGCCCTCACGCGCTGTACAACACGAAAAGTTTGACCAGTAAATGTAGCAATAAATACATCTGTTTTTACAACTTATTTAATGTCACGGGGGCTTGAAACAAAGGACAATTACTTAAGGGGGCGTGGTAAAGAAAAGGTTAAGAACCACTGTTTTATAAAGTAGCAAAAGTCTCAATACAAAGCAGCAATAAGCGTCAGCATTTACTATTAGATACACGCTTAGACATGCCATTTAAAAAACATTCAAAACAATTTTTTTCAGAGAAGAGCAACCTACTCTTCTTTAAAAGATAACAAAAACAAACCTAAACTTTAATTGGACTACTAATTAAAATGTGTTTTTTCGAGAGGCTTCTATTCTGCTGCTTCGAAATTAGCTTTATGTGCAGTTGGCAAATGCCGCATTCATCCCTAATAATACTGTATATCGCTTTAGTTTACTTCACGTTTTTTTTAGGAAAATGTTATGTACCCGGTATGGGTCTGTAGGGACCCGATTTCTCTGATGCTAGGGACCCGATTTTCTCTGACTGTAGGGACCCGATGATAATTTTCTCTGATTCGAAGGCCCGATTTGAAATTCTAGGGAACCGAATCGGGTCCCTAAAACGCCTCAAAAAAAACTGGTCTACTTCCTTATATTCGGTCTTAATATTTCTACCAGTTCTTCATGAACCTCGCGGCTCTTAAGGTCAAACGGAAATATTATATCTGAAAGAATACGTCGCAAAGATCGGAACACAACACGCAGAAATTTCGATTACGATTATCCTATACACACAGTTAGCCTACGTTCACACAAACTGTGCTTCTGTTCGCAGCAGCAACAGGACTGTTGTGGCCAGGTTTGACAGTTTTTATCGAGGATATGCGCTTGTAAATGATGAAATCAGATTTCTGGAAACTCAAATCCAAATGGTCAAAACCTGCTCCCCTAAAATTGAAATGCGGTGTTTTACTAGAAATGGAAATACTCTTTCGACAATATGTCGCCTATTTGATCTACTATAGCATCTCTCTTTATTTTCCGTACGAGTTGCTTTTTGCTGGCTGCATTAAAGTCCATTCAAGTACAACCATCCCCTTAGCGCATGAGCCTGTGTAACAGGGGTTCCCAAGCTGGGCTACACATACCCCTAGGGGTACATTTGCCTATCTCATGGGGTACACTTACTGTACAGCCGCAACAAATTAACTAAGAGACATAAAAATGGAGTCTACCTTTGTAGTTCTAAAAATCTAAAGTTTTATTAAAAATTCAGTGGATTTTTGTTATTTTACACAATCTTTTTGTCACAAAAAATTATAGGCGTACAGGCTCATCTGCCGAAACGCTGAAGGGGTACATGGTCAGAGAAAGGTTGGGAACCCCTGCTCTGTAATCTGAAATAAAGGGTTAACTATATTTTCATGCGGGACTAATTGTTTTGATCTGGAGTCCTTGTTGTGGAGTAAAACCTGAATGCTAATAGAAGTTGAAGAACTGGTCAAGCCATCTTAAATCACCGCAGAGCATAACAACTTCACACGTACTCAACAACAGCATTTATGGCTAAAGTTTCCTGGATTCATTTTAAGAAATAATTGCACTAAACAAGGATTTTTGCTTGCGGCAGTCGTTCGACTTTCAAATTAGATCAACCAGTGAAAACCTGACTGCGAACGTCTCATGCAACAGGAAAGCATCTCGTGACTGAATCTGTGGGCACCACTGTGTCTCGGTCAATGCCAATCAGTAACTTTGTGACCGCATAAGGCCAGAAAGCCCAGCGTGTTGAGAATTTTGAAATGCAACGTCGGTTTCAAATTTTTCGGAAACTTGATGTTGCGTGCTCGTGAACTGCTAGGGAGGTTTGGGGCTCTTCCACATCGTTTAGAGCGCATGCGTGTAATGCTAATTATGCCACTGATGACAACCTTATCATCAACCAATTCATATTCCTCTACTCCTCTTTATGTTCTAAATACAACAAATAGCCCGACATCAAGTTCCACCGGGCCCTTGTCAGCTCTCAGGTCATCGGCTGGACAGCCCTTTCATATAGGGCTTGGTTACTGGTTCTTTTTTGTAGAAATCCTCTAACCAACAAAAATCGTCAACAAAACAGTTAAACAAATCACAGTAAACACAAAGTCTGCGATTAAACCTCCGCCATGTGCAGCAAGACATCATTATCAATGGGAAACTGTTAGTATGTATTAAAACGATCTCTCAAAAACTAGAACTAATTCGAAGCTGATATCACTTTCAGATATATCGACCCAAAATTACCCGAAAACCACTAAACTTATGTTTGGCACTCAAAAAATGCTTTTTGTTGCATAGGCGTAACCAGGGGGGCCAACGGGTCCACGCCACCCCAATTTTCTAGCGTATCTTGTCGTTTTGTAAATACTGTTGCTCGCTAGAAGTAAAGTAGTTGGCCCCTCCCAAAATTTTGGGCTGGCTGCGCCATTGTTTTGTTGGGTAGTGTATTTATTCACAAACATATTGGCAAATTCAGTGTCTCCAGTCAAATAAACATATATTCGAACCTAAAACGTTGTCAGCGACTATGACGCCACAGCGCTTTTATGTCTCGATTGTTTGCTTTTTCAAGATATTTCTATAAAAGTACTGCAGCGTTCAAGCTCCCAGCAGTCTAGGTGATTTCTGCAAAAATGGCATGAGATCAAGTCAATTTGTTTTCAGAGCTGTTGGCCGCGCATCGGCAGGAGGTTTACATGTTACAATAGTGTGAACAGAGTGGAATTAGAATGATTATAGCACAGATAAGCTGACGCTTCGGAGCCACCGCCTAGTAATATACACAAAGAAAATTTTTTCAAAGCCCTTAGTTTTGCATTTTTGCAATACTTCACTGGACACAACACAGATAATGCTATCCGTGGTTTTAGGTTGTGGCTGTGGGTTTCGTGATTTTAAGGAAAATTATATGGACTAGACTGACAGTGATCTGTAATGTTTTTATTCTATTCTTTTTTTAAAAGTCTCCTAACAGATTATGCCAACAAAGCGCTAATGTTAAAAAGATGAAAGGGAAGGTGGTCCTTTGTTTAATAAAAATGTTTTAAATAATTTATTTAAAGAAAGCTTGAAGCATAATATTCTCAAAGAAAATCGCCTTCATATTTGAACTATCCAAAGAAAATTTATTAACACTTTGTAGAACGCAGTTCACGGAACAATATTCGATGGCAAAATGGTAAAAACAACACAACAAATTAAGCACAATTTTAATGATATGATAAAAATATGAATGCAGTAACTTACACCATTTTTAGCGTTGGTTAAGCGTAAAGAATCGACAGAAACGCCGAGAAAAACTTTGGTTGGTTTATTGCCCTCTGTCCGCTTGATGTCACGCGAGAACTTGATTTTATGCAAAGCATCCTTGACAATCTCAACACCCTTGGGATCGCTCACGAGAGTTGAACCGGCAAGCTGCAAGATTCATACAAATATAAAAATTTTTTTACGCAAGCGTTTTGTTCACTTCAGACTGCATAACCGGAACTAATACACCAAAAAAAATATGCTGCAACATGCAGCAAGTTTCATTCAAATAAAACCTTGACTGTAAAGATGGCTTCTCTCTCCAAAAGCTGTTGATGTGGAAACACCCATTTTTGCTTTCCAGGACTCTAAAATACAAATAAGAGAAACATTTATGATCCTGTTTTTGGGTACCTTTGCGTAGCTTTGCTTAGTTGGAAATCCAGTGAAATAAAAGCTATCGACTTTTGGTGGGGGTTGAAAATATCTCGTGATTAAACATCTGAAATGCCTTTTAAAAAATAACTTTCACATACACAGTATATTCAATTTAAGTTTATGCTTAAAAGTGTCAAAATTATTTTGATTAGCTTCGTGAGTACTGGCTTTGGTGCTTTCTGGAATAAACCATTTTAAATACTGAGAACATTATAGACATTTTGAACATCCAAAAAAATTGAAGAAGCAGCTTTGACAATGGAAGCTTGAGTCGAAGTAACTAAGTGTTGAGCGAAAAATCAGCCGTTCGAAGCTAGAAGAAGTGCATAACCAACTACCACAAGCACATGATCTGATATGGGGTATAATTTGTTTTGTGTTTTTAAGAGCTACTTTCGTCTTTCAATAGTTTTGAGACTTTTTTCTAAACTCACATTAAACAGTGAACCCACAGCTTGACTTTAGACCACTTGGAAAACCGCCAACCCGTTTCGTTAACCGCTCTTTTAACAAATGCAACAAGCTTTGAAGACCTACATTACATTCTCATTTCGTGGCTGATAGGCCAAGTGAACACCAACTCCTGTTACCACAAACTTCTTTGTCGTTTTTGCGTTCCAGCCTTGCTGCGCAATAGCGTGGGTGTCATAAATCTACGCAACACAGCTTTTCACCATTACAATGAGCTGCAGCTGTATTAAAAAGCATACGTTTGTTTTCACCTTTAGATGCATGATAAGTATAAGCACAAAACTCAGTTAGTCACTCAGATTGGATTTGCTTACCAAGACCATCCTTGCAGTCCTTCACCGCTGCTGATAGAAGCCAAAATGCTAATACAGTCTTAAAAATAAATTTACCAGGTAGTGCACTCAAATCTGTGATTACGAAGTACTGTTAGAGGTAACGCAACAAATGGTGAAAAGTGAAAAATGCTGCAGTTTGAAAAAGTCTAGTTTTCTCATTACGCTTTATGAGAACTAACAGCCACTACTTTTACTACGTGTTCAATACACATCACAAACGGTTTCTTATGATCACCTTCTATATATACCTTCCATGAAACTGTAGTTACATTTTTATGTACTGCACGTCATAGGCAATGTCCACTATGAGTTTCTAAACGTCAACGGGATTTGCTTGTACTCACGATAGAATAATATTATTGTACTTTCAGGCTATACAACAACTAAAACTAACCTTTTACACAAAAGCATTTCTTATTCAGAAAAATAATTGCAGTGCGCACACCTCCGCCGTGCTCAGTAGAGAGGAGTATTCTGTTACGCATAGCATGTTTATCATTACATTTTTGTGACAAACCACGCACACGATTAAAGCGCTGGAAGCTTATTGGCTGCTGAATCACACTGCATGCAACAAATTTTCACCAAAAACGACTATGCCTTAGAAAAAAGCTTCGATTCTTATAAAACCTGTTTAAAAGAGATTCTTATAAAAGAGTTACAATGAACATCCTCAGCTTAAAAACGGGCAGAACAACAACTTTCGCCAGGCAAGTTGAATACTGACTGCAAAATTTAATGACGATTTGCTTCAGACAAAATTTAATAGTGATTTTATTATTTTAGTCAGGAGCTTGATACATTTGATTTCGTTTCTGTCTATCTATAGATAAGCAGTGAGAGAGAATCGATTAAAACCTTACGGTGCAACGTTTCAAAACAACACTCATTTTGAGTGAATCATTCAGCAATCTTTATTGTTTTTGTTAATTCTCTTCGTACGTCACCGCACTACGCAGCGTGAATTCAACCACATGTGGTAAACCAAAATATCAACAGAAAATTAACGAATCGTCGATAGGAAATTGGCATGTTAGGTATGCCATGGTCTTGCATTTTTCATATATTCAAATGTTATTACACCAGTAAACCCCAACTAAATTTGACATTCATTTTGTAGCACACAGGAAAAGTGGGCGTCTTTTCTGCAGGGAGAACGTTCCACTGGATATGGTCTGCTTGCGTGCTGGCTTCCGCATTTCTCTAATTGGGTGCACAGGCCTGATTGTAAGAAAAACAATCAGATTTCGTTATAGCTCTTTCCTGATTCTCAACATTAATCATGCATTTTACTTCTAAATGTCATTTCGCAGTTGCACACCTTCCTTGTTTCTGTTTCGTTTCATAGGGTTTTTTGTTTATTTACTCATTCTCAACTAGCTCACTGACTTTGGAAAGGCCTTTCATCTCCTGCAGTACGAAACAAACTGTTCAAAATAGTTTGCATCACCACTGTTATTACTGCATAGAGTTGGTCTACAAGGAACAAACTCTCCAATATACGTGTGTCTTGTCCTTCAAGCACCTTTCTCGTGCTACTTCGACGTACAGAAGTAAACTATTACAGAACTGTAATAACGGATACAAACTGCCTTGCAATACCATTAGGCTTTTCTAAAAGCAGAAAGAGTCCAACAAACCCTTCAGTATCAAATGTTTGTGGTGCATTTGTCTATATTGTTAAAATCTGACTTGACGCAACAGCATTTAAACCACTGGAAGCTAGCCCAAATACGACTGCAGTCCAGTTGGTATCCACGTAATCAACAAAAAACGAACGATCATCGGCCGTTAACTGTTCTATGCATCATCATTTCATTGAACTGTGTGCGTGCTTTCGCGTGGTCTGCTGTGACGCGACGGATGTTTATCACACCGACGTGACTGCTCGCATTCAATTCGATCAGCTTTGCAAGAGAGCAATAGCGCCGTCCAGCGGAAACCTTTTTCAAACCTGTAGGCCAAGAGCTGGCAACCGAGGGCACGCGTGCCACCCTTGGCACGCCAAGCAATTTTCAACGGCACGCTTAAGCCCCAAGTTACATGTCAATTTTGTTATGATTCACACAAAGGGTATATGGATCTTGACTTGTATAAAAATACGTATCCTGTTGGCACACTGAATGATTTGAAACCCTAAAGTCGGCACAGTGGCATATCTATGCAAAGTGGCGCCCATGAAAAAATTTAAATGTGCGACCTGTCTAATAATTTAAATATTAAACATAGGCACAATTTTACGAAAGATATATGCAAAGAAAATAAATTTTTTAAAACGGAAAATATTTGTTTTTTTTTTGCTTTAAACTTTTCGGCAAATAAAATATAAATTAATTATCCATAACGACTACAACATACTTTTATACTCATTTATTTTTATTATGAAGAACATCAACAGTATTCAAATAATAACGTTATCGTAGTCTGTAGGTCGACATAGTGTTGTCTGACAAATTTGTATATCTTGCAAAAAAATCAAGCAACATATTGCAACTGCAAACGACAATTTCTTTTGAAACGAAACACACTCAATCTAAATTGTGCAACAAACTATTTAATGCAAGTCATGTATCACTTCTGTTCGAAAAACACAATTCCATCGAGACATAAACATATCCTGCCTTTTACAGTTAAATTACACAAAAATGCTAATTAAAACAAACACATTCCGTGCCTTTATGGAAGCAAAGACGTCTATGATTTCATCAAAGTATGCTTTTGCTGTTTCGTCCCTTTCTGTTCCCAAAGCTATATCACAAAACCTTCCTTGACTTATTGTTAATCAATGAGGCCCGGAGGTATGAAAGGACCAGATTCAGTTACTGAAAGATCGTTCGCAGCTTGCAGTGAATACGGTATAACTGCCAGCGTCAGCATTATTTGCAAAGCAATTCGAAGAATGTCAGGACTTCAGGACGCGATAATTTTAAGTTGCACGAATTGAAACCAGCATTGTGCAATCTAGACTCTTCTCGTATAATTGCTTGCCATCTACATCTGAACTGTATACAGCTCCTAATGTGTCACACGTAGATTTTATTTTCTCACAGTCAGGACCTTTTCACAATGCCTTGGACATCGAACAGAAAGCTGAATTTGGACAGAAAAAGCTAGCTCTAAACAAGACTAACATATCTCTTGCATGAGTTAACATTTTTGCTCTAGTAATATGACAACGATACCAACTGCTAATTTTTNGAGGACTANCTAATGTTCTCTACCTTAGTCTCTGGACTGGAACATTGTATTGGGCCTATTTATCGGACACTAGTGGCCATCGAAGAAGTTTCAGACTTAAACTCGTCTCAGCCAGATTCTGACTAATATCTTCTTGCCTGAAATTTAGCAGTACAGACTGACTTATCCTTATATTGTGAGAAGAACGAGGTCTCATAGTTATGGCAAGCGAGCGTTGCTGTTCTGTCGCAATGTCTGACCCTCGTGCTAAAGCATGCCACAATACCACAGTTTTGTCATAATGCTTAGTGGTGCTGACGTAACACCCCCGACTTAATGCTTTAGGTAAGGGCGCGGTGTTGATGCAACTTTGCAGTTTATGAATGCATGGGGGAGGGACATATTGACAAGGGGGCAAAGGGGGAACAATTCCCCGGGAGCCGAAAAGGCCCAACAATGTCACAAGTACATTCTTCAACACAATACATTTGCTTCCGAAAGATCTCAGGTTCGAACTTGGGCGCGGCAAACTTGCTTATTGTCCCGGGCGCCATCTAACCTTGTTACGTCCCTGGCATTGGGCGCAAAATAGAGATTCAAGAAACTATACATAAAGAGTTTAATTTTTGCCAAGCAATTTTTGCGCCCCCCATCAAAGTGGCGCCCATGGCAAGTTCCATGCCTGCCATACCCTAGGTACGCCACTGAGTCGGCACACAGTTAGCAAAAGGTTGCCGACACCTGCTGTAGGCTCTTTTGAAAAAAACAGCTACTTTGTTACACCTCAATCGACAGGGGTTTTCGAGGAGGTGCCAAAGTTTAACCCTCTTGAAAGCTGTAAAATGTTTTTTATTTTTATCCTTTGTTTGAATTGATTACACTTTTCAGCTTATTGGATGCTCTAGTGACGGCGGGTGAAGGTGATTGTAAACACCCTGAAGAGTCAATCCAATATTTAAAGTGTTGTAGTTTCGGCATTACCCAAATTACAACCTGTGGTCCCTGTTCTACAAGCCACCATAGTTTTGAGACGCCAGATGATTAGGCCAATTAAACGCTGGAAGATGGGAACATGAGCAGCTTCTTGCAGTTATTTTCCTGTTTTCCTTTGTTTTTCTTTTGTACCTCGTGAATTATTTTTTTTACTTTTTTATTTTTAGTATTTTCTTCAAACATAATTTTTAACCACATCAAATTTCCTCAATTAAATTTCATCCATTAATTTGTGTACATAGGCATGCGCTTTCATCTGTAAATTTACTTCACCATGTTCTGTGTTCGTGTGTTTTCCTAACTGTGCTTATTTGATCTCCAACTGTTGTTTTTCAACACTTTTCAAAAATTGATAAACGAGTTAGTTGACTAGAATCGAGGGCATGACTCTTGTGAAGCAAAACTTTTTCATTAATTGCATTTGTTTATTAATACAGTCAGCTTTTATTCTGCTTGTTGCGTACTGTTAACCCTTTGTTTACAGGCTGTCACTGAAGTGGTTGATTGGTTGTCAATCGAAACAGCATTGATCGCATTCGCACTGACCTCCAGCCTGAGCCTCACCTTTTACCAATCCAACCATGCGAGGGCAGCAGAGGGTTCAAAAATAAACTCAAGCGATTAACGGGCAAGCCCTGACATGCCGTGAATTTAGATTGCTCCACAACATTTTCTTTCAACAAGCGCTGCACCAACCACTTATCACGTCTTGATCGCTTTTTTGTCGACCAACAAATCATGCCACGGGTCACAACAGTTCTCCGCGAGGATTGTTCGCAAGATACAAAAGTTCGAACGCAGCAACTAGGTCGCAGGGGCATGTCCGAACATGCCCAGTTGGCCCCGCGTTGACATGCAAGAAACTAAACAAAGCTCATCATGTACTGACAGTGGGATTTCATAAACATCTCTGTTTCACCAAAAGTCATGGGGTGAGCTAGTTTCTGGTGTCAAATTCTTGGTCGCCTTGCAATTGACTCTGCCGTAGACTTACGCATAAACTCCTTCGAACAAATCTTGTTATTGCTCACACTTAGCCCATGAAGTAGGGCTGTTGTATGATGCTGCAATGAGACATATAGTCGCGAGTACGTTTGTTTATCGTTCTCGTTTTAGTGTAATGTTTGCGTAAATGTTTAAACACCTTCTCTGCGTTGCAGAGGGAGTGAATGATTTTGCGTTTCGTTTGTACTGATACCAACTCATGCAATTTGGAGCTTGAGCATAATATCAGAAAAATGATGAAACAATAAACAATCATTGAAATTGTTTATGCTTTATCCAGGTTTTTTTTAAGGTGTTTTAGGGACCCGATTCGGTCCCTAGAATTGAAAATCGGGTCCCTAGAATCAGATAAAATTATCATCGGGTCCCTAAAATCAGAGAAAATCGGGTCCCTAGAATCAGAGAAATCGGGTCCCTACAGGGTCATAACGGGTACCTAACATTTTCCTTGAAAAAAACACTCGCTTCATCAAACCGATGAGATTGTTCAATGGGTCCCATAAGCCAGGACTGCGCAACTCAGAAAGCTCAAAAGGACAAATTGACCATCACAGATTTGCCGCGGGCCGCAAAATCTACTTTATTTTGTTGTAGTTTGAAAGAAATTCTGGAACGACACTTAAGTATATACCGAAGTTGGGTTGTTGCAACATTTTCGGCAATTGCAAAAGCTCTCCCGGGCCGTATGTTGTGCAGGCCTGCCATAAGCTTATTTGTCAAGTACACAAAATTCATACGAAAGCGCAGGCACATTTTTCCAGCGTCTGTACCACAGTACCGTTGCACAAAAGTGAGGATTTCAATGTTTGTTTACTTCCTAATGATGCCCGTAATTTTAGAAAATAAACTGTTTGAGTTGATTTGAAAAAATTTTGTTCTGTACGTTTGTGCAATATTTATATCATTCCATCAATAAAAATGCTTCAAAAACACTACTTTGATTCCAGATGTAATTTCAATAAGCTTTCTGATTAATGGAGATCCGACCATTGTTGAGGCATAAAAGAAAATATAGCATCTGTTTTGCTGCTGCTTTACCTCTCCCTACTTTTACTTTATAGTTTCATGATTTTGATTTCGGTTCCATTGCATCATTCGTTAAATGACTGTTCTGCAGTGAAGTGGAAAAACAAGAATGCACAACTCGGAAGGCATTCCGAAAACGGTTCTGAGCCTACACACATCAGTGTAGAACAGGGCTTCTCAACAGGGGGTCCATGGACCCCTGAATGTCCATGGTGACCTACTGAAGGAGTCCACATGATTCTATTATGAAGTAATACTTTCGTTGTTGACCAGCGATAAAGTCTATGATGTTGAAGCTAAAGAACCCATATGAACAATCACTATCCACTTCGTTGCTGGTCAATGGGGCAAGTAGCAATTAGGGACAGTTTTGCCATCATGCGTAAATTGATTTTTGTGTCTGATTAATTTTTTGGTTATCCACTGGGGTCCACAGACTTATCTGAAAAGGCATGGTGGTCCACGAACGAAAATGAGTTGAGAAGCCCTGGTCGAGAACAAACTGCAAAATATGAACGTAACTCAACAATTGCAGCCAAACAAACGACCTGATCATACAAGGTTTTTGATAGAAATTGTTTTACATGAATACACTAAATGCAGAAAATATTTCGTAGAGCAGAAGATACTTAACACCATATCTTTTAACAACTTTATTTACTTTTTTAAGTGCATGGAAATTAGCCCACCCCAAAAAGAATTTACTAGGGAAATATGAACATATTTCTCGAATTCGTTAGATCAAAAAGGGCAAGAAGAAATCTTAAATTCAACTTTTTTTAAGTGCGTGCTTTTTGTTGCTTCGCGTGAAATTCCGAGAAAACACTGTTGGTGGAACAGCTAGGAGCGCTCTTGTCAAAAATTTCCAAAAGTTAGACCTATGGTATTAAGCTAATATTGCAGTCTACGCATACTAGTACAAGTATTCTCAAAGATACGCTCAGTGTTTTAATATTAAGAAGCAAAATAACATCAAGTTATTCAAGGCGTTAAATGCTTTTTTATCGAAACTGTACCTAACGAAAAGTCTGCTAAGGGAACCTTAATGTGAACACAGCCGGATATTTTGAAGAGAACTGATCATCAGACAACGTTTCGAATTGCCCATGACCACTAACAGCGATAGTGCCTGCCCGGCACGCTGCACGTTGGGTTCAGAAAAATATTTTGAGCACAGTGACATAGTTGCTGAAGTTGATGTTGCTTGGAACAAGGCAAGAAAAATCAATTAGCATGACAAACCGGTTTATAGAAATGCCCCCAAGTACGTTCGCTGTTCGACGCACGTTTTCACGACCAGGGTATCGTGACGGTGCGGCTTCGCCGACGGTTAAAAAGTAACAGATCAAAGCAATTACACCCGTTTGTTAAAAATCGCACCAGCGGAAAAGCATAGTAGCGCGAATGTTTTTTTCCGATTGTATAAGCTGAGGATAATAGTTCCAAGAATAATAAAATCGCTTTGCACGTAGTCCAGAATTATAATTTGGAAAAGACGGTAATGTGACGTAATACTGAATCCATCAGCTTGTGACGATAAGTCATTCACGACGGGGACTTTGATGCGCCTGACGAGCTATAACGTGAATTAAGCTTTTTTATTCGTGAATTCTGCAGTTGTAAACAAACCACCGCCCAACCACGAGACTTGCCAAATCCCGCAGTTCTCCTTGGATGGTTTCAAAAATACAAAAAAAACAGAAGTAAAGTTGGAATCCAGATATTGGTTATGCAAAAACATTGCGTTAAAAATCCAGGTATTTAAATATTTAGGCAAGGAAAACTGACCTGGAAAGCATAATGTAAACAGTGCATCTCAAAGGACGAATCTTAGCAACTTGTCACAACGACAACAGTCCATTTTTTCGTTTTTCCCTCAGCAGCTAGCCTAGTGTTGAAATCGGCATAAAACTGCGCAAAGCATTGTGGTCATTTAACTATTTTACTTCGGTGTTCACTGTGGTGTGTTAAAGTACGGCAATTCCAAATTATTATACAGTTGCTGTCAAAAGTTATGCAGTCGTTAAAGAACATTCTGTTTNAATAGGGCGTTAGAGNTTGATGCGCGCAATGCTGTGATAAAGCCTAAAATTTCAAACCTTGTCCTACCAGACATGTGTGAAAAGCTTGCTGACACGCGTCGAGAACTCTCACCCAGCAGCTTTCTGCGATGCGATCGCAAGTTGTTCCAAACACCTGGCACAAATGTGCCTATATCCTAGATGTTTTGTTCTACTAAAATGAAACGTTTTGTTTCGACACTAATTTTAAGTTTGCCTTGTTGATGATCAACGTCAAAATTTTAGAACACGTAAGGTCAATGCAGACCTTGCAAAATGTAGACTTGGTCTGCAGAAAAAAAACGACGAAACGCAAGATGAAAAAAGTGTGGTTTTTAAAGTTGTTTACTTAAAACCACGTATTGTTGTTTATGAAAGAACGCCATGAGGTTCAGTGCTTACTTCGTTAACATAAGGATTTCTAATCATTGATACTTTTGGCTTAATGAAAAATAGTCTTTCCTGCTAAAGTTTGTCAAATATTCTATTATCTAGCGCAAAAGAATCATGTTAAAGCCGGATGGCCTCCATAACACTCGAATTTTTGTAAAAACAGCAGAAAAACTAATCAGCAACTAACCTTGACTGATCAAACATTTTTCGCCAATAACGGGGACTCACATTAGATAAATAATTGGAGCTTGGGACTCACATAAGTTTCACTCACAACAAACGAGTTTGGGACAAAAAGATCGAAATCTATAAAACTGCCAACAATTGGGTTTAAATGGATTCAACGCTTGGCTTCACTTTACTGCCTTAAGAAAACACCTAGAAGTGTTCTTGGCTGTTGGCCCACAGGGTATTTTTCCTCGAGAGAATTTCGTCTTGTTGCGTAAAGGCGCATTTTTGTGGTTTTGCATACCAGAGCTTGTCACAAGCTTTGTGGCCAATAGTGGCATTGAAATTAAGTGGGTGTGTGAAAACGCACCACCGGTAATATGTTAGGCTTTTATTTCCGTTGCGCCCTCAATAGAATCCCTGAGAACGCATTTCGTTGGTACAATAGGGACGTGAACAAAAACTCGGCACTGGTAATCAAAAGAGCGTAATTGAAAGGAATGCATTGCACTTGTCGAGAAGCTGAATGACGAAATTGCACAGCTCCAAGGCTGAAGCTGCAACCTCTTAAAAACGCAAATAGCGTGAAACTGGCCTCAGTTACGTAGATTCCTTGAAAACGCCGGTGTCGGGTCACAGTACAGGTTATTAAGACAAGTTTGCGAATTGTGGGCTTTCAAAAATTCAACAGCCGCTGTGTAGAGCGAATATTAATCGTATTTGAAACCAAAGGATGTTATAAGTGTAACTTCTGCAGCAAACAGCCCCAAAGTTCAAAGACAAACTTCATTTCACGCCATGACAAGTTTTGCTAATTCTGATAATATTTATACCAGGGTTTTTTTAAGGAAAATGTTAGGAACCCGGTTTGGATTTGTAGGGACCCGATTTCTCTAATTCTAGGGACCCGATTTTCTCTGATTTTAGGAACCCGATGATAATTTTCTCTGATTCTAGGGACCCGACTAGAAATTCTAGGGACCCGAATCGGGTCTCTAAAACGCCTTTAAAAAAACCTGTTTATACGCGAAACACTTGCTAATGGCTTACCTCACTGTCTGAGTTCTATGTTTCCTACAGCAGAAAATAAGACTTAAAACTGATTTTATGTTGCTGTTTTCACGTAGAGCACTTGGCAGTTTTCAAAATGGCAACCACTCTAACGGTTTGCTATCAGGATAGGTTTCGCAAATGATATATACGATTGATGGTTTATTGCAAATTTTCAATTTTTTTATTTTCAGTATCAAAATGTCTGTTTACTTCATAGGGTACAAGAATATTGTTAAAATTTGAAAAAATGCTATTTAAAAAACACTTGCGGTTATCTTTTTTTTTTCGGTGTTGGTGAAATTTGTAATCATATCACTTTCTTCAAAAACGTTTGGCTTAATTACAGTACATGATTGCTACAGGCCACAAGACTGACTACAAAATATGCAATTGATATATGAAGAATATTTCCAGGCACTTTTTATAGGTAAAGGGAAATATTATCGAAATAACAACTGAACTTTTTGATGTCAGTCTGAGGAGAACACTGTGGTGTTTCTGCACTGGGTTTCCATATACTTGACTTAAGTAGGAACTCAACTTTAGGAAAGTTTAAAATTCCCAGGAGAAATAAACTTTTAATTTTCCCTAATTGTGGTTCTTTTTGCACATGCAAGGAGCTCGTCTAGCAAGAACTTGTTTCTTTTATTCCATTGTGGATGATGTGCAGGAACATCAGACAATGTCTTAATTGTTTGCTTAAATTATCTAAAATTGCAGCAAATTTTGACAAACAGCCAAACTACTATTGTTGTCAACTAAATCAGTGGTTTTGCTCGTCATAATCACAATGAACTTTAATTGTTGCTTTTTGAAAGTAACAAAACTCTAATAAAATCATTGGTTTTATCTTGATTGCTCATTACAAACGTCGTTTTGAAGGTAAATTGAAATACATTTCAAAATGTACAAATGAAAACAACACACCAAGTGAGTGTAGTTTGATTGTGAGCAAGTCGAGACACAGATACGTTTGCAGAAATGAAGCCATTAAAAGTTTTTTAAAGTTGCTCCGAAATTGGCTCAGAACCAAGAATCCCCAACTTCACGATTCGCCAAAAAACTCCCAGTGAAGTAAACAAGTAGGCCATAAGAGAAATTGAACCTATCAACAAGCAAAATCACTTAGTTAAACAAAGCATCGCATTTGCCAGTATGGTTTATTTTCTTTTCCTTCACAAGTAATTTTTATACATATCTATTTCAATGTTAATGAAAGAGCAGAAGACTTCTATATAAATATAGCGCGTACGTTCCTTCCTTTGCCTGCGTGGGCAAATACAGTCATACGCCATTGAGGAAAAATTTGAAGAGCGATTCCTCTTCATATGGAGCACTTGTCCAGCAGATTAATGAGGTGCGACCGATCGCTTGCTCACGCTCCTTGCTTTTTCAAGTTGTACAAGATTGTATCCCACCTCTCCTTCCTTGTAATCCACCCACCTACTTCGATAGTATCAAAAACGCAATAAAAGATTTAAGATAATTTTACTGTACGTCAATGTCATATGTTTCGTAGAGTTTGAGGCTCGTGGTCTGAAAGCAGTTCTATTTGTGGGGAATTCTACCAGTATTTACACCGCGTGGCGTTTATTTCAAAACTAGCTGAAAATACACCTCAAACGAAATAAAGCGTTCAATTGGTAGATTGTTTACTTAGTAACTTGTCATTTTTGTCAAAAGAGTGTTTCCAGCTTATTTTTGGTACAATTTAAATGCCATAAAAAGGTAGTTTGTGTTACGATTCTCAAAAAGCGATGTTCGAACGATTTCATCTTTCAATAAATTTGATGAGACTCAACCTTCGCTTAGGAATATTCTCAAGTTGAAGTTTGTTCTTAGTTCTAATGCACCGAGTTAGCCAAAAGAATGTATCGCATAAAAAAAACTTTAATTTGTATTTTGATGTCTTATACCTTTGCTTTCATTCGTCTAAAAAGCCGTCAGAAGATATTGACAGTCAGGATTCGGACGAGCGTGATCCGCATTGCTTCTCTCAGAAAAGAGTTCAACTTTCCGACAAAAACGTCAATTTAGACCAAATAATGAACTTGTTCCGAGTCTAAAATGTTTTTTCAAAAGAAAAAATATTTTTAGCAGTGGCCGTAACGATCTGATTTTCTCAATGTTATGGTGATCTAGAACATCGATTGGCGAGACGTTTATTCTCATATGCTGATAGACATGACTGAATGAGTATACTTACAACGTGTATATATATATATTTACAAAACATTACACGTGTATATATATTTGCAAAACATTACTTTGAAATAGGGAAGTTCCTATAGCCATCGCCTTACAAAAAGCAAGCTGTTTTGGGCTGACTGCGAAATGTACCATCACTTGGGTTACGATATGTTTTAGCATGCTATGTCAGACTTTTATTTGCTGCAAAGTATTGATCAGCACCTGTTGACGACGGTCCAGCTTCTGCCACAAACAATAAATTGTTTTGTAAACTTGGTTGCAGTCACCTTCCTGGTTACTGCTCATATCGTCCCAGCGATCTCTGCTTCTAAGATATTACGTGGGGGAAGCAGATTCTTGATGAAAGCAAAGCACTTTCAGACCAACGCTTCTGCAGATAAACACTCAAGGTACCAAAGCAAGTCGTTGTTGCTTGTCTGATACGCGACCAAACCAGGTTCTACCATAATCGTACTATCAACCTTACAAGAATCGTTAGCCATAAAGGATACGTTTGGGGAACTGATCTTGTCAAGGCTAGTTACAACGTGCAATCGCCTCCACTATCTTGCGGCAGAATATCCCTGCAACACCAGCGTGATTAAGCTATACTATGGATCAAGAAATAGGGACCGCATCGATTTTGCAGCTTTCCAATCAAGTAGCATAAACCGTCGGCTGCCCACATCAATAAATACCAAAAACGCTTTTACCAAAATGTAGGTTGTCTTCACACCACGCGCAGCCACAGTTTTGCTCCTCCCAATGGGATAAACCCAGAATAAATATTATCGTTCACCAGAAGGTCTTTCCGAGTGCGAAAGATTTTGATCAAGAAAGTGTCAAACACTGTAGAAAATAAGGATCCATTTTATCGACAGCAAGTAAAGCTTGTTTGTCCAATGACTGAGACGTTAACGGCACGGCACATGCTGATATGCTAAAATTTAAACATTAGTTCATGAACACTAACGCACCGCTAATTGCCGTGTCATGAATTATTTTAAGTTAACACTCCAAGTCTCAAATTGTGTCGTTGTGTCTTGAATATTACTTATCCGATTATGTGTTGTTCATGCGTTTTGTAGTAAACGCCATAAATTGTTAATTTGCATGTTCATTTTTTCGTGATTTTGCCCAGTTTACTTATTAGGCTTTAACTATTGGTAATTTCACAGATTGCATTATGTGATTATGATTAAGCTTTTCTTTGATAAAAATAAAATTTAATATGTTGGTTTCACTCATAAGCGTTTTAATGATGCCCTAAATATTTTAATTTCACCTACGAAATCAGTTTATTAAGGAAGATAGAAAAGAATGCTCCTATGAATCAACACAAAACAAAGGGTCGACTTCAACGATGATATTCAACTAACCTGTGAAGTGCAAGCAACATTTCAAGAGGTTGCCCAATTAGGGTGGACGTCTCTTTCAATGACTATTCTAGTGCCGACATCGTGAAAAGTTCGCAAAAGTTAAAATATTAGAATGCTTGTTTTTCACTAGTACGTCTGATATAATGAAATTAAGATGGTATCTTATGCGCAAATACCGGAATAAAATATATAAAGTTTTGTCGTGAGTTGCCATAGTAAAAGACACTCGGAATAGTTGATGTTTTTCATATGAAGCAGTAGTTCTCAACGTTTTCAACCCTGCGACACACTACAAATATCTAAACATTTTCGCGGCACAATTTCACGCAATTAATACAGTAAGTATGCTTAAAATATTGACGGCACACATGAAGAGTGCTCGCGGCACATAAGTTGAGAAAGACTGATATAATTGTTGATTCATCGGAAAACCTGAAGACAAAGTCTGGAAATGCACAGGCAGCAGTGAACACAAAGGAAAACTACAGGTTGTTCTTTCTCTCTTTGGTAAGGAGCCATCAACAGCTCACAAAGTAATTGTGCTTTGCTACCGAACGTTACAAGCACGAATAATATTGATTTCTACCGCTTCATATACGTTTCCACTTTTCCGCGAAAACAAAGAGTTGATTAAGGTTGCCGCTCGGAATAGGAGATAGGCGGACAGATGGTAAATAAGCTTTGTACGTATATGTAATCTAGAAAAGCTGTAATCAACTATATTGTCTTCGCGTCAAAACGAGGCTTCTGGATCTAGCTGCAAATGATGCCCGTTGCGCCATTGCCGAACGCCTCACCAACAAGTTTAAATGCTGGCCTTTCAAAGACGGGTCAGTTCCTTCCATTGTTGACGACACAATGGCAGCTATCCAGGGTCGTAATCGATACATTCATAAAATGTAATCCCGTTCCACCCACAAAAGACAGCGTTGCGCATAAAGCCGATCTCTGTTTAGACAGCCCCTCGTGGAGAAACTGAGCAGCATCAATAGATTTGCAGATCAAGTACAATTACGTCACCATTCGCGGTAATGTTTCAAATTACATGTCCTAGGTACTTTACAGTCACCAAAACGAGTGTCAGATATTAAACGCGAAGCCTGTGAAAGCAATGACATCTATCCGGAAAATGCGCGACTGTAGTTGCAATTGCGACAATGCGACATTCAAGTCGGAGTACTGTAAAGTTTGGTGAAATTTTCCAGGCGAGACATGCAGCTTGACCCTTCGTCTTTTGTGAGCAAGGTCTGCCTTGATGATGGCGAATTGATGACTTTGGAAATGCAGTTGAAACAGCATCGCAATTTTTTCACCAGGCTGACCACAGAAACTGAAGTAAAACAATGCACTTTCGTTTGCCATCTGCTGAAACACAAACATCATTTCGTTGTGAATTTTATGCTGGAAATCACCGCTTGGCGTAGGTTGCATCATATAAATTTGTGGAAAAGTATATGTTAACTTAGAATTGTATTTGAAAGCGCAATTAGCCATTAAAAATGAGTTTTGAATTGCTATTCAGATGATTTTGATTAAAACCACGCGCATTTACCGCACGAAATATTGTATTTGAAAAGCCTACAAGATTCGCAAAGCATTTTGTTAATCTCCACATTCTCCACAAATCTCCGCACTGTACGAAAGGTCAATGTCTAATGCGTTCAACTGAAGAAAAGTATCTGAAAATTTTAATCTATGCTTCACTGCTCAAATACCCAAGGAATGTTTATAAACACCGCTGTATAAAAGGATCTGTATAACCTATGGTGTACCTTTCGTCAATCTCGTGTGAAAGCAATAGCGATCTAGGGCGAATCCAGACTTGCGCGGCTGATCAAAATGAATTATTCACCCCTTGTGAATGAGTCTGGCCCGATCCAGCTTTATCAGCCTGGGAATGGAATGTCAATGTTGTGACAGCATAAACTGACAGCAGCGAGGAATACCGATTTTCTCTGCAGAACCCGCTCAGCTGAACGTCGGCGAACCCAACAAGCGATAATATAAACAACACGCAAAACGAATTCCTTCGTGTCATTGCTCGAAATTTTCTTGAAACACCATTTTGCGAAGTTGCTTGACCTTCACACTGTCAAAGTAAACAAACAAGCACAGCGGATAACATCTTTGCAACCCACGAATAAATTCCCGCTTTTCAAAATGTCGATGTGGAACTTTGCTTCAGGATAATGTCCATAAATAATGAAGCAAATACATGAATAAGTAATTCGTTCCAGGCAATCCGAAGTTGTTTCAGATCTGCTGGCAAAAATTTCCAAACAAGACTTTCACACTCATTTGAGATTTACAGTGCATTTACTGTAACTATAGAGTAGGGGTGCACAACCTGCGACCTTCGGTGAAAATTTATGCGGTCGTGCACACGTAATTTAATAGATCTTATGGCGGCCGTGCACAAATATAAACTCTTTGTCTACTGTCTATGAGGATACTTAGCAGAAAGACGGACAAATAGACGTGTGGAAGCAGGCCAGGGTCAGTGTGTAGAAGCTGAACACAAGTAATGCAAAAAATAAAAATATGTTTAACTCACTGGCGGCCGTAATTCATAAAAATAAACGTGATGCGGCCGACAATAGCGAAAAAGTTCTGCACCCCTGTTGTAAAGGATGCCATTATACGAATGTAAGTAAACTGTTTTCTCTCAGTATTTGCAAAATTGAACGTAATATTCATTACCACGTTTCGCGTTTGCTGCAAGTTCAGGGCTGGGTTGATGTTATGCATTCATTAAATGTTTTCATCAGCAATGATCAATTGTTTCTGATTTTTCACATCGTGAAATAAACCTGCCGATCAAACATGCTTCTTTGTAAGGATGTCTCACGAAAGGACATTCACTGCTAGTCAGCCAACCATTACATCGACCGCAGTGTGCTGCTTATAGAAGCAGGCTCTTTATGGGATTCGGTCAAAACTCTGGAAACCCAGCATGGTAAACAGACTATCGTTCAACGGAGAGCATTTCGTCGACGAAAGTTTTTATTTTGCGATCATTTCTCGATCGTTTTAGATTGAAACCTGACGCATTGTCTGCAGACGCATGGTTCTATTGCTCAAGGATCGTTAAATTTCCCAGAGGATCACGTAACAAATTTGAAAGAGCAAAAGTTGTCGTCGACTGAGCCAGCTTTGTATGACTCGCGTTTTTTACTCGACAGGAAAACGCGAGCTCGCTTTACGTGCGCGATCAGCTGTTGACCACTGTTTACAAAGCGACCATTAGAGGCGTCTGCCCCTTTCTTTTAGTTTTGAAGAAAGTGAGACCCATTTATCACTGTACTTCTCGTTGCTGTTTGGATACAAACGGTACACGGCTATTGACAGTTTGAAAACAGCCAGTGTCTTTCAAATACAGTAAATTCACATTACATCATCGTTATTTCGTAGTGTACTTTCATTGTTATTTCGTAGTGTAGTTTCAGTGTTATTTCATCATCATTATTTCGTAATGGAAGTTTCAAAATCGTCTACTATTTCGTCGGTCAGTATGTCGGATTTGTGTGAAAGGCACATTTAAAAAGCGTGTTTCAACTGAAATGTTCTGTGCGCTTGCTACAAAGGCTGGAACAAAAATCACAAGGAAAAGTGGCACATAAAACGAGAAGAAATTAAAAGTACTTTTTCTGCTGATTTAAGTGTAATGAGAGCATGATGCCGACGAAATAGCAGACGATTTTGAAACTTGTACCTGCCAATCCCAAAACTAACTTCGAACGAGGACATTGACATTTAATTTCACCCGGCAGCATACGTACTGCTGTAATTCATTTAATTCGCACAGAGGTGGTAGCAACTCTTTTACAATTTTTGAAGTTTTTTTTAGTATGCTGTGCTCTATGTAAAAAGAAGCAGTTATTCAACAATGTGAACTTTCGAAATGCTTTATTGAATGCCGCTACAATATATTTAACCACAACTAAAGCTGGTTTTTGTAACATGAGCTGATTTTCTGTTCTAGCGATCGTAAAGCACGGAAAAGTATTAACAGTTGTCACATGACAATATTTTAATGCAGAGTTTGGTTGATTTCGAAAACAGTTTTCGTAGATTTAGCCCAATTATTATAAAGAAATGGAAATGCAAAGAAGCAATATATTTAAAAAATACTGTAAATAGTTGTTGCAATTGTGAATACAACATATGCTTTCGCCTTACCTCACAGCAATCAAATGTTTTGACTGTCAGGTTGGGGGTCTTGCAACGTCATAAGTATTAATCGATCTCAATCGCAAACAGTCCTCTAACGCACGTGAAGCTAAATCTAATGGCCACATTCCAAATAAAAACAGTCACGTTAATCAACCAACTGTTATTGAGGTAAAAAACACAAGTATTCAGCTCGCGTAACAGAAAAACAGATCTTGTGGCTTCCAAACGGTTAAACAGATAACATCTGTTTCACGTCAGCAACGTTGCATGTTTTGTATCCAAACACATTTTTGGTTAGAAGGAATTGTTTTTGACGAGAGCTTTGGGGATCAGAATGACCCGAGTTGAAAGTTGTCACGCACGTTCCGACCGGGTGATGAAAACGTGTTACTGTTTCTTGTCAACCGCAGAATCGCACTATGCCAATACAAGAATCCGGCTCAATCAACTATTTCGTGAACAGTGTCACTTGCGTTTCGGAGGCAGGCTGTTGGGCTTAGTGAGAAAGTTTCGCCTTTTTCCTGCACTATCCCTTCACATTTTTTCTCAAAAAGCAACCTATGGTTCTCTGCAGTGTGGACTGATTGTTTGGCTCTCCACCTTTTTCACGTTACTTAGATTTTTGCGGGAGTTGCCAAGAGCATAAATGCTTTCCAGGCTAAGGCTTACAAATGTCGGATGGAAATCCGATAGTAGATCAAAAAAAACATCCGGGCCAAAGCACGGATATCTGCACGTTCAAGTGAAGAAGACGATTTGTCAAATAAGATTGATGATAAAACCCGCAAGCGTCCAAAAATATTTGCTGACACTCTAATGCGTGTATCGCGTCAGGGTTTTAAATAAAATCTAGCTATTCTTTGTTATTATATACTGACTTCGCTCCTTTTGCTTTATGCTCTACTTGACTTTTATTTTTAAACCCGCTCGTCAAGACATTCATTTTTCAAGGACAAAAGCGTGTTTATTTGGAACCAGATCGCGTTGTACTACCCAAGTGGCAACACCCACTTGTCACTGTTTATATTAACCACTGTACATTCAAGTTAACAGATTACTGATACCAGGAAACGCCCTGCTGTTTTCACCTGGTCCGCAAATCGACACGTGTTAATTACAGGATGATAACGTGTCCGAACGGTGTGCTGGCTTCAATATGTCAATGTAATCATGGGCAGCTGACATTAAGTGGCTGTGTTCCTGGACCGGCAGATCATCAACTGGAGAGACACTACGCAGACAACAGACGCTCCACCAACATGCTTCAACTTCGTGCATGTGCTTGGCCTCCGCCGCCTGGAGGAGTCAGATTTTGCATTAATTCTATTTTCTTTTTGTTTTTCTTGCATGAAACTAATGGGAGTGTCGAAATGACGGCAATGTCTTTCGGAAAATCAAACGTTTGTCAAACGAATTCTTTTTATCGGCTGTAGTCTAAATACGCGCTTTCTGGAAAGCATCAGATTTTTGAACGATTCTACTGCACTTTGCTCGCAAATGACGCAAATCCGAAAAGTTGTAGAGTACCATTGCTTTGCATTAAGAGCATTCTGTGTGGGTGGGCTGTAGTCTCAGACTTCGAACAAAGTGACATTAACTGGTTGCTGTTTAGTACAAAATTCAGCTGTACTTGCGAACAGCCGCTCTGTCGCTATGGGCAGCGCAGTCTGGTTGGCTTAAAATCATGAAGAAATATGGATGAACTACTTTCGCTTACAGGTAATTTATATTCAGCAACGTTTACGTCCTGCGCATCTTTTGCTGCCTACCGCTTTTACACGTGTGCTGCACGCATAACTTCCGTATCCTAATAATTCGAGAGAGTACTTCAAAGTGGATGTTTGGCAGTAACGGTTTTCTTTAGGTCTCGCTAAAAGTGCAGTGGTATGAGTCCGCAGCTCTCTAAAAATTAAAAAATTAGCGGAGTTTTGTGGGGTTATACCAGCCGGTCATCTTAAATGCAAACATCTGGAAAAATCTGTTATGCGATATGTTTTTACATTTTTGTAAATATATTATTTTCAACTTTTTTTAATGTATTTTCAAACATCTGTGACATTGATATGCATGATGTGGAAATACGAAACAGTCCTGCATTTACAAATGTTAATTTTCAAAATATATTTTCGGCTTCGCACAAAATTATTTGTTTGGAATGTATGCTCAGCACTGTAATTTCCTCGACGACCAGTTAGCATAACTCAAGTTACAGGGCTCGTTTTCCAGTTCTTAAAAATAAAGCTATTTTGAAGAGAGATATGAAACAGCTTTTTTTAATTCACTTTTCAGCCTATGCTTGCACTTAAAAACGATCGCAATTTTATCTTTCTCTACTAAACTGGTTTTTAATAGAAAAGCAGGGGCTGTTTTCGATTAACCGAAATGTCACTGAATGTGGATCACTGACAAGAAAACTCGTCTCTTTTGTGTCCGCCGTAGATTGCAATGGAAGCAAGCTGAATAGCTGCAGCTATTAAGTGATTGCTGCAGCAACTCTCTCAAAGAGCTTTTCTCCCCAAAACCACAGCTGCACAGCGAATCGGTTCGAAGACAACAAGAAGTGCGATTTTTCCGCTGCAACGCATTAAGTTGTGCATAGCTTGATGCATGCTGCAAAAAATCATATAACACGACATATGATTTAATTAGTAGTCTGTTGATCTTCTGGTGTTTGCATGTTTTAACAATGGCGCCAGGGCCGTACTCGGAGAAACAGCTTGCAAAGGTCGTCCAAAGTTGCTTAGATGAACTCAAAGAAAATAATTTAAATCTGGCAAAACAAGCTTGTATACAAACTGCCATCCAGGGATGCTACTCCGGGTTCATTAATACTGTTTACTTTTGCGAGACATAGTGGGAAGGGTTGGAAGCTTTGCTCAGAAATCGGATTATAACGAAGATGTCGTAAACAGAATGTCGTCAGCTCATATCTTCGTGAAAAAGGGAAGGATGGTGAGGCTGCTGTGTTTTTGGTTTTTTCAGACATTGTTTGTGAAGCTTGCTTCAGAGTCTTCGGCACAACTGCTCTGTGAAGCTTCTGCTTTAACGTCAATGGATGTCCACGGAGAATCGGGAAATGCGACTTACAAATACTATGCATTTATATTTGTAATTCGAAAAACTTTGAAAGAAAAAAGGCAGTTGTTACTTCTTTACTGGGTTTTCAAATCAGTGGCGAAGCCAGTCCACAATTTTTGGGGAGCTAAAAATTTGGGGTGAGTATAATTTTTTATTTCAGGCGAGCAACAGTATTTTGTTTGGGATACCGCCTCTCAAAGCACAAAATGACTAGATATGCTAAACATTTGGTTGGGGCATGGCCTCCTTGCCACACTTATTTTTTAAATGCACAACAGCTGAAGGAAACATTTACAAAGAAATGGCAAAATGCACACTTCGCACAAAAACAAAACAGTTTTTCAGAACATTTTTTGTCTTTTCAGCAGAAACGTTTTATTTCATTTTTACCGAAGAAACTGCGGAATGAAGTGCTTGGGATGAGCGGCTCAACAACGCAAACGCTTGAGCACGTTCGTTTTGTTATCTAAACATGAAATAGTCGCCTTAATTTTTTGACAGCGTCAGATTTTCGTGCCCAGTGCGTCACTTTATAGCATCCTTTACAAGATCCTCCTGCGGACATCAAAAGCTGACAGCAAAAATAGCCACGTTTCTTTGATATTAGTCAGTACTCGGACTCAACATTCCAAAACATTTGCAAATGCGCAAAACCGGCCTCTGTCTCTGAAAATTAAGTGCCATTTCCTGACCACAGTCATTTTTTGGCTGGTCAGGGCGCCGGTGTTGAAAAATATTTCCTGGATAGTACACTAAAACAGGTACTGCAGTTGTTTTTCATTTGTCGAAATCGTAATCTTCGCGAAACTTAGTGTCCGGGGTAATCCGCCTCATGGACGACCAACCGATAAACAGCTTATAAAATCTTTAAGTGAGGTAGCTGCACGATTCAACCTTGAGGTTAGAGCAAACATTTTGAATCAAAAATCCACGGGATGATCGAGTGTATGGTGTTCATACCATATTTCTCGATTTTTTGCTTTCATGTTTACTGACATGAAAATTAGGGCAAATAAGAATCACACCAGACATTTTTGGAATGTTTGCCACAACTGTGCAGTAACTTGCCAGTAAAACTATAAAATATTGCAGCTGGTCAATCGTTACTGAAGTTTGATTTTTTAGGAGACGCAAAAGCGACTAAAACAATCCTTTCTAAAGTACAATTTAGCGACCGAAAAAAATTGGCAAAACTGTGAGAAACAAACGAAAAAAGGAGCATTCCTTACCTGTTTGACATACTCTGGAGTTCTGCCAACGACAAAGACAAAAGACAGCTTTGCATAAGATTATGTCAAAAGACTACTACGCAGACATTGAAGGATTAGCCCTAACGAATCTTTAAAGTTAGAATTACTGTGTTTTTGTTTGATTCGAAAGCTCTTCTTTATTACACGTTCAGAAAAACTGCAGAGGAGCCCAGCAAATTGACGTCATTTAAACCTGTTTAAAATGTTGAAAGTTAGTCTTGGCAAAGCTACTATACGGACCAAGTTTTTACAAATAGAGGGAAACACAGTTTGAAAAATTTGAAGCGGTTTTAAATACAAACGTAATTGTCAGTAATTTATGGAAATTAGTTGTTTGCTTGCATTTGAAGAAAAGCTGAGGATGTCTACTCCCCGTCAGGCAAAATGCATACCCTGTTATGTTAAACATTACTGAACCTTTGTGAGAGAAAGAGCTCCCTTCAACAAATACTGTTATTTGGCGAACAAAACTAAATTTAAAAAAGCTTACACAAGCCAAAGCCGAATGCGGTTTGGATGATAGGGAGACAAAAATGTATCTTTTTTCTGGGTAACAAAGCTGAAAAGATCGAAATGGGACAAAATCAAAGTTTGAAAAAATGAAAAAAAATTACTTAATGTTTAAGTTTGCACTGGTGATGCTCAACCATAAGCAAGAGATGCAGTTCGCGATCGAATGAATCTTCTTGTGCGTTTTCATCCAGCACGAAGGGTGACTCAGGCATTCTACTGGGAGTTCAGTAAAGCAATGTTAATGAGCATACCGAGCACTGTCGAGCCTTTATTGCAGGATCAATCGTTATTTGGGCATATGGCGAAATGTCGGCTTGCTCTAAGGTAAACAGATGCGTGTGGATAGGTGATCTTCCTTTAATCGGTATTAATCCATGTCCGGCACGAGCGGATCGAACGGATTTTCGTCAGTCGGGCACGACCCCGGTCTTTGTCGACGCTGGTCGTGTGCTGTGCGCACGCTTTTCGCAAATTAAGTTTTGCCGTAGCCTCAAGGTCCTTTGCAAATGTCACGCATACATTGATAGGGAAATATTCATCGTTTTACTTTGCCCGTTTCCAAGACATGGCACCGCCGCCTCAAAGCGACGATGAGTTCGTCAAAAAAATGGAAAGCTTTGTTTCCAAACACAAAATTGCATTTTTATCAAAACAGCAAGGCAAGCCACCGAAAAAACACAGTTTAATAACCGCCGCATTAGAGAATTAATCAATGCATATAAACGATTCAAGAGAACAAACTTCAAGGGAAACTTCAAAAAGTTTTTTTGGCGAACACCTAGCATGAGATATGGAAAAGAAGAGCAAATTTCTTACACTTAGATTTATACACATCATTTAATTGAATCAAATCAAATGACAGTTTTAGAATCTTAGAGAGTTAGGTAATTTTTTTCAAGTATGGTCTTTGTTGCAACTGAAAACTTCGATTTTATGTTGTGCAACATTGAAAAGAGATCAGTCTTTGAAAAGGCGTTTTTTTCCTGGTTCAACTTTTGTTTTTAAGATCAAATTTTTTCTGTTTGACTTTAGACTCAAAAACATTTTTTGCTTGGATAATACAATACAGATCCGGTCAACTGCGAGCAATCACTGGTTGATGGAAAGAGTTGTGGTAAGAACTTTAGGTAGATAATGGTTTAAGTTCATTCATGTATTTTGTGGCTCAAACCACCAAGCAACAGAAATGCAATGAAAAGAGCAAAACACCAAAGGACATAACATTTAATTGCATGTTAACAAAAAATATAAATGAGAAAAACTATTGAGGACTTGGGAATTCTTCAAATTGGTGCGAACCGCATATTTGCGACTAAAAGGGTTGGCGAAGACTTTATGGGTCAACTATTCAGCCAGCCCTAAAGGCACAGATACCATATTGAAATTGACCCTTTCAACAAAATTTGAATGAAATTTTTAAATAACAGGTCCATTCCGGGAATATCCCTGAGTGAAATGATCGCTCCTTTAGTGGAAAACACAATGCGTCAACGAATTGAGGTATATTTGCTGTATTTATTTAAATGTAAATTTCGGCTTTTCCGTCAACATTAACTTAAGTGTGATGCATTTGTTCCTGAGTGTTTTTAAACCATACAGATACGTTTCGTTACAAAAGACGTTACCATGACAGCTTTTAAAGAGTAATTTGAAATGACATCCAGTCGTAGTTGGATCTCTTACTATTTTAGTGCTTATACCTCATAGAGGGTAACCAGGGGATTGGGAGCCGGAGGTTTTTGTCTAAAATATGCTCGTCATGTATGCAATGGAAAATTTGAAAACTTTTAAGAACCAGTCTTGATTTTAGTTCCTGGAATACTGGCCAAGTATTTCTGAATTTAAATGCGGCACAGTACCTCACCCAAACAAGTACGAATCAACAGCTTTATCCAACTGACATAGTTTCACGTTGAGTTTCAATTACTCACCACTCACTACAAGTCAAAAAGAGATATGCACCTGAGCAAGTAGGTTCATGTAGGACCTAAAGACCAAAACAGCTCTCTGAAGACAAAGCAACTCCACAAGTCTCTGAGTGATGAAATTTTTTTCAGTTCGCTGCCTAAAAATTTGCCAATTATATCTCCTTCACGGAGCGGTCTCTAACATGAAAGCAGCTGAAAGTGAGAAAAGCTTCACCGGCTCTAATTACACGTTGCCTGGAACAAGAAATGGAGTGCTGTTGTCACGGTGTGATTCCGATCCAGGCGAGTGCAGTCCAGCCATGCAAGTTGCTTTCACCAAGCGACATGCCATAACGCCTTTCAAGATCAATGCACCTGATATTGCAGTACCGTTTGCAGCGTTATGACACGGTTGACTAGTGTCGCGTTCCTTAGAGCAGGCTTCTGTTCAGGAATGCTTTGGCCCAACAACTGCATTGCTGTTTCAACAGCTGATTAGTAAGATATCTTTGGTCTAAACTGAGCTGGTATTGCCTAATGCCTAGCAGAGACATGTCGAATAGGAAAGATTGGCAAGTCTGTATTTCTGAAGCTTGTTCCTCTTGCAAAGCGAACAAGAAGATTCTCGTTTGCCTGAGTTAAAGATTTCTTAATTCTTACGAAATAAAAACTTGAGCCTAAAGCGAAAGCAACTGATTTCATGCGGCGGTAAAAGAATAATTTATTAAACAGTTATGACATTGACAATTCTTGAGTTTAGTAAAAACGTTCACAGTGGAAGAGATGTTGTGAAGATTCGCTTTCTTGTGCCTAAATCCTGGGCGTTTGTTTATGTGTTCTTGTCGTTCTCGTCAGCAGGTAGTAAATGAACACCTGCGTAAAAACTTTTCCTTGTATTATATTGGAGTTCTACTAAAACGCAGCACGATCTGAGGACCAATATTCACAAAGGCTATGTAAGTGTGTTCACCAGTTTTGTAAATGTGTCTTTTTGAGGCCAAGCGTTGTCTTTTGAGAATCAACATATATAGCATGCACCCACTTTTGTCTGCAGCTTCATCCCTCGGTATAGTAAATATTTGGTGCTAGAAAAATTTTATCCTATGTAAATGAACTAACTGTAGGTTCAAACTTCAGTTTTCGTAGGCACGTTGCAGCTCACAGAAATAATGTTAGAGCCTTTGTGGCCACTTCTAGAAAAATTTCTTTAAAAGGCGCAAATGTTGCACCCCAGGAAAATGCTCTGCATCTCAACATGAGCTGAAAAAGCGATTCATGAATTGATAAGTAAGAATTCTCAACTTATATGGAAATGTTTGTTGCAAAGGCCACGAAAATTTTAAAATGTGTTTCAAGAAATGCAGAAGTTTGGCAATCAAGTAGCTAGGGAGAGTTTGCATGAGTTATGTTTTTATCAAGCAGATGTGGCAACTTGATTATCGCCTTTACACAATGTAGTGCTGATAAATTCCTAAAGTATGAGTTAAAAATTGTTGCTTTGAAACATGTTTTTCAACGTAGTTGCAAAAATCCATGAGAGTAACTGGAACTGACTATTGCGTGACTTCCCGCAGCTGCTGAGCTGGAAGTAACAGTTGCTAACAAGTGAAATAATCGCTTTGAGAAATAGGTCGCTTTGCTTTGTTATCTGCTTAACTTACTAATGCAATTACCTTATTTAGGTCAACGGTTAAACAACTCTTTACAACGAATCTTGTTCAACGCGTTCTTTACATTGCCTGAATGTACTTTCCACATTTAGGTGCTGGCAGATACGATTCATCCATATGATCGGGATTTGCCAACAGCGGGCGTCTGCACACTAACAGCATCTGCAAACGCAATTTGCAAACGGATGGATTCTCACTGAAACTTCACGTAAGTAGACCATTGTGTAGATTGTAGAAGGATCCGTTGTATGTTAACCACAGGCGCCAGGCTCCACTGGTCATAATCAGTTCAAGAAACGCTGGGAAGGAGAGAGGCACTCATCCATCGGACGTACGTTTCACAACACAAAAAACAATTAACACCAGTATTTTCTTGGCACATTGCAAATTTTGCAGCCAATTCATCAAACAAAATTTTTATTTTTTCAAAATATTCTGGATGTAGCACATGCACAAATTGACCGACCTGAAAAACAATATCTTCCAGTTTCTTGCTCTACGTATGTTCTTTTTGTAATTTGTGATCTGCAAAACTGCAGTATGCTGTTGGACTAGGAATGGCACCGTCTGGCATTGTACTNTAATGGAAGCTTAATGCTTGTAGTAGTAAAAAATCTCACAAACAACCAAGACGCTACACAAATTAGAATATTGGGACTGAGGCTAGATGCAATGTGTCTGAAAGCACACGTTTTATAATTGCAGCAAAATATATCAAGTTTGGATTAACCCCAATAGCACCATTGTGGTGATGCTTTCTGGGAGAAAAGCTAAAATGAGCGTCTCGATCAGTTGAAATAAGTTTAATTACCAGGTGTTTGTGTGCGTAATTTGTCTGTTTACGTGGTAAGGTGCTTTAGAAGTATCAATTTACAACTATTCGATAACCACGCAACAGAGGTGCTTCTACAATTATGCTAAACCAGTCTTGGTTGCTGGAAGCAATTCAAATTGTTAAGCTCAAATGCAAATATTTGCTTACAAAAACGCAAATTCTACCTAACACTTGTTAGCAGCTGCTTTGAAAATTTTTTTTTTGCATATTTGTGGACACTTTTGATTGTTTTCAGTCTTGTGCTAACCTTTGTATCTATTCAAATCTTACTTTATAGTTCTTAATGGTGGATAAAGGCTGTGTCAGAGTAAGTGTAGTACTGTAAAACAGTGTTTAGCAAACTGCGTCTCCCCTGTCCTATTTCGTGTGACGACATGAGATTTGTTTGTGATCAAACATGGCCGTTCAGCATGTTTCTTTCAAAATCCAACAGGATAGGTAATGTAAAGATGGTGCTGCCTTTTTCTCTGAGAGCACAAGTCAGTGTTAACGTCTGTGCAATCTTTTATTAGTGTGCTAAAAAGATATTTTCTCAAAGTAAAAAAATACGGACTTTGATGAAAGCACGTGAATCTCAACCATATATTTTCCCAACAAAAGTTCAATTTCTGAAACTAAATCTGTAAATCCTTTACGAGCAAAATTGATCTTGAAACTAACGACTAAAAATTATGTTTTTAGAACCTTTTTGAATCCCTGCAGTTCTCTCATTTATTGCGGTTCCCTGTGGCAGCATTCTTTGTTCGCGTTGTAACCCAGCAGAAAATTTGAAACTAAACTTTTCAAACATTTTTGTCGTCTGTACTTAGTTTTGTCAGTCATTTTATCCACTTTCTTATGGTTGATCCAAAGGTTTAACCCACAAAGAAATTGTGTTTTATAAGTCGCAAGCTGGAAATATATATTGCCTTCACCTGGCAGCATGTCAAGAGTTTACTAATTGTCGTGCTTGCTTAGATCTTATAAGCAATGCTTTTGTTTCCTTTCAGTTTAGCTATAAAATTTGGCTAGAATAGATTTTATATCGTATTTTTTATGCAGGATGAAACTTTGAAATCTTACAAAGTCATAAGAAGCAACATCGCTTAAATAAAATTTATTTTAATCATTGTTTATGATTTTGTTTCTGAAACGACTTGATAATAATTTTTTCTCCCCCTATTAAAAAAATTGAAAAGAAAACCAGTGCATTAGCGCTCGCGTGTGCGCCTGACAGCGCTTTTTACAAAGTTTTCATAGAATGACCCTCTCGGTGCATTTGAGCAAAAGAGTGAAAAACGGAAGAAAAAGCACAATCTCTCAATAAATTTGAGTGTTGCAAGAAACGAAATGTGGAAATAGTTGAAACGGGAGTGCTTTGCCGACGCTTTTAAAAGATTTGCTTCGGAAATACGATGCATGTAGTGCTTAGTACAAACGCGCTGCAAGACATGTAGCATTCATCCTGGTTTGTCTTCCCGTCAATGCTTAGGAGCACAAGATGTAGCGGTAAGTTGATTTGTTACGATACAGCAGAGCAAGGCGGAACCAAACACTGCCAGAATGTACTCGCGACCAGTACG
>JGI24159J19872_10000436_pt1 | contig 36401 bp, 18 predicted proteins | sample Ectturendosymbi4_FD_19872 | JGI IMG/M metagenome (IMG submission 19872) | reverse complement strand
CTGGGAAAGGATTTCTTCCTGCAACAAAACAGCTGACTGGAGTGACGTCACACCAAAAACTATAATAGGGCAATGAAGTCACTGCTGTGAAAACTTATGCAATTATTATAGTATAATGAAACAAGCATTATAAGCAGCGCAATTGAAAAGCAGTACCGCAAACGCAAAGTCCCGTTGGGAAAAGGGCTTTGATAAAATTTTTGGATAATATGTCAATTAAAGTAAATGAAAAATTTTGCCTGGTACACATGATGATCTAACTGGAAAGTTTCATATGTTAGGAAGCACGTTGCAAAACAGCATGCCGTTTAAAGGTGTGAAAACTTGTTTTCAAAACGTAGATGTGTTGGAAATACGATTGCTGGCAGCACAACATTCTAGATGTCACATCTGCTTCAGAGTTCATTACGTAATTTTCAACTTATTTTTCTCTTTTTTTCTGAGCGCCTTTTTATCCCAACAAACTGAAAATTTTGGCAATGAGAAATCATAATTTACTTTCTTCTCGGGGCAAACACTATTACTTTCTAAGTCATTTCGAGTTTTAAGAATTGCTCTAAATGAATATTTTAACAGAATTTGTCCTGATGGACTCTCTAAGGTAACCATTAAATGTTTCTTCACCTTCTCTCCAGTTAAGATAAGTCAGCGGAGCACCGTCACTCCATTCCCAGTTTCCTTCGGCCCACATGTCACTCATCCCAAGCCACATCACTGTGGTCACCACGTGGATGCGCCCTGATAAAAAATGAGCTAATAAAAACAACTTTCATCAGCATATCTCCAATTCCTGCGTATTACCTTAAAGTTATTGCAGTTTGAATACTCTTTTTCGAGTGCTTAAAGTGGAAATGCTAAATGGGACGACTGCCAGAGTTCTCGTTGGCTTATGCGTCAAAATACGTTGACGGTACGTTGCAGATTCCTGGTTACCATTGCGCAGAACAAAATAAGGTTTAATCTTTCTGTTCCAGTTTTTGTGCAACACGAACCGAAACCTGATTTGCATTTAAAGATTTCACTTGTGAAGCATGGTCTGCCGTAATACTGCAGGCAGAGAATACAATATCAATGCTTTTTGTTAAGCAACCAAATTTAACTGATATTTCCTGTTTTTCTTCATACGACAACCACTCTGGTTTGGTCCCTTAAGTGTTATATCTTGTACCTCATGACCAGATCCATATTTTTGCTGCAAAAATTAGCGTTATCCATACATTGAAAGCTATGCTCAAGATTTCACTCATGGACTCATGGCCCTTAAAGTACATTAGCAATCAACTGCATAGGCAACGGATTTCCGAAAGATCTGCCTATTTTACAAATCTCTTAATAGTTTATCCAAATGATTTGGGTGACGATCCAAAAGGAAGAAAATAGGCTGATTTAGTTGGTGCAGCTTTGAGAAAACTACTCAAAGTCAGCCGTGCCACTGATTGTTACTGTTGGCACGTTTTAGAAAGTCATGAAAAGCAAATATGAAGTATCAACGTTTTGATCAGCATGCCATTAATATGGGCCTGTCACAAGAAATGGTTACCAAATTTTGTACAACCAGCAACGAGGAAAGAGTGTAAAAATAAACTGAAAGCTCTTTTCCCAATTGGCTTAGGATTGGTAACCAACGCAACCAATACACAATAACATATTCATCAGTTAATACAGTTGGAAGTTCATCAACACAGTTGTGAGGTATGAACCACGTTTACATCCAGCATGGTTCTTAAAATTCTACTATGAATTTAGGGAAATTAATATTTCAGTTTTAAGTATTTGCCAGTTTTTCGGGCTATATTTTCATCTGGCCTTAGAGTAGACAAACGTTTCGCTTTCATAAACAGCAAAAGTGATTTCACAAAAAGGACTGAACATTTATTAGAGAAGAGGGGACATTTCATACTACGTGAAGCTCGCTGAAGCACGAAAATTGCAAAAAAATTTGTGATTTGGTACACTTCATAGGCTTGCACGAAAAAAATTGCTTCCAAGTATAACAAAATATCTACTAGTTTGGGAGTTGCCAGACATTCAAATTTAGGCGGTTTTATCATTGCATGGGCTACATGTATTTCTAAATTTTTGTTCAGGCCTGCATGTATGTAAATGTTTTGCATGGGTTACATGTATTTACATTTTCTGCTGCATGCATATAAATTTTTGCATGGGATACATGTTATTTTAATTTTATTTGTTTGTTAGATACAACTAATGAAAAATGTGCTTGAAATATAGAATATTTATATTTTATTCAAACAGCCAAGCTTTGCCATTTTATGTCAAACCATTAAATATTTATGGCAGGTTGTAAATGGTTTAATTCTGATCACCTACACTGAAACACAGATTGATGCGATTTATGGAGACCTTGAGAACGTTGAATTAAAGATTGCTTACGTCACAAAAATGTCACTGGGATGTTATTTGACAATTTCGTAGAATATGATGATATGGCGGATACAGCAAGGGGCTATATGGGTCAGTTGTCCTCTAAACAATTACAGGAAGCGTGAAGATGTGCGCCTTTCCCTGAGTTAGACCAATTATTTTAAATTTGCTGTTAAAAAGTATAGCAGTGATGTTTTGTTATTATGCCCATTTGGAAGAAACCGTTGAATTTTTTTTACTTTTATTTTCTTTTAAATAGGAAATAGAGAAAGTAATGCGCTCCTCTGGTCAATTCAAGTTGTTAAATAGTTATGCCTCCAATATGAGTAAGCACTGCAAATGTGTAATTACAGCAGTGTTAAAAAACCTTTAAATTTGGTACTGCTTTCGCCACCCACTTTGCTAACTGCTTTCTCAAACGCCAAGCATGTTTTAATTTCTGTTCTTTGTAAGCTGCATTTCCCCAAATGAACTTGCTTACACGTTTTCATCTGGGACAGCACATTGCCAGTTAAACTCATTCCATCTTATGATTGTTTTTGGAATAGCTTGTCCTTGTTTTGTTTTTATTTAAGCGCGTATCAAACTGTCCTACCAAGTTATCATTTCTAATTTCAAAAATAGCTGGTAACGGTAGTCGTTGTTGGACAGTATTAATATTTTCTTTGTTTGTTTGATTTTTGTCGTAAAGAGGCAGACTGCAGTGAACCAAAGCTTGGTTACCTGCTATCAACTACACTAATGTTGACAAACGTCTTTATCACTGATTGTACTTGCACTGCTTGGTAGCTTTAAAATCTTTGCTGGTTGAAATGCCATATGTGGAAAATCAGTTTCGTCACATCAAACATTTGTTACGTTTTTGTCAGGCGCTAATTTAAGCACTTTATTCAAGTGTAACTTGGTGATTTTGAAGTAAAACTTTAAGTTGCTCCTCAGTGAATAGCTCTAAATGAATCAATGGAAACATTTTGATATGATTTGCTTTATAAAAGAAATCCACATGCTTAGTTTAATTTATTATCATGAAATTCAACTTAAAATAAAACTTTTTTGTCATGGTTAAATGTGATATGACTCAGAGAGTCTGGCTGTGTTGCGAGCATGTCCTTGATAAGAAATTTTCTTGATTAAAAGTAGAATCGTGGTGAATGTCAAAGCGTTGATCTTCCTTCTTACGAAAACCCAAAATGTTCATATGAAAGTAGTAAACTTCATTTCTGGATACACATAATCCAAACCATGCTTCATTTAAAGAAGACCTGAAAGTAGTCCTTCACCTGCGATCCAAGCTTGTTCCGATGGGCCCGTAATGCTCAGGAGATCTGCGTTCTGTTGCCTACAGGCTTCGCGAGCTTGCAACCATGTTAAGGACGACTGAAAGTTGAACTGATAACAGTACTTTCCAAACTGCCCTTCCACCCAAAACTCACCACAACCTTGAACTGCAAAAATGGCTCACATGTTATCTAGAAAATGCGACAAAGCACTCTAAGAAGGCCAAAAAATCATTACTTCGAATGAACGTAAACGGAAAAACTTCTAATTACAGTAAAATCGTATCAGACAGGTCTTAAAATCAATCGACAGTTTAGGAATTCGATTGCCAAACACTGGAAATGGTTATCACAAAAAGGCTTATTCAACACGCTTCTCAGAGTTTTTCATGGAATCGAAACCACAAAGAGTTTTCGAAGATAAACATGATCGTATTGTTTTTATTTTGAAAGTGTATTACATTACACACAATAAAAACATCCAGATTTTCACCACTTGACTATCGAAGCAGTTAGCATGTGTTGCGCAGTAGCATTATTTTTTTCTTTTGTTAAAAATCGACTGCTTGAATCCAGGAAACGCATTTATGCTTTAACTGAAGCCAATATCTTGTGCGACTTTTAATTTTGTAAACTGCAACATTGCATGTGCATGAAATTCCTGATAAGTTAAACTGTTTTTGTAATACTAAAACGACGATTCTTCAACAAATAAAAGACCACTGAGGACATTGGCATTAATTTTACCAGGAAGTCCAGTTTTGACCATTTCCACAACGCAGTGCGTAACAAACAAATATTTGTTACCTGACACGCACGTGCCAAAGCAACTCAAGAGTAAGATAAACTTTACCTGGTTTGGGACATATTCCCCATATGTAATCTTTAGCGTAGTTTGATGTCGTTGCACACCACTGCAAGTTATCAGATCTACCCGCAGTGGTGCAAGTGCTGTAACTCACACCCATGAATGTGAAAGGAAACAAGCAGGGATCGCCTCCAGCATTGCCGCCGATTGTGTAAATGACTAGGCAACACAAGTAAACGTCACTGTTTGCGAATTATCCTTCAATTACACACAAAGAGCTGCTTTGTTTAGTTTGATAATTTTTAGGGCTTTATGAGGATGTAATTTTTACATTGAAATTAGGCTTGCATCTGCGGATAAATTTTCGGACTGTCTGCGTCATTTGAATTGACGTCCTTCATTATGCGGATTAACGTGTTTTAATCTAAGCGGTGGCAGTATTTATGCGTGGGTTGTGATGCTTTCAGAAACTTCCCGTGGATCTGTACTGTAAGGTTTACAAAAGTTGTTTGCAAATGATTAGCTTATAATACAAAGTGCTGAGTTTTCTGTCGAATTTTTTTCACACTTCTAACGTTAAATCTAGAAAATCCAAATCTTGTTATGTTGCGCAACAGGCGGAAATATCTTTGGGAAAGATGATTATTATAAAAACATTTCGTTTCTAAGTCACGGTATATACTAAAAAGTGAAAAATAACAAAAATCCTGTTTTTTGGTGAAGAGTAGCTAAGATATGTTTGACAATATCTCACCCAAAATGCATCTATGAGGCACGAAAATAAAATTATTTAGTTCGGCACCACTCCCGGCCAGCTGACGCTTATTTTATGTTTTTCACACCAAAATCGATATATCGTTTTTGTGTAAAAGCATTGCCCACGCAAAACTTCTTGGTGATTAGTAACAAGAATTTGGCTTATGTACTCGTGCAGTCAGTAGTATTGGACACAGTTTAAACCGGTTTAACTCACCAACTCGTCAGTGGCGCACCTATTGAAATTGACTATTTTTATGCCATGCAAGCAATTAGTTGGATCTAAAATATTAGATAAAACAAATTCTTAATACGTTGCAATACAATTCGATGAAAGATCCTGATATCAAACCAACTTTTGCCCGGGCTCGCTTTGGGAAATCTCTCAAGGCAAAAATATATCTCTCTCTTCGGTTTCCTGACACACACGTACAAACAAAAGCAGTTCTTGGTGTAGAAAGGACTGCACGTGTAAAATAATAAAATTCTTTACTTGTACTGTTGTCTGCTCCACCTGTTGTTTCTGATGGAGTGCTAACCATTGGCAGCGTTGTTTGGGCAAGCACTGTAACAAAAAGTGACATTTAGAAATAAGGCATCAAGGAAATGATGGCGACTTTTGTGTTTATAATGGGTCGTGACCAACAGCGTCTAATTTGTTCTTAATTAGTTGCAACGATTCCACATTTTTGCAGGACCTCAGGATAAAACAATTTCGTGAAAGATGGAGGCCAAAGTTTCCCTTTTTACGCAAAAATTTGTAGCTTTGTCAGATGGGCCGGCAAACTGCAGCCGTCTGGATAAAGTAAGATGATCAGAATTTTTGAAAAATGTGCACTTTTTGCAGAAAATATCCCACGTTTCTAAGCGTGTTGTTGAAAATTTGCTACTCTGTGATAAATCAACATAAATCAGCGTATTCCAGTTACTTTGAGAATTACAGGAGCAGCATTGATTCAGTTTGTGAAAGAAGAACAAGCAATAACCTCAAATACTTAACACATCATGCAGGATTTATCAAGACAGATTAAAAGTTTTATAACCTACTACATAGGCATCTACATCGCGATTTTGGTGACATCCTATACGATGGCTGCTCTAGTGCAAAGAAAAACCACCTATAGTGAACATTTAAACCTCTTCAGCAACGTTTGCTGTCGGTTGTCGCCAAACCATCTCACAGGAAAAAGTACTGCTGTGTAAGATCTATCTCTGACACCGCTGCATCTCCACCGTCAACATCATATTTAATGGCGTTTCGAAACATTTTAGACCTCTCCCCTATTTTCGAAAAGCCTTGGTCCCTAAATTTTTAATGGTCTTGTCTACATACTCTTAGACTTTCAATCTAACATGCAATTTCCTTCTCACAGAACAAAATTGTTTCCCAACTCATTTATGCACAAACTTTTCAAACTGTTGAACTCTCCACAAAACGTTCCAAGCCTTCAGCCCCATAGGAGCCTCGGGTTAAAATTTTCAAAAATATTTTGTTACAATTCACATACTGAATCCTATTAAACGGATCTAATACTCGTGCAACGTCTTGGCTATGCGTGATTAGTAAGTTTGCAGCCCTCCCAATTTGGGCGATGATTATGATAGTTTGAGTTTGTTTGGAGGAGGATTATAACCTCAAAATTTATTTGCTTACTTTGAAACCCATTTGCAACACCTCGATAAGTGCAAAATAATACGACTAGCCATAAGCTTAGCTAGTCCAGTAGCCGTCTTAATCACGATATTTTGGATATGCCACTTGATGCAAAAGAGGAAACTTTTCAATATTTCAAAATTTTTAAATGAGTAGGTATAGGAAGATAGGTTAAAATAAAAAGATTTTTACCTGTTGAGAGAGAAAGTATTTGCGTCCAACCAACAAAACAAATAAACAGGAAGGACATTTTTCCTCCTTAGATGGACTGTTTATATCCACGGCTTGTGGAGCTTCCCGTTTGGTTCGTCGTTCTAACAGTGCTGTTCTAATAAATGCAGCAGAGCTCTACAAGTGAATCCAAAATTATTATTTTGGAAGAAAGACGATCAGTAAAGTCTTATTCTATGCAGACATGTGAAAGAGAATCCCGGATGCGTTTGAAAAAGTAGATGATTGCACGCTTACAACGCATGTAACTCAAAAACTCCCCCCATCGCTTATCGATCATCATTGAGGTGTAACTTTAATGGTTCCTAAGCATACAAAAAGTTCACAAAACTGCAAAGAAACTTGAAATAAGTCACAAAACCAGGTCCTTCACTTCGTCTAAGAAGAAAAAATGTGGTGAGTCTTTAAGGGTAAGCATACATTGGACAGTACACATATAGTACTGTGTGACCTATTAACGCTGGGACCTGTTCAGTAAGCAATACGCTATCTGGTTCAGATAGATGTTTTGTAAACTGAGTTTACATTCAAAATATTGAACTGAAGGTATTGCAGCTTTTTTTCGCACAGAGTTGCAAAGCTAAGGTAAACTATTAATTGGAATTTTTAAGACAAAGTCGAAGCTCTCGCAACTCTCTCGAATAGTGGTTCCCAAATATGTGAAGACCGCTTTTCTGAACTAAATTATTGAATCCGCCTGATTTTTGCTCTGAAGCATGAATTTAACTGCTAATGGTAAGTGGTTTTGTCGTTTTTGGGCATCGCTTGGTCTTGCAATCGTGCTTTTGCCTTGATTTCAAATAAACAATTAACGGCAACAAGCATGGAATCCATTTCCATCGTCAGCAGAGAGTGCATAAAATGTAAGCTCAAACCTTGGATTTACAAGAAAGTGCCTTGGACTAGATAGTTTAAATAAGCTGTGATACGATTTTTTTCAGCTGTCAATCCTGCAAATCAAAATCCCTCCAGGAGAAATTTTCTGGTCAACGACTTAAGCGCAGCAGCATCTATGGCTTGGAGCTGCGTATTTGTAAGTACGTATGTGCCGTACAACCGTATTAAATAGCATTACGTGCTATAAAGTAAAAAAGTGCACTGGAGCCCAGTGAACACAACTCTCAGCAAGAAAGAATAACAAAATGTTTGATAACACTGGACATATTGCAGTCAGTTATTACAGCAAAGGAATCCTTTTTTAAACCCCTGGGTTGGCAGGGTAGCAAAAAGCTTGAAAATGTCTTTGTCGTCACCACTGCTTGTTTCCTAAACAAATATCTTTTACGCCATCCCGCCTGAACGTTCAGAAAACTTAAAGAAAATCACACCCAAGTTGCTGGCTTCTTGTAATTGAGCGTTCTGTGCTTCAAATTCTGTTAAAGTAGACGTGCACGACTTTTCAAAAGCTTCTTGCAGACTCACTCGCCACTGCAGCTTTCGATTATGACAAGCGAAAGTTATTGGTTCGAGATCCGCTTATTCATTGGTTTCTGATTGTACCAAGACTTTGAGCATATCAGCTGCAATCAGGCAGGTTTATATCTCCCATCGAACCAAGCATATTCACACAAACATTTGGTACGATGCTCTATTGATGACTGCTCTGTTGATAACAAAGCTTTGAGGCAGATAAAAAGAAGAGGTGTGCATCAGAGACTGGGTGGCTAATCATAGAAAGCAGCCAAGGCCGGCCTTAAGCCGATGTAACCGATGCAGCTGCATTGGGCCCCGCGCCTCAGAGGGCCCCTCGCGATGGTGGTTGGGAAAGTTGTTCATTTTTGCCAAATACTACTTGCGCTCGAGAATTGTAAAACGGCTTATAAATGTCATTGTTATTGTGGTTACCGAAAGCGAAATAAGTAATCATTTAATGTTAACTGTTTTCTCTAAGTCAGTTGTTCTTGGAACGAAAGTTCCGTTCAACAAGAGTGAAGTAATTGCATTTTAAGTTCAAACAACTTGTCAGTTCGGTTTGATTGACGTAACTTTGCACTTGCGCTCGCCACTCCATTGCAGTGCTTCCACTACAGATTTCGGCTTGATCACGAGTGGTAACGGTACACTCTCTAATGTACACCACAGCAGCATGCTACTAGTCATCATAAACAAGGGCGTAGCTAGGGGACACATGAGCTATGCGCAGGCCCCATGAAAAGCTGCTATTTGATCATGTTGCCTACATACAGATCATCTCCAATAATTTGCCGTCTTTTCATATTCATATAGTTATTTTTCGAAAATATCTTCATCGAAAAGGTCATAGCACGGTTGACTCACCACGATGACGTAATAACGCCACTGGACAGGGGGCCCCGCGCCTAGCTCTTGCATTGGGCCCCGAACCTGCTAGGGCCGGCCCTGAAAGCAGCACTTCATGTTCAGTAAATAGGAAAATCATTGTCATCAATGCATTATCTTGAGTGAATGTTTCAAACTAATTGTGTAAGTATTCACGTGAACGGCTGTATGGCTTGTGCGAAGCTCGCCAACGCGTACAGGATGCAAGAAAATATTTAAAAAAATTCACCATAAGACGAAATGCTGTCAGAGTAGCAGAGTAGCGTATAACGTGGCAGCTGGCAGCGAAATTTACTTTCAGCAGAAAGGATTCGTTCTGGGAAAATCTTAACGATTTAGATGAGCATATGGTAGCAAGGAATGAAACAATGCGGACTTTTTTGATTTTTTTCTGACTTTTATGTTCCTCAAGTAACATAACAGGTATGCCTCACTGTTTTGTCCAGTGATTCTCAACCGCGGTGCTAAGAGCCGCATGTGGCTCCCAAGCACCCGTCGTGCGGTCCTCAGCAGTCTTTTAATAATATCTGTAATAGTTTGTGTTCTGCAAGAAAACGTATCAACTGACTTCTTTTGAAATATATGGTGCGGCTCTCTAACATCATCGTGAGTCTAGATTTTGCTCCTTTTAGCGAAAAGTTGAGAACCACTGGTTTTAACCATCTTCCACTGCTTGCCTTGAAAGTGTCTCGACGAACAAGTAAGGAATCATCCTCTGATTTCTCTTTAAATTTCGAGAAAATATTTACAAACTAAAAAGTTGTGAGTAATTAGTTAAAAACTTTCCAAAATTTTAGACAGGTTTTCCTAAAATTCTATGGACTTTTTTTGAAGATTAGCAAATCTTGTCTCGTTTTCACATGTGTGCCCATTTTCTTACTTTGGTCAAATTTCTCAAAATTTTCTAGAGAAGGTGGACTATTGTTCCCCTCCCTCACTGCTTGTTACAACCATGGAAGCAGGGCTGTCGCCAGCGCGGAGGCCAGTGGTGCCCGGCACCCCATTTGAAATCGGTGCCCCCCCATTTCAGGTTTTGCCCCCAGGTTGCTACGTACATCCAACCCTGTATTTTAGAAATGTGGCCCCCCTTCTGGCTTTTGGCCCCCCCTGCTGCTAAATCCTGGCGACGGGCCTGCATGGAAGGAGGTTTGAGTGCTATCGACAAATCAAACCAGATCCTTACAAGCAAGCAGAAAAGATCCTACACCAGTTTAGTACGCTTCAAGATTGAGGAGAAAAGTTTTTCCAGGTAGAGAATCCCGAAATGAATAGGGCCTAAACAATTCATTTGAGTCGCAACAAGCGCAAGACTTCCGAAAAGCAATGTTTCTTCGACTTGAAGCTGCTGCACACAATAGCGAAAAAGAAAATGTTCAGCCAATCAAACTGTGCCACCTTTGCACAACTTTCTCTTGATTGAGATCTCCAACAGTCGGTGCCTGGTACCGTGGCACGGTTGAAAAGGGAAAAGCAAAGCACCGGTAGTGACATCGAAATGTGGCACGAATTGCTTGGTGAAAATCGAGATGACTTGTGAACAAAGAATTTGAAACCATTTTTGGCAACTTATCGAATGTTGCGAATTCAATTGATTTGCATTGCATTGGTTAACAATTTTTTCAGAATTTTAACATAACGCTTGACACAGTTGAAAACACAGATTTGCGTAATTTGCCTCATTTAAGTTGCATGACTTCCGTCTGGTAAGCAAACGTTGTGTAATCTTAGGTTGGAACGAAAATCTAGCATGGTGTTGAACTTACTTTTATTTGCAAGCAAACACCGACTCTTTAGTGATGTATGAAAACTAAGTTAAGAGTGAAGACTGTTTAACTTTTATTTCACATCAGCAATTTTTCTGAGCAATAGTTTACTGCTTTCAGTGACGCTCTGTCCTGGTATAAAAATAGATATGCTGCGAAGCGGCCAAACGCACCGTGATAGTACTTGGTTGCAATTGGTCTAGTGACCTACCAGTTGTATACAAACGTTCGTCTACAAGTATTTCACGTCGCTACAACTTTTCTATTTTGACTGGAAGGAAGTGAAAGAATTTAGTGGCCATTAGTCAATCTATTTATACAGCTTGCTTGGCGAGCTTGAGCTGTTCTTGACTGTGATAAGCCGACACATGCGCACAAGGTGGCTATTTGTTGAGAGTAAATGAACACATTTCATTCTTAATGTACTGAGGAATCCCTACTGTGTTCTGCTTTTGAGGCTTAGTTTTGTTACAGCCAATGGTGCTGTCGGGGGAAACACAACTTATCCCCACAACTTCATCAAAGTGGGAGCAACTTACGTTCAATTTTTAAAGTAGCACCTCACTTGTTCTTTTCTTTAATCATTTGGTGAAATTCTCCAGAGGAAAATGTGAATAACTGTCTCAACTGTACCTAGGAATGCCTCGTCTTTAATATAGCGGCATTCACTCCATGTTGTAACTTTTGCACACCCCTGATTACAACTTATCTAGCATACAGAGGTTTTTGACTTGTAAAAACATCCCTTAGACAAGCAACATAACTGCTTTCTAGTAACATGTCAAAAGGCTGAAAATGCAATGTTTGCTAATTTTGCTTGTTTCATTTTGTCAATATCTCATTCCGAAAATTTCGATTTTGAAATACATGTGGCCAAAGTCATCTTTAACTTATCAAATCGTAATCACTCACTTTTTCATATGTACATTTAAATCACTGAACTGAAAACTTGCAAATAACAACAGTTACTTTGCATTTACAGTCGCTTCACCAGTTGCAAGAAGTTACAAAACATCAAAAGATTTTAATGGCAACCGTATTGCGTTTTGTGAAGGTCATCAACAAAGTGATAAGGAGCTTAGCAATTGCTTTTGCAAAAATATAGATGCGTGTGCAACCGCCTGTCAGAGAAGAAAATGGTTTCAACAACTTTTACGTGACGATTTGATTCTTATCTTCAAGTATCCCGATTGACATATTACCAATTAGTGCAATGTGTTTCCCGGATTGCATTAAAATTATCACTCTACTCACTTCAGTGCCGGCGTTGTTACGTTCCTGACTTCTATGCAAAGGATGCATGTCCTTAACTTTGTTTATGATAGCAGCTTATGGTATCTAGAAACGGAATTCATAATCTAACACGAAACGTTGTTCAAGTGGAGATGCTTGTTTGCTTGCACTTGTAGATTTTGCGCAACCTGTACAAGCAACGAAAACGCTCTCCTGATTGAAGCATGACTGCAATTTGCTGTACGTTCGGCTACAACTAAAAACGTGTAAGGTAAATGCTCTTACTAATCCAACATATGTTTCTTCGAAATCATTTTGTAGAAATATTTTTGTACTGTAGCCCAAACACCTTAAGCACTGATTTCACGTCGCGCATGCAAGGCAGAAATCTTGTTTGTATAACTGGGTCATTAGCCTTAAAATATTGTGGTAAAACATCCAAAAAATATTTCCCCGCAGTTCACAAACAACCTCACAAAAATCAAAAAAGTCCGCCTTTCTGCCCTAGGTAATAGCAACTTTCACCTTGCACTAAAAGATTCTAACGCTTAACTCCTTTTCAGTTTTCAGTTGTTTTGTTGCATTTGCTTTTCACCTATATCCTAAATGCTTGTTGTTTCCTAAATATAAGGTTCTGATTATGCAAACGTTTCTGCTTTCTTTTTTCAAAACTCAGATTTCTTGCTATTCTTGTTATTTCTTGAAGCAACTTTTTGTTAATTTATTTCGTGCCCTGCGACGGCATCTTCGACGACTGCTGCTCTTTGCAAATGACGATTTCATGAACCTAATCGAGAAAGCTTTATATCGTTTTCAACCTCCTCATGAAAGACTGCAATTGCACATACTACAGGATATTGTCAAGATAAAGTGCTTCCTGACGGAAAGCGCGCTTTTTAGGAAGCGTCACGATCTGGAAGTTTCCACTCCTCGAGGGTAGCAAGTAACATCTTGATGCAGGCAAAAGCTATTACCACTGCTGTTTCTCGTTATTTGAATGATACTCAAAACAACTTTGGTCATTGCTCTGGTACTATAAATTTACCAAGCAATTGTTTAGCTTCTTACAAATAGGCTCTATATTCGCATTGCGAATGCCTGTAGTATAGCAAAGAATGATTTGATCATATTTTAAACTTGAACCAAAAATGTTTTTATCACCACACTTGACATAGTTCGAAACCAAATGTTCAAACTCCAAATGTGATTTTTATGACTGACCAAATGAAAACTACAGCAAATAGAATGATTGGAACTGCATGCATTAGTTCTCTATCGCAAACAGACGATGTTAGGTTTGCAAAGCTTTTATTCAGAAATATTGGACAGCTTGGTAGCACGACAAAGTACCACATCGACAATTGGGTGACATGTCACATCTGCGACATTTTCGTGTTTGATGCAAAAAATGCGTCTGTGAGGCACAGCACATTAGTTGTTACATCACCACAATATTTGCCTGTGCGATCACCACAGATAGGGTGTTAGTTAGGCTTTTGACAAGTAAAACTGTTTCAACCTCAAACAACTGCTGTTTAACCTCTCTGTTTTCATTGTAAGAAGTAGAGAAGACTGACTGAACTCCCCAACTGGCATTTGGCTGGAAATCCAGGGTATTTTGATATCGGGACATGTTTACAATTATCAGTTGCAGTGAGAATATGATGATAATTTACGCCAAAGAGCTCGAACTCCAATCAAACTCACAAAATCCAATTGGAAGTTTTCGATATGGGTTTTTTTCGCTAAACAGCACTGCATTTCGACTGTGAGCTAGGACTTTCGTCTGTAGGTTTGAAGATGTTGTTCTGCTAGTTCTACAGCAGGAATTGGCATGCACGAGTATTTAAGGTCTATACCAAACGTTCACAATGCTGCTGTACAGAATGCGATCAAACCAATTTCGACCAGACTAATCATCGCGCTAGAAGTGCAATGTTCGGTCGAGTGCGACTTGCTGATTCAATGGTTGGTGTCAGCTCAGCGCAAACCAATCAATTTGCGGATATTCGTGCTGCTTTGGAAATGCGAGTAAAACAACAGGTGACTGGAGACAAATTCTTTTCCATCAAAACAAATCCGAGTGAACCGGGAGGAAGCTTGCGTTACATCGTGACCTTGAACCAAGGAAGAGTTCAAAGCAGCGACAGCGCAAAAGCAAGAAAAAACAAAACAATCAAATTTAAATCGTGTTTTGCAGACCTTGTGGAAAAATTTAAGTCACTGATAGAAGAAGTTCAAATTGTTAACTCGTCATTATCAGAAAAGTTCATCACAGAAGAAACGCTCGAGAAACTCCAACATAAGTTTAACCCAAGTTGTGTATAATATCTCGAAATGTTTGCATATACCATCACATCTATACTCGTGTCAAATTAAACTGAAAATAATAAAGTTCTGATAATGTAGATGGTTTGAAATGATTTGCATTACTATAATTAGCGTTTAATGCACAGGTCTCCAAAGTTGTTTTTCCGAGGGCCGCATAAACTGACAGCAGTTGGAGGGCCGAATATCAACCCATGGTCCAAAACAAAAGAATGTCAATTCATGAATGTTGTTTAATAAGAAAAGTGCGTTTATTAATAAGAAAGGAGAATTATTGCTTCTGTGGTTTTAGTATAACGGGACAGTCAGGATTCAGACGGGATGTAGTGACCAGCTAAGATTAGGCTGGCCTATTAACAAAGGCCTAAGATTGCGGCAACATATCACTTAAAGTTAGACCAGCTTGCAGCGCAGTAATACTTAGCCAACTGACATTCGCGTGGCCGTCTTACGCATTACCATTGTTTCGGGATGTGTTACTGCCCATTCTACTAATCAAGGGTCTCCAAACGTTTTTGTCCGAGGGCCACGTAAGTTTTTGCACAACAGTTCGAGGGCCGGGACATCTTACGTATGTTTGTAGCTATGTTGAAATGCACTGTACCAAATGAACAATTTTATCGTAAATATATTATTTTTTTCGTTATTCACAAAATGTCTCTGCGGCTGGATGAAATAGCTTCGCGGGCCAGATGAAATGGCTTCGCGGGCCGGATTTGGTCCACGGGCCGTAGTGTGGAGACCCCTGTACTAAATCAACGAGATTGTCGTGAATATGTCATTTTTTCATTATTGAGTAAGTTTGGCCGGATGAAATGGTTTCGCAGGCCGTAGTTTGGAGACTGCGGCTGGATGGAAAAAGGAGACATTCCCTGCATTTTTCAACTCGATATAACTGATGAAAGCTTAGTCTTTTCTACAGTTGCATAGAAAAACTCATGCAAACAATGACGTTTTTATCGAAAAACGTTTTCACATTTCGTTTGTCGCTACAGCTCAGCGGTATACATTTTGTGTAACAGATTAGTTCTAATTCAAGCATTTCAATTCCCCAGCCTGGCCCCGTTAGAAGAAAACGCAGTATTATTTTCTACCGAGACCAACGTCACGCGATTAGCATATTGCTTACTATCTGCCATCTCTCATTGCAATTGTACAGTTTTCTGTGAAAGAGGAGTAAACCAATCGCATTAAGCACAGCCATGCTCTATGTCAGAATAAATTTGTGCAACATTACTCCGAATGGCAAAGTATAAAAATAAACCTTGCATTGTCGTTTATCATGATATACCTCACACACTGTATCTGTCTCTAACCGAACAACCATTACGATTCAGGATAATGCAAGACGTGTTGGGAAAATATAATCTCATTGAAACTTTAGCTAAGGAAACTAACTCTTCCCTTCATAACATTCAGGATGCTCACAGTTATTTTGCGTTGGATTTAGGAATTTTCTTCAATTTTTATTTGGCAGGAAGGGATGACACCTTCTGAGCTTTTTGGGAAAGCACTACTACGGTTTCAAAAGTGCACAGTGTGATTGTTATCAGTTCTTAGCTGAACAAGATCTTAAACGCTCTTTATTAAACGAATGGCTAACAGATCACTGAAATCACCCATTGCAATAAAAAAAAATTAAAATCAGCGAGAATAGCTTGACTGGCCTATTGGGATCTTGCCTAGTAAAGCGCAAATTGAAATAGTCAAAATATTTGTGGTAATCACAGCTGGAGTTGCATCACCAACTGTGTTTAGATGTCGTTTGAAGTTTTCTGCAAACTGGATAAGTACAAAATGAAGTTTCGCTGAGAAATACGCCTCAACTGCGAAATAAAAAACGATGCAGCACGTGAAGCAAGACGCCACAAAAAGATGTGTTGTGCGTCTTGCTGTTTCATTTTCCAGCAATCTCACTTAACCCTAAATTACTCTGCGCTGCATCCAGGTCAATGAGCAGAATCCACGGCTTCGCTCGTGTGCCTCATAATCAACTTTTCAATCCGCTACGAATAATTTATTTCGATAAAATTAATGCAATTCTGTAAAAGCTTCAAACCAATTGGTTAGTCATACTGTAGTGTTTCATGGCAAACGGGTTGCATAGGACACCTGAGAGGGTTGATAAAATTTTTGCCCAATCATTTTTAAACCAAAGTGGAGATGAGAATTTTGAAGATTTTCAAATACACACCCTGGTGTAATCATCAGGCGACAGTCTTATTTTCTGAAAGTTACCTCTGTAATTACAGTTATAAGCAGATTCGTGTGAAGTTTTAAACTTTTCGACACCAAGAGGACACTTGCTGTAACATTCACGAGGGGAAGGCACTTGATCAACGCGTTCTCCTAGTGAGCTTCCAGTCAGTGTTGGTTGATCGCTCCGTAAGGAGCCATTTGAGAAAACTGTAATGTAAAACAAATAAAAATTATTTCCACAATCATTTTTATTCTTTGGGTGATTCGCAGCTTTACAATTCACCCCCTGCTTTGAGCAAGTCCAAAATTCCTATAAAAAAGACAAGCAATTCTGTTGAAACATTAGACTCGACCTTCCTTTGATTACTGCTAACTTTGAGCAAAAAGAATTTCTTGTGCATGTTTTTATGGTTAATTGTTGCAAAAATCAGGAAACGAAAGTATAGACAAATTCCCCCTTAAAGCTTAAAGATTTTCCATCTCCTTCGCTTCAAAACTGTGTGACTATTTCCATGAAATTTATTAATTTTGAAAGAGTTCAATGAAAGGTAATTCGGTAATCTACAATATTTCAAAAAACAAACTGTATGTTCCTTTACCGGATTTTGCTACACGGAGTTTCTTAGAAAGACCTAATTTTACGCGTTTCAAAAATCAAAGATCAAAGTCTGCAACGCAGCAAAAAGCGAAATGTTTCGTGTTACTTTAATCTCAAAAAAGCTCATACTGCCCTACCTTTAGCCAAACATAAAACCACAAAGAAGCGATTCCAGTGCGCGACAATACAAGGTTCAAGTAAAGGAGGGCAAACTATAATTGTGGCAGGAATTAGTTTTTCGAACACTCGTAGTGCTTTATTGCAGTAAACGTCATCACAATTTCAAAAGCGTGATCATTGTTCCCGTCACAAACGAAAGCGGCCATGCTCCGTTTTCAGGAAACATTCAACTAATGGTTTTGCTCCAGAGCACGATGTTCTCTGCATGACGCGACAAGCAACGGAAATATTTTCTACCTATGTATTTAATACATTCCGAGTGTCACGAGTGAAATGAAAGCGCAACAGTTAGTGACGTTGCACTAACAAAAAGCTTTTTCTGGCCGTATGTTTTCCAGAGAGATTTTACTGCGCCCAAGTTCTTGACTGAATTCTCCTGATTATTAGCTTTTATGCAATGATACAGAAACTACGTGATAGTATATATATGGTGGTAAGTGCAGTAAAGATGTGTTGCAAGCCCTTACAAATCGACTATTAGGCTAATTGTCTATAACCTGGTTTATCTGTTGATGTTTTAACAAATGTGATGCACTGCAGAATGCGATGCCAGTGAATAAAATGCAACAAATTCGTAGTACTTCTGCTCTCTTGTTCTGCTCGGTTGGTGTGATTAGCATCTTTAACTCAGTTGAACGCAAACAATTGAACCACATGCTTCCTGTCCGTTGCAGGCTTAAGTTACTGTGACTCCATTTCTTTCAGTACAATGAGAATCAGGTTACCAAACAGCACAGGCGCCTTTGCCTAATCCGCTTTCCAGACTGGTCAGTTTTGTCTGTATTGTAAGTATGGCATTCACGGTAAGTTGTTTGCTTACTCGAAATATTTTTCATTTGTAGGGTTTTCTTCACATCTTTAAAATCATATCCAAATGCAGGAAAAGCATTGAACAAACTCTGAACAAAAACAAAATCGGTGAAGGTTTTACTTTTCGCGACAGTTCTAGACAAGGACGGTGGCTGTAAAAGGTGGTACAACTTCTATGAAATTTTCAAGGTTTATTTTTTTAAAACTACGCGTTTAGATGTTTGTCTAAATGCTGCAAATTCATGAAATATTTAATTTGAGAACGTTTGTGAGCATAGATTCATTTCCAGAATTGTTAATAACTTTGTATCACTGATGTGGAGCTAGTAAACTTGTTTCCAACAGCTTTCCTTGTCTTGTGTCATCCACGCCTGCTGACCTGGGGAGTTTTGTGATTTCAAAGTACTGCGTTGAATGTAGATTGCGTATTGGAAGAAATGAAATTTAAGAGAAAGGCCTTGTAACATTGTGTTTGACAAATATAAATTTTACAATTCGTTGAGACTGATTTGGTCAAACAATACAGCAAGGCAATTTTGCGGTTATCTTGAACCAGAGTGGTTCGCAACAGCACAATTTTCGGGAACGTCAAATTATTTTGCAAACTTTTTAACATCCGGCTTTGCAGAATTTCCAGCGAGTCATTCTTCAATTAATGAGAATTGGAGATTGTTTTAGTACCTTTAAAATATTTTACTTTGGTCAGCACTTTGCATCGGAACAAAATAAATCTTGGATATTGACAAACGTGGGGGAAAAATATCGCGCCACAAATTTCATATTATTTATAATAAAATCGTCCAAATATGCTTAAGTCAATGTAACTTTCTGCGTGCTGCTCCTGAATAATGTTTTGAAAAGTATTTGTCATTGTTTTTAAGAAATACTTATCTTTTAATGGCCAAAATTCAGGTTCAACTTCATTCGCTTTGTATATTCTCTCTTTGGTGTGTCACTGATGCAGGCCAGTAACCACGAGAGGCGTTCGGAGATAGTAACCCCCAATTTTTTTGTGGCCCCCAAACTTTGTTTCACCCAGAAGAATTTTTAAATATATAATATAAATCTTGCTCCCCTAAAAATGTAATTTGCCATCAAACCTTAAAACCTGGCTACGGGCCTGCCTTAGTTCTCAGTGGCGGCCATCTGCGCTTGGTTATGTCGATGACCACGTGGCTACATTCGTATCGAATGCTGCGTTGGTAGTAAGTCAATGACAGTACCACAAGTGGACCATTTTCTTGCACCTAATAACGCCGTGCACTAGGTTGGCCAAGACACAAGTGCAGTTTTGCAAGTCTGCCTTATGGCCCGACCTGGCCTATCAGCTTTATTGGCGCATTTTCCACCAACTGTACCACCTGGCCCGCATTTAATTAATGCTTATGAATATGCTAAAATTTACATCTAGCGAAATTCGTATTTGAGTGCGCTTTTAGTGTGCCGCGTTCGTTTATTCAGACACAAACGTTGTTAGATCAGTGGTGTAAGCTCACCCCCAAAAATTTGCCTGCTCCTACACCTATGCGTCAGACAATAATGTAAACCGATCATGTGCATCAGCAATACGCCCTGAGCTTACTTTCTTGATTTTCGGTTCACATAATGCCACTACAAACAAAAAAATATCTAGCGGTACGTACATGACGTGTCCATCGCCACGCCGTTTACCAGAAACCGCAAACTTGTAGGTTTACTCAGAACTTTTGTACAGATTTATTCAAGAATATTCATTTCTAGGGTATTGGGTCTTTCCTGCAATGCACTGCATGACCTGCTGGAGATGAAGAATTAGAAACACTAAAAAATCCGCGTTGTGGTAAATCTTCACACTCGGTAATGACCAGGGGTGTGTAGTGCTAAAAAAAGAGGTGTGGGAACTTCGTTTCCACGCGTTCCAACCCTACTACACTGCTGATTTAGGTTGAAGCCGAACTCTAACACCAAATATCGCTCAGATGCCCTCACACACACAAAGCTCCTTTAGTTCTCGCAATCCACTCAGGCAAGCTGTAACCTTCTCCGCAATGGCCTGAAAACTTTGAGACTAATTACTCCTCTGAAATGAAGATAGCAGAGTTAGGATAAGCGCAAACAGTCAGACTAAGCGTGGTTGACGCATATGCCATTGTTAATGTCATAAACATTAATTGTACACAGTCATGCTATGGTGCTACATACAAGATAACTTGTCATTCATTCATTCATGCTGCTCCAGGCGCTACACGAGAACATTAAAATGAAAAATGTAAATTTTCAAGTGACGTTACTAGTGCACAAAGGTGTGGGAACGCGTTCCCGCACCAAAAAATGTGGGACCGGCCATTTCCACTCCACTACAACCCTGAAAATGACGCAGATAAGCTTGATCAATGGTATGAATGCAGTGAATGTATGCACCAATTTTTCACATTGCAAACTCAGGCACAAGATAAGAAGCAATCTAGTGTTAAAATCCTTTTTAAGTAAATCATTTCAATCGGCATGGGGTAACTAACTGCTGTGTGTAATTTATTGGGGTGGTTTTGGAAAGTGACATACTATGAAAAAGACTGGGGCACATGTTACAAATATGATCTTCAAATTATTTAGGGACAGCCCCAAAGCATTACCGCAATAATCACAAGCCATGCACATATACCAAATACAGTATATACTGATAGACGAGTTCATGACATACAAGCAATATAATATTTTATAATATCGGAAAGGTTCTCATAAACGTAAAGCCTGCTATACCTATGAAAAGCTGTTGTCTTTAATAATGGCTTTTTTAGAGCAAGGAATTTTTGAGAAAAAGTTCAGCTTTGAACGACAACGTTTGTATTGCCAAGATTGAATTCGTCGCTTTGTGCACCTAAACGCGGAAATGGGGAACTCAGGCCTTTCAATGTCATGGTCGATTTCTGATGCGTGTTTCGCTAGTACGCTTTTCAATGTGCCGCTGTTATAGGTGCGAACCTGCTGTGATCTTTGCCGCATTTTGGTTGCCAACCCAACGGAAAATTGTAGTGAATTTCCTTGAACCAGTTTTTTTCCCCTTTATACAAGCGGTTCATCCTTTCCTAAATATATTGTGATTTTTATGTGTGATTCAATGTTGCATAGAATTTTGAAATTCGTTTCAGAGTATTATGATTAAGATTTACAAAAGTGACATTTTTTTCAAAATCTAAGAAGTTAAAAAAATTGATCATGTCTGATGGCTCAAAAATAGCAAGAAAAGTTTGGTGAGGACTGACAAACAAAGGATCTTTTGTGTATATCAAACATCTGTCTGAAAAACCTCCCAGAAAATGCCACATGATCCCTCCCTAAGAACAACTGTAGACATTTGAAAATATCCTGAACTACTTTATTTGATCGTTCGTTTAGTTAGGCCATCGCGCAGCTGGGGCTTTTGCTAAACAGAATTTAGTAATAGGTCCTCAGGTACTTAAGTAAACAGCTTGATTACGTCAAATGACACCAGAACTACGTACTCCTTCGGTTCGAAACATTGGCGGCTATTCGAAACAAAAGCCGAGTACATGCAACTCTGTATTGCTTGCAAGCGGAGGGAATAACTCTGCAACCCTTTTGTACAGCATTTGATGTCTTTTTTTTCCATTTTTTGTGCGGCGTTTTTCATGTCAACGTAGCTTGTCCCACATTCTTGCTATAGGCTAACGAAAAGCCAGCATCAAAATCGTGAATATCTTTACGATTTTACCTGCTTTATAATTACGAAAGCTTGTTTTAATATCTTTAAGGAAAAGTACATCAGCAAAGTTTCATTTCAGTCATTGTTTCTTGCATCACTCTTTCTTATGCTGATCCACAACACTTTTAGGTTTCGCGTTGTAAATATAAATGTTTTTATAGTCGGATAGAGCCTAGAAAGATCGGTGAGACAAGACTTGCTAGCTACATTCACGGCAAACGAGCCCATAGTTCATCCAATGACCAGTTGGCTTGACCACATCTCCGACCCTGATTGGTGCCGTCTTGGTGCGGAACTACCAGAACTATCTGTGATTGCTGAAAACTGTGAGATGTTTCGAGCTCTCCTGGGGCTGCTGACCCCGCGACCCGCCCCAGAGGAAAAAGCTAGCATGGCAATAAACGAATGTAGAGCTAATGTATGTTGCTAATTCAGAATGTGTGGGGATATTTCCGCTTATTGCACTTTTTGTGACAATAGAAGTGACCTTACGTCAAATGCGCAATGCCCGCTTCATCGGTTTTTAGTCTTGTGCAAAACTATATACAAAACACTTAGGTTCGAAGTTTTCGAATTTAAGGTTTCACTGCAGCGTTGAGATTTTGTCTGATTACTGCTGTTTGAGATTTCTGCATATATCATGCTGGACACAATTGTTACATAATTGCTTTTTCTTAATAATGAATATCTTATGTTAGACGGATCAAAAAGCTGGCGAGATTTTATTATTTTAGTGTATCCGTTTTGAGTTTTTGCAAGCTGCATTCAGCGTGCTTCTTTTCAATCTAAATCAGTTGGCGTAACTCGCAGCGCACTTATTAAATTGTGAGAAAAACTTCTAGAAACTTGTGCGTACTGCAGATCGAGAGACGGTGTAGGTGTGCAATGCTCCTAACGTACTGAGTCAACGAAGTTTGTATAACAAAGGCATTGTCTCAGCAAGTGTCAAAAGTAATTTTGTCTTCCTTTGAAAAATTGTTGCCCATCAAGCATATGCTTTGAAAATACCTACTGATGANTGTAAAAAGTTGAATTTCAGGGAAAGATGATTTATGACCCCATATCAGTGATTAATATATCAAATCTATAAGAATAAGTTATATGGATTAGTATTTAATTGGCGTTAGCCACGTCTTCGTAAGATGGTGGTGGAACGCTGCCGCAGCTTGTGTGTGTACTGCTGTCATTCGACTCGACTTCAATCGCTGAAAACTCAAGTTGGCTATAGTCAGGAGGCTTGTCTTCTGCTTGAGATTGTCTAAGCCTGAACAAAATAACATACAGTAGTTGTGGGAAAGCTTCTTTTAAACGTCTTGAGAAGCGCAACAGAAACTTTAAGGCAATATTTCTCTTGAAGAATAATTGGGCTGCTTTTCCTGCATATAATCCCACGTTTCCCTTTAGAGCTTTTGTTTCAGATATAGTTTCTATCCTAACCCTGATAAATGTGCTTCATTTCCACGAATAATTTTCTATCCTTGTCGAAATTCCCAAGAGATCAAAAGATACAGTTTTACAGGAAATATTTATTAAACTAAAATGCAATCAATTTAAAAGCGGTTGAGTGCCGAACAATGAGCATTCTTGAATGCGTTTTACTTCTAGAAAAACTCTTTCGCATCTTTCGAAAAGTTAGTTACTGTTTACTTTGAAAGATCACTAATACTAAATCTCTCACACACAAATTTTGCTTACACTTGCTCTAGAAACAAACTGTTTTTAAACATTTGCAAATAAAAAAAAATAGATTTTAGAATATTTTTATTTATTTCAAATAACAGTAAATCTGCATAAGCTTTTATAAAAGAACAGAATTCCAAAATTTCCATTTAATCACCAAAATTATGTGATAGTCATGAACGTTCAAACGATTTGGTGAACGTTCAAACGATTCGTTTGAACGTTCAAACGATTGGAACGTTCAAACGAAACCAAAATAGGTTCAGGACAGTAGTCAGAACAATCTCAAACCGCACCATAGCTGAAACATGCCAGATATAATCTCAACCTTAAGAAGTCTGTTTATCAGTTTTTTTAGTGTTGCGGTATTTACATTCAAGCACAACATTATGTTGAAGTATATGGCAGCCATTGTTTTTATTCATTATGCTGCCAAATCTATGGTGTTTTGTTTCTACAAAGTGACAAGTACTACCACGGTTGCGCAGTTATATAAGCTGCCCCAAACCCGTTGAAAAAACGTCACCTTGGAAGGTTGAATCTTCAAGTGACAGGCAAGATAATGCAAAGAAAAAGCATTAGCTTTCCCAGTTTGTTTAGATCAACGTAGTTCAATTATTAACTCAAAAAAGTCCTGTGTTTTTCATATAATTTCATTATCATTTGTACAACAGCCGATTTTAAAGGAGTTTTGCACTAACGTGAATTGATGGCTTGACCGTTGGTATACGGTTTGTGAGCAAAATATCTGACATATGCTCTTCGCGTGTATCTAACAAAATAGAATAAACAGCCATGCAGTTTTCTTGATATTTTCGTAAAAAATGAAATATTCATAATTCCAATTTGTTTGCGGTAAAAAACTTAATGTTTTTCACCAATTGCTGCATTTTACCCAGCATTCCTAAATTTTTTTGGGCTAACTCACTTTCTGGAATCTTGAACTCTCCAGCTTTGTTTTGCAGGTTTTAATTTTTTACATCGATTGCTAATTGAAGGCTGCTTATTGCGCATCTCCATATTATAGATTTTCATACGAAACACAGGCGTAGCCAGGGAGGGCAGGGGGAACGGCCCCCAGAACTTTTTTGCATATCTAGTATTTTGTGCTTTGAGAAGCGGTGTTCCAAACAAGAAATACTGTTGCTCGCCTAAAATCAAATATTTTGGCCCCCCGAAGTCTTTGCCTCCCAAACATTTTGGACTGGCTACGCCACTGATACGAAACACATATTTTTACCGCGGAAGATGTGGAATAGTTGGAGCAACTGGGATCAGGCTTGCGATGTATCGTTGAGGGTTCGTGGCATCCACAAGTGCCAAGCAATACTCTGTTGAATTAGCGGGGCTTGCTCCTTCTTCATCGCTGTCAGACTGACTGCGTGAAGTTTTAAGATTTTTACGAATAAAACGTAACGACATTTCGGATGCATAGGCGTAGCCAGGGGAGTCAAGTGGGGCATGTCCCCTCAAATTTCTAGCGTATCTTGTCGTTTTGTGCTTTGAGAGGCGGTTTCCCAAACAAAATACTGTTGCTCGCTTAATGTCAAAATATTTGCCGCCGCACAATTTTGGGCTGGCTACGCTACTGTGCAGATGGACAGGAATTCATAGTGAACATATTATCCCAAAATCGAATCGTGGCGTATTGACATATCGTTATTCAACTCTTTTTCCCAAATGATAATGAAACACATTTTTGAACAGTCTTGGTTTTTCACAAACACTCTTCCCAAAATAACTGGTGGAAAGATGATGCAGCTTTGAAAGAAGCAATCTGCAACCTTACAAGGGAAGTGTCAAACAATTTCAGGAAAATGACTGGACTGCCAGAATTTATAACTCGAGCAACATCAAGATCAACTTACCTGGGTGCTTTCTTACAGCAGAGATAGGTGATTACAAGCAGAGCAGTCCATCCGAACATGAACAACAAAAATATGATTCCTGCGTAAAAGTAAGGCACGTGTGTTTTTGATTATAGCGTTTGATATCTACATTTAAACAGGTGATCCACACCGCATTTGAAAGTGCTTAAAATACTTTAATTTTAAACACCTTTTTGGATAAATCACCCGAACTGTTGTTGATGTAAATGGTCAGCATCATTTTTCTGACCCATAATTATATTTTGTTAGATTGCAACTGGTCCATTAGAATTGAAATCATTACAAAAACATCTTCACGCGTGGTACATGATGTGAAATATAGCTTGCAATAACTCTTTTGAAGATTTAACTAAAGTAATATGAGCTTTATGTTCAAGATATGAAAGATAATTATGCTTGTCTTTGCAAAAGCCTTGCACCTCGTCAATTCACCCATTGCTTTGAGAATCGCCGCTTAAAATATTCAGTTTAATATTTTTATCCAGGTTATCACGTTTATTACCTGCGTAACGTTTATCGTCAAGTGTGGGAGTCTTTGCCAATAAAAAAAAAAATTTCTTCATGTTATTTTTGATAATCTTTGGTCTCAGTGAAATTGCCCTAAAAAACTGAGATAACGCATTTTGAGATGTAGCACTTAAGTTTTTCCTGGACAAAAAAGCGAACATTTCTGCAAAAAGTGATAATCTAAGCAAATCAAAACCGAGTCAACTGCAAATTCCGCTAAATGTTTCTTACTTTCCCAGAGTTCTTAACTCTGAAGAAAAAAGGCATTTCTCTAAAACGAAAAAACATGAGAGAAAAATCAAAAAAAGAAGATGGAGAAAAACATTGCGAAAATCATTTTCTCCCAAAATCATTATAGGGGCACAATATCTTACAACGTCTGTAGTTACTTACATCTCTCTCGCTAAATTGCAAGGTTTATATACTGTAGAACAGTTGACTGGATGCAGTAGTACAGCGTAATTTTGGTTCTTTGACTCTGAATGACCTTTGGACAATTCTTGATTTAGCTGAATGTGTTGCACATTTAGGCTTCACTTTCATAGCTAACTTTTAAAGCCAACTTTTACTTGATTGTAATACTAACCTGTGCCAGAATCATCAGGTGTTTTGCCAGAGAAGCGGTAAGTGCCTTCCAAGCAAATCATCAAAACTAAAAACAGTAATATTGAACAAACTCCTTTCCGCCTTATTGTGCAAATACATTGTTGTGTGTTTGTTAATTACGGAAGTGTAAGCAGCAGCACTGATGTCAACACCACTTAGCTTATACTTTATTTCGGTTTTAGTATTTCTTTGGTTTTCAGTGGGTTGTTGTTTTTTTGCGTTTTTAGGAGCATTTTCCGGTGATTTAGGGTTTTAGTATAATCATCCACATCCGGATCCACCAACATTTCTCAAGTTTTTTGTGAGTGTTGGCTAGTGTACACCGTACAGTGGCCAGTGACTCCGTCGAGCTAATTTTCCTCCTGGCTCAAGCCTTCAGTTACACCACTGGTGATAGGGCGCAAGAAAAGAAATAATAGAAGTTACTTAAGCTGAACAGGTCAAGAAAATACATGAACTGATTTCATCTTTTTCTGTACTGCGGAAATATGCATAATCCTGACAACAAGTCATTTCCTAAATTTGCTACTCAGCTATCAAAAATCAAAGCGCGACTGGAACACGAAGGGAATCCGTTTCGTATGTTTCAGGGGATTCAAATGATCTTCATCAATTGAAAAGGTACGTGATTGTGATAAGCTTGTGTCTTCCACAGCCAAAAGCGGGTTTTACTGCTTTCGATACACTTTGTTTTTCTCTGACCATGAGCAGGTTTATGGCCCCGAATACGCTGTTTGCGTATAGTCTTGCAAGTTCATTCCCATAAAATAAGTTCAGTGCACATCAAATTAGCTTTGAGATTAAGTCAATAAAATTTTGCTTTGCTGTTTTTCTAACCGTTGAGCAAATTGCAAAACATACCGGACCAGTGCAATTACTGAAAGAAGTGCTCTGACAGCATGTTGTGCAACCTCAGCGACTTTACTGCGCGAGCAAAGTTTGCCTCTTTGAGGAAATATTGAAATAATCTAAGATCTGATCGGGCAATTTGACCCATTTTTGTCACAGCACATCCGTACTCGTGTCAATCGCGGACGTGGTCACGCACCAGTGTTCGTCCAAAACAATCCGTGAAAAATCGATTGCAATGGCGATTAACGAGCAATTGGTATCATCAGGGATAAGATTGCAATGCCACGGAACTTCTCAGTTTCAATGGATTCCAATTCAGAAATACTCCCTTACAAACCACCAGACCACTGCGTGTGCACGGTAAATCACCGGTCTGTGGAACTTTTTCTGACAAGTGTTAAGAGCTCACGTCCAACCGGGCAAGATCATGGCATTACATCGCAAGATCTCCTTCAACATCGCGTTGATCGGTACCTTGGAATGTAGTTCGGCAAGTTGCACTACGACATCTTTGCGCCAAGCATTATTACGACATCTTTTGTGGCGCAAGTGCAATGGGTAAAAAAACATGATGCAAACAATCACAAGCAGTACTTGGCACCTATGTTCAGACTAATTCTTTATTAACGTATACTTAATAAGCGCAAAAGTGTGTGGGGCATCAGTAGTTGCAAAGAAGTGAGGTAAATGGAACGCTTATTTCGCTTTTGTCAATTTGCTAAATTTGCTACTGCAATACCTGCTAGATTAGGGCATCGACATTGACAACTGCAATGCTCATACGTACGATAATGCCAGTGACATATGTGTTAATAAGGCAACTTGCAGTGAATCTTGAAAAACCGCAAAACTAGAGTGGAGTGCATTGTTTGCGCTGACCACTCTTTTAACAAGGTCGGTGAGTCACCTGCCCATTGCTGCGTCGTAGCAGTTTGATTTTTCTATTTTAACAGTGCCTCGATGTAGTCTTTTCAGCCTCAGCACATCGTTGAGATGCCCTGATGACCATGCTGAACAGCAATCTGGGCGCCTTTTTTCTAAACGCCCATCAAGGACTCGAAGACTCTCTCGAGCTGATGCTACAAAAGCAGTTTTGAAGGATTGTCATTCATAGTCTTTAGTTTAAGTTTTAAATTCTTTCCAATAGATCAACCGAGACGTTATGCAGAAATCAAAACGTTTCAAAAAAGGTAGATGCATTGTCCAATGCAATAGCCAAGCTCATGGACACAAGTGAAGTTGTTTTCCAGGCCCGCTGCCAGGTTTGAAAGTTTGTGGAGAAAACACATTTATAGGGGGAAAGATATGTTGTTTTTATTGTATATTTAAATCATTTTTTTCTAAGGACCACAAAATTAGGGGCACAAAAAATTCGGGATCACTGCACCCGAATGCCACCCGTAGCTAGGGGCCTGCTGTTTTCCTGCTAATGGCTTGGACAACCTTTTGGTTTTACTCAGAAACAAGAACATCCTAATTTCTGCTGCTAAATCGAAACAAATCTTGGTAAACAAAACGAACGTGGTCTTTTTTCATGACAGTCAGTTACGTAAATATAGCGAAAGAAACAAACAAAAATTGAAGTTCCCGTGTTGGGCTTATGACGGAGCTTTGAGAGGTTTTTCATTCAATTTTGGTCAAGTCGTGGATACTCAGGTTTGGTGAAGCGATAATGTAAATTTATGCTGTACAACTTGCGAAAAGTAGCAATATCTCGCGGTGCTAATAGCAAAGTTGTTATTGTACACACTACAGCTACAATTAAGAAAACAATAATTTCACTTTCTTTTGTGGCTATACAATTTACAGTAAGAATGTACAGCAACCTCGCGTAAAATTTACCGTAGAAAAACTGCATTTGACGATAAATATCTTGTCGATAACGAATGTAGCATTCCAACTTCGCTGACAGAATAGGCTTAATAATATTTGAACGCCCCTTTACACTGTCAAGTTTTATTGATATTAATTTAGTGATAAATCTAGACTTCTCTAGTTTACTAACTGGTGAAACATAAATCCAGCAAGATTTTCATAAATCCAGCAAGATTTCATTCCGCTTTTAGGACAGAATCGGTCTCTCCTTGTTTTATTAGCTTTTAAGAAATGAAATCCGGCAATCTATCTTCAAGGATGCCGTAGTTGCAGTTAAAGCTAAAGTAAAATTAATTGCTATGCTGCATAGTACGGTGCAACTCGACCTGAATAGAAGCGGCCAATCAATAAGACTTTTACAAGAAGAAGCATTGTTTTTCACGATACCTATTTTTGTTGCATTTTGCTAATCTGTGCTGGATTTTCAAGCAAATCCTGTGGAAATCCGGCGAAAAACAGCGCGGACAGCCCGAAGGTACCTGGAAATCGTGACATTGCGTCACCTATTTAGTTTCAGCGCTTAGTGAAGCCGGTGGAAGGACATCAAAGGTGCAGCCATCAAGTGGAATTTGCAGAAGACAGATTTAGTGCATGGGTTTAATAAGAGCTTAGGTTGATTAGCAGGCTTTAAATTAATTCAGCGCTCCCCAAAGACCGGCCCGCGAAGGATTCCAATCCAGCCCGCGAGCTTTCCTGAGAATGTTTAGTATTTTACATTTTTCCTGTACATAAATCATTGTAAGATGTAATTACACAAAAAGCAAATAACATTTGCTGTAATTGAGAATTTAACCAGATATGTTTTAGAAACCATAACAAACCATGCTTTCTGCTTTGATCAAACGCTCAACTACAAAGGTTTTTGAGTTTACTTGCAATATGTGAAATAAAAGTTATTCACTTGCTACCAAAGTCATTCGTTTTGGAATGTTATATTTTGAGAACAACACAGACAAGTAAATTTAAGAACACATTCTAAAGGGAAACCGCATGGATTTTCTAATGCTCAGTGGCTCTCAAAACTTGTTTTCTTGGTAGATAACAGAAAAACTGGACTATCTGAATGCGTCACAGCAAGGAAAGGAGAAACTCATTCACAATCTTTTGGGGAGATTAAGCATTTGAAGCAAAGCTTAAACGTTTGCGAAGGCAGTTACGCCAAATTGTGCTTGATCATTTTCCGTGTTTGAAGAGTTCAGTAGGAGATGGTGAACGTGACATTGGTGCTAAATATGCTGATTGAAATGTAAAGTTGCATCGTGAATTTGGTGGCCGATTTCAGGACCTTTGTAGTTTGGAAAGTAACATCAAAATATTTTCATGCTCTTTGACATTGATGTAGAATCAGTGCCAATAGATTTCAGAATGGAATTTATTGAATTGCTGAATGACTTGGATCTAAAGACAAAATTTCTATCAAAGACGCCTGTGGAATTTTACAAGGAGTGTCTCCCAAGAACAAGGTTTCAAAACGTTGTTTGGAAGCACTTATCTTTGCGAACAACCCTTTTCTAAGACAAAGTATTGTAAGTCCATGTGTCGAAACAGAATTTCAGATGCACATTTGCGCGATACTCTCCGTTTTGCAGCATCAAGCATGGAACCAAATATTGCAACTATTAGTCCTATGCAACAAAGGAAGTAGTTTCATAAGTCACATTGCAAACATGTTACCGAGCAAAGAAAATAAATAGCAGCATACAAACGTGACTAATGTTATGCGTGTTGATTTTTGTTTCTTTCAATACACAAAATAGTCCGACACGCGGGCGCTGATAAGATCGCGAATTTGGCCCAGCATCTAAAAAGTTTGAGGACCCCTGAAATAATTAAGTGCGACAGCAATGATCAAAATATAATATAAAAAGCAGGACCACCACCGTTGAAATAAGGTCTTTTATATGAAAAAAATCATTGGCATTCAGGATATTCACTACTAAATTGGAAAAGTTCAACCCTGGTAGCGAAAGGTTTCGTTAAGATTTGCCGCATTTCACACTTGACTTGGAAAAAATTAAGGCGTTTAATTTAGACTGGCTAAGTCAGCTATGTCCAACCTGCAGCTGTCGGGCCGCATGCTGCCCAGTCGAATGTTTTCCTTGCAGTATAAGTAGCCAAGATACTGACAACCTGTTCTTATGTTGATAATCTCAAATTTGACATTTTTGATGCAGGTAGTCCTCAGTACCACTTTATCACGTCTGTACTGCATTGCAGTTGGGATTCAAACGCTTTCAGTACATCAGCTTGAAGTGAATTTGTTTTGCCAAGATCAAAGTAAGTCATTCAGTTTGCAGCCCTCATTAATATATCATTTAATGTGCGGCCCAGGTTAGCAAAGTAACATACTATTTGGCTCAGTAACCAAGTTCATACAAAGCGCTGCTGCCGTTGACTTGCCGCCAGTGCAACATTCACGGCGGAAGTAGCCGCGTGGCCCACAGCGTATTAGCAAGCTGAGATGGGGACCGCAGACAAGTCATGACACTCCAATACAAAGTAGAAAAACGAGTCTAACCAAACTGAATAGTAAAGCATTTGAAAAGAAGTTGCGAAATTTTTATCGATTGTCCAGATTACTTGAAGGAGACTGGAGACTTACATTACGGTCACAGCTTGTGCTTGAAAACTATAATTCGCGTGCTTTCTATAAATCATGCGTATTCATTATTTCTCTAAACCTTGCTTTAGTTATTCATCAAGCTTTTGCTTGCAGTTTGAGACTGAGGATGGGTTAATTACATGGTATCAATTTCCAGTTGAAACAATTGGAGAATTGATTCGTCTGCGATGCCTTTGTGGAGACATACTGTGGGTATCCAAATTGCGTTATTAAAAGCTCGGTTACGCATTTGCAGGTCACTACAAACATTTTTGAAATTCTTTATTTGTAACCGAATTTATGAAATAATTTGAAACCTCACGGTGGTCATGTTGTCATATAGTCTTACCTATAGATACAAGTAGGAAATAAAAACAAATCCAAGATATAAGCAGTACATGAAAGCAAAAATTGAAAAGAACGACACCTTAAGATGAATCAAATACAGGTCTCAGTATTTTCATAATTATTCTCCCTTCTGAGAAAGGCAGATGCAGTTATAAGATTATGTAAGGGAAGCGCATGCGTAACAGAGGGACAGGGGTGCGAACCAATCTGCCCCCCATGGATAACTAAATGTCAAAACCAGATCCCCACTTGGCTTATATTTCAGTATCCCCACGTGGCTTTCAGTATCCCCACTTAGCTTATATTTCAGCTATTTGCAATTAGCCACAGTTCATCATATTCTCCGAGCTGATGTGATGGCAGTGAAGGCGATGCTGAGAAAATAGAAAAGTACAAAACATCTAACATGCGTGTGCATGCAACAAAATGCTATCTTTTGGCGAGGTATCGAATTATGCAAGACAAAGCAGTTGTTGCTGGACTCCATGAAGTTGAAAAAAGAACTGTGGAAAAGAATAGAAATACTTTGAGCCGCCATATTGATGTCATTATGTTCCTAAACGGTGGCCATTAGGCCTCCTTCAGATAAATTCTCCCTGGCTCAAACCTCTATACTGTAGCTGCGCCACTGATGGAAAGAAACCTCAAGTAAGCATTTCTTCTACTATAGAGTGACCCAACCGCCTTTTGTGTATTATAAATATGAAAGTTCGCCAACCCTTCATTGCAACATAACTGTGTAGTATTACTCAAAAATTTTACTGACAACTCTGATCTAAAGAAAACACAACACAGAACAGATTCTTACCGACGTATCCTCTTGCCGGCTTGCTCTCAATTACCACAAACACGAAACCTAGCGTAGTCAAAATGAAAGAAATGATTACTGAACATGCCTCTCGAAACTGGCATGTTGGACGTTGCAAAACATCATCCATCAGTAGAAAATAAAAAGTTGAAAGTGTGCAAGTTCATGATGCCGCTTGCAGTTGTAGTCCTACTCGCATGGTAAGATGGTAGCTCCTAACTTGACAAGCTTGACCATTGTTAAAACAATGCCTTTTGTTTTATCATATCAGTTTGTAATCGACGTCTCCACTGTGATCGATATGTCAATATCAATTGAAAAAGAGCCATTTGCAATTGACTACATCTTCACAAGCTTACCGGTATTCTGGAACCAAGTTAATTATCTGCGTACGCTTTTTCACAATGCAAAGGAATGTCGATTTTAAAACTGGCAAACACTCCATGGTGCACTTGAAAAAAGACTATTGAAAATACAGAACATGATGCCAGGAGGTTGATTATATTTGCAATTTTTCAACGGTCTCATCCTGGCGCTAAAGTATGCTCAATGATTGACTGCATTAGAAATGCTTTGCATCAAAATTCATTTGTTGGTAAATTATTTGTTGGCTTCAAAAATGCTTTGTCATTTGTGTAAAGCAAACCCAAAATGCCGCTGAGGACAGTTCAGTCTGGTAAAATGATGAAAACATTTCAAAAGAGTTGGACAGGTGTGGATTTCAGAGACGAAAACATGGCGGTTGCTTCGCCCCCCATTAGGACTTTCGCACTTAGTATTTGCATTGTTTTGTTAAAATTCATAGAAATCACTCAAGGGTCATTTTTAATAAGCTCTGAAGCAACTCGTAGGTTTTTCAAAACAAACCAAAAATTATTTGCAAATGTTGCAAAGGGGCTTCTCAAAAACTTTAATGGGTATTTTTGAGGCCGCTTTCTGAGAGTTTGGCCCGGGACCCTAAAATCTAATATGCACCCCTGAGGATGATTGCAATTTTCTTCAGTCCCGGACTTCGCGTTATTTATTTAGTGAAGCTTTCAACCAGTGGTTATGGCAATTTGAAGGTGTCTCGATTGGGATTGGGTGCGTAAATGTTACGCTTTTCTTCATAAACTAAGCTAAAAATAAAGTTAAGATGAAAGAAGATCATGTTTTTCTCTTGAAACGGTCATTGTTCTTATCCCGAAGCTTTCCTCCCGTTTCGCAACNATTACTTTTTGCTGCAATCCGCAAACAGTCTGGTTTTCCGAGAAAATGAAGCAACAATCCGAAGCCCAACTGAAAAAGAAAAGGACGTACCTTAGTTAAACAAGTTTCTTTAAAAATAATCCTCGAAAACCACTGCTGTCATTACGCAAACTTGCACTTATCATTCGCCATGACATTAAAGGGGCTTGCGGACTGTGCGTTAAGCCAAAAGCGAGGAGCAATCGGGAAAGTGCTGAAATACGCCATGCTTGCTGTGTTTAAAGCAAACATGTTCCCAGTGGTGCACTTAGGGTTGGGGGGCCCGAGGCAAGACTGAAATAGGGGCCCTCTGATGACGTCATCATATTCAGCCAACCGTGATAACAACTTTCGATCAAGCCTAGGACAGGCATATGCGGGTCACGATGTTATGCACTTCTATGCCGCATTAGGGTTATGGTAAGAAGATAGGTGTTAAGCGCTAAATTTCGAAAAGCGGTTAGGTGTAGTGTTAGTTGTCCCGGCAAATTTGGCGGGAGCTCTGTGTAGTGTTTGTAACACTTACCAGTGTTCAAACTAAAAAATGTATTAAACAAAGAATCTTTTACCGAAATTTACACTTAATCTGAAAGTACACTGATTTTGATACTGATTGATGTAGTACAAAACAGGTCTGTTTGAACACAGCAAAACTCTTCGAATTTCACATGCACTACATATGCTCTTAAAGCAGGGGCCGCTTTTTCACAGTCGTCCACAGTGTATTATGATAAATTTCATTCTCTGACAGTGAAAAAAGTTTTTTATTTGGGATAAATGTTTGCTGTTACGTGATGGGGTCTTGTCAGAACTTTTCGGACCAAATTTTAACCGACAGTCTTTTTAAGATATTTGAACTTGGTTTGAATCTTTTTTTTAATTTACACATTAGAGGTGATGATGGGGGCCCTTTGAAAGCAAAGTACTTAGCCTACACATTGCAGTAGCGGTTTGGGGCCCCTTTGAAAGAAGCGCACCTACACACTGCGCAGTTGCTGTCGGGCCCCTTCGAAGACATTGGACTTGCACATTGCAACCTTCTGTTGCGTAAATTCCTCAGTGAAAATGAAGAATGCACTACTACTCGCCTACTATCAGTCGTATTCGTTTAATCTCACGTCGATCATATACCATCAGTGACGCAAATCATTCACTTCTGCGAAGCAGTCGTTCCGAGATTTTTCTAAAATCACAGCACCAGTGACTTTAAACCGCACGAACAGGCCTTATGCCTTTTCCACACGAAATGAGAACAGTGAATCAGCCTTGTGCCTTCACAACGTAAATACAATGAAGCAGCCTTTTGTCTTCATACAGGAAGAAACAGTAAATCGGCTTTATGCCTTTACACAGCAAAATACAAGTCAATCGGCCTTGTGCCTTCAAGAATAAACCAACTTTGCGCCTTCTTCACAAAAAATGAGTGAACTACTTTTAATCATTGATTCGCGAGGCACGCTTGATTACGCCAATCGGCGAAAAAGCCTAGAGCAATCGCAACTACTCGAAGTGACCGTAACGCACATTACAGTTGTTGTTGTGGGCCTTTTCAAAAGCAGAGTGCTTACTCAATACAGTGGCTGTAGGGTACGTTTTTCAAAGCAGAGTACCTTTACATTGCAGTTTCTGTTGGAGGCCCTTCTGAAAGCAGAGTACCTGCATATNACAGTTGCTGTTGCGATCCCTTTGAAAGCAAGGTACTTACACATTACAGGTGCTATTGGGGGGCACATTTGAAAGCAGAGTACTTAAATTAGAGCAGTTATGTCCAACCCGCGGCCCAC
>JGI24159J19872_10000435_pt1 | contig 36405 bp, 24 predicted proteins | sample Ectturendosymbi4_FD_19872 | JGI IMG/M metagenome (IMG submission 19872) | reverse complement strand
GTGGGGGTCAAATTTCATGAATTCGTCATAACTCAACTTCTAGGTGAGATAGAAAACTGATTTTGGGCTCAAAAGATGCGGAAGATACAAGTTTCTGTTAATGATAAGAGGAAAATTTTGCCTTACTTCATTCTAAAAAAGTTATTACTGAAAAACTGCTTTTTACACCATTTGCCCATGAATCGCAAAGACAATGAATAAATTCAATTGCGATTTCAAAATTTTGATTTATTTTTCAAGGGAACATTGTCCTTATCAAGAAGTTTCACCACTAGATATTTTATTGCATACAACCGTGCTCTGCCGGGTTGGGAATAGTAGAGCGGCCATCCTGTCTGTTGTAAAAGGCAACTGATGGACCAGTTTCCTGATCTGTGATACGGGTTGGCGTAAGGAAAGGCATCCAGCTGTAAAAATTTCTGCCTCAAAAACTCCTCACAAAAGTGGGGTACATCCAGCCACCCTCATTGACGGGGACATGACCGGATAAAAATTGGATCACTACTACTACTATATCTTAGAAATAGAAATATTAAAAAATACTTTTGACAGTTAGTTAGCAAATATCTAGCATGTTATTGTTAGAGTTACCATGCATATTAGTATTGTTTTCGTCTATTTTTAGATTTTATATGATATCTACTTGTAGACACAGCTTTCTTTATTAACATGTTGACCAGAGGAAAAAGCACTAATACTGATGCATTGCATGATATCCATTCGTTTGCAAGTACAACAGTATTTCCACCCAAGAAGTTACCTACTACTGAGGATGTGATTTGTCGTGTTCTATCTGAACCAAATTGGCGTGCACGACAGTCAGCTGATGCTGTGGCCACAGAACTGGTACAGCACTGGATATATTGCAATGTGTACCATTCCAACCGCTCGTGGACAAACGTGGCAAGGCCGTGATTCCTGCTCAGGAATGACCCAGCTCGTGAGAAGTTGGGAATCACTAGCTTGTCTGCAGTTGTGCAGTGGGTCTCCTGTAGGACGATGATGAAACCTTGCTCTTACAGTATAGGCTAGCTGCTCAATGACGGAGGTCTTGCTTTCAGGAGCCCCTCGGCGTTCAGCTGGAGTATGTTGGGTCGTGGCTCGTGGGTCGTCTTCGGCAGCATTTCTGCTGTTGTGCCCTGAGAAGGGTGTTATATGACCCATCCTACGTTGAACACATTAAGCGCGAGTAGTAGTGGTTGCTCTCGTAATGACAGATTTGGCAAGCATTTCAAGAAACGCCGCAACGGGGAGGGCCACGTGAAGGTATCTGTCCTCCTCCCCAACAGTGATTGCATGACATGAAGCAATTGCGTGATTTGAATCGAACCACCGCTGCTCTTTCAAGTTGTCTTATTTAGTGTATTGCTGATGATGACTTGTGTATCTCTTCAGTAACTTAAGTAATCAAGAAAAGCTTTTTTACTTTATGAAACAAAATGCGCGAAAGCTATTTTTTATTTGAGGTTATGTTGTAACCTGATTGCACCTTTAGCGTGGATACATGGCTTAAATTTTTTAATTTCCTAGCCCTGTATAACGCGGACCTTGGTCCAGACCACGGTCTTATGAAAAGAAAAACTATAAATCTGTCCATAGCCAAAGATGTTTGAACAGAGGAAAAGAACAACGGATGCGGAAAGTTGAGGGCACCATTAGTTGTATTAAATTTAGCAGCGTAGGTATCCAAAATGTTTTCAATAATCTTAAGGCATGTTACCTCTGCATTTATTCTTACATGATGAACCGTAATTTTCAAACTTAACGTCATATTTCACAACCACAGAAGATATTTCCTTACCCAAACTGTCTTTTCACGGCAATTGTTAGATCAATTTTCTTTGTCTGGAGATAACACGCTCCAACTAATTTACTTCTTTGTGCATATGGACTGTATAACTTTTTTAATAAACTATGCACAACCTACTGATGAAGATTCGCATATATGGATGAAAAAAATTAGTTTGCGTAATAAAAGGTTTGCATGCACAAAACAATTATAAAGTGCCCTCGTAATTGTTTGTTCTGCTTCGATCCACGTTCCACCTTCCCAAACAAAGACCTCTTCCAAAAATATTGCATTGAAGCGATTTTTTCTCTTAAATTTTTAATTGCTCCGCAGTGCGTAATAATTTAACTCAACAGCTGTAAATCTTGAAAATTCAACACTACACTTGCATTGATGGATGCTCGTTATTCGGTGCTTGGTCTCTATACCGAGACTAGCCTCAAAACCCTTTCTGCTGAGTCTCGGTCGCGATCATGAAGGATGGTCTCACCGCGGTTGCAAAGGATCCAAGCTTCAGTTTCGAGCACTATTCCCTGGGCTTGCAGTGTTTTACTTAGACGTAAAATTTTGCTCGAAATGTCACCTTTAAACATGGTTTGGTAAATGGGTTATCTAATGTAGTGTTTCTCCAAGAGCTCAATCAGCTTGTTATTGCACTGATCGAATGTTGCAGACACGTGAATAACAAGTCAGCCTTGACGAAAGCGGGTTAACCCTCACGTAAAGAACAGAAAAATGTTAGCCAAAACTGTTCAGGTCTCTTGCCTCAGACTTCAGATCTTGGTCTCGTCCCAAATTTTTGACAGGGTCTGGCTTCGAAGGTTGATCCAAGTCTGTTTCCGGAGCTAATTCTGGATCCGCCACTGGAAGGATGAAGCCAAGTGAAACTTTGGATCTTTGTCAAATTTTCTTGGGCAGACAGTCCCTAAAGGTGTCCAAACAAATCAATCTAGCAAACCTTGTTCAGTGAGCACATAAAAACTAGTCGGAGTAGGTTGCACAGTTTACTGCAAACGCCAACTGGGAGGAAATGGTTAAGACTGAAGATACCTAACCACTGTAAACAAATGTGAACAGAATTCCAGCAACGCCACAAGTTGCAGTGTGCATGTCACAATTGTCACGGAAAATCTCAAATCAGTTGAGCGTGCTGTAGATTTGAATGATTGGTCATTACAGTTGTGATGTGCCAGCAGGTCATGCTGTGTTCAGCTTTACATTACAGATGTTGCACACCTTTATTTCATGGTGTTTAGATCTGGCAAGTGAAGGGCGCTAATGTTATCATAAGTAAGAAAGTAACAGCGAAAAACCACTGTCTGAATGTAATGCCAAAATGCTGTAATGTCAAAAGGTAGTAACGTACTATAAATCAGGAAAACTGTGTGTAACTTCAGCAACACGCCTATGAATTTTTTCTTATTACAGCACAACCTTGTTCAATATCGTACACCTTGAAAGGCACCTCTCTGACGCCCATTCGACTAACAGCAGCTGGTGTGAGGTAAAACATTAAATTGGGTCCCTTTCGTGACGTTCCAGTCAGTAGCTTTTCTGTTTCAAGCACGTCTTTATACTTTTTAATTTCTTCTGGCAAGATTGTGAGGTCGTTTAATGCTAAGGCTAAACAGGCCACCAGGAAAAAGCGCAGTTTTTGTAAAACTTTAAATCAGGACTGTGAAAATGGGTTTGAAACGAAGTTCGACATCGTTACTGCTTTAGTTCAAAATTGTCAGAGTGACCTTAATCAATGGTCTGCGAGCTATTGGTTGAAGAACGAGTTAACTCTACTGCAGAGCCTACCTCAATACAGGAGCAATCCAGCGTTGCGGGAAACAAAAGCATGAAATACTTAACGGTAGAACAACTCGAGCAGAGAAAATCGTTTATCATGCCAGGCACCATTTAATGGGGAAACTCAGCCTTGGCCTTAACGTAACTGAGCATCAATAGTTTACAAACTGTATTTGCGCATTTTAGAACCCTTATCTTTTTAGGTAAGAAAAATCAGAATTGCGATTCGAGACAGACCACGGAGTTTTGCTTGTACAAGAAGTAAAGATTAGCATTAAGCCTATAAAGAGACCACTGTTTCGAGCATTTTGTTTTTACTTTCAAGAATTTAACAACCTTGCAGAAAGGGAGTGAGTGCACATTTTCTTCTATTTAAACTTCATATTTCCGGACAGTACATTTCTTTAAATATGAAGCCTAAATTTCAAGCTTACATTTGTTTTAATATGAAGCTTACTTTTGTAAGTTGTTACTGCGAAAACTTGAATCAGCAAGAAACGCCTGCCTACACCGAAAACGTATTTTTCGGTCATGTGCCTGGGAGTGTTTGAGCGCAAATTTTAAACTCATTACACAGTTGTTAATCAAATCCCGAAGGCAACGTTCCATCTCTCTTGTGGCTAGCAGCATTTGAGGTAAAAGTAAGCCTGGTTTGATACTTGCGCAATTCAAAGCAAACTTTAGGAACAACTTCAAAATGGGATTTGAGTCCAATTTGATTTTTCGTAGTGTGAATTCATGAAATTCAACCGCAAAAGGAGAATAAACCTAGACAACCTGGCGGAGCCAAAAATATGGTTGTGGCTTTTCTCGTTGAAAGCACGTTTTTATGGCAATGGTAAACTTGAATGCAAAAAAATATGCAATGAACGCAAAAATGTATCAAGTGTGATTACATTCCAATAAAAAGCATTTGATACTAGCTTCAGATGGCTATTTGGGTCTGACAGGATCATAAAACTTTTTTTCTATTCCATTTTTGTATCTATAATGTTTCAGCGATTTTGAGGTCTGCAAATTGACGACGTGCCTTATCGCCATTTTCACATGTCAGTATTACAAGGTTTGGATCCGAGCTTTTAAATGACATACTGCTATAAAATTGTTGCCCGAAAACAAATTTGCATCGGACATTTTGTCAAGCTTGCACTGTGCGTATGCTTAAGAATTACGACGATTAAGCAATCAAGGATCTGAGACAAGGAATAGATGAAACGTTGTTTTATTTTGACAATGAAGTTTGTTTCTACTGTATGTCGAGTTAGACCGGAAGAGAGGCGTTTTATGTCGCTGGCAGAGGGCTAATAATATCACGACACTGATGGGTTTGTTTTGAATCTGAGCGTTTAGACAGCTTACTAAACCTTTCGATCGCTTTTTACGAAGTTGGACCGCAACTTGTGTAAGTTTCGACTGATACTGAACTTGGTACATTTTGTCAAAAGACCGACGACGTAGCAAAGTGAATATTTTCTGTTACATTTGCTGAAGGGTTGGAAGCACTTTTTCATGAGTGCGCATATGAGAGCCCCGAAACGTTCACAAATTCACAGGTAGTTTTATGGTAAACTGTTTAAGTAGTCAAACTGGGTTTGATTATATAAATCTGGCTTAAACGCCTGACAACTGGGGAGCCTTTGCTTGCATAACGTCACACTTCCTTGCTCATCCTTGTCAACACACACGTGAGAATTAGTGACCATGCGTCGAATTTCCTGTTTGATTTCACGTCAGACCAAAGCTTACGGCAAGACTGCACATATCGCGAGACGGACAGACACTAGTTGCAGTTGACAAGGTTTTTCTCAGAAGGTGGTCATTGCCTCAGTCAGCATCAAATTGGTCTAATTAAGCGGCTTGTAGAGAACAACATTAAAGCCATATTTATTCACTTATACGGCAAGATAGAAAGTTTTAATAAGACGAAAGACTTAATTTTTTTAACTAGTGTTATTTTGTGCTTTTTTAACTCACTTGCAAAAAATTGAATTAAGATTTGTTGTTCAATATAAATACTTAATACAAATCTCTTTTATTTTGAACAAATTCAAAATACTGATGGCCAACCTGCAGTACCCACAAAACATTACAGATTTTGATCATCGCCTAAGCTGCTAGACACTTCCTCTTTTGTGTTTTTCAAGACAATTAGCGGAAAAAGCAACGTATTAAGCAATTTCCAGATATTCAAACAACGCTGCGTGCACATATATCTCACCCCATGGTCTTTCCCATTTGCTTTGAGAGCTTGCAACTAGTGCATGCTGTAATTTAGAATCTTCCTCACAAATCTTTTATAAAAACAAATTTTCTGATAAAACTGTGACAATTAGTGCAAAATACAGTGCTGACTCTCAGAAAAATGCCGGGAAATTGGTGCAATTTGTTCTAGCCGCCGTTTTTTAAGGTGTTTCAGGGACCCGATTCGGGTTCCTAGAATTGAAAATCGGGCCCTAGAATCAGAGAAAATTATCAAGAGAAATATCTGAACGGATACACCTCTATTTATATGAATTTGGTCGGAAATTTTTCGGGTCCCTACAGGTCCATAATGGCTACCTGACATTTTCCTTAAAAACCATGCATATAACGATTCTTAGAAGCACCAGCAATCATTGCATATCACTGATCCAGACCGGCAAGACTGTGATTGCATCTACTACAGATCAGATGAGAATGAATTTTCATTTCTCGAAAGTGCATTGAGTACATTTTAGTTCTGTAGTTTGAAGGTGATTTATGTCGAGTCAGCCTCTCGTTTGCAGTGTAACAATTTTTAATCGAGGCAAAAAATTACATTTGAAACTAGTGGTTCTCAACCACTGGCTTGTGAGCCGCATGCGGCCCCCTAGCACCCTTTGTGCGGTCCTCAGCAGCCTTTCAATAAAATCTCTAATATTTTGTGTAACAGACCTTGTTCTGCTATAAAACAAAACATGTCAATTGACTTGTGTTAAAATTTCTTTAGTGAGTCTCTCTAACAATGTTGAACGTCTGGATTTGGTTCCCCCAGCGAAAAAGTTGAGAACCACTCTTTAAAACTAAAACCGAGTTTTAGTAATGCCTATTGCCTACATCTAGGACATTATGACAGCACATCTTTGCTTCCTTCTTTACATCCTACGCTTAGGATAAAGTTAGAATCTAAGTGGGCTTCTACCTGCGAGAAGAATTATTGACCGATCTGCGACTCCAGGTAATAATATCAAAGATGTATAACTGTGCTATGACCAATCAAGATCAAGAACATAAGTCTCTTTAAATTTTTATTGCAAAACCAAACCTAAGAAATGTACCAACTATTTTGTGGACATGCCTGTCGTACAGCAATAGTTGTAAAAACTCCAATTGCATATAAAAACTGACTGCAACACACGACAAAGTCAGAGCTGAAAATCTCCGAGAAAATCTAGAAAAAAGCATTTGTTCCCGCNTACTTAATATCGTTGAGGAACGATGTTTCAACAAATGAAAGAAAAAGTCGATTTGTAGTTTTTAAGATTCTTAGAGTTATTAAGTATCAGCAAACGTATCACTCAGAAATGAGAGCAACTGATACCTTGTGAAAAGCACAAAGCGTCAATGTTCGTAACCAGCGGGAAGGTGAAGGGGCTCAGAAACCCACATTTAAGAAGACTTCCTTACAAAGTTGCGCTACTTGTTGGCCAGATCTAAGACATCACGGTAGAAAAGTAATGGAAAGTTACAAACAAAAAAACGGAATATTGAAGATTAATTTGCAGTGTATAAGTGAAACACAAGTTTTGAGGGACATTTTCTGCTCGCTTTGCTGGTAGGGAATACTCTACTGCATCAAAAGATGAACAGAAGTCAAGATCTTTTCACCTGGCATCTTACATCAAATGTGATCCGTCCAGGTTTGATAGAGTTGTGGTAAGGAGCGTCAGCTTTGCGACCTTCTGGTACCTCGTATAGTTTGAGTTCAAGATTTAAAAGCCTGCAGGGCCCGAAGGAAATTTAGAAACACCTATCACCCAAAATGCTTCGCGCCCTGCTGTCATCCTCCATGTATTCATCAAACTATACCTTATAGCAGGGGTCGGGAACCTTTTTGGCTAAGGAAGGCATGAAACCTACATATTTTTTATTTTATTTCCGTGAGAGCCATATAATATTTTTCAACACTTAATTTAACTACCTAACTTGTGCATTTTTAAGCAAGCCAACAATTTTAAACAATGGTAAATGTATGAATTTTATCTTTAATAACATGCTTATTATTTTTAATGCGACATCTGGTGCTGCATGGCGTTGCTGATGGCTTTGTAGTCTGGTAGATGGAAAATAACAGAAAAGTTTCATTAGTAACAATTGTGTGTTAAGAAATGTCAAGTGAGCCAGATGCCGTCATCAAAAGAGCCACATCTGGCTCGCGAGCCATAGGTTCCCGACCCCTGCCTTATGGGCATTGTTCACGTAAACATGAAATGCTGTATTTTTAACTTCAACAGAAACAATAAAACTTTTCTTCACAACCATGGTGGGTCCAGAAGTGGACATTAAACCGTTAATTGAAGTAGTTAATTTTCGCATTAACGGTTTATTGCTTAAATTAACAAAATTATTAACTTCCATTTCTTTTGTTACTTCCGTTAAAAGACCATTACTTCACAAAACAGTTCAGGCGTAAATTTGTGCCACAGAACTGTAGAGGGTCGACAAAATGCCCGAACTAAAATGTCGGGTGAAGGATTGATTGAATACGCACTGCATCCCAGCAGCAAACCAGTTTACCGATTTTTAACCAGTACTGACGCTTAGAAGCACAATCGCAGCTTAAAGTTCCAATTTAAACCATTTGTAGCGCGACGGGGCTGTGGAGCCGGAGCCTGAAATTTGGTTTCCGGTTCCACATACATAGTTTGTGGGGCAAGCAAGTTGTGCCATTATTACAATGGTTTTTAGCTTCAATGGACCAAATCGTTCTGGAGCCGGTACCGGAGCCAAAAACTTCTAGGTGTTGGAGCCAGAGCCAAAAAATTCAGATGCCTGGAGTTGGAGCCGGAGCTCGAAATTTTAGTACCGGCTCCACTCCACAGCCCTGCCAATCACAATCGTGCTTATGCTGTGTTCTTACTTTTTACTTGTGCAACATTTAAAACGCATTGCATTGTTTTCAGGCTGCGTCACAAAAGGGCAGCTGGAACCTGTCCAGTCTTCTAGCTCCGCGGCAGTACGTGGCGCTTACGTTTTAATCTCTTCTAGGTGGGGATTGATGCCTAATGGTCGTACCGTATGACGCAGGTGCAAGTCCAACGAAGAACTTGAGCTTTCATTCGTTATTACTGACTTCAGCGCTAGCTTCAATATTTAATTGCTGCGCAGCAAGCGCTGTGGACAGCACAAGCCGGCATTATACAAGTGAAACGGTTTCTAGAACATGTTCTGGTTTATACGTAAGCTTAAGATACNTTGCATCAAGGCATTTTATGCTAACTGCAAAGCTTCATGCATAACGAAAATAGTGTACTTTTAAAATCTAATAGTGGAAAACATATCATGACAAATATTGTGCTGCACGAGAAAATGTGTTGAAACAAAAGCATGAAATCAAAGATTTTTAAAAATTTTTGATTCAAAAGTAGATTTAAAATTTTTAAGTCTTGGATAGAACAAATTAATATTCATTGATTCTGGCGGTTTTTGAAATTGCATCTAACGATGAAAACAGCAGAATAAAACGTGTAAAGCAGTGTACAATCGGCATAGCCCAAAAGCTCTTAAATTCAAAAGCCGCTATGTGACCGTGTCAGTTTCTGCTGTTTATATATTTGTGAAAGAAGTATTTGTTTTCTGCAAGTAAACTGCTTATGACGCGTAACAAAACCTAGTAGTTCCTGTATCACGTCTTTGAGGCTGATGGATGGTTGTCTTACAGAACATGGTATTAACTGTTTTTGTATCTTTGACGCATCTGTCGAGAGTAAAACGCTGGAACTATGCTGACGTTTGTTCGACCCAACTATGGACTTTCATCAGGACAATGAATGGTTCTGCAATAGGTATAAACTAGTCCATGTTGATAATTGCGTAACTGCTGCCTGGTGTCACTGCATTTAAAGTTAACGTTAACTTCCGTAGCTTGTTAAAGGAATTAACTGTTAGTGAAGTTAACCTTTTTGGTTAACACATTATCGAGTAAAGAAGTGAACTTAATAAACGGTTCTCACCAATAGGTGGTTGAAAGGATAGCTATAGTGGCCCAGTTCCTGTAATACTACTAAAATGCATATAGGTCGCAAGTGCCGAGTTATGCAATAATGAGTGGCGATCAGCATAGGTGTTTAATGCTGAAAACAGGGGGTCCCAACCTGGGGTACATGTAGCTCTAGGGGTACATTTAGGGTTAGCAACAGAAGGTAAAAATGTTATTTATTTCCAAATATTATACATATATCATTGAATATTATTTTCAAGAACAATTACCTTCATAGTTCTAAATGTTCTCTTAAAATTCAGTGGAGTTTTGTTATTTTATTCAGCCTTTTTTTCATAAGAAATTTTGGGGGTACATGCTCATCTGTCAAAGTGCTGAAGGGGTATATGGTCAGAGGAAGGCTGGGAACCTCTGGTTTAAAACAAAAGTTCGTTTAGGCAGGGATCGAAAACGTTTTGAACGCCGCGTGCCAGTTTAAGATTTATGCCAAAATGTTAATGGTTTCGCGTGTCAAACTTCTCTTTGTGAGTAAAATTTTGCTCTATCTAATTTGAATTGCAATCAGAAAGGTGAGTTACCGTATTTATTCGATTGTTAGCCGCCCTTAATTGTAAGTCGCCCTTAATTGTAAGCCGCTCTTGATTGCAAGCCGCACGACAAGGTGTTAAAAAATTAATGTATGCCGCACTTGATTATAAGCCGCACTTGAACATGGGTTAACCAAGCCTCTGAGATACGTCCGTATACAACAGGTTTCGCGTTTAATTGGCAACCCTGGTAATGGTGGTTACATATCACTACAACTGCCTTCTGATCATCACAATCTCTCCTGTGATGTGTGCACGTGATGCTGAAGAGAAGATAATACGTAAAGAGATTGGTCAACAAACTGTAGTCAAGGAAAGACTGGCGTCATCTCGACGTTTCGATAAGCTAAAGAAAAAAAATATAAGCCGCGCTTGATTGTAAGCCGCACGAAATGATGAAAAAATCTTTATACGCCGCGGCTTACAATCAAATAAATACGATATGTAAATTTTTGTTGCTACACGGGAGATTAGGATTAAGTCAGAACATCGTTGTCGTAAACGCAGGAAAATCCTTGCTTTCTGCAGCATTGTCGTATCTGCAGAGCATGGTCATAGTATTGTCTAGTAAGCTTCAACCTTGGCTTTGAATCCACAGACCCTAGTTGTGACAAAGCACTCAATTGAGGCGATCTACAGCTTAAGACATGCGTAATTTTCGTTCGGTTCTACCTAAACGAAGTGCGCTTACTCCACAAGGTGAATTTACCGAAGCAGATTTAAGTATCTCTAGGAATCAAATCGATACAATTTCGTTTGAGTGTATAATCGTTAGGCATGCCGTGAATAATGTAATCACCTCCCGTGGTACTTGCGGCGCACGTGCCAAGTGTTGCCGACCCCTTTTAAATCATATCTATATTTCACGAACAAGATCAAGTAGTTTCTTTTTTTAGTTGATATAGTCTCCTGATAGGTCACGCTTCTATGTAAGTCTTTCGCATTAGATAAATACACACACAAGTCTCATGGATTAAATCTCCTAGAACAGTGGTTCTTAACCGGGGGGCGTCAAAAAATTTCCAGGGGGCACGAGCTCCGCATGCGCACAATCCATCCGCTTCTCTTGGCCAAAAAGATACCATTCACTTACTCTAAGCCACAGGTTATACTTATTATGTCACAAATCCCTCAAAGACATTTCCCCAAGGATACGTTATCACAACAAGGAGAGACTCAAGACTAGTCTACAGGTACGCGCAGTACGACCGCGAGCTACTGGAGCCAGACATCGACGTAGCAGTATCTGCAAATCAAGCCTTCTCAAGTGGAAACACTGGCCCACAACGGAGGGTAGCACACATGGGCCACGACCACAAAACAGATGGGATTTTTTTCGATTTGTTTTGCGAAGTGTTTCCGAAGCGAAAATATATTTTTTTTAAAACGAAAATGTTTTATTTAGAAAACATTTGCGAAATGGAAGTGTTTTCGAAACGAAAGTAAAATCATTTTGTCTCTGAAACGAAAAGATTTTAATTTGCAAATAAAAGTGAAAGTGTTTCCGAAAGGAAAATAATATTTTTTTAAAACGAAAATGTTTTATTTAGAAAATATTCGCGAAACGAAAGTGTTTTCCAAACGAAAGCAAAATTGTTTTAGTCTTTGAAACGTTTTTTTTCGTTTTTTTTTCAAAAAATGCCAGAAACAAAAATTTTAAGGGTGGCACGCATGGGCCCTGCCAGTTTTCCATCTAATGCTGCAAAATAATGTTGCACCAAATATTAGCCAAAAATTGTCAAGTAATCAGTGGCCTATAATTTTGGGTGCAGGGCTCTATACAACCTGCAGGGACGAGCGAGCGTTAGTAGTCATCAGGTTCAATGTAACATTCCTACTTTTGAGGCCTTATTGTGATAAAATATGTAGCCTATCTCTTTCTTGAACGATGCAGAAAGTCTAACAACGTATAGTTGCGCGCTTTGATGCAATCAGGTTGTTTATGCTGTATTCGCCCTTATCCTTTGAACACTACAACGGCATTTTACTTTGTGACTGAGTGCTCGGAATTTACAATGTTTGTTTGAGGGCGTGTGCATGCCACAGTGCTTTCGTACTTTACCTGGCCTTAACCAGGGTTGGACTCAATGTCCTACTCTGGATGTAGTTGTAACAAGTGTTACGGGTTAACAAGCAATAGTCTTAAGAAAGTGTCTGTAACCCTGTTGTTCTACCTTCAAATTCGCTATTAATCATTCTGTTGTGTCTGTTTTTATCAATATGCATTATGTAGACTGAGTATTTGTACTCTAAGGACTTCGTGTCTCTTACAAAAAACTTGCAATTAAAAACATTAAATAAATTTACCAAGACATACATTTGTTTTTACAACCTATTTAAGGTAAGGGGGGCGTGAAAAAAAGAAAAATTACTTAAGGGGTCGTGGTGGAAGAAAGGATAAGAACCACTGTCCTAGAAGAAATGATATGATCTGAAAAACGGATTACTCTATACGTGCTTGTTGTCGGCATACTTAATTGCAAGCACCTTTTTCATATTAATTTGAAGTGCAACTAGTAGCATGCTGTTTATGCTGTTATTGTACCAGCGAGAGCACCAGTACCTGCGCACGATTGTATTATTGCAAATCTTTTTCGTCACAACAAAGAATGACGAAAACGTCAACTGTACATTAAAATGAAACTAAAGTAAATCATGGAAAGCTTGCAAGAAAAATAAGGTTTCATGCACAGTGCTTGAAATTGCAATATGTGCAATTAGAGACTGATTAATGCTTTATTTTTTTGCACTGAAAAGACCATATCGGAAAACTGTATCTGAAATAAATGAAATTCTGGCATTGCTTTTGAACAGTCGTGGTAGCGCAAGCCAAGGTATGGTGTTCGCTTGACAAAGGTGTGCAGAATTAGATGTACTCACCAAAGCGCCTCAGCACGAACATACTTGTCAGTGTTATGCATCAGCTTCTACTGCATGCGAAGCAATTAGCAGTATTTCAATGGGACTGCTATTTCGTTTCTTGCTGTCGCGTCTTCACCTGACGAAGCGTGCAACGGTCTTTTTGCTGAATGCGGTAACTCGCTTACCACGTGTACAAGTATGCGTTAAGGGAATTCGTTTAGCGTAGTTTACAGTTTCTATTAGATTAAGAGGTAAGAGTTAGTAGGCGATATAAATATACTGTGATTTGCCACTGCTGCAGTGACTGATTAAGTGCTGCGAAAAGGTTCTTTTCCACAGACACTAAAGCAGTGAAATTGATTTATAAGGCTCGCACAAAACTTGTACGTGTATACGTCGGTCATGCTATGTACAAAAGAACAATTTTAACTCCTGTTCCCGCATGGGTTTGCTTACCTTACACGTTATTCAAAAATGGCATTTAGGTCACGCAAAAATTTATCCATATTTGTTATGAGCATCTGTTAACCAAGTGTTTGCTTTCATGACTAAAACTTTGGTTGCATATCAATATCAGGACATGCAGCCTGCATATGCACGTCATCGGCCACCCAAATAAATTTGCGATAACCTATAGGCTACTGTTTATCGTGATATTGTCATACTCACCATCTTCGAGTGCGTTACCAGAATAGCGTCGATAGCGTGGAAAGTTTTGTTCATCATGCTTTTAACGTAATAGACGGTTCTATTAAATTCACCGCAAACAAGTTCTTGATGTTTCTAACTCAAAGATGAGTGTGATGTAATATTTTAAAGTATTTGTTGAGAATACATTGCTTTTGCATTAAAAATATATCAAAAAATGGAAGAATATGCCAAGTAGGGTGCCAAATTATCTGAAAAATATTTGTAGAGTTTTCTGCCTTCTTACTCACACATAATTCCAATGAACTTCTTAGAAAACATGCGTCCTCCTTGTTTTGCTGCGACACTTTTACGTCAAGCGCTGTAGTAGGTGGAAATTTGGCAAGTGTCCAAGTATCAAGTAATTCATCTCCGCAAAAGCGACGCAGTCGAGTATCAGCACATTTAAAAAAAATAGGAAATCAATTTCACGTGAATATACACATCCTTAGTCCTGAAATCTGCAACCAATGCTCACGGTGAAATGCCGAAGAACTACAGCGAAAGCAGAGACAGCAAGAAAACTCTAGACTAAAATGAATAAATAAGAACACAAGCTGGCACAAGGGAAAACTAGAAAATAGCTGTTTTCACCGAAGCTGAAGAAACTATCTGGAACCAATTACAGAGCAACGAAAACACAACTACGAAATCACAGCTACGAGCAACCAGTCTGTGACTCAAACCAAGCGGACAGTGGAAGCATTTACTTGTAATGTTGTGGAAGCATTTACTTTTGTAATGTTGATCTGAGTTGTTACCAAAAACGCTTGTTTATACAGTTTGAAAAAGATGATATTTATAAAACGTTGCAGTCGTTTTGTATAGAGTACAACAAACTCGTTTTCATGTAAAAAAATGCTGACACCTGAAGCCAGATTACACGTACAAAAGTAGCTGCGACGAACATGAACGGGTATCATGAGAAAGTCGATTCCAGAGAGGTTGCAGGTCATGAACGTCTGCCAAAAATCAAATGTGTATTACTAGGAGATGGAGCCTGCGGAAAGACGTCATTGCTCACTGTATACACAGAAGGGGAATTTCCAGAGGTGAGTGGCTGAAATGCGAGAAACGTAAAGTACCTTAACATGCGTTCACAGGTTTATTTCTTTTTCTTTCTTATTATTGAAAAGAAAACTGGTATTATCAAGTATCGTTGTAGCACGCTCAAATCAAGCTCAACAGTATACTGAAAAATGAGATCCCATCCTGCGTTTATTTAAGAATGTTACTTGGAAAATGAAGTACTGTGCAGAAAGCGCAGGTTAAAAAATAAAAACAACGACATCAAGAACCCATTTACTCAAAAAAACGTTTTAAGGAGTATCGCCTGCCTTGAGATGAACTGAATTTTCTGACCAAAGAACTCGACTTACATTCGATTATGCCGTTGCAGTACTCTGGTAAATTCAGCAATCCTGCGGTAAATGCGAAGAAGATTCGAGATAGAAACTTAGCATAAGATATGATCTTTTACGCAGGCTTTCACATCAGCGCGATGGGTGGAATTCGCCAAATCTACAACTCTGATTTCCACTTTGAATTCATGAACTAACGAAACATCACGTTATTAGAATCGTAAACGCTCATTTTAGAAGTTGCTGCATGTGTGCCACCAAACACACACTTATTGACATGTAGAAATACTCTCATACTATTACCTAATTGTTGATCCTGGGTCTTTTACCGTGAATTCTTGATGTTGATGCATTGGAAATCCTTTAAGATGGAAATGTTTTGCATGTGCTGAATTTCTCAATAAGGCTTGGCCAGCTGGTCCGTACATGCGCATAGCTATGACGTTAGACTTGTTCCGCTTTAGTGGTGTACGACAGGGGTCCGCAAATAGTGGGTCGCGACCCAAATTTGGGTCGCAAGACCTTCCACACATGGGTCGCGAAATAATCTAAATTTACATTTTAAATTTGCCATTCTCGTTAGACAGAATAAATACAACAATTTACTTTTTATGTGTATCATTAGTTTCCTACAATTTGTGCACTAAAATTGCCACAGTTTATTGCAGTCCTAAAACTTATATTTAATTGTGGAGTAATATCGGCAAAATTATATGCTCACGAAACGTTTGGGTCGCGAGAATTTAGAACTAATTTTTAGGATCGCGCGTAAAAGCGTTTGCGGACCTCTGATGTAGGAGAAAGTTAGACAACCATAGGTTGCTTTGTGCGACCCAACGTATTGTGACACCTTGCCACTGTGAATCGTATGTTTAAGAGGCACTATTATTTTTTTATGTCGCAGCTTTACACACCCACAGTTTTCGAAAATTACACAACAGAGATCAACCTTAACGGAAGCAAATCGATCATGACATTATGGGACACTGCAGGTGCGTAGCCTTGCTTTTTCAAAAGCCAAGCACACCGGAAAGTGAAAGATGCTGTTGCAAGAACATGACGTATCGTTTGCAGAGTAATTACGATCCCGGATGCAGTGGCGGATTAAACGGGGTGCTGACTGGGGTATAGCTAGGGGCCCCCAATGCCTAAATTGGTAAAAAATGTAATAGTATGTAAACAATAAACAATACGCTATAAAAGATATCATCACCAATTGGAACTAATAAGTAGGCGCTCTTTGCTCACTCATTGAAATGCTTCGTTGACATAAAAGTTGTTGATTATTTGGCGTGTGGTCTGATCGACACTCACTAACAAGTCAGTACTCCAAGGTCTAAAAAATTAAGGTATTGCACCCGCTTGTCTTATTTTGGTTTCCGATGCGCATGCTCTGTCCACGTCATTTTAACATCGGTCCTGCAGACAGCCCCGAAGGAAGTTGTGAACTTGTTAAGTGGTGTCAAGTCTCTCAAAAATGGTAAGTAATTAGATTTTAGCTTAGGATAATAAATCATGGTGTCATAAGGCAGGACTGCCAGAGTTGGTATATAGCCTACGCCACGTATACATCCTCGTCTACTTTCATGTATTTGTGTGTTCTTTGTTACTGCGATGCATGTTTGAAGTCTAGCGCGTTGCGTGTGGGAGTGAAGACCTTACACAATACACAATGTCAACTGGTAATTTAATACCAATTCTGGTACTATTAATTTGCAAGATGCAAGTTTGGATATTTTGGTACATACTACTTTTATGTGAATCGCCATTATTTGGTACAATTCTTGACAATAGACTTAAAACAGAATAAACGCAATAATGAAAAGAAAAGTCGGCAGATATCGAGTTACTTAAAACGTTAACTGATAACAAGAATTAAACTGTATCAAGGACGTATTGGTTCTGTTTACATTTCATTCAAGTAACTCTATGTTTGCTCAAGCTAAACTCAATGACTTATTCGATTTACGACGTAAGTCGTGAGATGTGCTTTGGTTAAGAATTTTGTTGAGTTCCATTTTATATTCCAAGTGCAGTAGAAAAATAAAACAATTCAGTAGTGTTATGTCTTATGAACGAACGTAAAACCATACTAATAAGTGAAAGTGAGTTTCACAACAGTTATTGATAAGTGACTGCATGCTTTTGTTCCTACCAATAGTCTTACTAATTTGTCCTTGATTGTAAACAGAAAAATGAAATGGGTACCGTGGTGGACGCGTTAGTGAAACAAACGGTAATGAGTAATGACATAGGAAAGACCGCGTTAAAGTGGTCATGATAGTGGAGTGGTCGCCGACGGGTGCCACTGTATATTAAAAAGCATTCCACCGGTGTTTTGTGAACATTTATGGNCATGGTTTCAAGTCTCCAGCAAGAAATGGAGACTTAAAATCAATGAGTTTCGTTCATATTGTGACGTCCATATTAGTTGACGATTCGTTTTTTTTGCTCAAGCTTTTTTGCTTCAACAATAGAAATACTTCAGTTCGTTCATTTATTTTTTTTCCCTATTAACGACAGTTTTATATATATATAGAAAGGGCCCCTTTCTAAGTTTCGGCCAGGGGCCCCACACAACTTTAAATCCGCCCCTGCCCGGGTGCACTGTACGACTTCAATTAAAATAGTTTTCGCCAAGATCTGTTCGTTGGTGTCAGCTGTCAGATTGTGCATGAGTTTGAGTTCGTGTGAAACACATCCAATTGTACTAAGTGCTTTTCATAGCAACGCCAAAATGTAGCGCGTCAAACATTTAAGGTAATTTTAACCACAGTGACAATGTTTTGTTTTTATAACAATGGTTACAATATCAGAGTCTTTAGTAATGTGTCATGAGGAACCTTTAAGCTTTTATCTAAACATTTCATTTTTAAAACACTTGTGTTGGATTTTGTTATCACAGGCCAAGAAGATTATGATCGTTTGCGCCCTATGTCGTACGACAATGCTAATGTTCTCATCTTGTGCTACGATGTTGCTAGCATATCAAGCTTCCAGAACATTGAGGTGCGTTGGGATCCAGAAGTCAAACATTTTTGCCCAGGCATTCCAAAGCTTCTCGTAGCCTGTAAAACAGATTTGAGGCCTGTCGAACCAAACCTATCTCCCGGTAAAGTCTGCAATGATGCAGACTTAACAGTCTCTGCCAGTGGCAGTGCTTTGTCTGATTCTCAAGTCGAAAGCCACCGTGAACAAGAAGAGATGCATTTAGCAGCAGCAAAGAGGAATGACATCGTTACCACCGCAATGGTAAGTTCACCGTGAAATAGGACTTGTTTATTCTCGCTGTTTGGCTTTGTCTGATGGTGTAAGTGGTAAACAAGCAAATATCGGCAGGTGTACAAAATTAACACTGTATGGGGTTCAACGGCGTCCGTAGGGGGGGGCAAAACGGGCATTTGACCCCCTGGAAATTGGGCCTAAGAACCAAAATTTTCTAGAAAAGATGGAGTCAGCAGTTCAATTTCAATTAATTGATTTACTTCTTGCAATGACACTTTCTTTGTCGGTAAGACACACACTGCACAAGAGCCAGGTTTGGTGTCATGCAGTATTGAGCTTTCAGTTCACTTATGCTCCATTGCGTGGCCGAACTCAGGGGGGAATTCTTCTGCTGTTGGTCTTTATTTTGTGACAATAACATGGTTCACATCAAATTACGACAGTAGGCGTTTTGCCGCATGTTGCTGCTTGCTATTGAACGCAGATATCTTGGTAGATAATGCAGCGAGACAGTGACTGCTGATAGCGGTAAGGCACGTGGTTTATACTGTGTGAAAAGAAGCCAGAGTGAATCTGTAGCAATGCAACCACAAGCTTCATAAATCCATTGCTAGTGTGAGACGGAGTGTGACCAATGTGCCTGAGTGATTAGCTTAATCCAGCGTGGGCCAACCACTTTTCACCTATGGGCCATTTTACAAACACGTCACAACTTGCGGGCCACTTCCAATAAAATGATGTATAAAACAACAGATTCACAACATTTAAAACTAAAAAAGGGAAGATACCTGAGTGCGTCATGGAAATTTTACACAATAGCAAATTGCAAATTATTACTAATCTCTATCGGTGGGATGCCTGACTGTAGGCGAGACTTTTCTGACATCATCGTCCCTTCAACAATGCCAGTGTTAGTGGTAGCAAGTCGGCGACTATCGTCCAGTGTTTCGTATGCCATTCAATTTCTGTTTGTACAGTAGATTTGACTTGCTTCATCGTAGAAAATGTTCGTAGCCTACTCTTACACATGTATGTCTTTCCAAACCTTGAGCGCATTTTTTAGTGCGAAATCTTTCAATTTGGGAAATCTATTTTTGCTGGTTAATTTCCAGAAGCTCTTTACAGTCTCTAACACCATTAGTATTGCAGCCTACATTTTTAATAAAAGATTTTATGCTTGTTCTTTGTTCAACAGTAAATAAAATTTCCTATTGCAGCGATGGGTAATTAATTTGGCTCGAGGGTTACTTTGAGAAAGTCGGGTTTAGCTGATAGATGTAGACAGATTAATTTGGCGGTATTGAGTTCATGTGCCAGATGTACTCTTAAAGACAACGAACGCCGGGGCACCGTAAAAACACAGAGGTTATACAGTCAGGTGTCCTAGAGGAGGGTGTCCTAGAGGAGGGTACTTTCTAATTTGATCCTAAAATAAATCATTTAAACAAAAACAATAATGGTACACAGAAAACGTATTATTCATTGTTCTTGTGCAAATCCATTATATCCAGCGCAAGCAATTCAATGAAACAAATGCAACCTCACATGCTTTCAACAAATTTCAAATTGGAAGATTTTTCTGAATGCTTCCGCGGGCCACTGAAAACGGTGAGGCGGGCCACATGCAGCCAGCGGGCCTGTAGTTGCACCAAACTGACTTAATCAAACTACGCTTACGCAGTCTTCTTTTAACACACTGTGTGGTTTGTTATGTATGCAGGCTTGTGTAAATATATATAAGCATGGGCGTCGGAAGTATTTTTTCCAGGCGGGCCAGTAGGGGATTTTTTCAAAATTTTTCCAGGGGGGCCAAAAGTGGTTAAATTTGCTTTTTCCCACTTAAAACTAAAAAAACAATCTTTTTTACTGAAAATTTCAAAATCCAGGGAAGCGCCCCCCTGCCTCCTTTTCCGACGCCCATGTACATTAGGTTTTGTTCTGACTTCTGAGTGAGCAAGTGCAAAGCTGGTTTTGCTCTGGCGAATTTTCATAATTCATTTGCGCAATTTTTAAGCCTGCGCGATGTTCTAACTTTAGTAAGTTGTCCGATCGTCGTTGTCAATTTACAGATCTGCTTCTCACTGCTGGAAAGAATTTTGCGAGAGTGTCTAACTTTCGTGGTTTTCACCGCTACTGATGTTCTGACCGTTGATTATTTTAAAATTATGACTTACTTGTGTAAAGTTCTCGAAAAATGGGTATTGATAGTTTATGAAAAGAAAAAGTATTTCTGATAGCCAAAGTATAGAATACATTTCAGACCAAATTTTTGAGAATCAAGGTTCAATTCACACAGACTAATGTGAGCACCGCAAACGCAGTTGTTGATACTTCAAGTCCATTTCAGACTCAGTTGTCTGCAGTTCACAATAATAATGATATTGGATGATACCCCAATCCAGCAAAAGCTGTAAAGGATGAAAATAAGTACAACCTTTCGCAAACTCGAATACAAGACCACCTGAATGCGATTTCAAAATAATGCGAACGGAGCGCGTGCTTTCATGGGGAATTTTCTTTGTGGTGTAGAAAGGGTAAATCGTTTTGTGAAAGTCCATTTGCATTGCATCTTTCGCAACGTGAAAAAGGATAAGTGAAATGTCAACGTTGCCCCCCCCGGAAAAATTTCTGCTGACGCCCATGATGGGGTTTATTGTTATGACATTGGATTCGCAATGAAATTAAGTCTTTCACCGCTGTATGTTAACTATTTCGTGTCTTTGCACATGGGTTGCCTTAACGTATCTAACTACAGTACAGCGATTATGTGCTTCAGGTCAGTAGTTTACCTCCTCGAGTTCCTTGGAAGACTGCAGCTCAGCAATATAAACTGTCGCTGTTACTGGAAACCTATGTGAAGCGTAGCAAGTGTGACAAAATAAAAAAAACTGATTCGTTGCTATTTCTATCGTAATCAAGTCGCATATACATGGTTTAACATAACAAGCGATTAGCTTAGGATTGAAAATAAATTTTATTTTTGTTGATATTATTTTCCTCAACATTCTGTTGACAAAAATTCTTCTCAACATTCTGTTGAAAAAAACCCTTAAGCAAAACTTTAAAATCTCTGTGGTTATACTTCCTTCCATGTTTTTTTCCATTTGGTTTATGAAAATTGAAAACATGTTGGACATTTGTTATATGCGAATATTTTTATGAGCAGAGCTAGCATCACGATGTGCATAAGGCTTAGCTGGGAACAATTCAGGCGAGCCTTCAGTTTGTACTGAACTTACACTAAAATCTACAAAACCATTAAACCGCAAAAGATTTATCACGGACTTTGTATCTCTACGCAGTTACGCGAAAACAAATATAACTGTGCTCAGGAAAATGCACGCGAGTTGATGAACCAAACATACGTAGGCTCTGTTTTTTTATATGAAGTTTCAATCCCGCATTTCATTCAAGTAACGAGGAAAATTGTATATTACTTGCAAGAGTTCATATTGATATCATCTGTTGTTTCAGAAAGTACAAAGCTGTTTGCTAGAAATAATGATTTCATTTTTTCAGAAAAAATGAGAGCTTACGTTGCTGGAAACAAGTTATTATTTTGATTTACAAAATCACTTTACACTGGTAAATCATAAATGAATCATATATCATTTACTTTCGTGACGATGAAAAAATTATTTTGTTGCATTTGCTCTGCAGTGTCTTTTATATTTGTTTTTCTGAGTTTAAATGCTGTCAAGCAAAGTAAACACACATTACCCATTTTTTTGAAATAATTAAGCTTTCATAATCTTTGATATGGTTGCTGTGAAGCTTGCGCTTTTTGATATTGCATTGTTACGTTGCACATGTTTAGGCAAACAGAATACTCTAGAGCGGTGGTTCTTAAACTGGGTTCGATCGAACCCNTANGCCCTCCCTAGGGTTCGACGGAGCCGTTTCAGGGTTTCGACGAAGGTCATCTGATTTCAGTAACCCATTTTTACTTTTTGTTGTATTNGGCAAAAACGGGGTTTGACAAAAGCTTGAAAACTACGTAAAGGTTTGGCGTGTTTGTAAAGTGTAAGAACCACTGTTCTAGAGAACAAGGTCTCTTCAGTTTCTGGACCAATCTGTAGCAGTGGCCCAATTGCTATTTACAGTAACACGTCCCGCCTAAGAACACTATCAAACATGTTAGGTGCTGTACGATATACTGTTCTCGGGTGTCGCAAGGCGAGCATTAAATTACTTCGTCATCAGATTCATTCACATGCAGCATAGGGAAAGATCGAAGACTTTTGGAGCGTGCAAAGGAAGTGTGACTCAAATCGTTGCAAATGACAGAAGTCATCACAGCGAGTGCAAGCGATGAAAGCCATTCACAACGTTACTCTTTACAAAATATGACTGTTTCCTTGTAATCAAACCTATAAAGAGAAAATCTATTTGCATTTGATCTTATGCTCCAGCTCCATGATACAGTTAGCAAACGGTACGATCAAGGCCAATCAATTTAGTACAAACGAACATTTTTCTGATATACTTTACCAAGAACCCCGTGTTTGTCCTTTCAGACTTATACATTTTTGCTCATCTTGGTAGAGTTTTACCAGAGGTCATATCGCCTCATCAGATATACATTTTCTGAAGTAATTTATCTTATAAAGCAAATTGCCTTCATGCAGTGGTTAGGATATAACTTATTTTTGTGAAAGGACATATGTTTCCCTATGGGTGAGTTATTCTACTCAGAAAAGAAACTTTTTTAATCTCATGCACAAACATTCTGGCAAAAATCTGCACAAAGTGTTGACAAATGTGAAACACATCTATTTGTTTTACAACCATTCAGAACAAAAGTTTACTTACGGGTCATTTACAAAAGCATCGGCGTCGCTACTCAAATCGCAAGACTGCCAGTCACAATGGTGGTCGGAATGGGGGAAGGGGGAGCCCATGGCAATCACTTGTACTATCTCGTCACTTCAAAACGTACGCGCTAAAGTGCGTGAAAAACTGACAGGCTCCAAGATTAATTTTAATAATACGAAAGACGTTTAAATATGCCAAAATAAAATCTGAGTTTGAAATATTTGAGTCGTACTAGGAAATGTGGGATTGGCTAAATTTGCAATCTAAGTGTTACAGGCCGCGATTGTCCACAGCAGCTTCTGGTGCCTGATCTGAATACATGAAGGCATCTGTAGAGGTGTTCATCATATAACGCTTGTCAGGACGCCCGAAGGTAAACGTAGGCGGTTTATAAATAACCATCATTTGCTCAAATAGGCTGCAGAAATAATAATGCTAGACATGGCCCTTCTGCAATCAGCACATCGAATTAGTTATTACATATTTGAAAATGTTATGACCTCTTTTTTAATGGTTGCAAAATTCCAGTTGTTTTGCGAGCAGATAATTTATCTCCGACCTGCATTTTAAATAACCCAATTATCGTCAGATTTGTCTACAACGTGGTATGGGTGTACCTACGATAACTTAATTAAGGGTAAATATGTTGAAAGAAGTCATGTTAATGTGTTTTGCATACAAACATGCTCATGGGCGTCGGAAGGGTTTTTCCCAGGGGCAGCCAAAAATATTTTTCCAACCGGGGCCGAAAGTGGTGAAACTTCGTTATACCGGCTTGAAACTAAGAAAACAACCTTTTTTGCTCTGCAAAAGGAAAATGTCAAATTTCAAAATCCAGGAGAGTGGCAAGGCCCACCCCTGCCCTCCGACGTTCATAAACATGCCGTCTTCTCGATGAACCAGTTTGGCCATCTTTCTTGGTTGCTGTTAAAATTAGTTGAAATACACTGAAATTTTTGAAAAAAGTTTAAGGATTCTTAAGGGAGTTGAAGGAAATGGAGAGAAAGTATCATGCAATATTTCATCTTGTTTTTCCTGAAATTTGATTCATTTTCGACTATTCTATTGTCAAGTGAAATAAAAATTAACTTTTGAAGTAATTTAAGAATGGTAGGTTTTGTCTACTTTACGCCAGTGGTTCACCCCTGCCCAATAACCCCTGAATTACGTTGACCAAAGCATGAGAGTTCTAGTGATAGATAAAACACCTTGGGCAGACTTTCTCTTGTCTGCTTTCATTCTTTTAACTTCTAAGTTTGTTTTACTTATGCAATCAGCGTGCCGTGGTGGAAAATGTTTACGTGATTGTGATGGAAATCAGGGCGCGAATGAGATTGTAAGTCTTGTATATCCAAGACGAAAAAGCCGTATCACAGACCGCTGGCAGGTGTTAAATGCACATTGTCGCTGAAGTTGTAAAGTAAATCCGTTTTTTCGCTTTTTAGACCGCTTTGTTTTCACTCCATAATGCCTTTTCTATTAACCCTTTTTGGACCACACTCTAAACGCTACAACCCATTCGATCATCATTTCAATACCACGCGGTTGCTCATCCAGGCCTGTTTTCCACAGGAGTCTAATGCAGTACTCGGAACCTCAAAGTTATGATTATTTGTTTAAATTGAAAACATTGTCATTTTTCAGTTATTCCTTGTAAATATGACAAGATTTTGAACAACCGGTGAGCAAACCTTTTATTCCTCTTCCAGTTCCACAATTTTTGTCTCAATACGAAGGTCTGGACTATATTTAGAGATGTGACCTCTTAGTATACTGCGTGTTCTCACCGTCAACAAAAACCTAACGGTCGAGCCTAAATTTGTCCAACTTTGTTAAACCCTTTCTTAAAGTCGGGAATGGCGATTTGGTGATTATAGCTAATTTAAACTACAATACATTTGGATAGGGCTTTTATCTTTTTATTGTATTTTCAAAGATGTTTCTGACTTCTGATAGTTTCACACATAAAAGTCACTATTTCCCAATTGTTTTCACTGAGTATTTCATGTCGACATCAGGGTTGTAGGTTAGCAGTCCTTGCTGTACTTAGATAACAGCTTTTTGCATGCAGTCTTTGATTTTTCACTGTTGAAATTTATCCGTTTGCGTTGACTTTATAAGCTAAATAGATGTTGTACATAAATGAGGTTAACCTATTTCAATAAATGCTCTGCCCCCTCCACCTTGTTTTTCACAATATGTTAAATTTTCAAGCCTCATAGGTATAAATTCACACGTCGCAACTCCCCAGTGATAGCGTGACTCGAGTCATGTTGAGAAACGATGTTGTGAAGGCTCGACTAGAATCAGGTATTTTACCGAAAGACTCAACTCAATGACTCGAGACACCTGTCACGGTCATTTTTAAAAAATCTCCAAACATCTGATTGCCACAGCCAGTTCGTTTGCACACAAAGAAGTGAACTTTTTTTGCTTCAGTGACGCATGATTAATATTGGCGCAAATTTTCTGTTTTGACTGTGCCCCCTAGTGGCATTATGCTAGATTTTCGAGATCAGCTGTTCCACCAGCTACTGAGCTAACACCGAGGTAGAGCTGAGTCTTTCCATTTCACTGAAGGGCCAGCAGCGCACAATACATTGGACGCATTATCGTAGTTTAATGTAGTATCTCCATTCCGCATTTATTTGATTGCAAGCCGTGGCCAATAATGCTTTTTTTTCATCATTTCGTGCGGCTTACAATCGAGGACGGCTTACTTTTTTCCTTTAGCTTATCGAAATGTCAGCTGATGCTCAGACTTTCCTTGGCTACGTTTTGTCGACAAACTCTTTTTTCGCATTCTTATTCTTCTCTCCAGCATCACGTGTACAAGTGCACTCTCAGTCACAAGAGGAATTACATCATTAGATGAACAGAAGGCAGCTGCAGTGGTGTAAGCAATACGCAATATCTCCAGAGTTGCCAATTAAACACGAAACGTGCTAGTACGCGAAAGTACCTCAGAGCCTTAGGTAACCTATGTTCACGTGCAGCTTACAATCAAAGGCGGCTAACAATCGAATAAATACGGAATCGTGATCATGGCAGTCGGCCTCATACTTTTACTTTGTGCCTTTTGCAGAGATGAACGTATTTATGTTTTTCGAATCCAAATCCGATACAACAATTTTATTTCAAAATCCATCCGAAGCCGAAAACCATATCTCGTTCAAATCCACAAACCTATCACTGCTATTTAGGCTAGGCCTGTGTGCAGGGCTGGATTAACCATTGGGCAAACCGGGCAAACGCCGGGGGCCTCGCGCTTTTGGGGGCCTCACGCTTGAATATCAAAACACTCCTTTTCTGTTTTTTCATGTTTTTATGCTGTACACCACGCGTCAAAAATGTAGAGCTTTTTGTTTACTGTGTTAACATATAGGTTAATAAAACTGACAACTTTGGGATATATCGTTGTCGAGTGACTTAAAAGAATTGAACCCTACAGCACCAAGCTTTATGACCCAAGAATTAAATTGAAATCAGTGCATCTATGGGCGTCCGTAGAAAATTTTCCAGGGGGAGCAATGTCGAAACTTTGCTTATCCTATTCAGGTTGCTAACAATGCAAATGGACGTTCACAAAACGCTTTACCCTTTATACCCCATTAGTCTGTGCCGGTCGAACCTCATTCTCAATCTTTAGCATGAAATGTTTTTACACTTCGGCTATCAGAAATGCTTTTAATATCCATTTTTTCGAGCGTTTTCAACAAATAAGTCATAATTTAAAAAATAATCAACGGCCAGAAGAAATATGAGCGGTGAAATGACAAGAAAGTTAGACACTCTCGCAAAACTGTTTCAAGCAATGAGAAGTAAAACTATATGTTGACAAGACTAGCGGACAACTTACTAAAGTTAAAACACCACACAGGCTTAAAAAACTGAGCGGATAAATTACGAAAACTCGCCATGGCAAATATAGCTGTACACCTAGCGCTCACAAAGAAGTCGGAACTAGACCTTAACGATAAAGACGTATTCCACAAGTTTGCATAGACGTATTCTAACAAGCCACGTATTTTTATACTGTGTGAAAAGAAGCCTGCATAAGGGTCGTTTGATTAAACTATTTACTCGGGCACGTTGATCACAGTCTCACATTAACAATGGATTTTTCAACTTGTGGAAGCACTGCTACAGATTTACTCATGCTTCTTTTCGTGCAGTATAAAACCATACATGACTTACCGCTATCAGCAGTGTCACTGCCTCACTGCATTACCTGCCAAGATGTCTGTCTTTAACAGACACGTGGAGGGCTCCCACTCAGTGATTTCAAATAAACCCAGATTGCACACCACAAAAAAACATATTCGTACAACAACGCCGTTTTGGACAAGCAAAAAGCTAATCTTGTTCATTGTAGCGGAAAATGTACAGAATTTCGAATGCATTTATTTATTGTGGAAATTGGGTTTCACTCTGCCTTTCCAAATACTAAAGTTGCCCTCCGCATATAGTTGTGCCTCATTGTTTCCAACTGTACTGAAGAGCGGTCTTTTTCTAAGTTACGTAGGATTCAGAATTATCTTCGAAGTTCAATTGTGCAAGAAAACTAAGCATGCTGTCTCTGATTAGCATGGAGCATGAGATTCGTAAAGATACGGACCTGGAGGCAATCATCAACGATTTCGCGTGCAAAAAAATGCGGCATCATCAAACTTTTCGTAGCTGACATTTTTCAAATAGCACACATTGACAGTGTGACAGAAACCAAGTCACTTCAATAAGATCGTTACTAAGTATTGTTTGCAATCTAACGCCTTTGCCATTGCCGCATAATTCGTTAATGTAACAGTTAGTTGCGAAGTGCTTGTCGTGATCGTGAGGGTATCAGTCTTAGATCAAACAAACCGCCGTTGTCTACGAGATCACGGAACAGTTAATAGGTGTAACTATTTATAAAATAAACTGCGATGAAATAAACTACAATTGATTTACTTGCCGTCAACTTTCTGGTTTACAACTATGAAAAATAGATATGCTTGCAAGTTTTAATCATTGCAGAAGTATGAAAGCAGAAAGCAGGTAGATTCCTCTGAAGCTTGCCGCAAGGCTAAAGTTTATATAGGTGTAACTATCATAAAGCTCTCATCGCACAATTTCAGTCAAGTGGTACGGTTCTAATTGCTTTTGCGTGATTGTTCGTTGAGAACATTTTTTTGTAAACAGTGCACGTTTTGATCTGCGAGAGAGTGTATATTTCCTCAATACATGTGTGAATGGACGATTTGTGCAGTGAAGATGGTCAGAGAGACTATGACAACAAAGATTGTTGTGCAGCATCACGGTAGCAAAAAGATCGTTTTTTGGTGGTGATACAACTTTCTGTTTGAACAAATTAATCACATACGAACGGCCGTACATGGTCAGTCCCAATTGTCTCTGAAGTGTAGCAGACCCGTAGCCAGGTTTTGAGATTTGAAGGGGCAAAATACATTTTTAAGGGGCAAGATTTTTGTATTTGTTATATGTTTATAAACAAATTTTTCTGGGCGCAACAAAATTTAAGGTGACACAAAAGATTTTGGGGGCGTTGCCCCTGAATTCCTCCCGTGGCTACAGGCCTGAAGTGTAGGCTGCCAAATCGTAACAGTTTTGGCGTTTTTGACCGATGCTTCTGCAAAATTGAAACGAGGGCATGTGAAACGCTACGCAGTTGCGCTATGCGTTTTGAGGGGCCTCGCGGTGATGACTTTGCCCGGGACCTCGCGTTCATTTAATCCGGCCCTGCCTGTATGTAATCTAACGCAAAGATTCAAACACAGATAAATAAACTTATGCTCAACCTTTGGCTCACAACATCATGATAATTGACACTGCAAAGATTTCAAAGTAATCACTATTAGCAGCAATGCAATGAAAAGCTTTGCTAAGCTCAGTAATCGCGGGTAAGCAGTGGTGTGTTTAGGCGGAGACGACCTAGGCACTTGCCTCGGACCCCCTTTTTTGGGCCCCCTTGAGGTGTTTCGCGTGTAAATGTTTTACATTTCTTGGTGAAAAACGTATCTTCCACTCATATAATATACTCCTAAGCAAATCAGAAGTATGCACTCCGCTTTCAGAAGGATCCCCAACAGCAACTGTATAAGCACTCTGCTTTTAAAAGAGCCGTCAACAGCACTCTGCTTCTGAAAGGGTCCCCAGTATAGCAACTGTAATCAGGCACGCCGGAACGTCGGTTGGGCTGGGGGGGCAGTAAAAAAGTTGAGGGCAATGGAAATTTATGTAAAACTGAAAAATTGTTACCAATTATGCTTGCTACTGTTCAACAACAACGTTGACCTCAAAAATAATAAAGGAAACTATAGAAAATTTGTTTCAATTCGATCTTGATAAACTATAAAATTCCGATGATACTGTGATGAAAAAGACGCCTTTGCCCCGGTTGTCCCTCTTTTGAAAGGTCAGGGGACAATGCCACCGCTTTCCGGCGTCCCTGCTTACCGCTATCAGCAGTCACTGTCTCGAAGCATTACCTGTCAATACGTCTCGGCTCAACAGTCACATGCGGGCGCGGTAAAACGCCTAATATCATATCTTAAGTGAACATTAGAAGATTTGTTGCCATGTTATTGTTACACAATAAAGACCAACAGTAAAACAATCCGATCGCTAGTTTGGCAACATGCCTCTGCAGGCAAAGCAGTGGAAATGAGTGAACTGCAAGCTCACAACTGCATGACACCAGAACAATGAACCTGGCTCTTGTGCATTGTGAGTCTCGTACCGGCTAATAAACTATCATTGCAATTAATCAATCAATCAATCAATCAATCAATCAATCAATCGGAATTGAGCTGCTGACGTCAAGTGTCCCCGTAATGCACCCCCGTTCCGGCATCCCTGACTATAATGTATAAGTGCCCTACTTTGAAAGGGGCCCTCAAACATAACTGTAACGTGTAAGTACTCCGCTTTCAAAGGGGTCCCCAACAGCAACTGTTGTGTGCAAGTGCTTTCTTTCAAAGGGGCCGCAACAGCAACTGTCAAGCTAAAGTTATGGGGAATGCCAGCTTGCTATCGCTTAATTGTTGCTAGCTTTGTCATCCCAGCTTTCAGTGTTTCTAAAGTTGTGCATCACGAATACGCTTTTGCATTTTTTGCTACGTTAGTCATACCGTAGTCTTAGGAACGTATCCTTCGGTGACCCGCATATCCTCTTCCAAGGCTTGATCAAAAAGTTTTATCACGGTTGACTGAGTATGATGATGTCGTCAGAGTGTCCCCTTTTCAGCCTTGCCTCTCCCCCCAACCCTAAGTCCACCACTGCGTGAAAGATATCAAACCAGAAGATTAGTAGGTACGGTATAAAACACAAGCGTGTCATTAGCACTAGGCTACACACATAAACAATGATGAACTGTGCTAAATGTTAGAGGTTTAGGTACTAGTGTACGTATATAACAATGATAAATCAAGAAAAGGAATTGGATCAGTGAAAGTCTCAGCAATTCGGTAATAACGTGATACAAAGAGAGAAGTCTTGCTGGTCGTAGTCAAGCCTCAGCATTTGAAACTCCAATCCAAATTGTGAAAATCGAGCAAAATGTGAAAATCGCCACAAAATGTCATAGCGCAAGTTTGTGCTATACGTGGAACACCTTGCTTTAGTTTTCAAAGCCACGTTAGGCGCCAGTTTCCACGAGGATTTTACGTTGGGTATTGGTCGTGTTGCATCGTAAAGTGTCTGAACCTTGAGCATTAAAAAGGTGCTCTTTTTTGGTCAGTTCTAAAAAGGAGGAATGTTCAAGGAAGTATGGAAGTATTTAAATACAGAAATGTGACCAAATATCCAACAGGCTTGCCAATTTTTTGCTTACCCAAATACTTTGATTCAAGTATGACCCAGGACATATGACCACTGTACACAATCACTTATTATTAATTAATTTATGTACATGTGGTAACAAACCAACGAATTCGAACCAGTGCCTACGAGAGAAAGTTTTGTCAGGGGGTACGAAAACCCATACCGGGCCCCCTAGCTTCTCTGGTCCTCGTCAAAACTTGTACAGCTTGTTTGTGTAGTAATCAGAATACAGATAAAAAAGCTATCGGGCTAAGGTTTAGAAATAGATTAATTGTTATACTGACAACCGACTTACACTAGTAATTGTGGGCTTGATTACAGAAAAACATAAAACGTACGTCCTTTCATCATTCCGGGTCCCAGTACCCACCGGGCTTGGTGGTGATGTAACTCCTGTAAACCCTCCCATGTGCCCTGCTTCGGACTAGGATTTGTGAAAATATTTATATAACTTGATCGTACTTAAATGTTTTTGATTGGAAAACTGCTTCATTCAGAAAAGAACATTTGCATCAACAAAAACCGCCAGGTTTAAATGGCAATTTCAACATCCTTTATTGTTGCGTTGCAGGGTGAAGATTTGGCAACACAAATTGACGCAGCGGACTTCATCGAGTGTTCGGCTAAATGCAACATAAACGTTGAAAAAATTTTTGCAACTGCTGCACAGCTAGGTATGGATTGGTCCGAAACGTTGCAGTCAAAAGAGACAAGGTGCTGCGTCATATCTTAAACCATCAGGGTAAGATATGGCCGAAGTTTGTTCGAGGCATTTCACAATAGTCAGTTAACTGCAATTTACTTTCACCATCACGATCATGCGTGGTGGTGAGGTGTTTTGTTTGAATTCAATTTGCAATCTGTTTGATTGGAATTCAATTCAGCTGTCATGAGGAAGGTTGAAAAGCAAGCAAGGAAACACACCAATGAAAATACGTCAGCTAAAAACGTCATCATCATGTATACTAATGTTCATCTCTGAACTTCTGTATTAGCGGAAGCACGTCTGGTTTATTGCATGGTACTTATGAGAACGAAGATTCGACGACCTATTCACTGCGGTTTCTAGTGATAACTACCAAAATGATGTTAGTTCACTGGCAAACGGTAATGAATTTTACTTTTTCGCAAGTCTATCAGGTGACTGAATTGTTTTGGTTGAAACCACTGCTGTTTTGGGAAGCAGGCCTGGGCTGTTGCATGGACATTATTTTTTGCAAAAAATATCGAAAGACTATATAGTTTGCAAAAAAACTAACGATCTATAGCTACGATTAAAGGAAATTAGCAGACACATATGCTTTTTCCCACTTTCGTGGCTATCTATCTTGTTAGCCTTAACCGCTATGGACTCATGCCTGCTTCTTAAAAGGTGGTTTGCCTATAGTTTGCAGAATTGCAGTATATGTTCACTAATTGAAAGAGAAGTCGTCGGCGCATGTGTAAACATACTTTGGTGCTCGTTGCACAACTTGCTTCTTGCAAAACGAGCCAGATTTCAGCTTTGAACCTTCTGTCCACTTCAAAACGTGAAGCTCATTGCGAAAAACGACGTGCATTGTGGAAGCAAAGAAGTTTGCAGACGAGATACCTGCTCACAGGAGGCTGTGATGTAGCGCTGCAGCTTAAACATTCTTTTCAGAAAACAAACACTTATTTTCATGCAATTGAACAACAAATGTGATAATTGTTTGATTACTGTGGATAATTTTTAATAGTAGCCGAACGCAAAAGTTTTCACGCAATCTCCAAAGAGGAACGGGTAACGTGCTTTTTCGGTAACAATAATATTTTGAGCTGTGTTCAGTGGTGTTGTCGGGTGACAGCTTGTTGGAATGCGTTTCCTAATTTTATTTGAAGAAACACCAAGAAAACCGTTTGCGATTTAATTGATGTGGCAGGAAAACAGTGGCGCTTTGTCAGGCCATATTTGTGTTATTTTTAACGAAAAAAGTTATCAAACATGTTGACTCGTGCAACTCATGTCTTCATTTTTATGAAATCGAGCGTTCTCCTGAATTTTTAACACAGCTTCGTTGGCTGTAGTGAACTTTGTTGCTATTCATTTAATTTTACCCACTTGGCAAAAAAAATTTAACAAAAGACATATGTTTGGGGCAATAAAAGGTAAATCTTTTTTCATTGCAATTAAATTAATAAAAAATATAAAAGTTTTTGATATCAATTGTCGACACGCATGTGTTGGTTACAGTCGTGTTTTTTTTGATACATATTTCTGCTTGTCACTACATTCACAAAAGGTATTTTAGTTTACTAAACCAATTGAGCAGTTTTGTTGCGACTTTCGAATAAAACATATCCTAATTAATACTGTTGGACCTGTTAATCACTTTGTGGCATAGCGACATTGGTGTTTGAAAATGCTGGATAAAGGTCGACACAGTGTCACATAGCACAGTTCACTAGGTATGTTGAAAACACCGCTTTTCATAATCCGGCTTGCTCAGTTTTCTTGAAAATTTCTTAGAATATATCGCAAACGTTTGCAAACCGTACGATAGCCGTGAAATGACCGTTTAACTATGTATTTACAGATCGAGCATAGTTGAATGTTCTTCATGTTTTTTTTACATTGATGCTCGCCCGTCTAGGAACGTCACGAAAAATACATGCAGGCTATTTGTGAGAATGGCAGTAGTGATCTCAGTAAGTGTTCAGAGTGTGTAAAATGGGACTCCCATTTTTAATTTACGCGCTTTAGAGGACCCCATTTTTAGTTTACGCACTTTCAAAGATTTATAAGCTTTTGTTTAAGATTACATTTTCATTGTAATGATTAGGCTTACATGTTAGTTAGTAGAAAACTTTGTTTGTTTGGTTTGCTGTATGAGATTGTGATTATTGAAATGTTTTTAACACATTTGGATTTGCAACGTCAATATGCGAAGCCACACTAAAATGATAAAACATAAATAGCCTATGGTCAGGGGACCGATATTTTTCAATTAAAAGATATGTGCCTACAATCAAAGTTTAAGAAGTTTCGATTTAAGAATATTGAGTCCTAACTTTTTTGATTCATTTTTCTGATAGCTGCAAGATTTCCTGCTATACCATGCAGAAAAAAGCCATTAGCATAATTCCATTTATTTTAAGTTTTACTGCCATAAGTATGGTGGTTGTAGCTTGTTAAGGTCAAGCCAACATTGAAATCTGATTACAATTTGTGAGTCAATACTGCGTAATTCATCCATTCCAATCTCATCATAACAAATTATATTTGAGTTATTCTTTCTAAACTGATTTACAGCAGTTAAAGGGCATGTTTATCTGTACTTTTGGACAGTGGAAGTCCAAGAACAATAAGATCTCACAAAACTTAACTTGGCCTTAGGGTAACTCGATTATTCAAACAGTTATGTAAGTAACTGTTTTTTTGATAGAATTGTAATGTAAACAACGAAGTATAATGAAAATCACGGCCAATGAGAACGATACAAACGACATATTGCAAACGTTTCGATAACTCCTGTTATCATTGATAGTTTTTTTTTATCAGAATGGAATGTTTAAATTAGTGGTTCCCAACCGGAGTGCCGCGGCATCCTAGGGTGCCTTTTACAATGCCCAGGGGTGCCGCGAGCTGCTCTTTTCAATATATCATGAAAAGATACTTTCAAAATGTCGCCATACCTCAAACCAAATTGCTATGGGTTCGCCACTAGGCGCCGCAAATTATATTTCCCTTTTGAAGCGTGCCGCAAGCCTAAAAAGGTTGGGAACCACTAGTTTAAATGTTTATGGGGAAACTTCCTTACTTTCTTGAAACATTATTGTTTTCCTTTACCCTATAACTACATGATTCGTGCCATTGTTTTGCATGTGTAGTGGATTATGTTGCATATATGGGAAGGATATAGTGTATTACCGACTCTTCGGTAATACACTATCTCCTTCCCATACAGCCTGTGCAGCGTCCACATATCGGCGTTACTGTAAATACAAACACCATTTTTGAAAACAATGACCTTCATTTCAATCTGTCATTTACACGAGTGCACGGACTCCAAAATATTCCGCACAGAGCCACAAATTACTAAGACCACCACTGGCGAATGGTGAATATTTTATATACTTGCGAACATTTTCGGTCATTGAGCTGCAATTATAACCTACACTTCTGCATACTGTGTTTGGAATAGTTCAGAGCATCGTTCCTGGTGACTCAGCACAACAAACGTATTAGGTGTAGCCATATTTTCTCTTAAATCTGACTGCCTCAAGCAAGTTTCAGAGATATGAGGCCATATACTTCTGCTTTCTTGGCAACTGGAGCCCTTAGAAGGAATCTTTATTTTCAGTTAAATGTAAATCAAGCATTTGCTTTGCTTTCTTTGTCCGCATTCCGGTATTTTCTTAGAAATTATTTTTTGACAGTTGTGGAAGAAGTTATAACACTAGGCCGGTTATTTTATTTATGTAAACAAACTGAAAGCGTTATGAGGACTTGGTAGATTCGTTCAGTAGCGTAGCCAGACCAAAATTTTTGGAGAGGCCAAATATTTTGACCTCAAGTGAGCAACAATGTTTTGATTGGGGCACTGCCTCTCAAGGCACAAAACGACAAGGTATGCTACAAATTTGGGGGGTCTATGGCCCCACTGGCTACGCCTATGGTTTCACTGGCATATTTTTTAATTTAGTCTTGAAATGATGGTTTCTAATTATGACTTTTAATACAACGTGTTTTCTGAGAATATTCGTTGTTTTCTTCAAAAAGATATTACAATAAATTTTAAACGGAATCTGTAACACACAGCTTTCTTGTGATTCAGTTTTCGCAAGCTTCATGGTCTTTAGAAACGTTATGAGAAAACGTGTTCAAGTGTTCAAAAATTTAATTGTTGTGAAAGTTAAAAAAACTGGTATAACTTGCAGCGGCACACCAATCAGTCCTATCACTATAGTTTCCTGCAAGGAAAAAGACAACGATCTATTACTATAATTTCTTTCCATTCAATGCACAACAGGTTAATTTTATCAGAGCGTTGCTGCATCAACTTAATGATAAGATTCCATGGGAAATGACTGCAAAGCGAAATTCCCGCTTCGGCGAGAGTTCGAAAATTTTTAGAACGGCCAAATTACTTTTATTACCTTCAGTTCATAGCTATTGCTATGCACTGAAGATGATAACAGTTGTTATCGAAACGTTTGCAAGATGTCAGTTGTATCGTTTACTTTTATTACGTTTTCATCTTTTTGTGTGTGAAAAATTAATTGCAGCGATTTGGTGAGCATGCCATTTTTGTTAATGATTTTTT
>JGI24159J19872_10000433_pt1 | contig 36438 bp, 16 predicted proteins | sample Ectturendosymbi4_FD_19872 | JGI IMG/M metagenome (IMG submission 19872) | reverse complement strand
TGAATAATGTGTGGTTGTAATTTGAAATAAATAGCTTTTTAATCAAAGTCACAATTGAAATTTCCATGGGTACACATCTTTTTGGGTCACCCTGTATCTGAGAAAAAACAGTGCAAGCTATCAATCTCCGTCCCAGAAGCTGTATTTTTGCCTCTCAGCAAACCTCGGGAATGGACTGGCAGAAACGTAAGTTGCGCAGTTTTGTTTTCCAAAACGAAAGACGAACCAGTACAAAAATCAGAAGGTAACTGTAATTACCTCAAGTCAGTGTCGTGAGCTTCTTTCTGCGCACCTGCGTTTTGTTTCATGGCATCGCGATACGCTTCCACACGATTGCCGTAGAGTTTCTTCATTTCTGTGTGAGCCTGCGCGACATAAACAACTTTTTACTATTCTGCAAATGCTTGAAGACTGTGAGAACAGGATTGCACACGGCGTCTAGAGTTCCATCTCCATAGGCACACAATTAGAGACAAAACTTGTTTCACGTCGGGATAGTGTAGCAACATGTTACACTACAACAGCCGCAAAAGCATTGTGCCGAGCACTCGCGAGTTCCACTACTCGATTAGTTTCTCGCTTTAAATCAACAGTTGACAAACTTTTCCGAGAGGGGTTCGCATCTGTGGGCCACGAGGAGGCGAAGGTTGAAAATCAGGCGCTGCGCGGTAAGGTGATATTGTAATGTAGAGAGAAGATGGTGAATAAAAGCAAACACAAAATTTATTTTTTCTGGTTTATTGCAGGCTTCCTCGACCGCATTCGCCCACAGGCAGCGAAATTTTACTCACCTTTCTTTAAATGAATCACCCACTCAACCGGACCACAATGGCTACAGTGGCGGAGCCGTTCGCGTTTTAATGCTACTGTTTCTCTTACTTTTTCCACTCCACGGAATAGTAAACATTGGTCGTTAGCGTAACTCAGCTCTTAACAGCTCACATTTCTTTACATATTTCACCACACAAAATGTTCATCAAACAGCACAAGCAGTGTTTCAGGTTCAGTTCTATTACACTCGTTCTGTATGCTCTTTCTAGTGTCACGAATGGTCTCACGCCGCCTACTTACGCCGGGGGTCACGCGGTTACTCTCGTAGCGAATGCTGCGTTGGTCGCTAGTCAGTGTTTAAAACCTTTCAATCTAATTAGACGGTTGTGAGACCATATATATGGTCTGCATATACGCTAATTGCATGTATATGCAATTAGCGTGTTATCTAATGGGCTAAGCCCCAGCTGAGACAAGACCTGCACGTGAACGTCTACACTGCATGAACCGTGTGTGTTGCATGCGAGCTCAGAGAAATGGTGAGAAATCTTTCTCGTTACTGTTGCCAGACGACAGGTCTGCACAACATGATGCAACAGTTTGTAAATAACAATTGTTACGTCACAGGGAGCCAAGCCAGATAATGCTGCATGTGAGGAATGCTGCAATAGCGGCGAAGAATGCGAGGTAGAGACTCGCTGCTTGTCAAGGTCATCGCCTGTTTTTGAAGACAGCAGCAAATGCCAATAAGTTCGCGCCTGAGCGTGACTTTAATAGGGGATCACTGCGGCGTTTGCTACCCCTCACCCCTTCAAGTTTCATCAATCGCGTGATTAAAAATCTTCACTGATAAGCTTGCGTTGAAGGAAAACAATCCGATCAAAACGCTTTTTTAATTTAGTGTCTGGCCCACAAGCAAGGTTTATTCGCACACAAAAAGCCAAGGGACAAGTTGCAACATGGAGCTGTTGTCCAAATTTGGAAACGCACAGTTCAAATTTTGCAGCTTTCTAAATGAACAACACGAATAGACTAGAGTGTTTAAAATCGAAACACACCTTGAGACACGATTTCACGACAGGGATTAACTCGTTCATTCTTCTGTGGTAATCATCGTAAACGCGTTTGGCGGACGTGAACTCGCCGTGGACGCGTTCTTTTTCCAGACGGGCCATTTCAATCGAGGATTGGACTTCGTCGATCTTCTTCTGCAAATCCGCATCGGTTTCCTTGAACCACGCCAGTTCTAGCCTGCAATGACCAAAGGTGTGAGCGGCCTGACTGTTTCCAAGCGGAGGCCAGATCACAAACAGAATGCACCACAAAAGTACGAGAAAACTTCTTCGCAGTACTTCCTTGAAAACCCTTAGTACTGGCCTGGACAAATTAAGAGATAAGGGCCTAACACATAAATATTTTTTCCTTCGTACCACATGCTAACATTGCCACTTGTCGATTATGAACTTGACGAGATGCAAAATTATACGATGAAGAACAAACCACCGCGAAACACAATTCATGATAATTGAATTTACTGCGAAAGGTTAGATTATTTGTTGGCAACAAGTTCACAACTGGATGGCTGGCCTCAAGCGCGCCGTGAAATTTTCCGAACTGAGAACGACTTGTTGAACCTATTGCAAACGACTAACCATGCTCTGAAATATGATTGGCAAGTCTGTTCTTGGTCTACTCTAGATGCAGAAATGCACATTTATTCACACGTCCCTTGTGCAACGGCACCCTCACGAATTATTCTACTATAGGATTGTGTAATAATGAGCAGTGACGTGTCAATTATATTTCAGTCATTGGCTTTTATGCGCCGTGTGAAAAAAAAACTCGTGTGAAGAAAACTGATTTGCAAAGAGTGCCACGGCCACAAAACGTTGGGAACCATCGGCCTAATGAACTACAAGCACGCCGAAACAATTGAAAGGCAAGAGGTTTGACGCAGTATGATAGTTTATCTGGCGAATATTCTACAGAAACGCGATAAAGAGTGGAGATAAAACGATGTTGCTTTCTTTATGGATTGCAGCGCCTGCTGCAAAACAAGCCTCACTTTTTTCCCTCCAATTCATTCCTGAGTTTGTCCCTCGTTCGTCGCATCTTGGCCACCTCATGCTGCAAGACTTGAAGGTCTTGAGCAGTTATTTCGTCGACTTCTCCCTGCGAAGAGCGCCGCGGTCCCGACTTCGCCCCGCCCTTGCTTGCCGAGAATGTTGATCTGCCTCGGGCCTGCAACGAAGTTTTTTGTAAATGATGTCGAGAAAAGAAACGCTGTGAAAAACTCCGAATATCGCGACTTTAAATATCGTAGCTGGTACCTTGGGAAGAAATATCATGTAACTGGATGAACTTCTCTCTTTGCAAAACAAAAAATGAACATTCCATTCGTAGCATACACAGTTTAATAAGCATTAACAACTAACAACGAAGCTTAGCAGTGTATTATCAGAGCAATACACATTTGCACATGTAAACTGATTTTCAGCAATGTCAATGCAGGCAGTAAGTTCTTGTCTAAAAATCTGATTCCCTGTTACACCAGCCCTGCTGAATTTTCATTTGGTTGCTGATCTATATTGCTTCTGAGACTACCTGGCAAAACTTTGTCATTGAAATAACCCGCTTGCATTATTTAAAAATATACAACGTGTAAACGCATATTGCCTGCTTATGTGCAAAAACGAGAATTCTAAATTGAATCGCCATTTTGCTCAGAGCAGGTTGATGATAACTCGAAAAGCTGCTGTAGGTGTGTGCGCATTTTTTGATTTGCATTGAACACTGGTGTATTTGACTTTACGCACTGCATTTATGCTTTTTTATTCCTGCTTCATATTCTCAACATTTCCTTTAAGGTATGATATAACGTACAAGTTTAAGTGTGACAGGATGTATTGATTGAAGGGCGTTTCATCAAACTAATGTGCGACGAACAAAATTTGTTGAAAGTATAGTGCTACCACAAATACTGGCTTTACCAAACACGCTCGTTTCAAACCATTTGCGCGTCTGCTTGGTTGTCCTTCCAGTCAGCCCCTAATTAGTTTTTAGAATTCTTTATTGAAAACGTCAAAATGCACGAGGAAAAAACAAATCCGATTTGTTGCTATGTCTGGTATCGCTTTACGTACAGCACAAGCTTATAGTCTTTACCGAGGGCGAGGTAATTCCAAGAATCACGTAAGCATCATGCAACTTGTGGTGAATATAACCACTTTTTCCAAACATTCAAAAATTTTGTAAAGCAGCACAAAATTGTCGTAAAATAGATTTTTATCACACACACCACGAACGACACTCTTATCCAGGGCATATTGAAGTAATTACAATCTAAAAATATGAGCTGAACCGGTTGATATTCACAAATAAACCGCGTCACCCGTTGAAACGACTTGCTTCGATGCTTTTCCTCATCAATTTCATTCAAACAGGATAAGAGCTAAGATACATGATTTGCGATCTTCCATTTTAACTTCTCAGTTGATCTGAGCCAAGCGAATGGTACTGACTCAAAATGACTTTACTTTTAAACACATATCTAGCAGGGTTGAGAAAAAAATGTTTTCTAAATAAAAGAAAAACCCACTTGTTTTTTCCTTCTTTTTTTAAAGAAAACACAAAAAACATTTTAGATTGCATCATACAATATCACCATTTTCAGAATTACACAATAATAACTTGTTATGCCTATCATGGCATTCAAAATTGAGGGTAAAGAAATGTATCCCATCTTTGTTTTCGCAATGTGTTGTTGGTCAGTTCACTCCAAAGTGAAAGCGGTAAAGCTTGGCACATGCGCACAGCAAACAGAGAAAAACCACTCCCACAGAAACTCTGCAGTTTCACATCAAGTTTATGTGCATGCCCTGTTAGTTCACCATCTATTAGTGTTTTTTCAACATATGGTTTGATATCGTCCAACATCAGAAAGAGGTCGGGTGCAGAGAAGGCAGATAAATTGGTCAAAATATACCGATTTTATAGAGCTGAAGAAGCTAGCCAGTAGAATTTACTCAAACTGTTCGCATCATTCTCTTTTTTTCAAGTCCCTCAAATTTCGTTGCTGTTCGTTTTGTTTGTTTGATTAAAAAACTTTATAGTTAACTGTACAAGTGTGCTGCTTATTTTACTTTTCACTTCTTAGTAGATATTTCAAAGGCAAAGTAGACGTTTTTTAAGTGGGCTTTAAAAAAACGGGTGTCTTTTTGGATTGGGTCCAATTAACATTAACCCTGATATCTAGGCTAGCACGTGGCGCTAGTTCGAAGCATCCACTGCTTCACAAATCACAATATGCCGGTGCTGGCCATTGTATCAACGTGGCTGCTCTTGCACGAAGCAAAACTCATGCGTGGTTTGTTCTGCTACTGACGCTGGATCTGCTCGGAGCAGTGCATTGGTAAAATATTGACCAGCCACGGTTTCTTTTCAGTCAAGGGCTGTGCTTTTGCATAACTGCTTTCACGAAGGCCTAGTCGAAGTGATCGGCTTAGGCACCCCAGAAATTTGACCGGTATGGATTTTCAGCTGTTGGCGTGCACGGGTTGGTGTGTGAGCGACATTGAGTTCACAGCCACCACCGCAACTTTTTAAACGCAGCTTTATGGCCCTTCTTTAAAACCCATTCGAGGCTTGAAAAAATAACTGATTTCCTCTTCAGCAAGCAGCAACTGAATTTTGCTCGCGATTGAAAGTTTTTTTGTGAACANCCGACACGATGAGTCATTGGTTATTTGAACTCACAGGCTAGTCATTTCACCTTTATATTAGGACTAAAGTTGATGAGGTCGACTCCGCTCGCAGCCTCTTGAGCTTCACGTTCATTCCACTTCCGACCTTCGTCAGCGAAGTTGCGCGAAAGGCGAGCAGCGGCTGGGTGGCTTCGTGGATGTTCGCATGATGTCATGCCTTGACTGTGAAGGCAAAGAAGTGACCTTTTGAATGTAGGATAAACGCAACACGCGCTCATGGGCTAAACCACGTATCAGCTCCATCTACGTGCAACGAACTAAGTTTCTGAAATGAAGACAATCAGATTTCGCATTTGCACCAGTTGCCGTTTTGGCAACTGAAAGTATTTCCAAATGTAGATTAAAAACACGACGTACTTTTCCAGTAGTGACGATGGATGGTCTTGATTCACCTGCATGCAACAACACCATTACTGAGATCAAGGTCTACTGCCAGGGGCATCGACGAGCGTTGACATTCAGTGGTACACAGTGAAATAAATTTCGGTTCCTTTAGGCCAGGGGTACACAACCTTTTCACTATTGCCGGCCGCATTACGCTTATTTTTATGAATTGAGCGCTAGTGAGTTCAAGACGTTTTTTTTGCATTGCTTCTGTTCTGGTCCCACACACTGAGCCTAGCCTACTTCCAAACGTTTTTTTGGCCGTCTTTCTACTAAGTATACTCACGCAGTAGACAGAGTTTATATTAACGCACGGGCGCCATAACACACATTTTTAATTACATGTGCAAGGCCACACAAATTTTTATCGCAGGCCGCATGGTACGGCCGCAGGTTGTGCACCCCTACTTTAGGCAAAGCCGAAGCTTGTCCGATATGTAACTGCCCTTGCAAATAAATGCGGTGCAAAGGCAAGGGTTTAGAGCAGTGGTTTGCAATCCGTTTTGTATCCTGCACCCACTGCTGAAGGGAAGCTCGTATACTTTATCATAGTAACTCGTATGCATAGTGCTCTGATTTGCAGTAAAATACAAGTTTATGAAGTTATGGTTGAATACAGCAATTGATTCCTCTATCCGGACTCCCCCATTTAACCTAGCACCTTTTAAATCTTTAACAAACTGCAAAGACTTCCCGCGTTCTTTCAAATGGGGAGTTGAGTCGCGCTTTATGCACCTCGTGCATAAATTCGATAAACAATTTATGGGTGCAACAATTCTCAATAAAGATCCTTAATTTGTTTGAATTCCCACACGTACTAGCTGCTTAGACATCAAAAACGAAACTGTAAATGACGTATTAGCCGAACAAACGCTTCAAAGGGATAGAAAGAGGTGACGAATTGACGAACAGAAATGTTCACAAAAGATACAGTAGGAATTCTGCCGGGACCGACGAAAAAATAACGAATTAAGCGAATTGACGAATTAGACGAGTTCTACTGTATAATATTTGTTTTTAAATATTCTGAAATATAGAAGTTCTATTAAAAATTCAGTGGATTTTTGGTATTTTACTCAACCTTTTTGTCATAAGAAATTTTAGGGGTACATGCTCATTTCTCGAAATGCTGAAAGGGTACATGATCAGCAAAAGGTTGGGAACCCCTGCTTTATATAATAATCCGCAATATGCTACTGAAGCTCGAACCCTTAGAAGACTTGTTTCGGACCTCCAATTGAGAACCACTGGTATAGAGGCACGGCGATGAAATAAAGAGCGCACTTAATACTTTTTTTTAGGAACATCACCTAAACAAACTTGGCTAATAAAAATTTTAGTATATTATACAGTGATTGGGCAGCTAAAGAAGTCATACTGTGAATAACACTACACTGACCAAGACAACGTTGCGCTCACAGATGTAACACAAACAACCCAGTTATTTATAAAAAGTTCAGAAGGCGCTATGAGGGATGGTAATCGGTGGGTAGAAAAGCTTCTTATAGGCTAACCGCGGCAGTGATAAATCAATCCAATAAGACCGAAAATGTTTGCCGTGATGTTCACCGGCACTTAACTTGTAACGCGAAGCTTTTACATACATCACAGTGCTAAATACAGTTAAAACACAGAGAAAAGAACAATGTCAACATAGCATTTATTTAAGTTCCAAGAGCCGAGTTCTAATCGCTTTTTCAGGCAACAGAAGAAATCTTACACAATTTTTCCGACACTGATATTGCCATCAAAGGCAATAACACAAGCATTTCAATATCACTTACTTGGAATTGTGGAGCATTGTCAAGTGTGCCACAAGCATCCTCGTTTAGCGGAATCTCTGAAACAAGCACCATATAATATCAGACAACAACGTGACACTTGATCTTGCCGGGCAAGGTTCACACAATTTGTGTGCCAGTAACCAACACACAGCAGACAACACTGCCAGTTTAATTGCTGACAGCAAATTACCGAAAGTTAATGCTCCTTTTTAGTTTTCGCCGTAGGATTTAAAGCTGCACAAAAAAGGTAATAGATGCTTCCTACTTCGTTTGATAAAAAATCACAAGAGCATCGCTTTTATTCTTGTGGTTCACCTTACGAGTTTCGGGACAGAAACGCAATCGATAGGTTTAAAAATCCGAAGTAGCACAAAACAAAGCGTAAACTGCTGCAAACAAACTGACAGCCTGGCTGTCTTGTAGGTACTCGCCTAGTCTCCATCACAGCAGACTTAGAAATGGTCCAAGATCTATAATTGAAAACCGCGAGGAAAACAGCGCCTCCGGTTGCAATTACGTCGAGCAACTGATAAAGGGTAAGCAGAGAATTCAAGAGATTTGACCAGTTTTCGCCGTGACCTGCTTTCTTTGCACCTGCATCTGCTTTCAGCTAATCACTACTATAAAAAATTCGACGTTTAAATGCTTAATTCCTTTGTAACATGTTCACACTCGTCCGAAACGGTAGCAGCAATGCACTTGCAAATAAGCGTAGCAAAATCCACTTCAAACCATAATTGTTTTCTTTTCGGGAACACGAAAAAGTTTGCACAGGAAAGTTTCTCCGGGATACAAGCAATCAATAACATCATCGGGAAAACTCAGTAATCTAATTCAATTTTTCAGTTGGTTATTTCCAATAAAGTTCGTATTTGCAAGAAATAGCGGAAAACTGATGAACTTGCGACCAGATAAAAACTTGTCGTATTCTTCTAGTTAGAGTTACACATTTTTTCGAGGGCTGGGACTTCCCGTCCCATTCTGGTATCACCCATGCATCTGCTTTGGTGAGTAACGGGTTAATTTGATATAAATTAAAGTTAATCAACTAACACCAGTTTCTTTGGGGCAGTCATTACCTAAGTTAATCTGCTGCTTCTGCTTAAATGCACACGTTGTGCAACTACACTCGCATTACATATCGCAGGCGATCCATTTGTGCGGGGATTAAGAAACTTGACCTTGCGCAGATTTCAGTAAGCATACCTCGGGCAGCAGTTTGAACATCTTCGATCCACACGTCAGGGGGTACTGTACAAACGTTTTGCATGAAGGAGCCCTGGCCTCACACGACTTGTCCATTTACTACCATTCTTCGACCAACTAAGGCAGTCGGTGTACGTCTAAATCATCCCTACTGCTGGCGAAGTAGCTAGATAAAACGGCTCGGCAAATAACCAAGGCGTCCTCAACGACGCTGATTCGACACGACGCGAGACACTAACGTTAAGTAAACAACATAATCACACCACTGAAACCTTGTGGCAAAATATCAGCCGTTGCTACGCGAATCACGCGCGTGTTGTCAAGCATGGGTTTCTTTGAAACACTTTGCGCATTCGCCAATAGCGCAAAATTCATAAGCTAACTAGTCACACGTTTTCATAAGCTGGGCATTGTTATAGTCAAAAGCTCAACGAAACTATCAAAGACAAACGCACACGATCGTCGATCAACCGGTTTTCGTTCAAGGCAAACAGCACGCCGTTTTTCATAAAAGAATGTTGCACAGTATTCCAGTCTACCACCAACGAAACCTTTTAGGTAAAATATTCCGCTTTTCGGGCAGAAATGATTTACAAGCCGGTTCGAAAGTCCCCTAATAAATCACCAAATCCTATTCGCTGCAAAATGAATTCCTTCGCTGCGATCACATCTCAGTCGGATCTCTCAAGTACACAATCCTACAGTTCAAAATACTATACATATATGTAGCTTTCTGCTTTATCTGACAATTTGCCCTTGTACTCATGAACGCTAAGCAAAACATGCTACTAGTCCCTAGGAAGCTGTTTTACAAAGTTACATTACAACCAACACACTCAATGGCATAACGTTGGTGACATGTAGCATGACAACAAAAACTTCGGCTGTGATGACTCGGGTTAACAATAAAGCGTTCCTTGTAATCACCAACACGGGCAAGCGCGCGTTCAAGAGGCCGACGGTTTAGCGATTCCCATTCATCTGACTCCACCTTTTCTCCGAATACGACAATTATGTAAACAGCGCAAGAGACTGGAAAGAGAAGGGCGTTCGACAAGAACGGGGATACGCGAGTAACTTGTCCACACACGGCTCAGATTCATTGGATATGCGGTGGCGCGAGATTGCAGACTGTGTTTAAGATTGGAAAAAGTTCAAAACGTTTATTATCAAGTGCGCCTAAATGCGATGGTTGCATGTTTGTTTTGATGTGGAGCATATGCATATGAAAGATTGTTGCTTTTCACAATTCCGAAGGACCCAACCAGCACAAGGCCAGCGGTGAAACGATTTCAAGCAATGCCACGCTATAACGAAAGGGAATTACGACACCATGCGGTTAAGTTGACCTCAACCTCTCTGTACGAAACTGAATTTGTTCCGTATATTTGTACCACGCAAATAAAGCCGGATCGAAACTTCCAGCAAAATTAGAAGACTCTATCGAAGGTAAAACCGCATACATTAGCAATGATTAAGACTCCATCTCTCGGTACTGTCTGTTTGGTTCATTCCGATTTTTGCAGGTTAAGTCTTGCAGGGATACTATCATTGCAAACTTAGTTTGCTTGCAGGTGTCAAAAGTACAACAGCAACTCGTATTGCATAATTCAGTGTTTCCCAACTATTTTAGGCTTGTAGCACCCTACAGAAGAAAAATATAATTTGCGGCACCCAGTGGCGAACCCATAGCAATTTGTTTTAAGACATTTTGAAAATAGTATTTTTAAAGATATAATGAAAAACGCATTAGCTCGCGGCAACCCTGGATATCGTAAATGGCACCCTCGGGTGCTGCGGCACCCCGGATAGGAACTACTGGCTTAACTTTGCATTGGCTTTGACCACCTACGCTCTCTCTCATCACAGAAACAGGTCCAATATTTTTTCCTACCCTTCCCTCTACACACTTCGCTTAGCGTATTGGGTACGCAGCTACTTTCGAGGTAAAATTGCGAAACAACTCCAACCTACCAATCCCAACATTTACCGAAGGTTTGCAAGAATCGCTTCCAAAGTCTTGGCAATGACCTAATAGCGAGTCGAACCCCATTTTCTTGAACTTACGAGGGCGCGTGTCAGGCTCGAACTGTCGTTCTCAATGGTCTTTCAGGTTAGAGATCAAGTTACAAATATACGGAAGTTGGTTCGAGCGCAGTGTAACGATGTGGCCTATAAATAACTTGCTACTGAAACCCTGAACTAATTTTCGTTTACGCAAAACAACATCAGCCGACGTTCACCAAGCGAGGGTCTGTACTTACACGTTACACAATACATTTGCAAATTGGTTGGCTTGCAAATGGTCCAAGTTTTTCATTAACGTTTTTCCTTAAGGAAAAAAAACATCAATTTTGGAAGAAATCTTTAAGAGCCGCAGGAGCGTCACCATGAACTTCACTGTCCAAGTTGCTATAAATTTTTACGCATTGCATTTTAAAGGAAAAAATACGAGATCACCAAGTTACAAGTCATTTCAAGGTGCTTTACGTTGCACGGAAAAAATTCTGAGTATTTTATTGCAGCAAAACGCACATTAATAACGTTTGTTTGCATGGTAGAAGAACTTATGCTGAGGATCTAAGCATGCAATGCCAAGCTTCATTCTCACAAGTTTCGAGCCTTTTTCATTTGCCATGTGCAGCACTAAGCTTACCTACGTTTTCTTATTGCTTTCACAATTACACAATTTGATCGGCGATAATAAGCGAAACAAGGATGCCAAGTTTTGAAGCCGATAAAGTTTGCCGATAACTTTACGCAGTCTAAACCAACGAAAGATTAAAGCGAACCGCAAAAAGAACGAGCAGCAATTCGGCCAATTTTTCTGTTCTTGCTGTGAAGTCGACGTACATACCGTGATCCGCAGGAGAGGCGCCAAGATGCAGTGGAGGACTTTGACCAGGGAGCCTGAAAAATAAACCTCCAATCGAACAAGCAAATTAACATAGGGAAAACTCAAGCGGCTATGTACAGTCAGCACGTAACCTATAATTGCATCACAATGCTTTTTGTTCATAAAACAATAGCTCGATGCGTGAAACAGCTTACAGTACGTAGGTGTGATGTAGTTGACAGTGTAGAAAGCACAAGTTTAGCAACGGGATCATTACAATTTGCATTCTAGCAGGAGCGCCAGGATGAACAAGAGCATAAGCCATAAAACAGTGAGCGTGCGTCTATAGTAGAGATCATCAAAAAAGCGCCTCAAAAGCACGTATTTTTAATTTCTTGCCGCGCGGTTTACACAGATCAAACCTGACCTGGCCGTCTTTAGCAAAGGATCAAACTGCACGTAAAGGGATTGTTTTCTCAAAGCAGAATCCAGCGGCACCTCCTGCAACAAGATTTTCTTTAGACCATGTCTGTTGCAAGGAGACTTTCCCATGTGTTTTTTTCGTTGGAATCGACCAGTCACGAGCGGAATGTTTGATTTGTGTGCAACAACCACTTAGTGCTGTTGCAATTCCCAGGACTTTGAGCGAAAATACATGATATGCACGACTTTTTTGCGACGGTTGACTTGAGTCCTATTTTAGCGAAATGTCACAAAAATGAGTACATTGTTACTATTAGCGACACCGACAAATAAGTCATCAAGCGCTGCTCAATGAACCAGCAACACAACAGGGTTCACAATTGAAATAAAAAGCAGTTTCTTTTGGCTTTCAAACGAAGCTCGGAATTGTGAGGGAAGAAAGGAAGCGTTCAAAGCCACACACCTGGTCAACACGAAATTGGCACTGAAAGCACATGCAGACGCTGCAAATTCAAATGCATTTGCTCAAAAGCATTTTGTTTAATTTTATAACGACGTGGTCAAAAATTAAAAAAAAAACGAAGTAATTGAGCTCAGTAGCAATGATTACTTAAATTTGAGAAAAACTGATCTGATTGTGCTGCGTGTAACACTTCTTAAATTATAAAGGGCAGAATCAAACACTTACAGCACGGTTTATTGTTAAAAGAAAAACTCAACAAATTTGGCGGTATTCAAACACTATCCAAGCCGATGAATCAATCACGCACAGTTTTATACGGCGGAGGATACACTTCAGATAACGCGGTAAGCGAAAGATATTGGGAAACAAGGTTTATTCAACAATAATACGAAGCCTGGCAGATCAGAACGCACACGGTAAGAGCTCAGTTCCAACATCGCAAATATACATGTACATCGGGCGCAGCATTCTGCTTCGTTACATTAAAGCCGTGTTTTTCAACCGGGGTTCTGCCGAAAGAGACCGAAATCGCCATTTCTACCCATCTGGTTTATTACAGAAAGTAGGATAAACACTTGGATCATTGCATATAGGGCTCCGCGAGCAACGCAAACATTTGCTGAAGGTTCCGCTGCAGCAAAAAGGTTGTTGAGAAACACTGCATTAAAGCATTGGCTTAAAAAATAAAAAATGATGTCATAATAGGAGAGGCAGCCATGGTTAGACTATGGCTAGAAGGTTACAGATTAGAACGAGCAGTAGCTTGCCGATGGATAGGAAGATCAAGGATGGCGTTTCTGCCATTTTCACTGAATGGGTGTTTATAAAAATGGGACGATGCAACGAAACACTCCAAAATTGTGTACACGACTCTTCGCAAAACATGAAAAATCATCATATTAATAACAATCTTAAAATCATAGTTTCTCGGCTTTTTGCAAAAAATTATAATTTTGCAAATGTGCATCTTTGTCAAAATATCTTTCGTTCGTTGCATTTTCGAACACAGGTCAACAACTTGGGAGGCTGCCAATAGGATTGACTGCACATTTAACTCTAAGAGCACGACGAAGTTAAGCCTGTGTAGCATGGTTTGCAACAGTTTGTTCTTGCAGCATCTGACTTTACTTTCTGCACAAGCTATCAAAAGTTTTGAATGTTTGAACGATTTTCGCAGTAAAATAATATTCAGAGCACACCTATGCGCCCAAGTTTATCTAGGAAATGTGTGGGGAATTCGTTAAGATCGACTGGTAGCACTCTTAAGTACAATATCGATCTCTCAAGAGGCATTACGAACTTGGTGCTGCGTAGTTTTTGCTCATTTCGTGGGAAAGTGCGACAAAAGAAGACACTGATAACATTTGTTCATACGGAAGCAAGCATGTTCCCATATTCGCTTTGCACTACCTGTGGAGTGCCATGGGCAGAGATGTAAGTCGAACTGGGCTTTTCGGGTCGGACCGGGTTTGGGGTTAAGTTTGTCAANGTTTCGGGCCTGCATACANAAATTTTCGCAACCAGGGGCACTTTTGTCGCCAGTTACTGTTAAAGCAATCGAGTTGATTAAATCTTCAATAAAAATGATTGCTTGTGAATTATTTATTCATGTTTACTTTTCTACGCTACCAATTCTACGCAGTTGCACATATCTTGACTCACTTGGTAAATTTGGCTTTCGGGCCAAGTCGGGTTTTAAAAAATAAATGTCGGGCCAGGACCGGACTTGAAAATGAGGCCCGTTCACAACTCTGGTCATGAGTGGTCTGCGGGTGCCCATATCTTCTTACTCTGCGCAGTGGGACTCGCGGCTACTTTCGCAGTGAATGGTACACCGGTGGCAGACCAATGGCAGAACAGCGCGTGAAGCTTTCCCTTGATCCCATCCATTAACGCCGAGCACAAGGTCGGACAGGCCGTTTTTCCATTCTTCGGTGTGACCCTGCCGGGATTGGAACCCGGCCTTAAAGCTTTTGTGGCGAAAGCTCTATCCCACTACACAACTCAGCCGGCTTGGTACAAAAGTGCAAAAAACAACCAAAAAAGCAGTACACCAAGAGCAATCCAAAGGCCCACTTTCTCGGCAACGGTTGACAAAAACTGAAAGACAGTCTTCGCTCACGAACAAAGGAAATTAACACATGCATGGGACGACCGAGGTACACTCATAACGGACCTTAGTTTGAAGCACAAGATTTTTCGCTTCCGGTCTCAGGGTACTTGGTTGTCGAACGTTGCAGCATGACACAACTTAGAACATCTTTGCATGACACATCGCTATGTCGATGGTACTTACCGATCCCTTTGCTCCATCTTTCCACAACGTGTCCCATCCGGTGAGACCTGATTCTGAGTTAACAACTGCAAACGGATGGACAAAGTTGTATTCAAGCAAATCCAAAGCGAAGGACTGAAGTCTTATCCAGCACGATTTTGGTAACAACAGAGGCAGGTAGCTACTGAGAAGCGAGTTTCAAAGCACTGACGGAAATACTCGAGTTAAATAATATTATTGTAACTGCGCTCAAATTATTTGTCTGGATTAATAAACAGCATGTTGTTTAGGAAAACGGGTTTAATCCGGAACAAAACTTCGCAGGAGAAATCTCGCTGAAGAAGGATTGTTACACAAGTGACATCAGTCGGGATCAGGCTTGGTTAAACGCTACTTTACTGTAAGTTAACCAAACTTGTATCACACAAAAAACGTCCGATTAAGCCTATATAAAGCAACGCACCCATGTCGACAAATTACCAGACATTACACGACCACCGCAACGTACAGCCGGATTGGATCGCTTTGTCAGTTAAATCGAAGTTTACACACTCCTGCTTCACTCGAAGTCACTCACTCGCTGAGTGGGATAGTTCGCCACGACACTAAAGCATGAAATTGCAAACCAATTGAGCGCTGTGTGCCAAGGGCGAAACCTAATTGTGCCAAACATGACAAACCATAGGTTCAGAAAGCAGTTGTTCGGACAGGGCAGGGAAATTTAGAAGTAACGGAAAATTTTCTGAACCTGTTTTTTTCTGTTTTTGATAAAAGATTCAGGTCATTTGTCCCGTAATAGTATTAAAACTCGCAGTAACAGTATTCACTAGTCTATGGTTTTGGACATTATGACCGAATTAAATTTTTTTTCAGTCATTTCAAAAAAAATTATTCGGTCTATTACCGAAATAAGGTAGTGGCGAACAAAGATCAAACGTTTTCTGCGAACAAATGTGTTACATCTGCTGTAGCTGTTCTGGATAGCCGTTCAAATCTAAATTCCAAAACCTGTTTTTGGAACATACATGCCATCCAGTGGTGACTCCGGCACTCTGGTTCAACCCGAGTCTTCGATTCCCATTTACACTGTGGTAGTATAGAACGTTAGCTTGCTTGCTTTGTATACTTGTGCTACGACTCATTTCACTGACTAAGGTTGTCAACTCGGGCTCTTTTCATTGGGCCTTGTCACTACGCACATATTTTTGTTTTATGTCTGGCCTTTCGCGTTCATGTTGCAGGTGACCCTGAATCACAAAATATTTTTCGTTGGGAGCGTTCTCTCGATCGACTTCGTTCTCTCGCGCTTAGGTTGATGTGAATGAGCCTGGTACGCAGAGAACTAACTGGCGTTATTGCTCTGCGACGTACGTTACGCAACAACCGACGAGTCCTCACGAGAACGAACTTCTCATTCATTGTTACTTAAAAACGTCACAGAGCAACGACAGTGCCAATCGGAATGAGAGCAAATGGAAATTTCAGTGACGCAAGCCTCGAACGGTTGCCTTCAGTCAGTGGCCTCGGCATGAATCGCGTGATAAGCCCGAGTGACGCGTTTGACCTGGTGTCGCCTCTGATGCCAGCACTAGGTCTTCTTCCGTACGCGAGACTACATTTCCCCTCCTGACTTCGATTTTTCTGAACTGTGAAAATCACCTGCCCGTGTTCAGGTTCAAAATCAGGGGCAAGCGAAGCAGAAACACGTGGCCATATCTTTTTCACCAAACACAGTTTTTGAAGCAAAATGTATTATTTTATTCGACAATTTCACTCTTCTGCAAGACGTACTTTCGGTAGAAAACGCTCTAGCCCAGAACTTCCTGATGGTGGTCATGTCACTGTTAAAAGCATAGTTGTGATGCATTAAAGCAGTGGTTACCAGCGTCTTAGGCACGCGGGCCTCTAGTGCAGGGGTTCCCAACCTGGGGTACATGTACTCCTAGTGGTACATTTGCCTGTTTTAGGGGGTACAGTTAAAGTCAGCAATAGAAAGGGAAATTATATTTATATATTATTTATTTCTTTATGCATATATCAATGAATATTATTTTCACAAATCATGTGCTTATTTTTAAATATATCTATGATTAGTCATGATAAAATGTTTGTGAAAAAGTCTATCAACTTTTAATAGAACTTTTAGTTAAAGTTCATTTTAAAATTAGTGGATGTTTTTACACAGCCTTTTTGCAAAAAAAAGAATAAGGGTCCATGTTCACCTGTCAAAATGCTGAAGGGTTACATGGTCAGAGAAAGGTTGGAAAACCCTGCTCTAGTGGTATGCGACGACCGCCCAGGTGGTCGTTCTCAGGTCTTGTACAAAATTATCCTTTTTACTGAAAGCATGTGGATTTGGAAAAGGCGTTGCTACTGAAAGATAAGCAGGTTGACGCGTGAACTTGCACACAAGAAATCATGGTGTCATGAGCATGAACTGAGATACATTATAATTGAACCTGCGAAACCAACGTCTATCATATTCTCTGCCGTTGTTCTAAGAAACAAAGCGTTTCGCACGCAAGCTCAAATTTATTTACGGAAACAAAAACGCTTTCTATTGTAGTTGCACCTGAGTGTTTCGTAAAGATGGGATAAGATTTGCATATACATCTAGCAAAGGTGACACTAATGATCAAAAGTCGTAAAGGTGGAAGTGACGATTTTGTAAAAAATTTAAAATGTCAAACACTATTAACTACGGACCTTCGTTTACGCAGTTTCAGTTGAGCTGAATCTCAGCGCACGATCAATGTGGAGGTCTTTCGAGATTTGACATTTTTTTAAAAATATCATTTGAAACATTGGTTGGAGAACACGTTACACATGAACGCATACTACAATTGATACATCTCTTTGAGCAGTCATATGTGATGCGTGCTTCGGTGGGAGAATCATAAGTTTTTTCTGTCTGGAAACCCACAAGACACGCTGAATGCAACCCAGAGGAACTCGAATTTCACGTTGATATTGCAAAAAAACATCACTAGTTTTAAGTAAGCATCTATAAATGCTAATGCCGACAAGCTTCACGGCTGGCCACTGTCTTTTCCAAGCGTATCACTGTTGAGGCCGCTCGGTCGGTGCGGTGTCGCAAGCGCTAAGAATAGCACCTATATGTACTGTATGTGGCGCTAACAAGCGACTACCGCGTGTGATTTCTATTGTTGCTTGCTGCCACTGTGTGAAGCTGTGCGCGCTAACCGCTCGCAACAAAATGGTGCTCTAACAAGGACGTGGAGGCATTACCACATGCAACCTTCACAAAACGAACCTGCGTTCGGAGCGGTTCGTTGTAAAAAGGAAGGAGTTTATTGTTTTGAGGCCGCTCAGTCGGCGTGGCGTCGTATGCACGATGCACCACGAACGGGATGTGCGCTAAGCAGCACTAGACCAGTGGTTCTCTACCTTTTTGGACCATGGACCGTCATTTAAAAAAATATCCGAATGGACCACTTTGCTATGCTGATACCTCATGAACTAGTCGAAACTCCATTGCACATAGGTCAGCGAACTCACGGGCATGTCCTATCTTAGTTCTGAAAATAATAATCAATAAACTAATTGACGGAACTCTCTGTGGACCACTACAAATTCTAGGTGGATCACCGGTGGTCCACCTCCACCACGTTGAGAATCACTGCATTAAAGTGAACACGCCGTGTGATCTCAAATGTTGCTTGTTGTCAGTGTGAAGCTTTGCGCGCTTGTCGCTTAGGCCCTCCGATCACAAAACTACTACTGTAACACCTCTGGAAAAAAAACAAAAAAACTGGACAAACACCACCATTTCAATTGAGTCATCGAAACAAAGATGGCGACAATAATAAACACTTTGGTGTAGTGCCTGCGGCAGCTTCGCGTTTCCTCTGCAATATTTTGTCAGAGGGAAACGGCCATCGCGGAGTATTTTGTAGCTAACGGTGCACACAACGTCGATCAAATGTAGCGAAACATGCAAACTGCTTTTAGCAGGGATAATTCTACCTTTGTCCCGTCGAAGTTAAACATTCAACGGGATACGGTGGACAACCACAATATTACAACGAATATTTTCTATGAAAATTAGGAGCCTTATTCGCAAAAACGCGGGTTACACCTTTAGGCATACTTTAGTATGACACTGTGTGTGAAAAAATAACAAGCAGGCGTCTCAACGCATTTTTCCGAGACACGAAAATCTGTCCAAAAGCGTGTGCGAAACGAACTCTGCAACTTTCGCTTGTCCTTATGATATGGATGTGAAACGTTTGATGAAACGCCACAAAAACATTGGAAACAGGATAGTCTGCGTGTGTTCTGCACGTGTTTATTTGCTTTGACGCATCAAAGAAAAACAATTGTAAATTTAACAAAGCCGCGTCAAAAATAGACAAACTTTTGTGGACTATGGAAAAGCATGTGACCACTTTTCATAGAAACTTTGACGGCGAACAGCTGAGGTCGTAAACCACCTGTTACAACGTACTATGACGATCGTGGTATTGAATTACCCGTTCGTGCTTAGGGTTACACCCGAAATTACTCTGGCAGGTCACGTTTTTAACTTCACAATTCAATGCGTGTTGGACCGGCCTTTGCGGCAGGGTTTGGTACAACCGAAACAAATGCATGTTGGTCCGCAAAGCGAGCACTGCCACTGACATAAAACAATAACCCACGAACAGAGGGTAAACAACTGCAGTCGGTAGCAGTGAAAGTAACGAAGAATCCCAACGCCGCTACAATCACCACCTCCCAGGGGAGTGTGGTGGCAGTGCATACCTTCATCAGCAGGTGCAAACACTTCTTCTCCAACAGTGAATGTATCATCACCATTTTCATTCTGGCGAGCCTGTCACATTCCGCAAAACGTTAATTGGCCACTTAAGAGATGCTATTTTAAGTTAGAAACAGAACACTACTAGCTTCGTTCGGAATTATAACTCGTGGTTCCAGTGACTTCTACAATGCAAAACAAACGTATAAAAAAGCAAAAGTTATTTGGAAATGAATATCAAATATGATCACCAACATTTCTGGAATGAACTCTGTTAATTCTGATGTTTTTTTTTCGGATCATGATCCCAGGGACTGTCGACACAATTTCGAGTAAAACCACGCAGTTTTATCACATTACCATACCATCGTTGCAAATGAATTGGCGGAAATGAGCAAGCCACAAAAGCAAGACTTCTGTTCTAAAAAGCAGCACTAAGCGGTTTTACGACATGCTATAATACACGTAAACAGTGAGAATTGCTGCTCAAAACGCTTCATCGTGGACAAGTACATGAAAATTGTCAAGTTTTACATGCCATCATAATCACAAGTCTGTTAACAGTGGTACCTGAGAGTGTGCGACGCTGAATGTGTCATCCAAATCGTTCGCCTGTTTTTCCGAGGTGGTGCTGTTATTGTCCGGCGTTGAGTTATGCGAAGCAGCATCAAAGAAAAGGTCACCATCGTCAGACGATGCTGTCGTGCTCGGTGGGTGTGGAGTAACTTCCTGACGATGATCAGGTGAATTTGCCAAACGTTTATTTGACCGAAAAGGGTCGAGACTGGGATCACTGAACTGGCCGGAAAGAGCCGTGCATCCATCAGGATTTCCATCACTATCTAAATCAACCACCGCTCCGAGCTGTGCAGCGTTCTCTGTTGCAAAGACAGGGGAAGGCGCAGAAGCTTTTAAGCCATCATTAGATGGCTTATTTTTAGTCGGTGAATTCACCAAATCCGTGCTGGTTTTGAAAGGGTTAAAGTTCGGATCGTCAAACTTGCTGAAGTCCAAGGAATACGCTCCAGGTTCAGGAAGAGTTTCTTGTTGTTCTTGCTCGGAAATAGCAGTTTCACTTGAACAGGAAACAACTGTTTTTCCTAATTTTTTCTTGGGTGCAAATTTTTTAAGCTTTGATTTTTTCGGTATCTTTTGCTGAGCATTCTTTGTTGGAACAGAATTGGCCTCACCAAGTTCTTCATCATTGCCAGTTGAAGTTACTTCTTTCGTAGGAGAGTTTCTAAGCGCTTTGGTGGTTTTAAATGGATCAAAAGTAGGGTCTTCCAAGTTAGTTAGGTCCATGGAGTAGCTTCCGCGTATAACAGAGGCATCTGGCTCTTCTTTGTTATCGTTATTCCGAACAGGATCTGAATAATCCGGAACAACTTCCACATTTTGCTCAGTTTCAACAGTCTCAGTCTTAGCAAGACTTTGATTTTGAGAAGAATCAACATCATTAACAGAATGAGATAGATGCTTAATTTCTTCACTGGGAGACAAAGAAATTTCTATACTGGTTTTGAAAGGATCAAAGTTGGGGTCATCAAACTTGCTGAAGTCGATTGAATACGCTCCGTGTCCGGGCAAGTTGTCAACCACTTCTGCTGCATCACGTTCACTCGAACTAGCTTTCCATGGCTTTTTCTTCTTGACACGTTTTTTGGACAGGCCAACTTTTGGTTTCACTGGCTTTTCAACATCCTGATCTAGTTTCATTTCAGAAGGCTTCTCATTGGCTTCAGGTTGATTAGAATCCACAAATGCATTACCTGTGGTGTTAATTGTGATACTGTTGCTCTCCTCCACATCAGATTTCAAATCGATGGGACATGCACCATCATTGTAAACAACTTCATCACAGTTGATCACACCATCTCTCTGTTCGCCTTCCATCGGTTCAATTTTCTTGAAATCTTGGGGTTTCACACATGTTTCGTGCTGTGGGTAACTGGTACTGCCTTTTCGATCTTCATGGATCGCTGCGGGTACATCTTGCTTAACACCACCCAAAGGATGAAGGGTTTCACTCGGGGCTTCTTCTGTCGGGGAGTTAGAGAGACCTTTGTTGGATTTGAAAGGATCAAAGTTTGGATCATCAAACTTACTGAAGTCAAACGAATATGCTCCAGGTTTGGGTAAAGCATCGCATTCGTTCTCGTCTGCGTTATCATTGCAAGCAGAAGACGGTGCAGCAGGTTTTCCGAGCTTCTTAGATGGACCAAACTTTTTGCGCTTAGAGTCTTTAGAGTTTTTTTTCGGAGCTTTTTCATTTGGAGCAGAGTTAGGCTTAACAGTTTGCTGTTCATCATCGCACAAAGCAACTTCTGTAGTCGGAGAGCTTCCTAAACTATCGTCAGTGCTATAAGTGGAATCGCCCAATTGGCCTGCGTCTGCGGAGCAACTTCCAGGCACAGCAGAGGTGTTAGTGACTTTTTTTACTTGATCATCCTTGTTAGCAAATTCAAACCCAGCAAAATTATCAACATCGTCTTCCACGTTTTGCTTTCTGTCATTAGCTTCTGCGGCCACGCGATCTTGCTTCTGAGAGACATCGCTGTCATTGACTAAATGAGATAGAAGTTTAACATCTTTTGTGGGAGAGAGAGAAATCTCTTTACTGGTTTTGAAGGGATCAAAGTTGGGATCATCGAATTTGCTGAAGTCAATCGCATATGCTCCAGGTTTGGGCAAAATATCCCTCGTTTCTTCGTCGTTCCGTTCTCCTGAACTATCTTTCCATGGCTTTTTCTTCTTGAAACGTTTTTTGGACAGACCAACTGTTGATTTTGCTGGATTTTTAACATCCTGATCTAACTTCATTTCAGAAGCTTTTTCACCAGATTCAGGTTCGTTAGGAGTAACATTTGCTGTATTTTCAGTGACTTTTCTTTCAGCAGAACTAACCATCACAAAATCGGCATTGCTATTTGTGCTACGTTCTGGAGAACAAGAAATGTTTATGTGACATGGCTCATCAGACTTGCTCACAACACATTCGCCTCCTTGTAGCGAATTCATTTCATTGANTTCTTGGGATTTCACAAATGCTTCATGATCTTTGCCAAGCACGTTGTTTTCTGGTACTTCACCCTTAATAAAATCATCGGGACGAAAGGTTTCTCTCGAGGTGTCCTTTACTGGGGAGTTAGACAGACCTTGGGTGGTTTTGAAAGGGTCGAAATTTGGATCATCGAACTTTCTGAAGTCTAAGGAATATGCTCCCGGTTTGGGTAAAGCATCCCTTTCGTCTTCTACAAGATCGTTGCTAGTGGACAGAGTTGCAGCAGGTCTCGTGAGTTCCTTAGACGCAACAACTTTATCAGACTTCGAATCTGTAGTCAGATTTTCTGGATCTGTTTGAACTGGAGCAATATTAGTTTCAAAAGATTCTTGGTCACCACCAAATAAACATACTTCTTTCGTAGGAGAGTTTCCCAGCTCTTCACTGGTTTTAAATGGATCAGAAATAGGGTCTTCCAGTTTCACAGTGTCTGAGGAGTGACATCCTCGCACATTTATTGTACCTTCGACTTTATCATCATTGTTGGTAACACTAAATTCATCGCGATTTTGAACAGGATCAGAATCATCCGGAACAACTTCCACATTTTGCTCAGTTTTAACAGTCTCAGTGTTAGCAAGACTTTGATTTTGAGAAGAATCAGCATCATTAACAGAATGAGACAGATGCTTAATTTCTTCACTGGGAGACAAAGAAATTTCTTTACTGGTTTTGAAAGGATTAAAGTCGGGATCATCAAACTTGCTGAAGTCAATTGAATACGCTCCGTGTCCGGGCAAGTTGTCAACCACTTCTTCTGCATCACGTTCACCTGAACTAGCTTTCCTTGGCTTTTTCTTCTTGACACGTTTTTTGGACAGACCAACTTTTATTTTCACTGGCTTTTCAACATCCTGATGTAATTTCATTTCAGGTTTCTCATTGGCTTCAGGTTGATTAGAATCCACAAACGCATTACCTGTGGTGTTCGTGAAACTGTTGGTTTTCTTCACATCAGATTTCAATGAATCAAAATTGATATCGTCATCAGTATTACAACCGAGAGGACGTGGACTAGCTTTGTTTACTAATTCGTCTGAATCAAGTGCATTGCCTGTCAGTTCATCTTGTTTCGGCTTGGCTTCCTGTAAGTCTTGGGATTGGACAACTGTTTCATACTGTTTGGAACTAGCGTTAACTTTCGGATCTTCGCGGTTTGCTGCCGGTACATCTTGTTCAACAACATACATTTGATGAAGCGTTTCACTCCGGGTATCTTTTACTGGGGAAGTGGAAAGACCTTTGTTGGTTTTGAACGGATCAAAATTAGGATCATCAAACTTGCTGAAGTCCAAGGAATATGCTCCAGGTTTGGGAGGTGCATCACTTTCGTCTTCCTCATAACAAGCATCACTATTTGAAGATAATGTCATTGTTTTGTTGGGACTTACTTTGAAGACAGTGAAAGATTCTTCACACGAACCTGATGTTATCAAAACATGATCTGGCTTAGTGTTTATCAACACATCTTCTTCACTAGGCAAGTTTTGTTGTGGATCACTGACTTTGATAAAACCAACTTCAGGTTCAGCCGTCTTACTTGAGCTTGGAGAATTAGCTCCAAAATCTGTAACTATTTTGTTGGCCTCTTTTGGCGCGCCGATAATTTTGGATACAACAGTCATGCCAGTTTGTGAAGATTCTGTAACACTGCTCTCAGTTTCAGTACAAAGTGTATCTGCAAGATTCTGTGAAACTTGCAATACATCCCCAGGCTTCTGACCAACACCAGTTTGATGGCTGCCTTCAACTGTTTCTTCACATGGTGAATCAGAGAAAGAATTCTCAGGGCAGTTTTTGACTGGAGAATTTGCTAAGCCTTTATTGGTCTTAAAAGGATTGAAATCTGGGTCATCAAGTTGAAGGAAGTCTATGGAATATTTACCATGCTGTAATGGTGGTGAAGAAGGAGGTTCTTGCATGCCATCTGTGAGCACGGATGCAGTTGCAGCAGGTCCAACTGTTTCAGTGGGTTCTCCGACTTGAAATGATTTAGTGGGTTTGCCACAGTCAGTATTTGCGATGAGAGCTGACTGGCTAGTTTCAAGTGAATGCAAGTCAGCCACTACACTTTCACTGCATATTTCAGCTGAGTCTGCATTATCATATAAATGTTGTTCATTTTTATTAAAACACACTGTATGTGTTTCTTTTTCTAATGGTGAAGCAAAGCACTCCTCCTTAGTTTCTGAATTCGTAGAAAAATTTGTTGTCATTCTCAAATCATTGTCAGGAAGTGCGTTTGACCTACCGGCAGCCTTATGTGCTACCTTGTCACCTGTATGATTGTTCTGTACAGACGTGTTTTTTTCAGAAATTGCATCTTGTTCAGATACATTATCGTAACCAACAGTAGACTTTGCTTCATGCACATTGGTAATAACATTCTTCATCAGATTTTTTTTCGTGGTATGGGGCACAAACTTAGTGGCTTCAACACTGCTCAGGGTCATTCCAGAGAACATAGCAACAATGTCATCATCTTCACTAGATTCCTTGACAGTAGCATCAGCAACTGCATTACAGTCATTACTGTTTTCCACTGAATTAGCAGTGCTTTCAGGTCGCGCTGATCTGAAGTCAGGATTTCCAATTTGACACAGGTCACTTCCAGCAATTGTATTGTGAGACAAAACTGAAACACTACAATTGTCTCCCGCAGCTAAGTTCATTATAGCACCAGAAGAGACATAGCTGGTATCAGCTTCATGTTTCACATCCTCTTTACTTGCCGCAACATTGCATGTCTTGTTTATATTGTTGAAATGTTGAATGTTGCCAATTTCACCCACATGATCACCATCAAACTGTGGCTGCGTACAAAAAGCTTCCTCGGTTTTAGTATCTGCCTCAACGCCCTTAGCTACTGTACCTGCAACGTAAAGATCATTATTTCCAGTGACCGATTCACTAGCTTCACAGCTATCTCCCTCCTTTTCGTGCAAATCCTGTAACATACTGACCGTTTCTAAGGAGCCAGCTGTTTTAGGATTCAAGGGGTCAAAATCAGAATATAAGGTATCACCCTCTGGAGTGAGAAACGGAGTGCTATTAATAGAGGTGGTGTTGGATTCATAGTGTGGCAAGGGTATGGCAGATGGTATAGTGTTAAACGAAATACTAGTACTACTGGCAGTGCTAGCAATGGCTGATGATGGCTGTGTTCCTTCATCACTCTGGCTATTATCAGCGATAATTCTTTCATCTGGTAGATGAAGTAAAATGGCAGGGGTATCTTGAGGGGATTCAACATTCCTCTCGACTTGCACATCCAACGACGAAGTATTTGAAGGCAGCACTAATGATTTTTCAGCAATCTGATCTGCATCACTAATTGTGCTGCTTGTATTACAACTAGCAGCAGTGGCATCATCGTTGTGAGATGTCTTAGGAAAAGTGGTTATAGGGCAAGATTGTCCTGGCGTAATCAAAGGAGATGGTTTTTTTGGTTCATCTGAGTTTCCAGCTTTGGGAAGGAAACGTAAAGTATGCTCAATAGGCTGACCATCACTACCCCAGTCAATGACACAAAATGAATTTCCGGCTGAAAGGCGATGGTAAAGGTGGGTGTTCTCCACAGAATTTTCATCAAGATAGGCTGGAGTAGCAGGAGGCTTCAAAGCACAGTTTTTGAGTTGAACAGAATCGTTGGCAATAGCTAATCCTCCCAATGCAGCAATGCAGTCATTCAGCTCATCATCCTTCTGTGATGACAAGCAGACGTCAGCGTTGTCCTGAAATAAAAATGTAACTGGCATTAGCAAACAGACCAAACTAAAAATAAACTTTGTGCACATCACTAAAAAGAAAGTTGCGTAAATAAGCTATAAGCGAATAGTTCCAGCTTTTGTAATGAAATCTACAAAATAGCAGTAGTTAAACCAGGGTTTTTTAAAAATACGTTTTAGGGACCCGATCAGAGAAAATTATCATCGGGTCCCTAACATCAGAGAAAATCGGGTCCCTAGAATCAGAGAAATCGGGTCCCTAACATTTTCCTTAAAAAAACCCTGGTAAAACGACAAAATTTATTCGTCAGATTAAAAGCGGACCACACACATTAGTAGAATTTTCTGATAACTACAGTTTACAATAACATTATGAAAGAGATATATAACCAACTAAAAACTACATTAGATTTAGTTGGTTATATATCTCTTAGTTGGTTATATAACCAACCAGATTTAGATGATTATATAATATCTCTTTCATAATGTTATTGTAAACTGAGGTTGATTTGCAGCGTTTTTGTTACGGCACCTGAGGTTGATTTGCAGCCTTTTTTACATTAGTTCTCAAGAAACCACGCATTACATGTAGAGATCGACCATTATGGCTTTTTTGGGGCCGATACAGATAGCCGATATTTCCAAAATTTTTGTATCTTGTTTTCTGCTTCATTATCAAAAATATTATGTATTCTACGCCTTACCCTTTTTTCAAAAACTTCAAAATTCACGATTTATGCGCTAAAAATTCTCAAATTTCAGTATTTTGCTATGATTTTTAGTTAATCTGATGAATGATGATGCTTTTGTTTCGGCTGCGACGGCCGATGCGTGCTCCATGGTTCATCTTGTCTGCTTGTTTATGAAAACGTACCTGCTACCGTTGTTGCAAGATAACTGTCTTGACTTGGTTCATTGTGCTTTCTTGCGCAAATTGTCTGCATGCGTGAGGTATATAACAGCGTTTTGTCAACACCTACTGAGGCCGTTTTTTTCGGCCGTTTTAGCCGATACTGATATATCGGTCTATCTCTGATTATATGGGATGATGTGGTTTTAGCATCTGTTGTTGAAACCGTAGTTTTAAGTTTTAAATGACTATTTTTCACAGAAATGTTCTTGTGCATGACTTCAATGCAAGATATAATGGCTAAGAACAAGCCTAATTTATGCGAGAAAAGCCAGAAGTTAGCAAAACAACTCATTCAAAGCACTTGGCAGAGAAAGGATGTCCAGTTACTAACAAGTGGACAGAGTTGGTAACTATAGATATTATGAAAAGACAAAAGTAGCAGAACACTTAAGGTATAATAAAATATCAACTGGCCAGATTAACATCTTTAATTTCCACCATTGATGAAAAACATATCTAGCAAGATGCTGATGATTACCTCAAAGGAGTCTTGAAGAGCTGTTACACAAAGGTCATCACTGGAGCTGTCGTAAGTGTTGTCTGCAATAGCAACAATTAGGTCACATCCACAACATGAAAAAATGTAAATGAGCAATACACATGTCATTTCAGAGGCTAACCTGAGTTTCATACACCATCTTAGCAACTTCTAGTTTATGTATCTGTGAAGTAGGCATTACTCATATTCCACATTAAATGTTTGAACTTACACTTAACAGCTTCATGCAAAGTTGCTCATCTCATTTAGTCTTTGAATTAGAGCTAAACATCTTAGCACAGGAGTGCAAAATTTTCTGTGAATGTTAGTAGCGCACAGAGCTTTGCTATACAGCATTCATATGCATAAAGTACAAAATGTAAACAAATTACGAAAGAAAATATGTAGTTATTTCTTACCTCTACTTATTTACAGACAAGAATGAAGTTGACTATCTATCACATATGTGCAGACAAAATAAGGTTGGATATGCTCTTTCCATTATGTATACACATCTGCCCACCTTGGACATGCCATAATCTTAACTCTCAATTGGGTCAAGTTTTGCTCCGTTGCTGCAAATCTCGTTCGCACACTCCAAGTTTGTGGTCACATGGCACATGTGTGGCTGCATTTTTGCACCACTGTCTCAGCAAATAAAAATAGAATGCCCACAGTGACCTGCATACTTCTCTAAAATGAGCCAGACAATGGCAGACCACACTTTGTATCCTCCAGATCAGTGGTTCTCAACCTTTCATGGTTTGTGGCCCCCTTCCAAAGACTGTCAACACTTGTGGCCCCCTACTGATTAGTAGGGTTTTGCAATATCAAGGCAGAGCTATTTTAGTAAAGGCCTCTACCTGTGGCCCCTGGAGAGGCCCCCAAGGGGGTCCGAGGGCTCCGTTTGAGAAACTCTGCTCTAGATCAACAATTGTCAATCTTTTTTGTGCTGCAACCCACTATAACCAAACGACCCCCATCCAAAACACGAATTTAAGAGCAAATAATATACAAGCCTCATCTCAGAAAGAACCATTATAAGAGAGCACATACAAGGAACTACCAAACTCAAAAAAATTTTGGGGATATCTTGTTTCCCACATGGGAATTTTGAGGGTTGTTTTCAGCTCTGCCAAAATAAAAAAGTCTAATAACTAATTGACCACTGCCTGTAGCTGAAAATGGGTTTTGTTTCATAACTCTGCACTGAAAAATGGTGGAATCAACACATCACTTAACTTATTGCCTTGAGTGTAAGTCAAAATTTGCAAATTTGTTAAGTAATATAATTTTAGACTATGTCATTACTGGATACCATCCCATTTGGACTCAGTGTTTCTGCAGATCACAATTCAGTTTTAAAATTAGGCCACCCATACTGTATGTATGTTTGCATGCCACGTGCACCATTTCTCTGATGATTTTTTCATGTCACATTTCAGAACTTCCAGCACTGAAAGGGACTAATACTGTCCATGCATTTAGAGCTCTTCCAACACATCAACATGCTGAAAATGCCAATGCATCAGATAAGCAAATTTCATTAACTTCATTTTCAGACCTGCTTGTCTTCTTGGAAGGGTTGCAAGGGCAGCTGCCCTAGGTTTTGAAACACAGCACAGTTTTTAGCAACCACTGATTGTCTGTGGGCTCCAAAATAAGTTGGAACCAAGTCAGGTCAGAAATGTAATCATATCACCTGGTCCTTGGTCACTCTGGGCAGATTTCCTGTGGTGTAGACAGTACTAGCCTTGCCAATCTTTATTGAGGCATTTATGGTCATGTGGCCAAATCATTGTAGCTGAGTTCTCTATATTTGGAGAAGTAGCTAAACATTCAGGTCTAATCTAGTTTCACAGCTATGTGCTTTGTCACACCATGAACTGTTCACAAAAATTTGATAGCATTCTTTCATTCAATGCCCAAGATTTATGACAATAGGTGAGGATTAGAACAAGGTATGAAAGCTCCTATTGTGACCACGGAATGGAAAAACTCATACAATACTATGCTTGCGTTACCAATTCGCGCAACAATTTTTTCTTCTGACTTCCGGCACTCATGAATGTCACCATGAGGTACTTGACCTTCTCAACATTCTACAGTGTGTTACTGTTTGCTTTTAGCACACACTGACCTGGATTTCTGGAGAGGTATCAATTTGGGCCAGAGCGGATGTTAAAGATGGATAAAGCATATTTAAATTCCCCTAAACTGGATCTATATCACTTGCTATAGGTATGTGTCTTGATCAGGACAGCCCAGCTACCAACTAGGTGATAAAACAACAGAATATTGGCAAAAAAACACCAACAAATCATAGCACTATTGCTCAAAAAAGCACTTAACTGTGCTTCCGGAACTTTCCGGAACTGAAAGTTATTTCCATGTCCAACAGCATAAAATTGCAGCGCACATGTTACCACAGCCAATTTATACGAAGACCAACTTATCCATGAAAACAGGGTGTGAATAGTAGGGTTATGGAAAGATAAGCAACAATTCTAATAAGTAGAGATTCTTAACACTTTGAGAGCTGGCATACGATATATTCGTACCTAGATTTCGGCCTAAAATCAGCAGTTTTCGGTTGCCTTACCAACGCCATAGCTCCTCCGCCGATTGAGCTAGAGAGCTGTTCAAGGGCTTAAACGGATCAGTCAGTCTTCTAGTCTGCACTCGAAAAAAATCTTTTCATTGGGGGTTGTGGATTTTTTGTGAATGACATCATAAATGAAGTAGTTTTGGGGCCATTTTGGCTCATGTTACCTGGCCTAGAGCCCAACCGCTAGGCCAAAGTATTTCGCTGAAGTTTTCATTGGATACCAGGCTCGAGTCGGAGTCTTTTGAGACTTTGATCGGCTTTCTAGCGTTTCTGGTTCAAGAGTTATGATCTAAAATAAACAAATTAATTAAAACAAAATTAATTAGCTAATTAGTCAAATACTGTATTTTTATTATTTGAGATCATAACTTTTGAACCTGAATCCCCAGCAGGTCATCCAAAGTATCAAAAACTCGGATTGTGGCCTAGTTTCCACTAAAAACTTAAGCGAAATACTACCATCTAACCGTCTGAGCGCAGTGCCAGGTGAAGTGGGCCAAGGTGGCCTAAAAGTCCTCCACTTATGACGTCACTCACAAAAAATCTGCATCCCCCAACCAAAAAATTTTTTTTGGAATGCAAGCTATAAGACTTGCCGCGTCTTTTGAGCTTCTGACCGCTTACTGGACTGGAGAAATTCCCACGCAAAGCAACGTGTGTTTCAATATTTTTTTTTTGTGAAAAATCTCTGAAAACGGCTGGCCGCCAAAGTGTTAACATTGTGCATACAGGGTGATTTTCCCATGGCGATATCCACAGCTGCCACATGCTTTTGGTGGGAAATTCAAATCCCAGAAGTTCAGTTCAGTTTGTTTGGGATATTCACACACACACAAAACTCACAAAAATAAAGATAAGATAAACAAGCAGGTAGCTTATATTTGACAAGGATTAATATGGGTTTAGGAGGTATAAATTCTATTTCTTCCAGAAAGAAGAAAGGCTGTACTTTTAAATTTGGATCCAAAGACTCCCAAATTTTAACTCCTGTGTAAGCAAGAGATTTTTGTCAGCAACCCATCTTTTCCTGGGAACTATATATTCTTGAAATGTTTTTCAGTTTTTCAGGTAGGTAGTGCTAGGTGCTTTCTACCTTTAGGCTAAAACAGTAAACCTGACAAACGTTGTGTTGGCTGTACACTAATCAATTGCCAATATATCAAATCATTTTAGGCTACATACCACTGCAACAAACCTGGCCAACTGGAGCCACTTTATTGCAAGAGTTTCACTTCATTGGAAGCATTTTTGACACAATAAAAGCAGTTAACACTGGCATGAAGCAATTAAACTTTATCAACCTATATAAATATACTTACATAAATGTTTGCAATACATTCTTTAGCATTTGGGAGCATATCAAAGCACTTCCATCACACAAAATCACAGTCCTAGTCCAGTAGGCCTGGTCCCATCTACGCAGACCAACTCAACAGAACCATACTTTTAAACAGCCTCTGAACCACAGAGTTTGGATTCTCATTCCAAGACCTAACCTAATATCAATTGAACTCACTCTAGGACCACATTTTTTAGACCATTTCCAGAAATGTAAATTTATGTTCAGGAGAACATTGGACAGCAAAAACATAAATTTACGTCTGCCGAGAACAGTGGACAGCATACCTTGGCTGTAGATATATGTCTGCTAGTAACAAGTGTCAAGTAAGTGAGCAGAGTCACACAATAAAAAAGGTTTGTTAAAGTGGAAAAGGAAATAATGAATTAAAATACTTATCTTTGAAAAAGAATTTTAAAATACCAAAAATACTTCCAACTGATATTGCTTCATTTCTTTTCTATAGGTGTACCCTGTTTGGTAGCCTAGTCCACTACAACCACTGCCCTAAACTTAGCCAGCACAAGAGGCTATTCCACAAGACTTTTTAACACTGAAAGATAACTAAAATTTGGGTAAAAATTACCCAAAAGATTTTTACCCTAATCTGTGGTTATTCTACCTCAACTTTTGAACTTAAACCTTAGAAAGCCAATCAAGGGCTCAAAAGACTCAGTTAGCCTAGTTTCCACTAAAAATGTGAGCGAAATACTTCCCTCTGTGGTTAGGGCCCAGGGCCAGGTAACCCGAGCCAAATTGGCCTAAAACCTACCCCACTTATGACATCACTCACAAAAAAAATGAAACCCAAACCTTAAAACACCCTTACCCATTGTTTCAGAATGTATATCATATGCTGTGAGGTAAAATGATGTAGCAAACGTGTCTTCAACAATTCCAGCTTTTTCTTCTATAGGGACTTCAGGACTGAAGGTTATCGAACTGACTTTGTTCTCAATAGATAAAATGTTGTGACTTATAGTGTCTGCAAAAAGCAATACTAACTGTGTAGCAATGCATTTATAACGTGAGTATAACCATGTTAACATTTAATACATTAACAGAGTTGTAATATTACATTGCTTTACATGTCCATTGAGCAAGTTTATGAGATGAAACAAGGTTGTTATCAGCTGAAGCAAACAAGCTGTCTGACAAAATTATCACATACATGGTACATATATTACAAGGTAACCTTCCAAAGTAAATCATAATAAAAATACAGGCATGAACTTAATTACTCAACAAAATTCCAGTGTCTCACAAAATACACAAGCTGTAGCGAAAATAGTTCCTTTTCAGCATTACACTGTTGCAGTTGGAAAGCCCGAGCGATAAGTATGCAAAGCTTTACACTGTGGCAACAAGCAACAATAGAGAGCACATGCCATGATCACTCTATTATTGCTTGTTCGTGCCACATATACATGGGTGTTGTTCTTCACACACATCCCATTCATGGTGAATCACACATTCAACGCAATGCCAACGGAGAGGTTGCAACAACATCCCTCCTTTTGACAACAAACCGCACCAATCACACATTCTTTAATTGTGAAAGCTGCACCTGGCACGATCTTCACATCCTGGTCACAGCACCATTTTGTTGTGATCGGAAAGCCTGAGCGGCAAGTGCGCAAAGCTTCACACTGTGGCAGCAAGCAACAATAGAGATCACATGCCATAATCCCTCATTATTGCTTGTTCGTGCCACATATATATGGGTGTTGTTTTTGCGTAAATCTCGTTCGTGGTAAATCACACATTCAATGCAACGCCAATGGAGAGGTTGCAACAATACCATATGTCACACTAAAGATAAGATGTGAAAGTTCAAAACACAAGAAGCATATTTAATGGGAATAACATATGGAGCATACTAAAACCCTACAAAATAATATTTGTGGCCAGTCCAACATTGTGCAAGTGTTAATGGGTGGGTACAAAGAAAAAGGTTCATGCATGGTGCTATATGGTTGGCCTATTTGGGACATGTAAAACTTGTTATATGTAAAAAAAAATTGTTGGCACAATTCAGCATAGTAAAAAAATGTGTCTTTACTTTTTTTTAACACTCTGACGTCTGGCTGCTTTTGGGGATTTATGCAAAAAAACACCGAAACGCACGTGGCTTTGCGTGGGAATTTCTCCCGTATGGACCTGGTCTAATCTACCCTCCCCAACCCAAAATTTTTTTTCCGAGTGCAGAATAGAAAACTTGCCACGTCTTTTGAGCCTTTGAACAACTCTCTAGTGCTTTCAGCACCAGAGCTACACACGTGCAATTCTGTTGTTTTGGTGCGAAAATGCCCGATTCCTGCTGGACGTCAAAGTGTTAAATGTCAAAAAAATACAAATCGACAATGTTAGGAAGTTGCTTTCCATCAAACTGGTCCAGAAGTAACTTAGGTTATTTAAAAAATAAAATTCCGCCTGTATTGTCACAGTACCTGATTTCGCACTAGTTTCCTGTTCAACTGGAATTGCTGGACAAGCAGTGAATAAGTCATCACCAGAAGATGAGCCTGAGCTGTTTTTAATATTCTTTTTCTTGGATTTTTTTCTATGTGTGAATAAAAGAAAGATTATGCAAAGTATACAGGTAATGAATATAATGCTTCTAATACTCTAAATTAGGTGCATGCGATATACAAAGGAGTGACTTGGAGAAGTCAAAATATTCTTTGTTTTTCTGATCATAACACATTTAATAGACATAACAAAAATTTTAATTTGTTTCTATCAGAAGATGGTAGACTTCAACAGACTGAAACAAGCTTTCACACAAGAACATTTTATTTCAAAAATACGAGAGAATGTCATATCACAAACTATCAGTGGTGGTTGCCACAATACTTGCAAATGGAAACTAAGCCAAATCTACATAAATCAATCCACTATCACTAATTTTATAATATATTTGTTTAAACAGCAACATTGTGTAGTTTACAACCATTCAACATGCTCAAAACACCAAATGACTCACAGGTTGTAGAAAATTAATCTGATATTGAAATACAAGAACTTTCACTAACCTCACAATGTCATCAAGACTGTTTTCATAACATATCACTGTGAAATTGAAGGCACATGCAGTGAAATGTGCAAAATACTTTATCTATGAAATGAAGTGAAACAGCAACAACAACAAATAATTTGGACATGCATTACACTCCATATCCATATACTAAATGATTTAAAGCAATAAATCACATAAACATGATATATGCTTGCAACTATTATTCATAGGCACACCACAGTCACCATGTCATGGTTCTCAGATTGGCAAGTACAACTTTGCTTTGCAGTATTATTCAGAAAAAAGCTACATAATGTGCTGTGACCATGAATTTAAAGCAACAAAATAACCATCAGGCACTTTACATTTAAATTACAAAGAATTTCTACCTTTGGATAGAAACATGATGATGCAATAGCTTTCTACAAACCATACAAGCAACTTAACACTGAACAAAGGTTGTTTGAATAACCATTTAGGTGTAGAATATTTCTTTATACTTGGAAAATGTGATTTGGTACAGAACAGCTATGTCCAACCCGTGGCCCAGGTGAAGGTTTTGTGCGGCCCAGTTTAAGTTTTCACTGTAATAAAAGTATCATGTATACCGACAACCTTTCCTTATTTTGATAACCTTGAATTTGACATTTTTGATGCAGGTGGTCTCCTCAGTGCCACCTTATCACATCTATAAACATTGAAATTAGGATTCGAATGCTTTCAGTATATTAGCTTCAGCTAAATTTGGTTTGCTGAGATCTAAGTAAGTCATTTAATGTGCAGCCCACATTAATGTCATCAAATGTGCGGCCCTGGTTAAGATACAACATGATTTTTGGCCCAGTAAGCCATTTTGGTTGGACATAGCTGGTGTAGAATAAAGTCTCAGCTCATGTTCACAACTTACTGACTTGATACTAAAAGTTCATTCTAGAATACTCTGTGTTTAGATCCTAATACTTGCCAAATTGGATGATAAATATGCTATTTTAAGAACTTCTAAAAAATTAGCTTCACTTTATAAGCTATTGACTGCTTGTTTAATTCCCATGTCAGTTTGTCTAGATCAGGGCTTCTCAAACTTATTGTTTAGCAACCCCATTTCAAAAAAAATATTTTTACGCAATCCCCTTCTTGGATAGCTTGGTTGTTACTGATAAGTGTAAATATCTCATCACAAATCTCAAGAGGCATTTTGTCCATGGCGAAATCATAAAAATGCACACAATCCACGAAAGTAAGTACCGTGCTTACTGGCTTATAAGACGGGGATTTTTCCTCGAGATTTCAGGCTTAAATTGGGGGGCCCGTCTTATAGGCGAGGTCTACAGAGATAGAAAATAGTTCACTCAGAACTGTGCAGATATTTCACAGCTTCTGGCAAAAATAAACAACAGAGACACGTACGCGGTAATTAAATTAACTGTCATGCTATGAATTAAATAAATCTTTTAGTCTATTGTGAGTCAGCGCCTTGTTCGTTGAAGGGTGCGCGGGACTTCGTTTTCCGCTGTAAAGAAATGTGGTTTAAAAGTTAGTATAAACGTACTTTGATACTGAAATGTGTTTCTCTCGTTACCTGCTTTCCTTCGTCTTATAAACGAGTCTAAACAGAATATCGACAATCT
>JGI24159J19872_10000430_pt1 | contig 36585 bp, 24 predicted proteins | sample Ectturendosymbi4_FD_19872 | JGI IMG/M metagenome (IMG submission 19872) | reverse complement strand
GTCTGCATGGTTTCGAAGTTGCATGCGCTGCGTGCACATCAAAACAAACGTTTGCTTAGTGAAGAATTATCTTAGAGGGAACACTGATTTGAATTCATTTTAACTTGTTACATTAAACTGCAAGCTCTGCTTTCGAAGTTTTCAAAATTTGAGTGATGATGCCAAAGTAACTGTTGATTTTTGAGGTGCTTTCATTTAGGTGTTTTTGAAAACGAAAAATCTATGGCATTTTCCTGTCGTAAGCGACAAATTCTAAAAATAATTTTGAATTAATTGCTTTTTGTGGAGGCACTGTGAGCATCCACGATGTGTTTTTATGTGAATTTGAGTTTTGAGGAGGCAAATCGTTTGATAAATTTGACTTTATCAAGTGAAGGGTTTGGCTCTTTTTTAGCCTTTTTTAATTGAGTGTTTGGCTTTTTTTAGCAATTTTCTTGGCCGTTTATGGCCTTTTTACTGAAGTTTTGGCCTTTTTTGAAAAAATAAATCTGGCAACCCTGTTCTCGGGTATAAACCAAATTCTGCTTACTGCGTCAGAGTATTTCTGATCACCGAAAAGACCAAAGATCTGAGCTGTGGATTTCACACCAATTGGTATGTAATATATGTTTATTCCTATTTGTCTTGAACGTCTATAGCTCAAAGTGAATCCAGTGCAAGTTCACTGCTGTGCCTTCGAGTTCATGTTTATTACCTGTGGATAGGCTTGGACTATCCGTATATCGGTTGGCCGTTAACCATGGCATTTTCAGCTATCCTATATCTGGATAACATTTTGTCGGTTAACCGGATAATGAAGGAGTACCATTATTACAGATTTTCCATGTTTGTATGACGTTGCGCAACTTTGAATTGCCTTGTTCTCAGCCACGGGCGGCCTATCATCTCACAGTTATCTTACAGCGATAAATGACTTCCTTCTGACGTTAAAATCTTTATTCAATTTACTGTCCATGTATTCTCTAGAACAGGGGTCGGCAACATTTTCCTAGTCGCGGGCCAAAAATAAACTTTGCAATGTATGGCGGGACGTAGTTATAACGAAAGCCCAAAATACATTTATAGCACAGTGCGGGTTGTCATGAGTAGTTCCTCATTAGCATGCAATGCAAGAAGATGAAATACCACTAAGCGGGTCAAATATTTGCTACTGTTTGCAAAGGGGCTGCGGGCCGGATCCGACTCACGGGCCGTAGGTTGCTGACCCCTGCTCTAGAATGTCGGGTAAAATTTGTTCTATTACATCACAAAGCAACTGATATGCGACAGTAAAATTTTAAACCTACCGGCATTACCAAAGAGATTCATTTGAAACGCTTCGAGTCGAGTGTATGGCCTATACTTTTTAGTGTCTAAATAAAAAAACAACATTGAAATGGAATTCAAACGTTCCGAAAGTGAAACCCATGTGGGGTCTACTTCCAACGTTCAACAATTGGCTAGAGGGCTAAATGTGATATCTGTGGAACTAATATTTCTTGCAAGGGAGGATCAACAGCAGCTATGAGAAACCACTTGAACCTGAAACACAAGATCTAGATTGATGCAAAGAAGACAAAAACCGCATGTTCCTTCTTTGACAGTCAGTTCTGCACGTAAAAGCAGGATTGAAAACTTTTTTGGCCAAAAAAAGTTGTCAAGTGCTTTGCGAAGCACTGCTTACCATCCAGCCCAGTTCTGTGGAAGCCGACAGAGCATTCAGTGCATGCGGACTCTTTGCTACAAAACTCCAGTCCCGCCTAAACGATTGAACAATCGATGCGTTGTCCTTTATTAGAAATCCGTTGCAGGAAAAATAAACATTACAAATTTGTATTTTTCGTTGTACTGTATAAAGTTAGCTAAAGTGCATGAGTAACTGGTCTTTCTATTTTGACTGCTGTGACTGTGAGTCAATACTTCATCATTAAAACTTTCCCACGTTTTATCTTCTTTTGAATATCCGGTTAACCGGATAGCACAAATGTCAAATATCCGGATCTATCCGTTATCCGGATAACAGATTTTTATAACTATCCGCCTAACCCTACCTGTGAACAGTAGCAGCAAAACGCCTTTTCATTGTTCTGAACGGATCTAAATCGCAGTCGCGCGCTTTCAAGTCTTAATTTTCCTGTCATTGCCACACTGATTTAATCGATAGTGCGGCCTGATGCCTTACTGTTGCTGCGTTTGGCAGAATCGCTTAGTTGCTTCTATTGTACTGTATTTCAGAAACCGTGTTTGACAATCAATCGCCGTTGAAGTTTGTACCTGTTGGATTTTGTGACAACAAAGGTTGCCCTGATCGCCTTCCCTTTGCGATTGTTGTGGGGAATAAGAGTCTACAGCTCCAGTGGAGAAGTTGAGTGATGATTCTCAAAACGTATAATTTCCATAATTTGACAATTTTACAAAAAGGTTGTACTGCCCTTGAGTGAACATGGTGACGTCATCGAAACCCAACAAATAATATGATATTTGCGTGATATGCAAAACAACATGCATATCACACAAAGTTTGTTCCCCCAAAGTTTTCTAGCAAACTCGGTCCCTGCCGCAATATAACATTTGAGCAGTTTCGATCCACAATTCCACAAGGCAGTGAAATCAAGCAAGAGCATTGCCACCACGTATGCGCAAAAAGTAACAGCGAACGCATTGTGACATCACCGCAAACAAAGGTCACACTATGTTTATGAAAGAGATGCGACAATTAGTGCGCTATGTCCGAAAAACCCACTCATATAAGCAAGGGTCAATTGACCCCATTGGTGATTCTTGAAGAGAAAAACCTCAGTCCTAGGGTTGATACAGTCTATGGAAAGAAATCCTTTTTCAGCAAAGAACCAGACACTTTAAGGTCTTACAGAGTATATACTTCGCCTACGATGTAGGCATCATCAGCTCTTATTCAAATATAATCTAGGGTTAATCTACGACTTGTAGTCTACGACCTCTAGTCTTCAAAATATATCTTGATTCTCTCCAAGGCCTGGGCTCTTAAACTGGGGTCGTGAAAGATTCGAAGGTAGGGGGACGCGAGTATGGCAGCGACACACTGTTGAAAATTATTAAACGCATTGTCTTTATCATTCGTAATTTTAATATAATTTCATTATAAACGCATAATCAAAACAAAGCGGTCAATATGGTGGACACAAACCGAAACCTCATATAGCCTACTTGCTTGTTGAAAGTTAACTTTATGAGTAAAGAACGCTTCATGTTGTGATGGCGTGTTGACTGCTTTTATTTCATTTTCAGTGGCAATGCGATTTGTGTCACAGGTTGATATCATGCGTTACGATTTGGCGACAGATTCTTCACTAGTGGTTGTTGTACGTGAAGACCTAGGCTTCAATTAGCATTCATGGAGAACTCACAGTCGGTTTAAAAATGAGGTAGTGCAAATATTTTCCGTTGGGAGAGCTCATTTGGGAAACAGAAAAAGTGTAAGCGTGTAAATGAATTGTTTGTGTGTTCTACTTGAAAAAAGGGAGTTACTTCTTTATCTGTTTCAAATCCTTAGCATTTTGTTTATATTTCAGAAAAAAAACTTAGAGCAAGGGTAGCAACGCATCAAAGTGCATGGATGAACAACCCACACAAGACTAGACCTTGGCAGGTGACGTACAATCAAGCAGTTGCACCTGGCAGTATTGTACACTTGCTTTGCACGCCCTTGAGGCATCCCAGGAAGTAGAAATTCCCAGCAATACACAATGTNTGAAAACTTCCATTAGCTCTTGTACGACTCCATTGTACTAAAGCAGAAAGGAAAAAATTGTTACCAAAAATGTTCTTTGCGTGGATGAACATTCGCATTTGAAAACGCCGTATTCTCCTTTGCATAAACGGTCGAGACCTCAGTATATTGTTCCAATTGAATACCTTCATTTCGAAGCACCTGAAGAAACTTCAAACGTAGCCTACGACAGTGGGGTTATTTTTTGGCATGTTATTTTCATTAGTAAATGATTTGCGTCAACTTGTTTTCATCTGATTGCTTTGCAACGAGCCTCACAGCCTCACTTCCGAAGGTGGAAGCAAGTTCTAGCACTCCTGTATGATGGAGACCTAATGCAGTAGTTATTGGTGAATTGTTTCGGTGTTCGCGTTTCATTAGTATTGCTTCTGTGCAGTTAAAAATGTGTGAGCAATGTATACAACCCAATCAAACAAAAAGTAAGAAATGCTGTTAAAGTGTTTAGCTCCTCTCAATGTTGGTCGTGTGCAAACATCGATTCTGCTAAGCGCTACTGTATGAATAACCATTTGTTGTGCTCTTGTGAATGACAATACATTTGTGGTGATGATAAAGTGTTTTGCTCCTCTCTATGTTGGCCATGTGCAAGACCCATTGTGTAATGCGCTACTGTGTGGCTTACCATTTTTTGTGCTCTTGTGTCCAGCGCCAGATTTAAATGGTGGGAGACCGGGCGCCCAGAAGTGGTGGGAGGCCCCATGTGCGGATACAGAATGTTTAGGTAGGGGATGATTGGTGAAGTCACTGGTATTTCCATATATCATTAATATATATAACGTAATCTTGTGACATCACATTTGTTAACTCAACTGTAACAAACTTTATGATGTAACATGGTGCTTGACAATGACTAGAGATTTGTGAAACTGTTGCAAAACCAGTCGCTAGAAGAATCGCATCTTTTTTTCAGTCCTCGCTCAGCAATAAATTCTACGACAGAAACCAAACGTTGCGGGCAGAGGCGATTTTCGATATTGTTCGCATTGATTGACCTGACTGGCTAGCTCTGTATCAATTCTTCCTAGTGATTTAATTATATCTGATACTAAATGTAATCGTGGCATCTATATGTTCAAGTGAATTCTCGTGGCTNCTCAGGCGCTCAAGAGCGTGCTTCCAGTCGAAGNTTCCTTTTCTAATAAGGAAATGGCGCACATTTAGTCGTATCCGCGCACATCAGTCTACANGTGNAACATTNAACACAAGTTTGTGAAGCCAGTTTCTGTAAACATTGTGGTTCTGGTGACGAATAAGACGTGTGGTACATTTCCGTGAAAGTTTCTGTCTTATCTGAGTTGTGGAACATCATGTTTTAAAAACGACTTTTCACCACAATGTCAAAAAGAACCTGTTTCATATTTCAACCAATAATTCCGCCATTTTTCCGGGATATTGGCTGGCCAGAGAGCCCAGAGACCGATATCGCTGGCTCCTGTGATAGCGTCAGCCATCTCATATATTCGATGATACAACTTGACGTTCCTCCGCTACTACACTGCTGGTTAAACTAGGTCTATTTTCATGGTTACGTAGAACTAAGTCTGTCATAACATGCTCTGCGCTTTTCTGTCCTTTTTCAGGTACCGCACAATGTGTCCGCTGGACTTCACTGCCGCTGTAAAAGTCACTTGAATATTTCTTGATTTGGCTGCAAATTCGTCCTCTCTCATTTTTGCCTCTTTTGCTTATTTACGTCTTTTAGAACCACTTGGATAAGCTCAAGACTTGTTAAGATGACGATCTCCCTTCTGTCCATGCTTATTTATTAATAAGCTNAATAAGACTGCCACATTTAGCGCAAAAAGAGAGGACAACTTACGGCTTTCATTTACTTGAGGGTATTATCTATACTTAACAANTCAAATAACAATTTGGTCTGATGATAAGTTTTAGACATTGATGTAAGACGTCCAGTGTAGACGATTTTTCACTCAAAACCCACAAATTAAAATCCTTATTTACTTGTGCTATTTAGCTCATGAATGTTTTCCAGTTTCCTTAAATTTATTTAAAATATAACATCGCTTTTAGCAATATTATGAAACTACTGTAATTGCATGAAGAATGTTTTAAATTGCACACCAGCTAAACCGGTTCAATTAGAATGATTTCTCGTTCTTTTAGGTTTGTTGCTGCACCAAGGAAAAAATCGTTCCACATTAGCGTAATGATAACGCTGAAGTAAAACTGCAATCTTTATCAGTTCGTTGAAGGATTCAGTGGTATTGCAAGTTGCAAAATATTTTGCCCATATTTCATTCCCAATCATTTTAAAATAAATTGCATTTGGTTGATGCTCTTTTTGCACAAACTCGAACAAGTTTTGGTGTTGGTCAAACGGGTCAGTTTCATTAATAGAAACGTTCTCTCAAGCACATACTACTCACATGGTTCAACATTTTCCCATTCTGTTGTTTGCAACCGGAGGAATCTAGTCAAAGCATTTAAATTCAGCAATTAAAGCGATCCATTTAGCCAGATGTGCAACACAAGACTTGTACAATACAGATACGGCTGATATGAACAATACACAGTCACGATCTTGCCTTCTCACAGTCTCTGAGTTTTCTTAGCGCTGATTTAACTTGGCTTGGTATGTACATCTGGTTGTCTCTACTGAATCCTTGTGCCGAAAAATGTTACAACCTCAAGAAAGGATGCTTTGGACTTCTCAATATTCTGAACTTGCTCATTAAAAGCAACCAGAAATGATTGCAAATATTTTTATGTCTCAAATAGAGTTCGATCAGATAATTTCTAAAAAAAAACGTTTCAGAACAACAGTTGGCTTGTCGATAGACATGAAGTATGAATGTGAAGCTGGGTACATTTGAAGCATCCTTGGCAAGCTAAGATAAAGTGATAGCCACCTGGTTACGCTGTGAGAAATACGTTTTTGGTACTCAATATCCACAAAGTCACAATAGTCTTTTCACCCTCTTTTGCGAACTTTGTAAATGCAACCAGATGCAATTCACTCAGCTTCAAAATAATTTAGTCCTTTTCTGAAAAAAGGATACTTCCGAAAATTTCTTCTTTTTTAGCATCATTGATTAGCTATAATTACTATAGTACTACACTAAGCTATGTAGAATACACTGATCATCATATCACAGTTCATCAACAAAGCTAGTACATAACCTACCTATAATGGGGTCAGAAGTCCGCGCTCTAATGCTAAAGTCATAGAAATATTGAAAAAAGGTTTATCACGGATATGTAACGATTAATGTGAAACCATTCCCGCCTTTCCAGCCGAGAATTAACTCAACCGAAACATAGATTAATTAGACAACTTGCAGGCCCTCCCATGAACTCAGCTACGCCACCAACTCGTATCTTGTTGCAGTTGAGTAAGGACAGCTTACTGCATGTAAATACAATATATCATAATAAAAGAAGACGTATGGTACCCCTACTTGACAATGCTATTCTTATGCGACCTGTGCAAACCTGAGTAAGGCAGACGCAAAATCTACCAGTAACGAGTAGAGACGTAAGATAATGCGTTCTACGTGGCTTGGCCTTACATTCACTAGATTCAGATTCCTGACCGACTTTCAGGAAACCAATAAGTGTAATAGCTGTTTCATCACAATATCAAATTAATAATATACAAGTGAAATACTGCCGTCTGGAAGACCGATAAATTAATAGCGTCTAAAACGAAATTTCCTCGCTAATACAAATACCTAAGTGGCACGCACATGTCGTATATATGGCTAAACACATGAACATGGTGGGGGCTCTTCTTTGGTGGGGAGACCTGCTCCCGGTCCCCATGGGCCCACCCCTAAATCCGCCGCTGCTTCTGTCTATGATCGCGTCTGTAAGAATCACGATTCTGTAATAAGCTACTGTGACATTCTCTCAGCATATAATAGTAGACCGGCAGTGGGAAGAAAAATGAAGACTTTTTGACCTCATGTTTTGAAGTAACTGGCTAATATCATAGGATGGGGATGCTCACAAATGCATGTAAATTGTAGGCCTATTATAAAGGTATCAAATGTTTTGCAAGATAGTTTTAGATTTAGCCTTACCATCGTTTGTTTACACGAAACTAAAAGCAAGATTTGACAGTTGCTATTTTACTTGTTCTGTAACATCAATTAAATTACGTGTTGGCTTGCGCACATCCTCGACACGGTGGGGGTGATATAGGAATTACAAGAGAAAACAAAAATCATGAGGGCCACAAAGCACACAGGTTTGAATCGCTACACATAGGTAATGCAGGAGAAAAACAGACACCAAGACAACGTGCCAATAACTACTGCAATTGGTCATCATCGTGCAATAGCGTTAAATGGGTTAAATGGTGGAATAAAAATTTGTGAAAAGCATCAGACCTTTGAAGTGATCGGATAAAAATTTTGATGAAGACTCGCATCGGCGAACGAAGCCACAAGGCATCAATTGTCATAACACAAGCCTAATGATACACCTGGTATGGGCGCACACTTACATTTCTTGCATGGTACATAATTTCGCTGTTGAGTTTCATCGTCGTTTACTCGATTGGCACACGACAAAATGATTCTCTGAAAGTCAATTGCACGCGAAATGACTGACGGCTAAAGGGTACGGAATTGCATGAATCTAAGAGCGCTAAAATAAAGAACTAGGGCAAAGGCCAGTGTGACCGCAACTATAAAACGGAGAAAGCAGATATGTGAAAGACAAAATGAGTAAACTAACGTGAGCTGAATAGGCTATAAGCAGGTCGCTGTATATTTGTTCATTTTTTGTTAGTGCTTTAAGAACACTTCATCCCCTTTGGATCCACCTCTGAAAACTTGATGACATGAACACCCCTCGACAAACCACTTTATTGCGTGATACAATCTGTTTGTTTCATTTAGCAGTCGGAAAAAGTTACAAAATGCCCCTCACACAAGTACCTCATAATTTTTTACATCCAATTTTTTAATTCAACGTTTTATCGATATCACAAAGGTTCAGAAAAGTTTAATTCATTACAGTTGCGATTGATAGACATACGGAAAGATCTCGGATATTTACGAAATTTGTGAAAAAAAAGATGTACACAATTAACGATCACCCCATTGATGAATTCAAGGAAATGTGGTAATCTGGAAAACTCTGGTAGAAAGTTAATAATGTCCAGCAGTTGAAATGCAATCGGATGCGGTGATATAAAGAATTTTAAAAATTATTCAAAATGTTTGGAAACCAGGGCAAAGACTGAGAATTTCCTTCGATAAAAACTCGCGGTACTGCTGTAAGTACAGTGATTCTTCCTGAACAAGTAAGAAATTACGAGTAACTGCGTCGTCTTACAAATGTAAACTTTCAATTCAGTTACGTTTATACTCAGTTTTGTGCTTCTTTGTGAATGTCACAAGTGGTATGCGGCGCCCATTTCCACCCATTTTGGCAGTGACTTCTGCACTATCTTTGCGAGCCAATGGCAAAAACACGCGTAATCTGTTTCCTCGCACACAACCATAGTACTACCACACCGAACTTCAATGGATATTTGAAATATTTTAGCTGAAAGAAGTGAAAGAGCTGCAACCACATCCTTGATAACATTTTTAATCTAGAAAAGGTGACCGAAAAGTCTTTGCTGCCGATTAGATCTACGTCTGTGCGTTTCTGACATACGAACTTTTGAGACTTTCTATATTCTTGAATTAATTAAACTTAAAAAAGATCAAAGCCATTGTGACGGAAACAGGCCATTTTTTAAAATTTTTGTTGAAATCCGCAAGAATGGTATATGTACTGTTTTACAGAAAAGAGTTGACCAAGACAGCTGCCCCGCAAGTGAAATACACACAGCTATTTGTGAAGAGTTTTTTGCTTAACATGGAATTACTTTCTTGCAATTATTCTCCATACCGAATCGTTTCCGTCCGCATACCCGAGCAGCAAATGAAGCTACAGTTGCCGGTCGACCTCTGCATATGCTGTGCCTTCCGGGTGCTCTCCAGATACGGACGACACGCTGTCTGCAATGGTCTTTCTTACATCTTCATCCACGAAAATCTTCCACATACCTCAGTAGTGCTTCCTGGTGCTCTGCACCATGTGTATTTGCGCACATCTTAGTGTTGGAAGGATGTGCTCATTATGCGCAGTATATTGTTACCAGTTGCAGGTGGATCCTTGTGCTATCATGTACGTCAGCATCACCATGTCTGCCAGTTACACACTTGCGGGGCAGGGCAGATAACGTTTCCGTCCTGAAACCCATATGAAACAGATTTGTAACTATGTTTTGATCTTTTTTCAGCAACAATTCCCAAACCAAAATCAAAGAACAAAATTTCCTGTTATTTCCAACAATAAACGCACTGTATGAAATATCAAGAAAAATCTTTATTTACCAGTTCGACAGATTTGCAACTTTCAGCCTACTGAACACTTTTTCAAGCTAATAAAACCATATGGGCATCTAACCTCCACAGGATCTAAGCGAGTAACCTTGATGCAAACTACTGAATACACGCAAAAGCTCGAAACACACCATGCAATATTTGTCTCTAACGAGATTTCGATCAAGCAGCCACGCTTAAAAACACATGTGGGCGCTAACGACACAACGCAAACCAAACCGCTTTGATATATGATCGAAGTTTCAAATTTTGCGTGCCTGTTGACGCAGATAAATAGGGTCAACAAACAAAACGGATGGCAAAAAATAGACAGAAGCTTTGAAACATTGCAAATTTTAGCAAATTCAAAATAGAAACAGAGAAAGGTTTGGTTACAAAGCGTAAACACTTCTCAGATTACTGCCTACGTTTTGCAGCTATCGTCCTGTCAACTCGTCCTACTCTTTTCCGCAGAAAACTGACCTGAAGTGTGAGAGATCTGTCAAATTCAACCAAAGGAAGCAAATATTATTCATCACAATAGCGAAGACGGCAATCATCTGGTATTTNCGGGGGAGGGAAAAATGACAGCTTGTTGCTTTATTNTAATCGTTGTTGGACAAATTNTTGTTGTACCCAACAACCAAACATGTTTGTAAAATTTCCATGAAGGTCAATTTCCTGGTTGGCCCCTACTTGCGGGCTTGACAATACCAATTACCTTTAAAAGAAAGAGGTGAAAGATGCAACTCAAGAAAATAAAGTAACCTACAAGACATGCATTCAGAACGAAGCAGAATATTTTTAGTATTCACGCTACGCTGAGGCGCGAAATCCGCAGCGACCACGGTAAAAAATTCCAAAATGAAATCGTCGCGGAGTTTCGGACATAACCTGGATTCTGATCACTGGCAGTCAACAAAGCGTTCTGGATAACGATCGGCATCTCCACAGCCACTATGTATATTCCTAAATCAATCAGAGGTCAAAGTAACATCTGTCTCAGCACTGAGGAAGACATTCTTCGTTGCTATGACACCACCGGACACTCGGGAGGTACATTTTTGGGGAGAAAAATGACTGCAACCAAAGTCATCCTAGGCGTCAAAGCTTCGAAGGCTAGGAAGGCAGCAAGCTGTGATTAAATCGAACAGATGTGCTTAAGTTCTTTGGCTGACTCGTACGTGTCTTGTGGCCTGGTGTTCTCGAAGGGCACCGGATTGGAAAATTGGGTTGATCACCCCGACAAACAAGAAGTGAAGCAGGATAGATTGCACCAACTACCGGGACTTCTCTCTCCGTAACCTCCCTTGAGAAGTGTATGCCGAGTGCCTTCAAAAAAGATGACGGAAAGTAATTGAACCAAACCTGAAAGATACGCAATGCGGTTTTCGTCCCGGCCGTAGCAGTACAGACCAAACTTTCTCTCTGCAATAAATTTACAAGAAATCCNTGGAACATCAATGCATGTTTTGTCGACCTCGAAAAGACGTANGACTGGGAAGGACCAGGTGAAGTGCCAATATCTCCGGACTTGCTTCGTCCTGTCTTGGTGTGGAATCAACAGAAATATCTTGTGATACGTTGCAAATATGCTACACTTCAGAAGTGATGTGTCTCAAATACGCCACATTTAAAAAACTTGGGAGGTGCATTTCAAACATGTTTTTCGTGTGTGCAACAGGTTTGCACATGCAATAGCAGACGCAGGAACCAAAAGCAGTTTTTTGCACAACAGTGAAAGCAGGGGTGTAGTCGGGCGGCAACGCGTGGGAACGGTGTTCCCACACCTTTTTCACGTTTTGCTTTAAAATGAGTTTGAAGCTGTTTTAAAATGGCTATTTTTTTGGATGCGTTCCCGCACCTTTTTGTTAGCAATGCATCCCTGAATGCAATTGTGTACTGAATATAGGTTCTCGCTGCCGTTTAGATTTACGTCCGTGGGTCTTAAGGTATTATATCAAAATTTCTGTAATTTCATTCCTGAAAAAATAGTGAAGGGCATAATGAAGTCGACTTTTTTGCGTACAAGAAATAACGCCAAAAGCGATACTTCGTTGTAGAAACAGTAGTCGGTTGGGCAATGAATAATGAATAAATGGGTCACGCTAGTGTATTTTTTAAGCCCTTTCTGAGTGTCAAAATGGCACCCTAAAATTTTGCAATGACATCCTAAATTCTCAAACCTAGATATAGTTTGGCCTGGTATTAAAGTAAAACGGTTTGAAGAAACCATGTGTTCCAGCACGTGGCTACTGGCTGTGGCTATTGCAACGGACGGCTGTAATGTTATAGGACGACACAATTCTCTGTCACAGAAATACGAAGCGAAACTGCGAAAGCATTTCAATGCAATTATGGAAGTGTTTTACTGTTTCACCGTTGCGATCGGCTTACCTGGCGATGCATCAGACTACAATGAAGACAAAAGGTCGGCAGTTGCAGCGTGCATGCAAAACAAAGTAGTTGTCGAGTAAGGAAACAGTGAGAGATAGGAATGATATTTTGGGCGCACTGAAGTAGCTGTCAGAGAATAAAAATGATGCAATGTGCTTTGTTTTACTGTGACTTATAAAAACAAAAAATTCAATGTGGTACTTTCCTTTTTTGAACATTGTCACCTCACCTGACAGAACTGAGTAAAGTTTTTCAGCCGGGATGTTTTGACTTTGCACAGGTGAAAGCTTCCGTAGAACTGTGCATCAGTAAGCTCTCTGATGCCGCTGCTAAATCCAAGCTTAATGACGATTGCGAAAAGCTTGATAGTGAATAAATCATCCCCATACGCAAAAAAAGGGAGACAGGAGTGAATAAACGAACGACCGCGGCATCGCTTGGCAAAGCCTCCCAGAAAGAGTGTATGCCAAGATGCCGCCAAAATAATTGAACCAAAGCTGGATGATGCCCAGTGCGGATTTGGTAGCGGCTGCAGCACTACAGAACAAATTTCCACACTTACAGGAATTTTCAAGAAATCCTGGGATCATGCCAAAGACGTATACACATGTTTTGCCGACCTCGGGAAAGTACATGGCCCGGGGCCCGGTTAAAAAGCTTTGGGGGGTGTTGCGGGAGCACAGTGTTGACAGGTGCCTCTTGCTGACCGTCAAGTAACCATATTCCTGTTCAGAAGATTGTTCCCCTCTCGAAGAAGTTAGATCACAACCGTTCAGCGTTGGTTTTGGACTCCGGCAATGGTGTATACACCGCACCTCTTCATTGTCTATCAGGGTTCTCCGCACTATGGCCCGTGGGCCAAATCCGACCTGCGAAGCCCTTTCACCTGGACGCAAAACACATTTTGCCAAAAATGAAAAAATAGTATATTTACGAAAAATGTGTTGATTTGGTAGAAAGTAAAATATCCCGAAAAAATTACATTACGCAAGATTTCTGGCCCTCGAACTGTTGTGCACTAACTTATGTGGTCCTCACCCAAAAAAATTGGAGAGCCCTGGTCTATATGAATTGGATAGACAGTTACAGACGCGTCGACGAGGGTATCATTGTTGGGAACTGCAGAAAAAACAGTTTGATCTTTGGGGACTAATTGGTACAGCATGCGTGGAGGTTCTCATCAGGGCCTTCAGCACGCACTTAATCGGTTTCCTGCTGCGTGCGACCAAGCAGGAACAAAAATCAGCACTAAAAATATTGAGGTATTATGTCTCGCAAGACGCCCACGGCAGTGCATTCTGCAAGTGAGCGGAAATACGCTGCAGCAGGTGGAGACTTTCAAGAACCTTGGGGTGGTATTTACGAGTGACGGAAGCCTGGAAAAGAGGAATTGATACACGGATTATTAAAGCAAAAGCAGATCAGCGTGATCTTTATTGCTCCATGGTGACGAAACGGGAGCTTTCAAAGAACGCCATGCTTTCGGTTTTTACATCTGTCTTTGTTCCGATCCTCACCTGTGGTCATGAATCTTAGGTGACGACTGCAGGAATACTGTCTAAAGAACAAATGCCAGAGATGGGATATTTGTGAAAAGTTCCTGGTGTGACACTTCGTGACAAAGTGCACTGGTCTGCTAAACTCCGTAAAGCTCGGTTTGTCAAGTCAATTCTTGGAATCGAGAGGTCCCAGCTATATTAGTTCGCCCATGTGTCCAGAATGCCTCAGGAAAGAATGGCGAATTAAGACCTTCAGGCTACAGTCTACACACACGAGAAAGAGGCCCAAAATTTTGCCCAAGCACCAAGTGGCGTAACTAAATCTCCAACCTTTCTTGGTCCCGTCTTGGTGTGGAGCCAACAGAACTATCCGAGATTGCTGTTGATCCTCAGGTATTTCGGGTCCTCTTGGGGCTGCTGCCCCCGCGACTCTCCCCGAAGGTTTCTATTTATGAAATCGTCTTTAGTTGTTTTGCCAAAAGTGAATGTCGTATTCAAATAATTAAGTATATTTGGAGAGAAACTTGCGTTTTTGTGAATATGATTTAAAAGTATCAAACATAGAAGGGAAAATGGTGTTGACACCCGAAAGCTCCACCACGACATTCTTCTAAAAACCTTTGAAAAAGCACGGGGCGGCGCAATTTCATTGAAACTGGACCAAGTGAAAAAAAGTGATGAACATTTGCCTGTAGTCTTATCGTGGTTGAATATCACGAGACAAGCATGTGATTGATGCTTCGACATTTTTTCATCGTGGTTGAAGCACAATCTAGTGAAGTTGCTTTCACAACATGCAGTTTATCCATTTTTTTGTGATATTTCAAATACCATTTTGAGTCTTAAAACTATATTCAACTATTATAACATACTACTTTACGTTTCCAACATGTGTTAAATGGTTCAGGATACTAGTGTTTTCAATGCATTTTTTCTCATGAAATGCAGTACGGAAATGCCTAGAAGGAAAGTATTTGATTACCGCTATCAGTCCAAACGCAAATCTATCAAAAAACGTTACCTCTAAAAAATTATATCAAAGCATTTGACGTAATTTCTGTTTCTTGATGCTCCAGCCACTTCGTGATGTTCAGGATGAAAATCTGAAAGTTAACAGAGCTGGCGATGACTACAATTCATACTGTTATTATAATAAGCTCATACGAAGAGTCGATTCATATCCTCAGGCGTTTTCTTCGTGGTGCGAACACGTCAAAGCCTCATGTGATTTTGCAGACGGTTATAGAGCAACCTATGCTCAGGAAGAGGAACAGCTGGTTGGGAGTTGGTCAAAGTAGACGTAAGCAGATAAGAGAAAAGTTTGCACTTTCGTTGTGCTGAAGAAAATGTATACTGTATGGAAGATTTTAAGGTGTAACGAACACAAACAAGTGGATAATAATAGATGTTTCTAGACATTCAAAGTATATGCTTTGCGCAGCACATCAGAAATATTAAATTGTAACTGACACTTTGATTGGTTAATATTTGCAGCACAGAAAATGTTGGGAAACAGAGCCCAAAAGCAGATTTTGTTGCTGAAAAAATGCGGCTACTGTAGAACTGTATGGTTTGATTTGATACGTTTTTAACAAGCGGTCTTGAAACAAGTTCTCTATCTTATTTGGTTGGTGAGGTGTTTGTAGCTTACATGCAATACTTTTCATACAGCCTACAGTAGAACTCACATGTGACATATTTATGGTTAGCTGACCAGCAAATATGCAAAGGGTTTTCTGCGTCAAAACCTTTTCCGTCTTTTTGGTGTTTTGGTCTTCTTTCGCCGCAGTAGGTCAATTCCTTTTCCCGACCGCAACACCTCGAATGACAACTAGCGTAAGATATACGGCGCAACTTCTCTATACAATGCAGTTGGACATGAAGCCAACTTCTGTGCAGGTATCAAGTGATGTTGCTTCCTGCAGAAAGTGTTCTTAAATCGCTAAAAGCATAAAAATAACCTATCATTTGTTTACGATCTATCTGGTGTTTCAATCCAGAATCCACAACTTGAGCTATGCCGGTACACATGTTACATAATTTTCACACATTTCAATAGCTATCAGGGTTCTTATCTTGCTGCTCGTGGAGTTTCTGAAGCAAACCGCTTTTTGTTAATAAAACAGGTTTTGTCGTATTAGTCAAGCTTAATTTTTGATACCGCGTAGCATGGATCAACAGGTTTGCAGTCATTTGTACACCCCTGTGTCAAAGCAAATTAAACATGTTTTATACAGACGTGTGCGTGATTGGGTTTGCAGCAAGTTGATGTAATTGACTGTAAGCATTGAATGACCAGCCTATTTCACAACGTGTACAGTTTATTTTCAGTAGGCACTTCTTGTAGCGTCATCTAAGCCTTGAATAGAACGAAATGTCTTGCAAAGCACCGCAAAGCCTCCCGCAAGGTTTGTAAGCAACATGAAGAATTAATGTGTTACCTCAATGACGCAAAGACTGTCAAATCCCCAGAGAGTTCTTAATGGGTCCAACAGGTTTAATAAATAAATTTTATGTAAATGAAACTTAACGACAGTGCTGTCTTTAATACTTGCGCTTATGAACTACAAGCGTAAAGTTAAGTAAAGTTCTTCACAGTAATAAGGTGTCAAACACTCGAAAGAGATATGTCAGAGTCTTTATGGATTTCGCCAGTCAGTCACAAATATTTGAAGTAGTCGTAGTCCCACGAAGGGTAGCGGCAAAAAGGTAAAGCAATTCTTTGAGCAGAAAACGTTCCTAAGCTGCAGTCGTTAAATGAAAGTTGAAAAATCATCAACCAACCTACCTTACGTCAGTGCAAGTTGTTCTGGAACAAGAGGGGCTTATTTCATTCATTTATTAATTGTCACACTCGCTTTTCTCCAAGGAGTGTCACAAGACAGAAGACCTAGTAGGACTGGAAATATCTCACGGTTTTAAGCAACCTCAGATATTCCACATGGTTCCACACCAACACTGTAGAAAGCAGCAGTGTCAGAGATTAGTCACTCCACCTGATCCGTGGTCGACATCTGGGCCACTTTCGCGCAGGTGTACCAGCAGGAGTTGCCTCGCCAATTTTCCATGAGACAGTCTGGTCGCATGGCCAACCAACGCAAGTGAGATCAATGTAGTCAGAAGAAGTACCTCTACATTCATGGCTTTAAGAATTTCACAGCTACGCACTTTGTTGCGAGGCGTCAAGCCGTGAACTCTTCGAAAAGTCCCATACGTGTACTGGTGCTATTCACCTTGTACTGGTGAATAGCACTTTTTTTATTCATTTCCGAAGATCCATGACCATAGGAGATGTTCGGAACAAAGACCGCTATAAAACTGGCGACTTTGCCGTGCGTGAAAACTCCACTTTTGTGACCGCGGAGCGATAAAGCCCAAGGAAAACTGCGTTTGCTCTATCAATCCGTCTATCCATTTCCATCTTCCACCATCCGTCACCTGTGAAATATGCATATCACCTCAAAATATTAAAATTTATCGATATGCTGCGAAGTGTTTGCGTTCACTTGCAACGCGCACTGGTTTGGATTTCTGGAGAGACATGATACTTCGGTCCTTTTAGTACTAATTGTCACTCCCGCTTGATCGCACGTACCGGAAAACTCATAAAGTGCCTGCTGAAGACCAGTGGCGTAGGCAGAAAATTTTCATGGGGGATTTCATTCAGTGGCATATGGTGGTCATAAAATATTTGGTACGTGGTGTTTGTGGCGTCACAATTTGACGTCATATTCATGTTTCCAAACCAACGTTTTGGCGAAATTTGTTAACACAATATTCGTATTCTTCTACACGCACTCCCTTAATTTATGTGTCATTGCACTGACTACAAACTATCAGCGCTCCAGATTACGATATCGGAAGAAAATAAACTCAAAGCTACGACACAGCAGTTTGTAACTGCAAAAATATCAGGTTGCGCGTTAAAACAGGGGAGTAAAACACACTCACCACTGCGTCAAAGCAATTTACAACTGCAAAATCAAGCTACGCCAATGTCTAGTCGAATACGAGCAGTGGAGCATTGAAAGTGTGCGGCTGGACTGTCAAACACACACCCCGGTTTGCAAGACGGAATCTTGCTAAACTACACAAGAATAGAGAATGCGCATAAAGTATGCAAGAAAACTTTCGGTTTTTGGTTATGTGTAGAAGTCCAGCAAATTTTAGTTTTCCTTTTTCCCTGCTGAGACGTTATCAAATGTCCGAATGCTTCTATGATAACAACTGCTGTTTTTGAACTCGTGCAACAGTTTTATCATGCTACAGAAACTGGTAATAAAGCCAATGCGGTCAGCACTTGCGCTGCTCAGCCATAGCAGACAAAAAATACAATTGTTTCGGAAAAAGTGAACTATCGCGGAACACAATCTTTAAACATGCGTAGTGGACGAAAAGTCTGAAAGAAAGTGATGAGATTGTTTCTGGGTGCAAACGATAACCCAGATTCCGACCAAAACCTAATTATTACTTTTTGGTCCATTTACAATGTTCCTTTAAATTTGCATGCAAATTCATTCCTTGCTATTTGCCATTAAGTCGACAAATTAACAAGCAGAAAGTATGCGAAAACAATTAATCTCCATTGCGCAGGTAAAAAAGTTTTTGTAAAATATCAAGCTCAAGGGTTTTTTCAACCCCAACCCCCTTGCGTACGCCCTTGCTCAAACCCTGTTAAGAAGATGCACCCAGTAGGCTACCATCGGCCGTAAAAAGCAAACTGTCGATCCTGCAGATCCCAATACTGGCACTCGCGCCGACTCGGCTTTGTCCAGTCGTTCTTAAAGTGGGGAAATTTATCCCTGGGGGTATTTCATGTTCCAAGGGGTAAATTTACTGAACCAGAAATTGCAGCCAATGTAAATTTTATTTATCATTCTAAACTGATAGGGTTTGTTACTTTCGTATTTTCAACAAACGAGCACCATTGCGTGTATTGGGGGTAAATCTGGTGATTTTGTTTGATAAAAGGGTGAAATGTGTAATAAAGGTTAAGAAACACTGGCTTTGTCTGTGTATCCCAGCTATGTCCAACACGCGGCCCGGTTGCGAGTTTTGTGCGGCCCAAATTAGGTTTTGGCTGTAGTAAAAGTATCCCACATACTGACAACATGTGCTTGTTTTGATAATCTTGAAGTTGACATTTCTGATGCAGGTGGTCCTCAAAACACTTTATCACGTCTGTTACCATTGCCATTAGGTTCGCACACTTTCAATATATCAGTTTAAGCTAAATTTAGTTTTCTAAGATCAAAGTAAGCCATTCAATGTGCGGCCCTGGTTTAGATTGTGACATACTTTTTGGCTCAATAAGCCATTTGGGATGGACATAGCTGGTCTACCCAATTCATCATTCGGTGAGACAACTAGTGTAGTACACTGTTTCAATTTTTGGGGAGGGAAAACTGTAAGGACTGTCTTTTTATGATTAAAGAGAATTTCATGTTCAACGGCATGATCACAACAAATAATAAGAAGGCCTTGACGGCCATTGATGTTAGGACCAAACACACAAACTCTATACCAGGCTTGCACAACATACAGCCCGCGGGCCACCTGAGGCCCGCGGAAGCTTTTCTTGCTGCCCGCGAGAGCTTTAGAGCTGTCTCGATTGTAGAAATGTTGCCACAACTCAACCTCGAGTAAGTAATTGTCGTTCCAGACTTTCTTTCACACTACAGTACAACGAAATCTCTACATCGAAATGAACAGTCTTTTGCGGCCGGCAGCATTTTTTCGATAATTTGGCCCTTCGAGTTTTCTGAGTTTGCAGGCCTGATACAGTATATACTGAGGAGTGGCAAGAGAACACATCTTTTTGGGAGTCCAACACCCACTGTGAACGGTTGTGATTCAACTCCACCGACGCAAAGTTCTGAGCAGGAATACAATTAATTAACCGCCAGAAACAGGTGGCCGTCAACACCATACTGACACAACACTCCCCAAAGTTTTTCTCGAGGGAATCGGCGTGACTTTCTTGCCGTCGACAAAACATGCATAGATACCTTTGGCATACCCTGGAGATTTCTCAAAAATTTAGTGAAAATTTGATCTCTAGTGCTACGTCCTAGACTCTAGGACGAACACCGCCCTGGATATACACTACCTTTGGTGCAATTATTTTGCGGCATCGTTTTGAGGGCACTTTATAAGGTAGGTTTAGAAGGGAGATGCCTTGGTAAGTACATTTCCTCCTGTCTCCCTTCTTGTAAAGTACATGAAGATGGTCATCACAAAATGCGAATCTTTTGGCATCCTTTCAGAATGCGCGGTTTCATGTTACAAAGGAGTCAACCAATAAAATCTTTTGCACAAAGCTTTAAGCGTTTCAGGTCGGATTTCTACAGCCTTCCAAACCGCCAATGTTTTGACAGCTAGGAAAACGTTTGTGGTGGTAACATAGGTGGTGGAATCGGGGTGCGCATGGGCCTAGGCCCCCCCACTTTTAACACAATCAGTATTGTGTCCATTGTATGTAATTGTTTAATGAAAAAATATTGCGGACATTCAGCAGTATTTTGTCAATATTGTTTGTAATACCTTATTTGTAATTCGGCGTTGAATTTGACAGGATTCATAATTGTGTGCCAGAATACACCGTGTGCAGTGTATGACCGTGCTATGGCTTGCTTCCAGCATTGGTGTTGTTGGACAGTGTTGCCAGATAGTGTAATACAACACAATGTTTTACAAAAATGGTGTATATTAGCATGCTTGTGGGCATGGGCGTCGGAAGGATTTTTTCTAGGGGACCACAAGTGGATTTTTCCAAAAGTTTTTCTGGGGTAGCCAAAGTGGTGAAATTTTTGTCGCCTTTTTGTTGTGGACTGATGAGGAAAGCTTCGGTTTACGAGTTATAAAATCCTATGAGGGGATAATCCGTGGTATGGTACCTTAGCTCGTGAGTTTGACTTTGATAAGCCTCTGTGTTGAAAACCCCCACTCTTTCCAAACGTATGCCCCCGTCTGGTGAATACATTCCTAACGGAAGAGCTGATAGCACACCAGAAACACAACCAACAACGAAAATCGGAATGTCACCTTCAGCTATCTCGTACTCCCGGTGTTTATCTAAATATTTACGGTAAGCCTGAAATCCCCAATCTATGTCCTGCGGATAGCTGGGACCAACTCGCTTTACCTCTTCTGAATTCATAAGTTAGCGACGGGACTGAAACGGCCTTACGAATCAGTAAAAAGGGTTAGTTTTTATCAACGTTTATTCTGATTAATGAGTTCTGTTTATCGAGAGATCAGCGGGACTTTTATACAAACACTTCGATAAAGTACGCGAGAAAACGATTACTGTGAAACACAAAAATTGGCTTTCTCGAATTAAAGCGATTCCCAACGCTGATGTGGGAGCAGTCCCATCCCCAACGGTGGGCTTATACACCACAAACAAAGCTCCAAGCTCCCCCTCAATTGAAATATGAAACACTGTGAATCAGTGGAGCTTTTATCAAATTGTAGTATGTCAACCCCCCCTGCACAAACATAAAGCCCCCTACTGAAGACTTTCCGGCGACGCTTCTGTGTGGGACACTGTCGCGCATCTTTCGAAAAGGCTACTCTATGGATATTTTGCCGTACAAAACAAACGATTGCGCCACTGGCACAGCAACGTCTGCGATATCATGGGGTACCACGGGAAGGGATTGCTGCGGACACATGGAGTCTACTGCAGCGCAACAATGCAGTAGTCACTACACTTATGTAGGAGAGCCTATGTTTTGCGTTATCATATTTCCTTAAGGGATAGGGCGAAAGACTTATTCAGCCCTTTTATTTAAATGTGTTTTTTTTCTCGGTAAAGAACAAGACATGCAATGCAGTGAGGCCCTCAACGTTTGATGAAAAAAGCTTCTGTTACAGGTTTACAGCTACTAATCTGCTTGCGATGAATGACGTTATGTAATAAGGAAACAGATGCATTCAGTCTTTGCTTGCTTTCAAAAAACGAATGTATCCTACATTCATACTGATTATGCAAATAATCGTGAGTTGTTTCGACTTCTCTGTTTGTACTCAAAAGTATAAATGATCAACATCCGCAAACGAGATAAGAACTTGACTGAAACTTGTTGGTCTTCTTTACGTAAATCTTAGAACTCCTTCAGCAGCTTATTCCCCTCGAGGCACAGCTTTTCTGCGCCAGTCAAGGTGACTGTGACGAACATACCAAATAGTCTTTAATACGCCCATGCGTCATTGGTAAGGAAACTTTTGAGCTCTAATCGAGATGATTTCGGGCTTTGCAGATGAAGTCAACCACAAGCGTAGCCAAGGGGGCCAAGGGTGCCATTGATCCCCCGAACTTTCTATAATTTTTTTCGCTTTGTGCTTTGAGAGGCAGTTTCCAAAAAATACTGTTCCTCGCTTAAAGTCAAAATATTTTCCCCCTCCCCAAAATTTTGGGCTGCCTACGCCACTGAGCGCAACAACTTGGATGAAACTTCACATGCTTTGATTATGTTTTGATAGATGTTTGTCATTCGTCAGTATCGTAGCGAGTAGCGAGTGAGTAAACATTTTCGTGTTTACTATCTTTGNTCCCCACCAAAAGCTCATACAGTGATTCTAAGATGCTGCAACGTACATACACATTATGAACTCTAGTCTTGTTATAAACCAGATGAAAATTATCCCCGGCCGACCTTGCGTTGTTAACCGACCAGATAACTATNACATGAAAAGTAGACGCAGGCGTGGAGCAGCTACCGAAATGTAACCTTTGAAGACTGTCCTCAGCCGTGAGGGGCTCTTGTCCACAGGGTCGGTTTTTATTTATTCATCATTGGGCCAGTGTTGAAACCATATCAAACCCAAATGCCCATGTCAGACCGATTATGACACTTGGCTAATAACAATGGCTGCACTTGGCGCTATGGCGCTAATTCTCGCGCTAATTCTGGAATTACTCTATTCTGGAACTACTAAATCTAATGGCGCTAAATCTGGAATTACTCTGTGCAAAACCGCAGCCATGAATGCTTACTAGTCTTGGTTACCACCGTCACTCCTTTTTCCAAGTTGAACCTTTGATTGACGACTCATGCAAAAATCGGGTTTTACTGACCGTTATGACATCACCAAATCGTACAGAAATAAACTGTGAGCTGCATTCACGTGTGGTGCTTTTCAAGCTACGAATTTGCATGAATTTCTTTGCCTCGCCACATCTGGCACAACAATTTCAACTTGTTTCATGCGAATATGCTAGTGAGTAAGTTTTTCATAACCTATGACTTGCAGGTACATGGAATTTAAGTTGCTCATATACGGTCCCTTGCAATATCAACCAGTGGTTTCAAATTTTTTTCTCAGGGTCACTTCTTTGAAAACAATCGTTGATTTCGCCTGTGTTTTCAAATATAGTGTTAAACAGATTTTATTGATATTTTGCTTCACAACCTTATAGGAGGTGAATACAGCTTACTGAAATAATGCACTTTTTCCGTCAAGATTGTCCTAGGACCTCGTTTGAAACCACAGCTTTACATACGACCTGACGCAACTCATTTTTGTAAAGATATATGTAATCAATATTCTGCTGAATCCACTTTTTTTAAAGGTTTTAAAAACCTTCAAAAATTTTAAAATAAGGAATCAATATTTGCGAAACTTGGACTAGAAATTACTAACGTCTCTCTGATTTACAGCCATGCACCTATATGAGTGAGATCTTGCCAGTAAATGGTGCTTCTGTGTGCAGTGCTGTTTTTGACACAAGTAATGAATTCATTGCATTGCTTTGCAGCTGGTGAAAGACCCACGCGAAAGCAACGCAATAGTTTCAAAAATGGATCTGGTCTTTATGTCTCATCAACCAAAGAGTGAGATACGCAAAATAACAGATTTAGCTCGCATCATAAATCAACCTCGGGTAAGTTTGGTAAATTAGAATTTCTGAGTATGCTTCTAGAAGTCGAATTTCAACAGCTTGTTTGTGAAACTGAACACTGAAAAGTTCAAGTAACTTTTTGCTCTGGAAATTTGACTACTGAAATTACGTGAGAGCAGAAATTTAGGCTTGAAAGCACAAAGAATGTGGCAAATCCAGTCGGTTGGTAAGCGTTCACACGAGTTTTAGCAAAATTGTTTTTCATACGAAACAAATAACAACACGCTTTTCAAACCACCTTCATCAGAAAAAAGAGAGAAACGTGCCTGAGCACGAAAAAATGTTCCTTCGTCACCTTGTTGTTAAGCCCAATGACTGCGTTTGTTTTATCTGAATTTTCAAAAGATGAAACTTCGTAAAAGTTTTATTTTTTGGTAAGCATCAAACATGTCTGCCCTTTCCCTCGGTTGATCCTTTTTTGTTTCAATTACGGCATTTATCTGTTGCTTTAAACACAATGGTTTAGTCTGGCTGACATTTGACTGAAATCTTGCCTTTGAGTTACATTATTTTCCTTTCAAACAAAAACACTCTTACACCCAACGGCAGCAGAACAATTATGGTAGCAAGTATCGTTGACACTTTGACAAACTGATGTCAAAGGTTATTGCTATCATTGTTTTATGGGGAAGGATAGGCCCTATCTGTACCGGAGGAGCTGAATGACAACAAAGACAAAATACCAGGAAGTAACCATAGACAAAAAAGTTTCTCCTTGGCTTTTGCGGAATGTGAGCCCAACTATATTTTCCAAGTCACAACAACCCTAACAGATGTTACCAGTTTCTCAGCTGTGAGCAGTTAGATGTCTCAAACTATTTAAGCAGTGTTCTGTGTTATGTCCTAAGGAATTGGTGATATATCAACCTGACAATCACTGCGACGTAGAAACGAAAGCAAAAGCACTTCTGTACGAGAACCTCTCTATTGCCACAAAGTGTTCTAAACAGATACTGCCGCAGGCCCTTCGCTTTCCTGGAAAACATTCGAAATTGTCATTCATACTTTCCTAACCCATTCCGAAAACACTTCTTCGCTATTAGTTCATTACAAAACAATGCAATAAACAACTCATTCCCCTCATCATTGGTTACATTTGTAGATGCAGGTGCTGGTTGACCAGGGTGCACATCAAACAACAGCACGAAAAGTTAGTATTGCAGAAGCTATTTAGCGATCCTGTCATAAAAGAACTTTCCATTTGGCTTCAGCGAATAGCTGGTTAAACTTTCAACAACAGTTAGAAAAAAAACAGTCACCAATAACAAAGCAAAGAACCAGTTTATGTTCATATATAAGAGAAAATGCAAAAGTGTTACTTAAAATCACCTTTATTTAAATATTGAACCTTGAAAAGAGCGAAAGGTCCTGATGAGGTTTGACCAACTCAGTTTTTGAAGCTGCTTTTGTAATTCTTTTGGTATGAAGGTCACAAACCTCAGAGGTTAAAAGTCTGACAAGCAAAGCAAGAAAACCACATCTTAAACAAAAGAAAATTCAAAATAATTATTATGGAAAACTGAAGGTTTTTAATGGAAATGTTATCAGTTGCTTGCAAATTTAGCGCAATCAAGATAAAAAGTATTTTTAGGCTCTCTGGAAAATATGCTTCGCAGTAATTTCCACTCGTAAGCAAAGCAGAACCTTAGTTTTGCTTTAGTATAAGTTGTTGGAACCACCAGCGATAGCAACAAACAACCCTTATGTTTTTCAACCAATAAGTACAAAACAAATGAGACGAAAAATCTTCCTAAAATTAACGATTCATTTTTGTGAATTCACAATTTAGAAGTGAGGTATGCACGAGTGCATAGGTTGTAAAATAGAGTATTTCGCCTAGTAATGAATTTCAGGCATACAAATAAAGCACGTAAATTTTTTATTTCAAAGAAAGCAGTGCATATGTTTGAATTCCAAGTGAACTACTGACGACATTTTCATCAACTTAGTTTTTCCTCTAAAATGATTTCGTTCAAGCTTAACAAGGATTATAGTTTTTTTCTATAAGTTTGTTTACACTTACATATTTGTTAAAGAACGACATAACAGTTTTTAACCCATCTTCACGACTGGCATTTTACTTATTTTCAAGGAAGATGAAAAAGCTTATTATTTGACAGGGGCATAATAATGTTTGAAATATTTGTTGTATGCATCACAGTGATAGACCTTGCAGACTTTTTTTATACCACATGTTTTTTAACTAATCGAAAGGTTCTTGGTAATTGGTTACTGAGCCGTTCCGTTTTGCAGGGAAAAAGCGTAATATCAGTGTGAAAAAATACCGCGAGGGTCCTTTATTGGTTCTAGTTTCTGATGTGACAACACGATCAAAAGTCCAAATGGTGAAAAAAAACGTAGAAGGTTTGTAAAAAAACACCATAAACGTAGATAAACACCTGAGGGTCAGTGTGAAATCAAGACAACTACTGTTTAAGATTCCACTAAAAACTGTAATGCCCTTGGTCTAAAGGCAAAGATTACTATAGAAAATCTTTGCCAATTTCAGCTGATGGCAACCGAAACGTATTTCGTTACACATCAGAAAACATTGATATACCCAAACAGCGTCGGTCTTCTACCGCCAAAGACCCTGGACAAACAACCCCAATACGTGTGGTGGGTCGCGTCGGGCGTTTTTAGGTCCGGGTCCTCGTTTTCGTCTAACGAGGGAGGAATTTACCTCATCGACATGGGAAAAGAGCGTTGGGGTGAGTCGGTACATTAATTGAAAAGCTTACGACAGTGTTGTTTATTGAAACCGCAGAAACAGACACGAATTTGAGTATGGACGTTTTCAATTGTTTGGTTGGATACTTGTTAATTTCACAGAAAAAAATGATGTGCAGGCATGCTTGTAAAAATCAAAGATTTCTACGAAAAAAGGCATCTTTTATTAAAAAATGTGGAGCATTTGAGTCCATTTTTATGAAATCAACACCTATTGTCCATAATCGCAATATATAATTTGATAACCTTTATGTCAGTTCCGGTTCCCATTCACAAAGAGAAGAATGTTGGCTTTTCTCACGCTGCATGGGAAGTGATGGATTTTGATTCAAAGAAAGACTGCATAACCATCAAAGGGAGCTCTAACAGTGAGTTGCAAAGAGCCGGTTTTCATCACATCAGCATTTGCTTCCTTACTCTTTCGACCCAGGTAGTTTTGTGTAGCTGCGGCTGCCATCGTCAAAGGTCCAGTTAGGTAGCGGGCAATGAATTCTATGCTATACTAACTTGTGATTTTAAAGCACCATGGTCCGGTTTGCATGACACCAAATGTGCTTGCACTCTCTCGAAAATCGAAACAACACTTGGAAATGATTTCTAAAACAGGAATTTTTTTCAAGAGACAGTAATCTTTCAAACCTTCACTCTGTTCCACATTTCAAAAAATATAATCAGAAATCAGAAAAAACCTAAAACGATTCATTTGTGCTATTTTCCAAGCTTGCAACGTTTTAACGTAAATTGTGGCGTAAACATAGTTAACTGTCATAACTGAACGACACTTTGACACGCTGGATACTGCGCACATTTAAAAAATGAAATAATGAACAAAGATGCTGCACCAACACAAAGTCATCACGAGTGAAGGTTCAGCATTCATTGGCATGAAATATTAAAGCGGAAGATAGCTTCATAGCAGATAATAGCTGCAAATGTAAGGAAAAAATTTTTGTGTGATTTGCAAGGTACCTGGTAAAGTGAGGATATGAAGTTTTATGAAATATTTTGGTAAAAACGTGAAGCTATGTGCAACTTTTTCTGGAAGACCGCGAATATTGCATGAGAATCAATAAAGCTTTTCAACAGCCATACGCAAACACGTTGTTTTTTCCAAGTTACTTGGAACTTGCAAAGCACGGTTCCACAACACAGCCAGCTGAGCTTTAGCTTTGTTGTCTTACGCGTATGAAAGAAATTAATTTTTAAGTGGCATGCATGTTTTCTTTCTCTACGCTTGATATTTCGGTAATCATGAAACGCTGTTTATGTTATAAACGTCACTAATGCCTTTACCATTGTTACCATTATTTGTTTTTACACCAAGGTTTCGCTCTGACACTACTTCGTCCAGAAATCTGGATGTCTGTGGGCCACACTGTGTTTAAATCAAATCTCCTCCATCCAGTTTGAAACTACCATTGTGTAACTTCGTTTCTAGCGGTTGCTCTTTTGATATGCATCAATTAAAATCTAGTACATTCAGCCAAATTTTCAAAATGTTAACACCTATTTCATCTTGAACATGGGATTCATAGAAGCTTGTTAACTTTGATTTTTCGAATCTTACAATCAGAGATTCTTTATAATCTGTCGACTCGATTTCATCTGTTGTTCAGTGGAACAGGGCACTCAATTGCAGAATGACCATAGTTTTGTAATGAAGCAAGCTAAATAGCAGGTACCAATATTTCATTCAGGGAGAAGTCCATTCAAAATAGAGATCTTTGCCTGTTCAGCATGTTAACAAGTCACACACTGGTTTAACCCAAAATTATAATCTCATTTTGCAAAACATTTCAACACATTTTTCCTTTATGAGAGAAATATCTATCTCGAATACGGTGCCAGAAAAAGTTAGTTTTTACCGGCGTCGCTGCAGCAACATCTGCTGAAGAGGAATTTGGTAACTACAGTAGTCTCTGCTTCTTAAGCCTACCTCGAGGCTGGAAGATTTTGAGCTTATTAAGCGGGGGGGTTTATCAGTCGGGGGAAAAATTTTCGGCGCTCTTATGCGCATAAATGAGTATGGCCCACTGCACTATCGCTAAACGTTGCTAAATCTATTAACACTGTGCACACCAGTTACAGGTAACGAGCATTTTCTTTGTTTATTACAGTAAAACAATATTAATTTCCGTTCGAAAACATCATAAGTAAGTTGCCTCATTGGTTGTTGGTGACGCAGAATCTGTCGAACATATCCGCCGCTGAATTTTTCAAATTCATGCATTTTGTCGACAGAAATGTCGAGTTGTTCAGTGGCAGCACGTTGACCGCGTTTTGGCAGTGCGGGGTAATTTCTAAAATCTCAAGCCTTTCCGACAAGGCTACGTCTGCAGGTCTCTTCGCCATTTTGAAAAAATATTCTACAGAGCACCACTTGTCTTGCCTATCGATTACGGNACAAATATACGATTTATAACGAAACAGTTGAATTAACGAGGTTAGCAGCGTANCNAAGTGTGAAACCGTCGAAAGCAAGACNAAGAAGTGTGAGTTCCTACGCTTTTTCACCCAAATTTANTCAAATGTGTTCGAAAATTTCAGGAATAAATGGAGAAATTCCGGACCTGTCGCTTATTAAGACAAATTTGGACTTAATAAGTGGTGACAACTGCAGTATATATAAAGTTAAATCAATGTTTCGTGGCAAACTCGTTGTGCAAATATGCAAAGTTGCAAAACGTATGGCTTGAAACAAATGTTGAGGTCAAGTGGTCATTCAGCTTCGCTGTGATTCAATCATGATTTAGGAGAAAGTTTGAGTTAAAAGTAATAGGATTGCTCGAAATCACGAGTAAGAAAAAAATTAGTAGTTTAGCCACTTCTCCTACAGTGTTACGTAAAAAGTATTTTCTATAAATATTGTCCTTGCCAAACGTTTTGACTCAGCAACTAAACCTTTGGCTGAACATGTGATATGCTGGCCAATTAAAGGTTATGGAGCATCTCTGCCGATAAAAAATTTTTACCACTGTTTTCACAAGAGGTTTGATAAAAATTATCGTGTCCAGCACATGCCAAAAAGCCATAATAGCAGTGGCCCTGCGCAATGTGCCCTCAGCTGTTATTTTACGTGTATTGTGAACGTGCGACGTTCGACCTGCGTTAAAAATAGGGCAACTTAACTTTAATTTAAGTGTATACTTACGTTACCATTTAAACTAACTGACGACATGTCGCGGGCGTACGAGTTAAAATCGTTTAAATCATGGGTGCAAAAATGCGGTCGCGCATTCACGCCGCGCGACCATAAACTTGGAGTGCGCGAACGGGATTTGAAGCGACGTAGCAATGCCGAGTTCATAATTTTAAGTGCAATAATACGACAAAGCTCATATGTGTGCGCTACTAAAAATTTCTGCGCGCTACTAAAATTCACAGGAAATGTTGGTACAAATGTCAAGCTTTTTTCAGGAGCGCAGTTGATATGGATACAACAGCCATTGACAGAAAAGGGTAAATGGATCTTAAACCCGATCACAAACTCATCCATGGACGTGGGTGGAAATGACTTCCGGGTTATGAAGGTTCGACGTGCTGGGAAAAGAAATAGGGTTATGCTGATAGTGGTTGCAGGCAGAAGAACTGGCACACTAGCAGCCTATTGGGTAGATGGTAAGCAGAACTGACATGAACCTTATGTTTGCACTTAAGCATAAACATAAGTTAGAAAATGCGTATAGTTACAATCCGTAACCATGTTGATTAAATTCAATTATGGTTTGTAAATATAACTCGTAAATTTAAAACACAAAACTTTGGAAAGCATGGCTTTCATTTCAGTGGCTACTAAGCCAGTTTCATCAGGGTAAAACAAAAAGTGCCTTTGTTTTCTGCTATAAGTAGCTAGCTTGATTTGTGCAAAAATGCTGGAAAGCGAATGCTCTATTTTTGCACCAGTAGAACCGCAATGAAATTGTTGCTACAGCCTAGTGTCCCCGGTCCTTTAAACCGACTGGCATTTAATTGCGGAACCCGTTCTTCAGCGGATGTTTACTGGGAGTATGCAACGCAGTAAAAAAAACAAGCAATAAACAAATAGCGACCTTTTTGTTTGCAGACCCCCACAATGACTGGACTCAAACTTCAAAGATTCGAAGAACGCTGATTTCTGGAGGCGGTAGAAATGTACGCGACTCTTACATCAGCGTTGAAATAATTGATTTGAACGGAGATGGAATCCCTGAAGTTGTGACATCTGTTGTGGCAGTACCCGGTAGATCAGGTAATAAATACAAGCAAACAGTAAACCAACGTTTGTTCGTCGTTTACGAAACAAGTTCCATTCGTGCTGATAGAAATTGTAGCACTTGCTGAAATAGTAAGTAATTTTCTGTAGTTCACTTATCTATTTTATGTTTATGGCTACTCCTTAAACTCAAACCTTGCGCATTCTTTAAGACCAACAGCAATGTCAGATAAGGAAGAGGGTGCGGAAAAGCAAACTAGGCATTCAGGTCAAATCAGAGCCTATTGATGTTTTATTTGCTATCTTCACAGCGCAGCTTTCAAAACTTACACATAAATTCGCGTTGAGAGCAGTCTCCACTTTTTGCACTGCAACATTTTGGCCTGCATCTTACCTGCAACAATTTGGCGTGTAATCAGTGGACCGCGGATTTACCTGGTAGTTTGCCAAGGTAACGCATAGTTCTGCGGTGCAATGCGTGACAAGGTTTCATTCAAATTGCGTATAGCGTTATCGATGATTGCAATGGAAAGAAAATAATAACGTTTTTTTCACTACAGGCAGAATCCTCGCTTTTCAGCTTCCAAAAGAAGGCTTTTCACCTGACAGGCCTTGGCGAAGAAGAACCCTAGTTGAGTGGCCTGCAGGAAGCACTAATTACTATAGAATCTCTCCTGGCCCGACTTTCCATTTCCATATTGCCGGCGGTGGTCTTCAGGGATCGTAAGTGAAGCGCGCACGAACAGCAGAAGCTGTTTTTATACTTTGCGTAATTTCAGGCAGCATGCTGAAATCGATTTTATATTTGTGAGGGTGCAAGCCGAATAAAAAATTAAACTACAAGTTAAGGAGAAAGTTTGGTGTTTATTCGGACAAAATTAACAATATAATATCCTGAAAGAGACATTTTTTGCCGAACAGGTGTCTGCATAATTGATCTACAAGATTTTTGGCAACATGATTGAATGTTTGACGTTTTGGCTGACACAATCGCATTACAAATGTTTTTACCAAGCAATTAGTTCAAATTCAACAAATAGAAGAAGCACTGGTTTTGCCAAATCAATTTTACTTCAAGCCTTCATCTCGTTGTTCACTTCATTAGTCAAACCATAGATATCGCAACACGATGGTCTCTTTACAATAAAATTGTAACTAGCAATTACATAAATAGCACCGTTTACCACATACAATTGGTTCTCGATGAGAAACCACAACCAGATCCATGCATTAGGCGCACCGCATTATAATGTGCACTTTGGAGTTTTGAGAAAATTAAAGGAATTTTTGTGCGCCGTATGGTCGGAAAAAATGCGGTATCACCAAACGGTCAACGAAAATACTTTTAACCTCAGATTGCGGTTAGTCAGGCGATGTTTTCGCTTTCACAGTGCTACAGCGCACACATAGCAACGGACGAGATATGCAGCACGATGCTGCGCAGGATTTCGCAACACACACGTGCTGCGCTGCACGTTAGGGATTGTTGAGCATGGGGTGACGTAAGATTTGTAAAAGGTGATGTTTTGTTTTGGTCGATGCAATGAGTGATGAGCAACGGCCGAAACACGTGCCTATGATAATGAGTGCGTTTGCAGCACGTTCAGGATCGTTGGTAAAAGGATCCGGACTTGCTTCCTTTCCCTTCGCCAGCTCCCGAAAATAGTTTAAGTCAGAAGCAAGCTCTGCTCTCTGCTGCGTAGTTGAAGTCGCTGGTGTAGTACATAAAAGAATGTGTGAAAATAACTTTGCGTAAAATAACTGTTTGTTTTTTCCCGACATTGCCATCCCAACACGAAAACAAACTTTTGATAGGCTATGCACCGTAAGTTATTAAATGGAAATGAGCAGCTGGTAGAGCCAAACAAATTTTAATACAAATAACTGCATACAAATGTCCTTGAAGACAATTCGCACAGTGGGTCCAGAATGCGGGGTGGTTCATTTGTTTTTTAGTTGGAAGGCCACCTTGTTTTCGATGCGTTAAATACTGCACACTTCGCCCGATGGACATCAGTAGTTTGAATAGCAGAAGTTCAATAAAACAGATCCTTCGCAAGAACATAGTAGATTGATAGTTTTATGAGCTAATGCTTGTTTCACAACGTTGGGTTACCGGACAACACCTTGCTCTGAATAAAGTTCCTTTAAAATAGTTTCCTTTAAAAACATAGGATCTACAGGTTTTTATGGATTGGTGAAATGATTCAAATCTAACCTGAAATGAAAAATTCAAATCCAACCTCAACCTTATTGATGACAGGTCAATTTTTCAGAAAATTTATGTACAAAATATTTCGTTGAATTTTTCGCAAAATATTTTGAGAATACATGATTTTCAAGCTATTCCAAGCCATAGTTGTAGCCAGGAGGGGGAAAATGGGTCATGTAGCCCCAGTTTCTAGCATATCTTGTCGTTTTGTGCTTCAGGAAGTGGTGCAACACACCAAATACTGTTGTTCGCTTAAAGTCAAAGTATTTGGCCCCTCCCAAAATTTTGGACTGGCTACGCCACTGTTCCAAGCGTCTGCAAGATTTATGTAAAAGATAGGAAAAGGTTAGTTCTCAAACCGGCGGTCAGAATCTTAATCAGCTTTGAACAGCCTTTGTGTATTGTTACTCATTCAGTCTAAAAATTGTGCATTGTGAGTTCGCAGTGTGCGATCGCACTTGGTCATGAAAACAATTTTATAACTTGGTTTGAAAATTACGTCAGATTTTTAGAAGAATTTGTCACCCAAAAAAATTAAGAAATATTTCTCACACAAAATTATTCTCATGAACAATTTGTGGTGTCGTAAAATCTATATTAATACATGAAAGGATTGATAAACCTTTGAGTTCTGCACAATGACCGAAAATGGTGCCCGCAAGAGTGAATTTGGACCATTGTCATCTTGCCTTGGTTGAACAAAGTTGCCTTCTTCAAATAAATTATTTAACCTGTGCACTCGAAATGCGCGCTTTATGTATTCACACAACCTACTGCCATCCGACCACAAAAAGTTTTAATTGGCAAGCTTTGAAAAGTGAGCAGCTTTGCAAAGCTAACATTTCGCTTTGCGTTAAAATCTGCCAGCAATATGCTTTCGTGTTCATTATTATGGCAGGCTTTTCCACGTGCCATGGCAATTGTAAATTTCTGACTACATTTTGATACTTTCAGAGTACACTATATAAACGCTTGGTGCTTGTTGTGTCGGTCTTCAAAACGAGGTTGAAAACTGTTTTGTAGACCTCGAACTGCACAATGGCTTTTTCCTGGTTTACCTGCTGTATGTAAGAAAAGCTTTTGTGATGCACCATGGACCTGATGACGTCATAGCTGGAAAAGCAGTTACCTTGTAACATGGTTACAAAATTGAACCTGAGATTACTGCCCCAGATGCAATACAAAAACACCTTTGTACGTGCAAATGGCGAAAGGACAGGAAAAAGGATGTTGTGCTTGACAGAGTGTTTTGTATGATGTAATTCTGCAGCAGTTCCAAAGTATCTCAGATAATTTTTGGCGATGTGTGCCTCACTGGTTTTGCCACTTCGAGAAGTGAAGCAACAGCGCTTTTTACAAGCAAGACACTTGTTTCTTATACTTGTCCTCACAGCTTTGGAAAGTACTACTTGAGCTTTATGTTTATTTAACACTACCGAATGCATTTAAAAGAATCAAAATGTGAAAAGTGGCCCAACCGTCATGAATGAAAGAAAACCTTACTGAGTGATAGAATACCAAATCATTTTTATTTCCTAAACGACAACAAAACAGTCTTTTTACGTACATGGCTAAAACATGACTGACAACACTAACCACGTGCACGCCAGGGCAAACTTCTCTTTCCATGCAAAAAATATCAATGCAAAAACTTCCATTTTATTTAATATCCTTGAGCGACTGTGCGGGGCAACAATAGTTAACATCTGTATACTTTTTCCTTAACACAGTTTTAACCAATAATATGACCCGCTGAAATTATCCTCTCAGTTGCCCATATGTTATATACTGGGTACGCTGCATAAAAAGACTGAGAGATTTTTTCAATCACTGTCGTCAGACATTTCACTCTCACTCCAAACGATAACGTTTTGTGTTGTTTCAAATGAAAATTACTAAATATGCCGGCAATGCCTTTGAAAATGGAAATAAAACGTTCATAGTTTAATTATCATATCAACTCGGGAAGGAATATTCCGTTACAGTAAAAGTCCTAACCTGGGCTCTATTAAGGCAATAGTTCTTATCACATAATCACAGAAGAGGGGTCTCCAGGCCAATCTTCAGGAATATGCTCCGCGGGGTTGGAAAGATTACGAACCACTGCACTAAGACGAAAAGTTTCGAATCTCTATGTTCTCCTTCAACTGATAGCATTTACTTTCACCTATCCATTATATAAAATTCAATAGCAATCAATACCTCCAAAAGATGTCTTCTCACTTTTGTGACTTTCTTCCATTATATTGAATTTTGTTTGAAATTGCCCACGTTCTGTTTAACACACACCCAAAAGAAGCAAAATTAATTAAACATTGAGATTTGTACGGATTTAACTTAAAAATAAATTTTTCTTGAATGTGAAGTTTGTGTCTACCTACAGTCCCACTTTTAGACCGCTTATGCTCCAGTTTCGTGTATTTATTGCCTATCAAGAGTGAAGTGTGTGTGTAAAAACCCTTTGACTAAGATCAGTTTTTCTAACAGAAAAAAACCGATATTTTTAACATCACAATGACTTTCTAATTTTTTGCATTTTTCTCATTTGAATTTATACTGTAGGAGAAAACCTCACTTACTCGTGTCTGGAGCAGATGATGGAAAAGTATACACTCTTTCGCCAAACTCATGGAGTCCTATGATATGGACGTACACACTGCAAACTGTAAGTTGGTTGGAATGCGATAAGCTACTGTACAAAAAACGATGTGGAAGTTCAGAGTAAATAATGAAAATGCAACTTTGGTTGTTGAATTTCTTTGTTATCTGCTTCAGATACCTTGATCTGCTGTTGTTGCAATAAACAGTTCTTGGTGCTTCCACTCTGCAAATCGTCATAGAAAAACGACCAATCACGTGTTTGCACACAACAGGTTTTTTCTGCATCATCACCAATAGGAATTCCGGCCGTGTACGACGTAGATGGTGACGGAAATGTAGAGATTTTCATTCCAACTGGCAAAGATATTCACGTTTTGCGATACAGTGAGTACATTGTAGAAGAAACTTTACCTTCTTATTTAACTTTCACATGTTTTTTGATGCCCAGTTTTCAGTGCTCTAAGAATGTATGTCAATGTTGTCTCCAGCAGTACCGTGGTTGATGGAAAACCGGCAACCTAAAAATATTTTTGTGTATTAAAATATGTAGAATTTTTGAAGAATCCTTTCTTGTTTCGGAAAATATTCATAAGAGAAATGCACTACAATATTACACTTCGACACAATCTAGATTGCTTTACTCTTCAGTTACCCAATACATTTGCACAATGGCACAGTAGTCTAATTAAGAAACTCAAGGCAGAGGGTTAAATATTTGTAGTTTCCGAAGGTGATATTCACTTACAAAATAATTTTTTTTGTTAATGGACTTCTTTATATCTATAATCACTCCGGTGAATACCTCTGAATTGTGTCCCATATTATTTTACCGTATTCAGCAGGGGCGGCTCGTGTAGACGGGCTGCCGGGCTGCAGCCCTCCCTGAAAAATGTAAGGCAAAAGATTCCGCCAAACGGCCAAACTCGCCATAAGTTTGGATTTAGTTACGAAAATT
>JGI24159J19872_10000429_pt1 | contig 36660 bp, 16 predicted proteins | sample Ectturendosymbi4_FD_19872 | JGI IMG/M metagenome (IMG submission 19872) | reverse complement strand
TCTCTAGTATTTACTTCTCGCAGCTAACTGTGTGTGCATTTGAGCAAGCACATTCTCGACTACCGGAAAAAACAAACGGGAACCTTGCGAATCAGCGAAAATACAACTTTTACAAACGATGACGTCATTAATTACGTCATAGGGCATCTCCAGTAAAAATTGCCCGGGTCCCCTACCCTTTAATCCGGCTCTGATCACATCCAATTTTTCATAAACAGCTTTACCGACACTAATTTGGAGTACTGTAACTTATGTCACCACAAAACGGAGTATTTTAAAATTGTCAATGCTGCACAACCACAATAGTCCTATGAGATGTGGAAAAACTAGGACAATTTTTCCGAAGCGTTATTACTGCGGTGTCATTTTGTTGCATCATATCCCACCTGTAGAATTTTGGTTTGATCTTCGAAACCTCATGTGGTAAAAGAAGGGATCGTGAGAAATTTTGTTGTCCCATTCGTATATCTTCTGCGCAGGTCCGAGATATGTGCTAATTTCATCAGAAGAAAAGTCTCCATCCCAGTTGTTTGCGAACCTGAAGCGAAAATTCAAAGTGATTTCTTGCACACGTTTTGACGACAACGCCATGGGAAAAATTTTTATCGAAAGCACGATTCCCCACATCTATTTATACGAGATGAAAGTTGAGATAGCTAAAATCACAGAGTGAAAATTAGGAATCCGTTTACTGACCAGGAACAATTCACAGTGCTATACTTGCTACAAAATCCATGCAAAATTTCACAAGATTTTGTAGAATGAACAGCTAGACCAGCTATGTCCAACCTGCGGCCAAATCGAAGATTATGTGCGGCCCAGTTTGGGATTTCGTTGTAGTAGAAGTATCATGACCAATTGGCTTTATTTTGGTAATTTTGAATTAGACGTTTTTGTTGCAGGTGGTCTTTAATGCCACTTTATCACGTCTGTTACCATCGCAGATAGGATTCGAATCCTTCCAGGACGTTAGCTTTAACTAAGTTTAGCTTGATAAGATCAAAGTAATTCATTCAACGTGCGGCCCTCATTAATATGTTATTCAATGTGCGGCCCTGGTTAAGATTGTGACATAATTTTTGGCTCAGTAAGCCATTTGGGTTGGACATAGCTGAGCTAAACCGACAACTAGTTAAGCCAAGAAATAGGAAAAGTTTGTTTGCATGAAAGATTGCGGTGCGTATATTCTTCCATTTAAACTTCATAAATAAAATGGATTTAAAATCCTATTCTCGTTCTTCACAGCACCAATTATTATATTTTGAAAACTGATTTTATTCATTCTACCATCAAAGGCAATGTGTCTTGGTAACCAAAATAGCCGAAAGTAGTTTCAATTCTCCACCAAACAATTGCAAAATAGAATTTTGGCTTCAACTGTTATTTTCACCAACAAAATGTAATTGTTTACACAACAAACAATAAAAAAGACTTTTAGCAGATACAAGAACCTAGTACCCATTAGGTGGTGTTGCACTTGTTGAAATCACTACATCGTTGTTACTTATGGTAACAGGTGGAGCATCAACAGCAAGTTCCGTTGTTTGGCCATCAGCCCACATTTGCCACAGATCGTCCACTCGCTTGTGCCAACGGTAGAAAATCGGATCTCTCATGGCTGTTGCTGTACTTGCCATGTAGCTAGTTCCACCCTACAACAGGTGAAAAGTGCATATGCTGGATTGAAAGATTCAGTCAGCAAAAATTCATGTACAGTTCTATTTGTTGACTAACCGCATTAGTAATTCCAGCAAAAACCATGTGTCCACTGTTGTGGATGCTGCCCAATGACTGAGACCATGCCTGCGAAGATGCTTCAATTACGTGTCCAGCCCAATTTGCGTCGACGGGTACTCTGTTGTGAACAAACGCTCTGCACTAAGATGACAGACTACGAACAAATTTGGCTACAACTGACATAAAAGTCATACAGCAGTTACACAACTCTACAAAAATCTGTACGACCAAGGCATATAGTTCTTTATATTAAGAAAAGAAAAATCGGCAAGATGATGTATTGAAACAATATAATGGAACGTGCATCTACAGTACTACAAGATGATAAATTAGCGTAAATTTACTTTACATGAAGGTAGAATACCTTCGGCATCCGCCTTGTTACATTTTGTGGTTGTAAGCGAGTAAATTCATCTGCATGTGCTTAGCAACCACTATTGTCGAAGTGTTTCAGTTTGAGGGATTCTGTGGGAATACCTCTTTACCTCGTTATGTTGCAGTTCTAGGATTTTTAGGAAGTTAAAAAGCCCATATCGATTTGGAGATTTTGAAAGGTTTGCTATTTAAATTTTATAGGAAGTGTGCGAAATTTTCGGTCATGGCCATTTGACTTTACGTCGCAGTCACATCACATCCTATCAGTATATATTCCTGATAAAAGCTGAGCACAGTTGCATAACATCGTTTTGTAAAAAAATGACTTATTTCTTTAACCTGTAAGTTTGACCTCCAATGACTATGGGTGGAAGTGTTCCTCTTTCTACAGATTGTGTGTAGGCTCTTTCTAGTCGTTGAAATTCAGCAACCTGATTCCTAGGCCAACTGCCTGGTATCCTTGGAGAAAAGCTAGCGTTGGCAGTGTCATTGTGAAACTCGAAACCAGCGTTGAATCCCAGCGGTTCAACCTCTGTGTATTGCCATGCCTGCAAATCAAAATTGAATATTTTCCGTAAAAAAATAGAAGAACATGAGTAGACGTAACAAGTGAAACTTTTCAACTCGTCCAAAATCGAAGCAGATTAGTAAAGATTTTGTTTCGCTTGTCATTAGCCATGCGTTTGGTCGATTGCCACCAACAGGAAAAATCGATTTTTAGAAATTACAAGAAACGAAACCATCCAACGTTTCGTCAAGCAAGGTTACTAATAAGGTACAACTATGTACGTCAAGTGAAACTAAAGTTTACACAAAGCATCTGCTTTAGGTTCAAAGGGCAATCCATGATTTAACTTCAACAATGAACATGTCACTAAATTTGAAATCAGCCGGCGTTGAAGTTTAGAGTGTTAGTTCTCAACGTGTCAGCAGTTTTTACGTGAAAATCACATTGGTTTTATATGGGTTGAAACCATAACATGAATATCATCGATGAAAAGTAAAACTGAAAAAGGACTGAAAGCTTGCGTATGTACGTGAACGTCGTAAAACAAAAAAAAAGTAAAAGCTGCATATCCAAGAGACGTCTCGACGGTAGATTTGTTTTTTACAATTTTGGATCGTTTCGTTGTCAATATTTTTTGCTCTACTTTTTATTTTTACTGGAAAATTGAACATACTATGGTTTCTATAAAACAAACAATATAAAATCCATGGAGAGGTCCGTATAGTTTTGCACTAGGTTTATCTAGGAGGATTTGACCCACAACTTGCTCCTATATGCACATGTGCAAATGTGCATAAACACAAAGCGAGACGCAACTATAAACATTAGTAGAATGATTACCTAACACATCCCAACGTATGAAGCTGCTTTTACAGTCTAAAACAGGGTTCTCAAACACGCGACCCGCGGGTCGCGTGCATTTTGTGCGGCCCGCGATGCTTGGGAATTTTCAAATAATTAACATGGAAGTTATTTAGTTTATTCACTGGTGTTTAAAAGTGCTCGGCCAGCGAGTGAACAAGTTCCTTTCAAACGAACGTAGACACAGCTAGAAATGATTTGCCCATAACTCACTACACCTTTAACAGAAAATAAGAAGTAAAAGCTCTTTCGAGTAAGTTTGAGGTACCGCTTTTATTGTGTCAGCGTCGTAATGTGGCCCTATGATTACTTTATAAATCCTCATTTGGCCCACGGAGCAATTTGAGTTTGTGACCCCTGGTCTAAAACATGAGAAAACGGAGGCAGCTGGACCAACTAGAATGGCAAAGTTAACGAAATAACTCATGCAGTGTAACCCTGTGTTCAAATTAAAACGAAAATGACAGAGCATTGCTTTTAGTTAACATTGAAAAAAATAGTCGTGATATACAATAGAAAATAATTTACTCTCACTCTCGTGGATACCATTTTTAATTTTACTAAAAACTACAAATATTTACTGCTGAAAAGAAGCAGCAATTTTGAGATCGGCACTAAATTTTGTACCAAACGTATACAGTATATGAAAAGGAATCCGTATTGGGAACCACTGACCATGTTGGAAACAATTTGTGTAAAAGACTTTAAAACTTGCATGTTTGCGCAATTATACATTTCATTTATGATGAATATAGTTATTTCTCTTATGTAACGACAACATTGATGGAAGCAATTAACCTTAATTCCCAACTGATAAGATATTATAAAAATGTTACAATAAACTTTGTCTAACATTTGAAATGTAAAACACTTCTGTGGAAGTAAAAGCAAACATACTTTAAATTATAATGGCAGAGAGCACAAGGTACATAATCTAGGTTAGATTTTCCACGGCTTTAATTTTCTGCCCATCGGAGATTTAAAAGTGAGTTCCCCTTTGACTTCTGTAAATTACACGTTCCTGAGTTTGTTCCCTTTATTTCCCGCTTTGAGTGTTTCTTTGATTTTCTGTAATTACTTTAAATAGTGCTTGTGCTTCTGCGATGGCGTGGCTTTTTACGTGGCTTGTGCTTTTGTTTTTAAATGCGTTGTGCACTTACGTTATGTTTAATTATTTATGTTTCAGATTGACCGGAAAGGACTTTTTGTACAAACCTAAGTTTACCAAAACAGCAGAGGAAAAACTGCCTGCATTACCCGCAGGCCGCAGTATGATAGAGGTCAAACAATAAATGCCATTGAGTACCACAACATCTCGTAAAAAATTACAGTAGCGTGGACACTTACAGCACCGTTTCTCTTCAAAACAATATAATTGTAATAAAACACCCTAACCTAGTTGTTATTAACTGGAATGCTGCGGTAACAGAGGGTGCCACATTTATGCCAAGAATCCGACGATATTCCAGTAAGGCAAATTAAACAAGCACGTAAAACCTCATAAAAGATCTTCGGCAGGTGCACTCAGCTTCCACGTAATCTAGCGTAAGTGCCCAATGCTTTTACAGTAGTTGATTGGTAAATTAGCAGCGAGCTTAAAAAGGTTGGGCAACCACTCTTAGTCTTATTCGATGTTTCCATACAAAAGAGGTATAGCTTATTTTTTTACACTTTTACGTACCAGTGAACTTCACCACTGACTTCGTCAAACTTCGACACTAATAAGAACTTTACAGTAGCGTTGCTGAAGATTACCTGCACTACTGGTAAACCCCACGATTCCCTCTCTGCATCATATCTGGCTAGCATTTGAGCATGCATGTATCCAAAGAGTTCGCCTTGTCGCCAAAGCTCAGGTCTGGTAGATGTCCACCTACCAAAGAAATCGCGGTCTCGTCCTATAAAACGTCCAACGATGTATACCGTGTGCCAGTGCCTGGTAGACAAGAAAGAAATATAGCTTCAACACACAATGCGATTTGAAGGCCAGACAGATTTTCAGAAATGTTTTGTTTTTCATCAAACCGCCCCAATGCTCAAGCAGCTAGCTGCAAGTATCGTAGACCGGCTCTATAAGTGTTAAAGACAAATGTGCTTTTAAGTATTTGCATGCAACGTCCATGTGAATTAACATTTTAAAAACTTGTATATAAAGTGCCTGAGTGGAATGTAGATGAGTGTCTAGATCAGGGATTCTTAACCTGGGTCCGTGAGCCCCTTAGGGATCCATGAATGTGTTTAGGGGATCCGTAAACCAAAATCCAAACAAGAAAATCCGAAAGTTTGCAGCTACCCGTTTGGGCTATTATTCAGCTAATCGCACCACAACTGTAGTTTGACATGCACTTCTAGGCCTAACTATGTAACTCCAGTGCTGCCTTTATGATATAATAGTCCACACTGTCCATGAAATTTTCTGATAAAACTTTGCACGTGCATTGACGTGAATAAAAGACCTGTATATTTCGTTCATGTGCAGGGCCTCTGTTGTTTTGTTCATTGTTTAGAGCACGGGTTCTTAACCTGGGGTCCGTGAAGTTGAATTAAGGGCTCCATGATCACGGGCGTCCGCAGAAATTTTTCCAGGGGAGGACAAAGTCGACATTTCGCTTATTCTTTTTCAAGTGGCGAACGATGCAATGCAAATGGACCTTCACGAAACGCCTTACCCTTTCTACACGACAAAGAAAATTCCCCACGAAAGCACGCGCTCCGTTCGCATTTTTGAAATCGTATTTAGGTGGAGTTGTATTCGAGTTTGCGAAACGGTTGTACTTTTTGTCGTCCTTTACAGCTTTTCCTGAATTTGGGTATCATCCAATATGGATATTATCGTGGACTGCAGACAACTGAGTCTGAATTGGACTTGTACTATCCACAACTGCGTTTGCGGTGCTCACATTAGTCTGTGCAGGTTGAACCTCACTTCTCAAAATTTAGTCTGAAATGTTTTCTACACTTCGGCTATCAGAACTGCTTTTTCTTTTCATAAACCGCTTAATATCCATTTTTCGAGCACTTTCTAAAATACGTCATAATTTCAGAATAATCAATGGCCAGAACATAAGTAGCGGTGCAAAAACAAGAAAGTCAGACACTCCCGCAACACTCTTCCAAGGAATGAGAAGTAGATCTGTAAGTTGACAACGACTATCGGACAATTCACTAAAGTTAGAACACCACGCAAGCTTAAACAATTGCGCAGATGAAGTATGAAAACTGGCCAGAGAAAATGCGGCTTTGTACTTGCTAAGTCACAAGTCAGAATTAATCTTATGTATATTTCCACAAGCTTGCATACAGTAACAAGCCACGCAGTGTGCAAAACGAAGACTGCATACGCGTAGTTTGATAAAGACGGTGTGGTCCAACTACAGGCCAGCGGGCTGCAAGTGGCCCGCCACAACGTTTTCAATGGCCCGCGGAAGCATTCAGAAAAAATCTTCAAATTTTAAATTTGTTGAAAAGCGTGTGAGGTTACATTTGTTTCATTGAATTGCTTGCGCTGGATAAAGTGTATTTGCACAAGAACAATGAATAATACCTTCTCAATGTACCATTATTATTTTTGTGTTATTTGTTTATTTTACACTTACCTTTGAAGGTACAGCCCTCCCCCAGGCCCGTAACCAGCTTGGGACCCCAGGAGGGGCGAAGAGTTTTCCGAGAGGGGCCCAAATTTTTTGAACTATGTCCAATGTTTTCACAATACGTCCAACACATTTTTCCAGTGGGGGTCTTCGCCCCCCTGCTCTCTCTGGTTACAGGCCTGCCCTCCCCTAACCCTCTGCTGGGGCACCTGACTGTATAACCTCTATGTTTTTTCGGTGCCCCGGCGTTCGTTGTCTTGAAGAGTACATCTGGCGCAATTAACTCAGTACCGCCAAATAAATCTATCTATCTATCCGCTAAACGCGACCTTCTCAAAGTGGGCCTCGAGCAAAATTAGTTGCCCATCCGTGCAATAAGTAATTTTAATTATTGTAGAACAAGTATAACATCTTTTAATGAAAATGTAGGCTATAATGCTAACGGTATAGAGACTGTAAAGAGCTTCTGGAAATTAGTCAGCAAAGATAGATTTCCCGAACCGAAAGATTTCGCGCTAAAAATGCACTCAACGTTTGGAAACGCATACATGTGTAAAAGTACGTACATTTTCTGCGATGAGTAAGTCAAATTTACAGTAAAAACAGAAACTGAATGGCAGGCGAAACACTGGACGACAGTTTCCGACTTGCTGCCACTAACACTGGCATTGGTAAAGAAACGATATAGTGTCAGAGAAGCCTCGATTAGAGGCATCCCACTGATAGATATTTGTAATAACTTGTTATTTGCTATTGTGTAATAGTTTCAACGACGCACTCACGTATCTTCCTTGTATTAGATTTAAATGTTGTGAATCTGTTGCTTATACATCATTTTATTGGAAGTGGCCCGCAAGTTGTCACGTTTTGGTAAAATGACCCGTACGTAAAAAGCAGTTGGCCCACGCTGGATTAAGCTTTTCACTGAGGCGCATTGGTCGCACCCGGTCTCACACTAGCAGTGGATATTTCGAACGCGTGGTTGCATTGCTTTAGATTCACTCTGGCTTCTTTTCACACAGTATAAAACTACTTGGCTTACTACTATCAGCATGGGCGTCGGAAGGGGGGCAAGGGAGGGTCAACGCCATCCACTGCAATTTGAAATTTTACATTTTCCGATTAAATTTTTAGCACACAAGGTCGTTTTCTTAGTTTCGAGTAGATAAAATGAAATTCTTCCTGTTTTGACCTCATCTTGGAAAAGTATTTTTGGCTATGCCTGGAAAAATCCGCTATTGGCCCCCCTCTGAAAAAAATCCTTCCGACGCCCATGGCTATCAGCAGTCACTGTCTCGCTGCATTACCTGCCAAGATATATGCGTTCAACAGCAAGCAGCAACATGCGGGAAAATGCTTACTATGGTAACTTGATGTTATTGTTACGCAATAAAGACCAACGGCAGAAGAATCCTCTCCCATGTTCGGCCTGGCAATGGAACAGACAACTGAACTGCAAGCTCACCCACTACTGCATGACACCAGGACCGTGCACGAACCTGGCTCTTGCGCAGTGTGAGAGTGTCTTACCCGAAAATAAACTGTTATTGCAAGAATTACATCAAGTAATCGAAATTGAGCTGCTGACTTCATGTTTTCTAGAAAATGTTGGTTCTTAGGCCCAATTTCCAGGGGGGATAAAATGCCCATTTTGCCCTCCCTCCCTGCGGACGCCCATGTCCACGATTGTGATTCAAAGGATTAATTGGCTTTGCTCTGACATTTCGGGAAGGTTTAATAGGCTTTGCAAACATTTCGATTACTATACTACGAAGATTAAGACCTACTGTAATTTCAAATATTATTGAAACGTTTCTTTTTGAGGGTTTCGCAACCTTTATTAGGATGTACTAAAGCCCGTGACTCACAACGTTTAAGAAACGCTGTTCTAGAACGTGATTTCTAATTGTTCTGCATTTGTTTATTGTTTATTGCATGCATTTGTTTATAGATTATTGCAATAAGCGCTATATTATTTAGTTTAGCTCTTACTACGTTGCCATGTTACAAAAATTTGATGTTGAGGCACCTCAAACGTAAAAGCCGATATTTGACAGTGGTGCTACTCTTTGATTGAACGTCGAAGCACGTTCTGACAGGCACAAGCAATCGAAAATAAATGAACATAGAGTCATCACTGAAAACATTGTGAAATATTACTTTGAATGTTTACTGGTGAAACAAGTTTGTTGAATCGTGATAGCAAATTTTATTATCTCGTTTTTTCACCCTAAACACAAACAATTATTTTGTTTTTTTCTTGTCGACCAAACCGTAACCTGGTGGCGAAGTAATAGCTAAGTTGTGTTACTTTATCCTCTGGGAGCGCCAACATGGTTTTCGATGAATGCGCCACTTTTTTCCTGATGTAAATACTCCGACCGTCACTAAGTAAAAGTTTTTGGGCAACACCATTGGCGCTTTCACAAATGTCAGTACTGGGATACGTCCAGCAAATCGCAAATCGTACTCTCGGACTCAAACCTGTGATGATAATTCAGGTCAGCATCTGATCGCCAGTAGTTCATCCAGCTTTCGTTTGCTGGGCCTGTTCGATCGACTTCGAACATCGCAGCCCGAGAAAGGGAAGATTTGTCAAGATTTCCAGGTGTTGGGTACCTCAAGGTATGATATATAGTGTTAACGTGTTGTAACAAATATACTGCACAGTTTCATCGAGAGTCACTTACAATATTCCCAGCTTCTTGGCAGCTTTGCAGTGAACTATAAATATCTCAACCGCCCAATGAACAACATGGTGGTTGACTTGATAGGAACGCTGCAAACTATCTGCGTAATCCAATACATCGCTTACATCATTCGTTTCTGCAAACTTGTTGAATATAAGACGAACGACACTGAAACCCATGTTGACGTGGTCATCTCGAAAAGTGGAAAAGATGCTGTTAAAAACAAAGATAAAGTTTAACAGACATTTTGCTGCATAAAAGTATTTCACACAAAGGTCTACCATAAAAGATAGGAATTGTTTTTCCAGATGCAGTAATGTTATCGGCATCTATCGGTGACATTAGAGAATATCAAAGAGAAAAGCATGTTAAATATATGCTACTTTTGAAAGCATGTTCACGAATTGCCTTTCACAGGTGATGCCAGCTTTCGCGATAATTGACCTGTGTTATTTATGCAGCTGATACAACCTCTCCTTGCGAAACATTTTGTGTTACACAGGCACAGCATATTTGAAAAAATATTTCAAAAAATAATTTTTTTTGATGTGAGGCTTGGGTTTAATGTTTTGCAGGTTGGTCGGATGTGTACACTGTACTAGTTCTGCTTTTTTGAAAAAATATGAGAATTTACGTCAAAGCAACGATGAATAGTATCCGAAAAATCAATCGCGCAGAGTGCAGCAGTGGTTGATGAAGTAAGATGATCAACAGCAATTTTTGTTTATGGAACACGTGAACAGATTATAATATAAAAATTCTGTACAACCTTGGGTCACTGAAGATATTGTGCGATGGAAAGATAAACCAAAGAAGCTATTCAAAAACATAAAATGCAGAATTAATTGCAATATTTTTAAATTAGTCGTGCCAAATTGAGAACATGACACTATTTCATTTCTGAAAGATATCAAATACCTAACCAGCAAAAAAAGTGTAGCGTACGACGCTATTTGTGTTTGAAAATAAGAAAACACTATTGTGCAATATAAGCGTGTGCAGTGACCGTAAAGTGGCAAACAATTTTTTGAAGTTTCTGTAGAGGGAATTGCGTGTGTGCCCAATTTAAATATGTTCTTCGACTTTTCTAGCAAATTTCTACGTTGTGTATAGGTTGTGAATACTTATGAACGTTTGAAATAACAGAACAGCTCAACGCGCCAAAACGAGCGTAAAATGCAAATTTTTTGTTCGTTCACATATATGAAACACTGCAAACTTTTGCAAGCAGCAGGTTTAGAGGAAGTCTTTGTATGATGTTCCCATTGATCAGTTTTGGCAAAGATTTTTGAGATCCATTGATCAGTGTATATCAAAAGTTGTTAAAAGTTTAGTTGTCAAACTTACACCTCCTTTGTGAAAGATACTTATGGAGGTATAGCAGTTTGTTTAGTGATACCATTGTTTTGAATAGTCTAGCTCAGTAGTTCTCAACCGCCGGTCCGTGTAGACTGTAGATTTTTTGCCCGGTCCGCAGAACAACCTAGGTTTGTTTTTATTACTTACATTCAAGTAACTGAAAATGGTTAGCGTTTATGTTGAATTCGGCAAAATACTGGACAATGACATGTGGTTTGTGTTTGGATAGACTGGATGTCACGACGTAAAATGAAACTCTTGTGCAGTTTCAAACTATTTTGTACTTGATAAAATACAATGGCAGCTGTTGGTAGTGGGCATATTTTCAAGGTTTAGCTTAGGTAACCGTTAGGAAATTTTCAGAGACGATTATCTGAAATTTTTCCATAAACTTTATAGGATGTCACTGGCAGTAGCTGTTATATATATATTACGGAAAATCTAACTTGCAGTGAACAAAGCAACAGGGAATTTTGCAGTTTTTAATAAGGACAAGTGTCCGCTTTCAGAAAGGGACAACTCTCAAAGTGGACATGAAGCAGGTACCAGTTACTGTACTTGAAATTTACAACAAAATGTAAAACGAATATGTGCAGATATGCTGACAGTAGCAGGAGGAAGTATAAGGACGAAATGGAGTATTTGTCAGGCAATATGATATAAAACACTTGCAACTTTACTGTAGCTCCATTTTGCGAACGGCCGCCAGTGGTCTTTATATTTAGCAGGCTCCCAAATTTTATCAAATCATGCAATAAGACAGCGTTTTTTTTAAGGTTTTTAAAAGGGTGTCATGGTGGAGTTTTAGGGTGTCAACACCATTTTCCCTTCTATGTCTGATACTTTTTAACTGATTTTCACAAAAACGCAAGTTTCCGTCAAAATATGCTCAATTATTTGAATACGACATTCACGTTTGGCAAACAAACTAAAGACAATTTAATAAAAAGAAAGTTTCAATGTAGGCCTACATACTAATTCATTCACTCATTTTCGTGCCCGCTTTTCCTTTGGGGCGAGTCACGGGAGCAGCAACCCTAGGAGGACCCGAAATACCTCACGACAATCTCACATAGCTCTGCTGGCCCCACACCAAGACGGGACCAAGAAAGGTCGGAGATGTAGTCACGCCAGCTTGGACGGCTTCTGGGCCGGTTTCTCGTGGGTGTGGACTGTAGCCCGAAGGACTTACTTCGCCATTCTTTCCTGAGACGCATGGCCGAACTCACATAGCTGGGATCTCTCGATTCGGAGAAGGGGCTTGACATCCCCGCCATTACTGATTACAGACCTGTGTCTTTGTCACGAAGTGTCACACTGAGAACTTTTCGCAAATATCTCATCTCTTCCGTTTCTTCTTTTGACAGTATTCTTTCGGTCGTCACCTAATATTCATGACCAAAGGTGAGAATTCGGAACAAAGACCGATTTAAAAACTGAAAGCTTTGCGGTCTTTTAAAGCTCCCGTTTCGTCACCACGCAGCAATAAAACTCAATGAGAACTGCGTTTGCTTTACCAATCCGTGTTTCAATCTCTTTGTTCCGACTTTCGTCGCTCGTGAATACCACCCCGAGATCTTCGAACGTCTCCACCTGCTGCAGTGTATCTCCGCTAATTTGTAGAATAAACTGCCTTGGGCGTCTTGAGAGACACAATACTTCAATCTTTTTAGTGCTAATTTTCGTTCCTGCTTGGTCGTGCGCAGCAGAAAACCGATCAAATGCGTGCTGAAGACCCTGTTGAGAAGATCCACGCATGCAGTACCAATTCGTCAGCAAAAAGCAAACGGTTCATCCTGCAGTTCCCAACAGTTACACCCTCGTCGACGTGCTGTGACTGTCTAAACCAGGGGTGGGCAAACAGCGGCCCGCGGGCCAAATGTGGCCCACTACAGCGTTTTCAGTGGCCCGCCAAAGCATTCAGGACATGTGTTCAAATCACAGTAAATGTTAGTGCTAATGCTAATTAACCAAGAATTGCTTTTACAGGATTTCCATTAGAAGTTACGGCCCTCTGCTAAATGCGGTCTTTTCGAAGTAGCCCCCGGGCCAAATTAATTGACCACTCCTGGTGTATACAATTCATATAGACAAGGGCTCTTCATATTTTTGGGAGATGACCCCATCAGATATTGCACAACAGTTCGAGGGGCTTAAATCTTGCGTAATGTCATTTTTCAGAATATGTCACATTCTACCAAATCAATACATTTTGCACAAACATATTATTTTTTCATTATTGGCAAAATGTGTTTTGCAGCCGAGTGAAATGGCTTCGCAGGTCGGATTGGCCCGCGGGCCCTAGTTTGGAGAACCCTGACATAGACTATGAAGAGTGGTGACAGTACACACCATTGTCGGAGTCCAGCACCAACGCTGAACGGTTGTGATTTAACATAGACGCAATCTTCTGAGCAGGAATACAGTTACTTGACGGCCAGCAAGAGGCAATCATTAACACCGTGCTCCCGCAACACTCCCAAAGCTTTTCACAAGGAACCTGGCCATATATTTTCCCGAGGTCGACAAAACATGTGGATGCGTCTTTGGCATACTCCTAGGATTTCTTGAAAATTTTCTGGAGAATGGAAATTTGTTCTGTAGTGCTACGGCTGCGACGAAAGTCACACTGGGTATCATCCAACTTTGGTTCAATTAATTTTTGCGACATCTTGGCATACACTCTTAATGGGAGCCTAAGCAAAGGGATGCCGCGATAGTTCGTTCATTCACCCCTGTCTCCTACTGTGTGTATGGGGATGATCAATTTGCCAATCTTTCGGTGCCCTTTCAAAACGCTATGCCACTTGACACACACGAGTCAGCCAAACCATCCGGCATTCTAAGTTCCCCTAATTTGCTATCAAACTTTTCGCAAGTAGCAAGTAGTTTCAAGCTCGGATTTAGCAGCGGCATCAGAGAGCTTATTGTTGCACAGTTCTGCGGAAGCTTTCATCTGTGCAAAGTTACAACACCCCACCTGAAAAACTTTGTTCAATTCTGTTCGGTGATTGAGGTGGCAGTGTTGACAAAAGGAAAGCACCATGTCGAATTTTTTTGTTTTCAGAAGTCGCAGTAAAACAACGCACAATGCATCATTTTTATTTTCTGACAGTGGCTTCAGTGCGGCCCAAATAGCCAAAATCTCACACCTAGACTCGACAACCATCTTGTTTTGCATGCGCGCTGCAAGTGCCGACTTTTTGCCTTCATTGTACTCTGATTCATCGCCAGTCTAGCCGATCGCAACGGTGAAACAGTCAACCACTTATATAATTGCATTAAAGTGATTTCGCAGTGTCGTACACCATACTGTACAAATCTGCGGCAGTATCGTTACAAGCCGAAGCAAGGCGGTGCACATGACAATGCTCAGATACCATACTTACAATTTTCGCTTCCAACTTCTACTCCAGAAAATTGTGTGGGCCTGTAACATTGCAGCCGTCTGTTACAATAGTCACGTGCCAGAAAACATGCTTTCCTCAAATCGTTTTACTGTACTTCAGTACAAGGAAAAACCTTATCTTGGCTTTCATAATTTAGGGTGCCATTTTGACACCCAAAAACGGCTTAAAAAAACGCTGCAATAAAACCTTCCAAGCTTTCTCGTCACTTTCATTCGAAGTAGAGCAATCTTCAAGGGAAGCCACTGGATTATTTTCAAAGACTCTTCAACGAGAGGAACAGTCAAGAAAAGCAAATAAAAACTATGACAACTACTGAAAAGCCTCTTCTTAATGCATCGTATCTGCTTTCTATTGAAATATCTAAACCAAAAAAAGATTCACGATTGGGTAATGTTAGTAAAACCGTGCATCCTATTTGTAGCTAAAAAGGCCTTGGGTCCTCAAGCAGCTCAAAAACGTGAGTGTATACCACTTTTTAACGACACAGTTCAACGAAGAATTGAAGATATAGCAACAGATGTCGAGGAGCATGTTGCAGAAGAGTTATTAAGTCGAGGTAGGCTATTTTGCAATTCAACTCGACGAGTCAACTGAAGTGAGTAATTGTGCCATTCTTCGTTTCGTGTGTTATACGGGAAAAGATTTAAGCTTCTATGTTGCGTTAACTGGCCAGGACATACTGCTGGGTCAGAGATATTAAGATTTCTCTACGAATACTTCAGTGAGAAAGATATACTGGGGAAACTGTGTCGAAATGTGCATACATGAGCTACAAGCATGACTGGCTATCGCCTTGGTTTAGTTCCAAAAATAAAAAGTCGCACACAAAGAAATGTTGTTTCCTCTTTGCATAAGCCATCGGGAGCATTTATCTGCAAAGAAACCGCCCACTGATTTCAAAAATGTGCTAAAAACGTGGTGAAAACTGTTAATGAAGTTAGAAGTCGACTCTTGAACTCCAGACTATTCAAAGCACCGCATGAAAGTATGGATTCGCAGCATGAACATCTCCATACGGAGATACGTATAAAATCGTCAAGAGGACGAGTTCTTTCGCGTCTTGTTAAGGTCAAGGAACAAGCAAAACGGTTCTTAAGAAAATAACTCCCCATTTACAGAATTTCTTTTGAATGAAATGTGGGCGAGCAAGCTTGCGTATTTGAGGGATGTATTCTGCCATTTGAACAAGCTTAATACAGTAGATCTCTGCAAGGCGTTTTGTACAAATATCTTTGCACTGAAGAACATGACGGCGTATTTACAAAGATGGCACTTTGAGATAGCTTTGTACAGAAGGGAGATACAGAGATGTTTCCGACTTCAAGCAATTATTTGACAAGTGCTGATGTTGATGCTAAAGAGATATTAGACATCATAAGCCAACGTTCGAAGGACTTAGCTTAACAATTTGACGATGATTTTCCTGAACATCAGTTTCTTTGAAACTGAAATCTTTGGATAAACATTCCTTCCACTGAAGATACAAATACATGCGAACTAATTCTCTGTGAAAAAGAAAGCCGGCTCGAAATGTGTTGTGATACTATTTTGCTATCCAAATATAAAAAGGATCACTGTCTCAACTCTGGATATCTATTGAAAACACATACCCGCCGTTCAGTCACAAAGCAATCAAAATGTTAGTGATATTTTCAACCACTTACATGAGAAAACGTTTTCAGCACTGGCTTTTATCAAAACCAGACAGAGAAATCGTTTGGATGACAACGCAGAACTTCGTCTTTCTGCAACTTTATTGCATTCGCATTTATCTCGCATGCCAGCAATGAAACAGTAGCAAATTTCCAACTAAGTTTGATAAATAACTTTTATTTTCGTATGTTTACCAACGTAATGTGTTGCGGTAAATTATATAACAGCTTTAGTTAACAAAATGATTGTGATAATCTTTGCATTTCATTGCGATTTATCTTACCGGTCCGCAAAAAAATTATGTGCTATTTACCTGTCCGCTAGTGTAAAAAGGTTGAGAACCACTGGTCTAGCTCTAGCGAAGTCACCTGCACTGTTTTAGCCGTATATCACAAAATATGTTCTTTACTAAAGGATTTACTGTCAAGCGTCTTGCGCTCGTGCAACAGGTTTGTAAAAAAACAGCCAAAAAAGAAGCTTTATACTTTGTATTTACCAGATACTACATATAAAATTTTTCTTTGATGAAGCTGGGCTGCGGTTATGTGTTCTAAGATATTTGTTGAGCTCTATTTGACCAGAAAACTATATTACCACAATGCAGTGTAATGCTTTTGAATAACAAAACAGATGGCGTTCTGAAATACTGTGTATTTTGTTAGAAACAGCAGTGAAATGAGTATCATACCATTAGTTTTAACCATAAAGTCATTCACCTCTGTCAAATCAGTTTTTTCTCTTGCAGGCGTAGAAGATCAGTTTGCGTTGAAGTTCTTGCGAAAAATGAGCTATGAATGGCTTGTTTTCAAGAGTAACTAACTAATACGACAAAACATGACAACAAAGTTCGCAACCTTAAATTTGGAAATTTTTTCTTTACAATGTTATTTTCTACACGTGAAAACATCCCTAACATTTTGAGTTGCGGAAGGTGTAGAGCCGCTAACTATTTTAACCTGCAGAGGGCACGATCGTGCCTTTTAAAGTTCTTATCGGCCATAACTCGCGACGGAGTGCGCTAGAAAGTCAGTGAAGACATCTTCGAATTCGAAAGACAGCAACGCATTTCTCAGGTATGTTGCGTGTACTCATGACGTCATTGTGACGTCTTTTGTGGAGAAAACCTGTTTTCTATATTGCCAAAAAATTCGTGTTTTTTAATCAAAAAGCCGTGGAGCGGAAACGAAACATATTGGAAATAAAGTTTTCACATAAAAAATATTAGTCATGAGTGGGGTGACCATAACTTCGCAAAAATATTTGAAAAAATGAACCTTCTCTTTTAGAGAGGTAAAACGGCGCAAAACCCAAAATTTTTGGGTTGCTTTTATCCTCTTTGAGTCTTTGAAGGGTAAATTGTACCCAATCAACACACGAAACGTCGCAAAATTGCAGAACAAGTTTCCCTTGGTGTCTTACAACATCACACCAAATTTCAAGTGAAAATATTGAGAGAGAAAAAAGTTATGGAAGTTTTTATCGATAATTAATTAATCCACTAGGGGATTAGCTAATTATTTTGTTGTTTTAGGCCATAAGTTTGCGACCAAACCTAGCCACTAACGCTAGAAGGCCAATCAAGATCTCTGAAGATGCGGATTTTCGCCTAGTTTATTTTACAAGAAAAAAAGAAATTGCCCCTTGTATTTTTTTATTCCTCGATGACGTTATCTGAAAATGACGTCACATTTTTCACCCCAAAATGACCCCCCAGAAAAACAAAGATGACTCACTTTGGTTGAAATTTTTTGTTAGTTGGGGTCTTCAGACGCCGTCCAAGCCAAAAAAACGTTTCGAAAGAGCTAACATGTAAGCGTGAAAGGAATTTTTTGAATTTTTCGGAAAATTGCCATAAAATCGCTTCCTGAAAATAAAAAATTTGCATTTTTCTCAAAATTATCGAATGTTAAGGTACCCTTTCAAACTCATCGGATGGATTGCTGTCGTCCGAATCCGAGGGTGTCTTCACTGACTCTCAAGATCGATCCGTCGCGAGTTATGGCCCATAATAACTTCATAAGTCACGACCTTGCCCTTTTGAGGCATTAAAGGGAACAACCCAGCTGATAGCGCTTCCAATGTTGCACATTCCAAAAATTGTAACCAACAAATAGAAGATTACCGTTGACTTCAGAAGGCACTGTGTTCGCTTTTACGGCGAGAGCTTGTCTTAACCCTCAAATGAAAGGTCTACGCCAGTGTTTTTCAACCGGGGTTCCGCGGAACCTCCAGGGTTCCGCCGAAACATAGAAATAAGAGATAGATGCGACATATCTACCCATCTGGTTTATTAAAGAAAGTAGGATCTCAGACACTTGGATCGCTGCATAGGGTTCCATGAGCAACGCAAACATTTGCAGAAGGTTCCACTGCAGCAAAAAGTTTGAAAAACTACGCGGCAAGTTCTACATACAGTAGCTGGTTAAAAACTTCGCCTGCTCTCCCAGACTAAACGTTTTCTTCACCGAAAACGGAGCGCATAATAATACATGTTCAAATATCCCATTTCATTTCTAACTAAATTCAATCCCAGTAGACAACGTTGCTAGTAGCGTTCATCTGTGTATGAAACAGTTTGTAAGCTTATTGCTAATCATGCACTGATGATTCACTGGAAACAATCGACTCTAGGTAATTGTTCCCCACTAAATGACCGCCACGTTTGACGCAAAAGTTCAATTTGTAACTCTGCAAGTAGTCTGCAGCCTCTTAATATTAAGATTAACCTTTCGTGCACTTATGCTTGAATATTAGGATAATGAAGTACAAGACGTTCTTAAGGGGCCCACTTAAACACAAAAACGTAAAGAAGATGTAATTGTACACGCAACCATGTTAAATATTAATACACACAAAGACCCTCCCTGTTCGTTAGAAACAGGCCAGTAGCCACGGTGGAGCATTCAGAGGCAGTTCCCCCAATGTTTTTTGACCATCAAATTTTGTTGCGCCCAGAAAATATTTGTTAAAGCATACAATAAAAACAAAAATCATTATCTCCTAAAAATGTATTTTGCCCCCCAAACCGTAAACCTGGCGACGGGCCTGGTTAGAAAAACTGAAAAAACAAAAATGAAGTTCACTTCTGGCATTTATCAAAACCTTACAAATTTCAAAACTTATAAGCTTTCCATCAAATTTTTAAAATTTTACAGGAATATCTTGTGTTGTCTCTGAGAGTGTTCAATAAGTGCCCCTAGAGAACTGTATCATTTAGGCTACCGCCCACAAAACATGCCACTGGGTCGTCAGAACGAATAGTACCAACGTAAAACCAAAGCCTAAACAGCAGGACTATCTTCTACTGCCTCTAATACTCATGAATAATTTTTTATCAGCAACATTCCTTTTATATCATTTGCGCTGGCAGTTTGATACGTAAAACTGGTAATAACTGTTACTTTAAAAAATACATTAAACCTATACGTTTCTCATTACGTAATGATTTATTCATGTAAAAAGCTTAACAAAACCATTTTTTCCTTGTCCTTATTGTAAAGAGAAAATAAGTAGCAAGTGTTTGTCTGCATTGCACAGTACTTTTTTAGGAATCCATAAGATTAAAATGTATTGCCGTTCCAGTAGCACAGCTTTTTCTTTCAAAACATGAAGCAATGAGTACAAAATGTTGTTGTATGTGGTACACAAAAAAGAATTCGTTCATAACCAGAAAAATTTTTAAAAGTTTGAATTATTTCATGTTGTGATGGACGACTGACAGTGAAGTTACCAACTCTGTGATAATCGACATGCTCATTCGCGAAGATGCGGTTAGCAGTTATCCGATGGCAAGCTTCTTAAATTGCTGTGACCAAGACCCAGAAAACCGCAGGTTGAGTAAGTCAGCGACATAAACCACTTTTCCAAAACTACCTGCAGTACGGTTAATTAACTCAGGCTTTGGAAGCTTTTTATCCAGCACATCAGCCAAAACCTATTGGGTAAGTTCATTGCAGAAGGGATCTCCAAAATACTTGCAATTATCTATAGCCAAAGTTATTGAAAAAGCATCTCTTACTTTTCCAAACCAATCCCACTTAAATCCATTCGACCTTTCACGTCTTTCGTTGGATACCACGACAAAATTTCATCCACTCGTTTTTGAAAGAAGTCTTTTGATTTCTTGTCTTGTTCGGATTCTAGGTTAACAACAAAAGTATTGTTCTGGTTACTATTTTTAAAGCAATGGAGTAATAGCACATATGCTTTCATATCTTTTCTGCTTACCATTGATTTTGTGCCAATTGTCCGTCGCACTTTTTACGACGGAGTACTTGACGCCACGGTGAACTATATCTGCGAGCATTTGGTTGAATTCTGCTGTAGCTTTTTCTTCGTGTCCAGCATTCATTAAAACTTTTCCACGGGCCAACACTAATTTTCTGTAGTTTTGGTTATCTTCTTTGGATCCCTTGAAAAAAATGTTTCAATTTCAATGGTGCTGCATACCCTGGGAAAGACCCATTACCCCATTACTGCAGCAAGTTGTTTGTTGTAAAATCTTCGTGATGCATTTTCCCCCTTTTCTTTACTACCTTATAAATATAAAAATGAGTTGGCAAGTTATGTTCCCTGCATTTATACAAGAGAGCGAGCTGTTTTTGATAGAAGTTAAACCAGCAACTTCATTTCTGGTTTTTCTTTTACGTGAAAACAAAATTACCTACTGTTAATCTACAGAAGTGAAAATTTTCCTTTCTTGTTTAAATGTATCGCAGCATTAGTTCCTTTTCAAAACAAACGTTTTTCAAAAGTTACTTTCATAACTTCAATCCATGCTGATTAGACCAAAAAACTTGCGATGGAGTGCTTGGATTACCTGTCTGTGGTACAACTGAACCAAGTCATCAGTTTGCTGTACAATATCTTCTGCAAGCAGCGGAGTCTGCTTCTGGAAAACTTTGGTAGCAGACCCCTTTGCGAACTCACGCGTTTCTCTGTGCAGGAATAGTTCTTCTAATAGGGCAAGAATAAGATGAATGAAAGTTTTTTTGGTGACAGCATCCTTTTCACAGATACGTTTCCAGTGATCAATAACGGAATGGAACCGAGAGTGACTGGAGCCACCAAGAATGCTGACAATGTTAACCTGAGAGTAAAGCAGGACTTGTTATAGGATATGTAGTAAGGAGGAAGAATTTCTTTTCTCGATTACAACATTACTCACTCATTGATTTTCACACCGTGTTTTCCTCTGGTGAGCAGCTCTAGGAGGACTCGAAATACCTCACGGTAAGCAGCAATCTTCTGCTGGCTCCACACCAACCCGGGAACAAGCAAAGTCAGAGATGCACCCACTGCACCTGGTCCTTGGACGACCTCTGGCCTGCTTTCCCGTACTGTGTGCAGCCAGCAGGGGTGGGCTTTAGAATTTAGGGGCCCGAGGCAAACTCCCAGAAGGGACCCCAAAACGAGTTGTTGAGTGGCCTCCTTTGGCATACTGGCACATAACATTTACTTTATTTTGCTTCAGAACTTAATAAATTTGGCTCTAGAGTAGGTCGTAACAGTTAATAAGCTTTCCAACAAAACCATGCAAAACCCAAGTGCGAAGCTCTCAAAGGGGGCATAACATCCCTGAAAAAGGCGACCGCCTCCTTTGCCTCTCCTGATATCAACCCCTGGCCAGCAGGACTTGCCTCGCGAATCTTTTGTGGGGCATTTTGGATACATGGCCGAACCAACATAGCTGGCCTCTCGATTCGGAGAAGTGGCTCGGCATTCAGGGCTTTACGAATTTCACAGCTGCGCACTATGTTGCGAAGTACACACTGCAAACTCTGCGAAATAATCCTATCTCTGCCACCTGTAGTTGAGGTAGCATTCTTTCAGTCATTACCCAAGATTCATGACCATAGGTGACGTTCGGCACGAAGACCGGTTTAAAAACGGACAGCTTCACGGTATTTGAAAGCTCTCGTTTGTGATCAAACAGCGATAAAGCTCACGCGGAATTGTGTTCGCTTTACGAAATTCGTGCATTAATTTCCCTGTTTCGTCTTCCGTCACTCGTGAATACCACCACAATGTACTTGAACTTCTCGACCTGCTACAATGTATTGCCGCTTACTTGCAGCATACACCGCCTTGGGTTTCTGAAGAGACATAATACCTCGGTCTTTATAGTGCTGATTTTAATTCAGGGGTGGACTATAGTGTTGATTTTCATTCAAGCTTGGTCGCACGCAGCAAAAAAGCGATAAAATGCATGTTGAAGACCCTGTTGAGAAAATTCAAGCAGTGACAAATCGTCTGCAACAAGCAAACGGTTGGTCCTGTAGCTTGAGACAGTGACACCCTCGTTGATTCGCCTGTGACTGTCTGTCCAATCCATATAGACCATCAAAAGGAGTGGTTACAGCACACACCCTTGTCGGAGTCGCAACACCCACGGTGAACGGTTGTGATGCTGACGCAAATGATTACGAAATCAGGAAACAAGAAAAAGCAAGTTTATGCAATATTAACTGTGTGGCAGTTTCAGTACACGCATGTACCACTGCCTGAGTCATGTCTTAAACCAACATTAATCGGATAAAGTTCTGGATTTTTAGACATACGTATACTCACCGTCTTGTTAACAGTTGTTGAGTTCTGGGATTTAATCAAGATTTCCACAGGTTCTGAAAAAAGATAAAGATTATCTCATTGTTTTGATATAGACTCAGCTTTGAAATTGGAATGATATGAACCGTACAACGGTATGTTGCCCATGCCTGGCTTTAGTTTTATAACCTGGCGTGATTTCGTGAATGAATAAGGTATCCGACATGAAAAGTTACCAGCTATGCCATTAATACCGTAAAATAGAAGTCTTTTCTCATACTTGTAATAGGTTCTAGATTAGAAGATAGATGTAACGGGCCAAACAAATATGGGGAAGCTGCATCGTTTTTCCCGACAAAGCATGTTCATGCCGCAACAGTAGAACAAGTTTAACTTCTTTACGTGATAAAAAGATAACCTAAATCTATGAAATTTTCACTTAATTAATACGAGAAAAGAGTTAATTTCACAAAGAAAAAAAATTTGCAAAGGTTACAGTTTAGACACAAGACAGTGTTTTATTTTTGTCTGAAAGCAAAATGGTTGGTGGTCTGCAGCCTTCCATGTCCCATCACCTCTTATGCCTATGTTCCAGAATAGTGTGTTAGTCAAACGATCAGTATTTCCTACCAACAGCCTTGGCAATTACATCGATTGCAGTGTGCAGTGACGGATGTGTAGTGATTTAGTTCTTAATCGGATGGCAGCCAAAAGTGCTGAATCTGCAGCAGATTTACGAACATATTTTGCTGAATAGTTGAGTAACATATTTCTGACACATACAGTAACACCCATAGTTTTCATATTGCGCGATAGGATGTCGCATGCATAGCTTGAACGGAGTGTTCTCACTACAGTGAGTGGTCATTAGAAAAGCTCGAGCGGGCAATAATCGTTCGTGATAGTTTGTCGGATTTGGAATAGCACTTCCATCCAACAAAATTGATCGTATACCGGTGGATTACTTGGATCGGTTATCCTACAAAGACATGACGACTGGAACCCTAAACCATTTTGACTTTCGTGAGGCTAAGGAAAAAGTATGCTTGACGTGCGCATATCTCACTGACACAGGTACAGCTTATTCAGTGATGAGCATTAGAAGTACTCAATAGATCTGTGATCAATTTTTGTTGACTGAAAGAGCGCGGACAGCGAAGTTCGCTTTGTTTCTTTCGCATGGACCACTGTCTACGTTTGACTCTATCGGAAGCGAAAGATACGGAGGTTCGGTTAAATTGGAAGTTGCTTTGGTCCTTTGGAGCAAAACAGATCCAAACCAATAAAATCTATGGAGCAAGCATCTAAGGAAATAATGAGACTAACTGCGAACTGGTAGGGTGGTGCACACTGCAGAGCAGGCGATCGATAAAGCCATGGGAAGAGCGGGAAGAGCACCAAACGCTAAACCCAAAGTTTGCTCTGGAGCTTCGGAGAAGAAGCCGTTAAGGGCGAAAACAGATCTGAAGAACCTCAAGTTGACGTGAAGGTCAAAGAAAACCCTTTGACTCCCGCGAGAACCAAAATTTTGGCGCAAGGATTTTTTAAAGATTTTCCCCAACACTATCAACCATAACTCGCCAGCCGATTGAGCTAGAGAGACTTTGATCCAACTTCTAGCGTTTGTGGTTAGGAAATTATGGCCTTTAAGACAATAAAGAAAATTAATTCCCTAGGAAATTCGATTAATTAATTAAAGATATTTTGCCATAACTTGCCAACCACAAACGCTCAAACCTCAAGGAAAGCTGAAGAAATGGCTATGCACAACTTTGATATAAAGCGTAATGTTTCAAAGAAACCAAGAGAAAAGCTGAAAAGGAATCTGAACAACGTAGCTGCAGAAGTTGCAACGATAAGGAGAACCGCACGGGGGTTGGAAAAGGTGCTCGACATTGGTGGTAACAAGGTATTCCGTCAATTGCATCCGAGATGGAAAAGTTTTTTCAATACCGGTGATCCAAACTGTGAACTCAAATGCATGATGAACTGCGTTCAAGGCTTACCGGCGATTCCTGTACACTGTACAGCTCACCAATATCGCTCACTTATAGGACATCGGAACTTGTGGAAAAAACTGCACACTCCATAAACAACTTGGTTACACTACTTTGTATTTTATACAGGACCATAAAAGTTCATAACAACAAGCACAAGTCGTCGGGAGGTGGTTAAAATCAGAAACTCGCTTTAGATTCGACCGGCGATGTCATACCTCCAACTCACACCTTTGATTAGCCTTAGCGCACAATAAAAGTTAATGGCAAAATATCCACAGTTTAAAACAATTTGTTGTCACAACATTTTGCAGTTACACCGATGGAAAAAAGTTATAAAATCTGAACTTAGATTTGTTTACTTACTACGTTAGTTTCTGCTTTTTGTGTTGCAGCGGCCAAGTGACGTTTAAACTAAGTTGTTTTGATAGCGTGGGAGCGCGAGTACTAGAAAATTGTCTGGCATTACATTTTTAGCGGACCTCAGGTTTATCTTCCTGGGTTACCATGTCAGCAGATGGTGCAAACTGTGTGGTGTCAAAGTCTTTCGCTGTGAAATTAAGAAATGCTGACAGCGTTCGTGAATAAAGTTTCATTTCTTTTAAACAGTGCAAAGGGGTAAGATTTTGCAAAATGACATCACTTTTCAATCAGATGTTTCACAGTCGTTTGCAAACACGGTCAAGAAGAAGCATTGATGCCAGAATGATGAACTTTACTGAAGAACAACAATTCTTACTTCAACTGGTGGACTGTATTTTTCAGGTAAATTTCATTGGTAAATAAGGCAATTGAGTTGAGTTTACAGTAGTTGCAAATCAACACCAAAGCAGATTTTTTTGTAAAATATCACAAACACGCACTGGAAATTGCATTAAAACAATTAAAACACATTTAGTTTGACTCATTGCGCATTTTTTACCAAAACATTATTCAGAAATGGAATGTTCCCCTTGCCACAGACTTGTTCATACTGGTAACAATGCCGCTTGTGCAAGTTTTCTTACGCTACAGAAGAAGTAGACACCTGCGTACTTACGGGAAGCTATTAAATTTTTTCCACCGTTGTACACCGCTGTTATCGAATACTTTCCTTCCATTGAAAATACAGGGCCGTGTTTTCCTTCGCCGAAAAGAACAAGCTGGCTGTAGCGATCAGAACCATCGCCGCATCCAGTGGGAGAGAGGGTTATGTTCTTAATCAAGCTTGACATGTCCACGTAGCGCAAAAAAGTGTCGTTTACCTGTTAGGCGGTAAAAAATCCATTTAGCTTGCTAAATCATGAGTACTAAGCAGCATTCCAATTGAAGCTGCTATCAGTATGTTACTTGTTCAAATATTTTTGGACACAGTATCACCCGTTCGTTTTTGCATGATTTTGAGTGCTTTTTGCTGTTAATATAATACGGTAACTCGTTCAAAATTGTTGCATAAAGTAACAATAACTGCGTAAATTTTAAGATTCTTCAGGTACCTTATAAAGGCTGCGATAATGTATACTGTTCTGTTATTCTGAAGTAACGTTATATTTTAACTGCAACAATCGCAAGCTGCATTGTTATCTTTAATGTGTAAATTGCACATAAATTATTCTACAGTAGAAACTGTTAGCAATGAAAATTGTATGCAGAAGCCCTGTTTCATTAAAAAATCACAAAAAGCTTACACATCACTGTTTTAGCTCAAATTGTAGAGCTGTGCAGGACCACTGCAGATTATTGATTCTGCCGGAAACAGAATTATAAAATGAATTTTTGTCTTATTCGTCTCAATAAAAGACTGTTTTATACCAAAAAATTCGCGGGTAAATTCCTGAAATTCTAAATCTAGAGTGAATCAAAAGAAAAGTTAGAGTGATTGGAACATACTTGTTTACAAGCAACGAGAAAGTTGGTTCTTGAATAGTGCCTGTTCCGGTTACGCAACACGCAAATGCATATGTAGAATGGATTGACACAAACGCAAAAAAGTCGAAATACCAATACAAAATCTTATAACGGTTTGTTACTGCTATTTCTGCATAACAAATTAAAATGCAATAAGTCTCATTAAGGGTGACGCAGTCGATCAATCAGAAAACGTTTTACAGTAATAGGAAATCGATATCACGAAAATTTACGCGTGCTCAGTTCCAAGGATACGTAATTACATGAAATTGATAATAATTTGCTGAATGACTTGACTGCGTCTCCGTTATGGAGACATATTGCTGGAATATGGATTGATTGATTGATTCATATGACTCAGCTAATAAGCAGAAACAATCCAAAAAACACCATGCAAAGAAGTAACCAATTTTCAATGGAAACTACGGTAGAATAAATGAAAACACAATGGCAAAACAACTGATCAGTGTAAACCAAGATTGTCACTGTGTCACGCACGATTGGAGAGACCATGAAGGTCATCCAGTTAAACCAGCCCTGGCTATGTACAAGTCCGAATCATCGCAAAGTTATGAAAGCAGACACGGAAGTCAAATTCCTCGAAAGTTCTCCACAAACCTACAGCCTTCGTTTTTCAGAAATTAAATTGGTATTTTTATGTGGGTCTTGCCTCGTGCTTTATCTTTATTGCTAGAAAAACGATTTGTGTGAATGTACGAAAATACCAGGCATTATAACAGTAAAACGCACTCTGCTTGGGATATCATTACCATTTCTTATGAGTAAAGCAAGTTGATACACTAAAAACATAAACAACTGCAAACAAGGTGGCAAATTCCGAACAAAAAGAATAGTCTCATATTTATCAGGTAGATTCAGATATACCTGAGGCTATTGCTTGTTGACATGAAAACAGTTCTATAAAGGAATTTGCTGTACTTATATTTAACATCCTTGTACCGGAGGTCACATTTTCTAATTTTGTTGCAACACCTTTTTATTACGTAAGGCACTGTCTTTATGGTTACAATCACAAATGGGATATTTGTGTTCTTTTTTGCAAAACATAGAATATGTGCTTGGTGTCACCATGCTGTACGCAGTGATAAAAATACCTCACCTTGTTGAAATGCAGTTTACGAAATTATTCCTGGTGTTTCTTTTTCACATTATATCTGCAAGCGTTGCTATTATACTTTGCAATCAACCAAATATTGTTTCACGTAGCACTTCTGTTTTTTCCAGGCTTGCATGAAGCTTTGGATAAGAATAGCCATAACTTTGTGTTCCTAGTTCAATTTGATCGTGGTCCTTACTAAATGTCTTCTTGTGTTGCTTTTTTGTTTTTATTTTTCAAATTCGTATAAATTCTAGATTATGTTGTAAGCATTGATGCATGCAAACATTAAATGTCAAAATGTACAATTTTGTTGCATATACATGATGCATCAGTGCGTCATACAACACACTGCGTTGATCTGAAATGCACCATAAGGCTATTGGAAACTTTTACATGATTGTACGGTTTGTTGTTTTCGTTATAACGACTGAAACAACATACCCCACAAGAGATGCAATTTGCATGTGATGTTCATAAGCAAGAACTGACCCAACAACTACGCTTCCTGAAAGTGTCGAAGCTTGCACGTTCAAGACAGGAAATACGTTTTCCTAAACTTCCAAACGTGTTGTGAATTAATCGCAGATTCGCATCTTTATGACTCAACACCAAACAAAAGCAAATTGTGGTCAGAGTGCAGCTCGTGTGATGAAACTGAACTCAAAATTTTTACAGCAAGCTTGATTTTTTGTGTTGGTCGTTTATTTGAACACGGAAAGATCTGTTGTGATACGGTGGAATTTTAATGTTTCCTTACAAAGAAAAATTACGCTCAAAGCATGAAAATGTTTCGTTGTTGGTACGATGATATACTGTATAACCATGAGGATGTTTAGTGCCTCCTGTACTGCTTACAAAATTTTATCAATTTTGTGGCTAACTCGGCGAACTTGAAATGTAAAAAATTGTTTTAAGCCTTCACTTCGGTTAGGAAATAAACAAAACTTAAGTCAATATCCAACGCGTTCAGGATAAACAAAGGTTTCAAACCTGTAAGTTTCAAAAACAGCTGCACAAACAAATTTACGCGTTGCTTCGGTAAATGATATTTCTCGAATTAAAGATGTTCATAAAAACTTTGACAAATATGTTAGAATCTCGTTAAAAGAAAATTTTTATTTGATAGGTGGATAACAATTGACTTTCACCTGTCCATATTTGACAAAAAAACTCCTTTGTAAAGAATATGTGTTCCAGTACACTTGTATATTGTGAAGACGACGTTGACTGAGCTGCAATCTCTCTGTTTGCAAATCTTGTACACGCGACCCGTAATAAAATACGAGAACATGCATTGTGGCTTGATTGGTTATCATACTTTATTCGTAGACTTCCTTACGTTTGTTGTCTTGATAAGTTTCAAAAGATTTTACCTCTCATGAAAAAGTGCCACATAGACGGCAAAAGGCATATACCACCATTCCTTCAACAAATGACAATTACAACGTCATAACTCACATGCAGCATCTCTCCGTAATATGCAGCATGCAAACTATTTTATTGCTTGCAGCTGCCATTATGCATTAAAGTGATTTATTCCAAGATTTTATGTACTTACACAGAAAATGGTTAAACGTTTCCGTATAGTGTTCTTACAGTAGTTCAAAAGCATAGCAATAACATATTTAGTGTCAAAGGATATCTTTAAAAATTGCCATATAGTGATTCCCTTGTCATAGCTACATGTAAAAGATGAGCCTGACTGGTTGCAACTTCACAGAAACGTTTGCAAAATTCTGTTTTTCATTTCGCCACGCTGCATAGCCGTAAATACAATATAAGTAGAACAGCTGTTTAATCGAAAAAGAAGGCTAAATATTTGTTTGCTATTAATAAACATTAGAAAAGAGCTACGAAAAAGATTCGATTTTTCAAAGGTAAATTACATGGAAGTGTTTGATATAAAGTAAGCATTTGTATACTCCACCAGCACATGGTCACAATGACTTTGCGTATACTTTCAAAGCGATGAAGTTTTGCGGAAAAAGACCGATTAAGCAATTTATATTTATGAGTGGCTCGTTGTTCTTTGGCACTAGGTGACTGAAAAATACTTCACCTGGATCAGTTTTAAAAACTCTGTAAAGCAATTAAAACATTATTTAAGTTTACACTTATGAATGCACTGAAATTCGATCCTGATGTCAAGCAATTACCGTGATGATGCCGTCTGGGCGTGCAACGTAAAAGGAGACGTTGCCTCCCTCTGGATTCAAGTTTTCGTCGATATTGACAGGCAAGTCACCATCGTTTTTCAAACGAACTTCCAGTTCCACCAGGTCTCCCTGCAAACGGTAACCATAATCTTGCTCATATCTGATCAATCAGTATGCAAATATGAATATTAGAAGCAATAAGAGTCACTCGGACTCCTTGAAAGTGAAAACGTTTACCGGACACACACTTTCTTGAAATGAAAACTCACGTTAACAACAAGAAAAGGTCCTTACCAACTTGGCGCGTAACTTCACAAACGTCTGAGGGAAATAAAATTTCCGAGTAGGCACTGTGAAATATTTCAGATCAACACTAAAAAATACTCTTTCGAGCAAATTTAGATTTTTCACGATGTCGTTTGCTGCCTTATGTTTTATGATTCATCCGGACAAAAAGTTTTGGAAGTTTGAATGTAACACTTACAACCCTATGATGACTTACCAATATCGCGAACCTCCCTTATTTCACCTGGACTCCCTTATCTTTTAGTCGGCTGGTATCCAACCGACACAACTAGTTTTCGAGCTTTTTCCATACGGGTTACTGTAGCTGTAGCATGCTACTTTTTAACATGAAAGTATAGCGTGCTCCTTTCGCTGGTATTAGCAGCAAAGAAAAGAGCTTGCCGTCGATTATCCACGTTTGCCAAAAACACACGTTGAGACCAGCTTTACTCGAAAGTGCTGCGTCAAATTAGGGCACTGCGCAAGATCCACATCTTAAAATATCTACGGCATTAACAAAATATTGATTTTTTCAGCGAAGAGTAGTTTCTACGTCAGTCCACGCCATGATCTTTCAGTTCATCTGTACTTTTGAGCAACCTCTGGGCTCGAGTTTTCGGTTTTGCAGGAAAATTGTTACAAACTGCAAGTCACGGAGTCCGCCATACTTACAAACTCACCAGCTCATGAGTTTTAAGTGTGTGGGGAAGTATTTCACAAAATAGCTAGCCAAGCATTACTTCATCTCAAACTTTTTTTCAAACACCTCTAAACCTCAAATAAATGTGTGGAAATACTGCTGGATTGTTTTGAAATGTATTACACACTTCAAGGTTATATTGCTATGATGATCACTCATGAGATTTCTCTAACCTAGTTTTATTTCTTTGAAACCTCGAAAAAATGACTAAATATTGTTATGCGTGTACATATTTTTTGTTAAAAAATATCAAGAACAATTACGGCGGTAAAAAGCCATCTGACCTGAGAAGTATCTAAATCTGGCCAATATTCACCTATGAAATCTTTTATTTCAACAATAATAAGCTAGTATTGGTAACCAATGCAGCGGCCTGGTGGATAATGAAAGCTTTACGTCGGCTGTGACCTGAAACTTTGCGATTATGACAACTAAGCATAAACGGTTTTGTACACTTGTTTCATTTTGAAAGTATTGTGGTTTAACTCAACAGTCGTGTTGTGTCTGAAGTAAATAAGGTTGTGAGGGCAAAGTAACCACCAGATGGCAAGTTTGCTAAGTGATGCCAGGTGGTGGAAGAAGCGTCGCATTTATTGATTTTCAGGAAAACGTCTTGGACAAGAAGCAATTTGTCTTTTAATGTAAATATTGGGTACATTGAACTGGGAGTTTTTATTGTAAAAGCGCACTGTTAAGGAAAGAGTACACTAACTGATACTAAAGCAGTTAAGTTTACATTTATCGCTTTCATCACCATTTTCACAAGTTCGGTTATTCAGGAAGAAATACATATTACCGATTTGCAGGCGACTGGGAAATGACAACAAAATGAACTCATTTCATTTCGTATTCAAGAGGTTGATCGAAAAGGGAGGAAGAATTGGTTTCCTACTTATTTAAAGTATGTTGCCTCCTTGCTTGAAGGGCACCAACATATTTGCGCTTACGTTTGCCTTTTTTGCGCAGTTTTCAGCAGAAAGAAATCCTCACCTACATTAACCGTACCAAGGTGTGTTCTTTATTGCCCCTCGTTTGTTTGTCCCTAAATACACTACACTTTCAGTTTTAGTCCAATTCTCAAGGAATCAGCCAAGAGACTTCACTAATCAAGGTCCGTTATTTCAGAGCAGATTCAACAAGGTTTATGAACTTAGTGCAGTGTATATGAACTTTTGCTCATGTGCGCTTTAATAAAACCGTTTGATGATATAAAATTATAAGCGACTTAGCAGTCTGCAATTAGAGTGACGTACAGTAGGTGGATTCACATAAAAACTGTGAATTTAGTTGAGGAACGCCATTTGCAGGTAAAAAGTAATGTCAACTTTTGTCGTCAAAAACTGCTAATCGAATGCAATTCGGGTTTGTTCATTTAGTGGAGCAGTCATGTCATCTTAACCTTTCACAAACAACACGCTAGAAATTCGGTTGGCAGCAATGATCTATTGGAAAATTCCCAAATTCATCATTCCTGCTTTTTCTTGAAACTCACTGCATGGTAAAGTTTATTCAGAGCTTTAATTGATAGCTTCAGTTTCTCTTCATCCTCGGTTTCATCCACATCATCATCTGTTGTGGGAATATTCTTCACTTTGAGGTACTCATTCAAAACGACGTTCGTTTGAGTAGCATCGAGAAATCCCTACGTGAGTGGATCAAAATTATGACTTTCATTCTGTTTCATTTACGCAACAACTGAAACTTAAAGCACAACTCCAACAAATATTTCAGAAAAAATAAATGGCGGTAGAGCAAGCTGGGTTGCATTTGCAAAGTGTTTGTACACGAGGCTGAAATTAGAAAAACTAGTGCCTTTCGTAGCTCATTGGGAAAAGTAGATCCTTTTACGTTGTCTATAGCATATCCTTAAAAATTGATACAAAACTTTAGAGAAAACATTACATGTTCGCATAGGTGCAATTCTGCAATTCATACGGCCTAGACAACAGAGATGAGCTCGGATTAGGACTGGATCAGGACTGAAGCGAATTTTGGCTGGATCAGGATTGGATTGGACTGCAATTTTTTTGAAAATTGGCGGATCAGGACTGGATCGGACTCAGAAAATTTTTGTTGTTTTAATGTGATTATTCTGAAAATATCAAAATTTTTAGCATTTAGTTGTGATCCGATTTCACAGGTTTGCTAAATGGTTGTGTATATTTTGCCATGAAATGCAAAAACGCTACTGGGACTATTTTGCAATTCGAACTGCATCCACGTTTGTTCACTTATAATGTCCAGGTCTAGTAGCAACGTGAACATAGTTGAGTGGTAAGCGTCAATGCCTGCTGTACGATTGTTCGTTGGTTCTGCTCGCATCATTTTCTTTGGCTTAGCTTGTAGAGGTTACACCTTTGATAGGAATGCTTTTAATGCACTTTTTCAAAACGTTTAGGGTTAAGTTCATGGTGTATGTTTAAGTTTCGGCTTAGGGTTTACCTTTAGGGTTTCGGTTTGCAGATTAGGTTTCTGGTTTAGGTTCAACTTTTAGGGTTAGATATTTGGGTTGATGTTTGAATTTGGGTTTATGTTTTAAGTTTTGGGTTTAGGTTTTGGGTTTAGGGTTTGGGTTTAGGTTTTGGATTTAGGTTTTGGGTTTAGGTTTTGGGTTTGAGGTCATATGCAACAAAGATCTTACGCTAATCCAAGTGTATTGTCCTTGTCACTTGATCAATCTAAGCAATCGGATTCTCCTAATGGCAAAATAACTTCAGCAGTGCTTTTCCCTCTGAAGCCTAATAGACACTTCCATGCTAAATTTTGGAAACGCCAAAAGGCTGTGCCTATTTTGCCTCATTATTCAAAAGCACTGCTGGAACTATTTTGCCTTCAACCAATCGTATTTGACTAAAGGCAAAATAGCTCCAGTTATTATTTTGCCTCATGAGGCAAAATATATACATATGATTTTACATTGGCGGATCAGGACTGGATCTGACAGATGATTTTCAAAAATTTTGGTGATCAGGAGTGGATCGGATTCAATTTTATCGGATCAGGACTGGATTCGGACTGAAAAATTTCACAGTCCGCTCATCTCTGCTAGACAAGTAACTATTCAATCTGCAATAATTGTTTAGCCTTTTTCTGACATTTTCTTTTGTTTTTTTGAAAACATGGCAATGCTGCAGATTTTGAAAATTATAGACAGGTAGTTCATAACAACTGAAATGTTGTGAAGCAACCGCCTTACTCGTATTTCACCAACACGTTTCTTTTGCGAGAAACAAGATTTTTAGCAACTGAAATACATTTGTCTTTGCCTAGAGATTTTTATGCTTTATTTGCGATAACTATGAAATATAACTCTACTGTAGATGAGATGCCAAAGATAGAATTAAGAATTTGTTTGAGGTAGAACTTTATTTGGAAATAGCAAATCGTCTAAAAATTAGATTTTTTATCTCGCAAAAGCTAGATCATACTTAATAGCATTGCTAAAGGTTAGCACCAAAATGCTTAGTATTGCGAAATTAAAGGAGTATGCAAGTTCGACAAACGTCTAAAAGCAAATGAATTGGGCCTATCGTTTCTTTTCGATATACCTACTGTACAGCATAAGGTCTATTTTGGATAAAGTGGTAGAATTCGCAACAACAGCGCCCATCCATTTCAAACAAACGACACCAACGCATCTAAATTTAGGCTTTTTTCCACTTAAGGTATTTTATTTTAAGCTATTCAGCATTCAGATGCTCGTCCTACTTAGATCCGGAGGACGACTTTTCTTTGCTGGTATATACCTTGTTGGGAATATGCCGCAATACCATCAGTTCTGCATCGGTAAAAGAATAACGAAAGTTTTCATAAAACTCTCCCGGGCCAAACACGGCGTCATATTTCCATGAATAGTTCATCCAGCTTAATGATGAATGGTTTCCTGAACAAAAGAAAAAACATTAAGATTGGTAAAAAGAACTTTCAAACGGTTATTTCAATTCTACTTACCCATTTCGAAAGGATGAACCAAACCCAAAGAGTGTCCAATTTCGTGCACAAAGTAATGAAGAAAACGACGCATAGCTTGCTCATGGTAAGGATCATTTTTGTCATCAAGGCCTTTGAAGGCTTTGTTCCTGAAAGATGTGTAACATTTCTTGGAAGATGAATCATTATACACCAAGCATATGGAAATGAATTTATTTCAACTTCCAAATTTTGAAACCTACAACCACATTCATATGAAATAACGCTTGCAACAACCAACAAATTCTTACTTTCTCTTTTTTACTTGTTTGTAAAACCAAAATACACTCACGACGCTTTATTCACTTATTCAGCGATCCATATTTTTTGCAAAGAACTACCCACTATTACTCTGCAACGCACTGTCGACTGTAAAACAACGTTCGTTTCATGGTAATTTAAAATGTAATTGGTGATCATTTCAAGCAATCACTTCTTGGCGCCACGGGTCAAAATAGGTAGTCACCACTCTTGCATAGATACACCCTGGCCTAAATTTCACATGTGTACTTCGTAAATAATCCAAATCCTCGGCATCCATCTTTATCGAAAGAGTAGCCCAAGTAACGATGATCAGGCGGTTCTGACGCAATCATGCACCAAATGTTCACGTCGCGGTCAGAATGATCGAAGTGGTGCATCATCACATCGTACATGTCGTCGTTTGTCCATGGATTGTGTGGTGTTGGGTCCACGATCTTATGTACACATGCACAGCACGATGAGAAAAAATTTATTGTTTTACATAAACGTGTAGCGCGCAAATCAGCATAAAGCATCAAGTATAGATGCAAATGTTGCAGCATGCGAAGCACACCTTCAGATGCTTTGAAAACGATTTTAGCAAACCACGTGACAGGAAAACGACAGTGCATCTTTTGCATAAGTTTGTTTTGCTGCTACAACTCAACACGAGTTTTGCATTTCACAAAAGAATACGTTTCTAGATATAATTTAAAACATTACGGTTACGTAACCTTACGCACTGTTTCAAATTATTTTCGGTGTGTGCTTCGATTGCTACCGTGACAGTTACTCGCATGCCAGTATTAACTCTGCGAACCTGATTGCAATTCTCTTCGTTGAAATGTAAATCTATCCCAGCATCTTTCAATGCATCCAGTACTCCTATTGTTCTTTCTTTCACATCGACTGGGCTGTCTTCAAAATCTTGTAAATTAACCTCGGGCAAAATAACTTTGTCCACGTAGTCGACGTCCAGATACACGTCCCGGAAAAACTGAAATGAAGAACCTGAATCCCTCAAGTGCAAAACTCTTGTGGTAGGAGCTGAATGTGGTTTATTGTGGCACTTACATTTAAACCTTTCACAGATATACATATTTTGTTTAAAAACTATGTTTCATATTTAGATGTAAAACAACTACATTTTAGAAACAAAACAATGTTTTTAGAAAAAATGGCTACATTTAAGCAGTCAGTCAAAAATTTTTAGAAGTTTGAAACAGACTTATATTTGTGTGAAAAACATGTTATTTGGGAGAATGTCGAATAAAGAGCAATTTTCTGCCGGTCAGGCAAACTTTTCAAAACTTACTGGGCTTTTATTAGATACGCCATCAAACACAACGCATTCACTGCCAATAGAAAGTTGCAATTGTCCTGTCCACTTTCCAAGATCTTGTGGCAAACGAAGCACAAACCGCAAGGCTCCCTCCAATTGCTTTCCACAAGAAAGGTAAACCTGGAGACTTCCCTCAATTACAGTATCTTTATTTTCAGTTTCGGAAAGTCGTTGAAACTGAAGTTTTCCAGTCGATCGAAAATAGACGGCCTCGCTTTCGGAATACCTACAT